>Ga0073902_10001170_pt1 | contig 14501 bp, 8 predicted proteins | sample KloWWTmeKNB19Kit_FD_66667 | JGI IMG/M metagenome (GOLD analysis project Ga0073902, IMG submission 66667) | Active sludge microbial communities from Klosterneuburg, Austria, studying microevolution and ecology of nitrifiers - Klosterneuburg... | ecosystem: Engineered > WWTP > Aerobic digester >...
GCTCTTTGGTGCCAAAAACGTGCAATTCCGATAAGAACTTCCAATCCTTTTTCTGGAATATAACTGTAATCGCCAGTAAATCGGTAATAGTTGAAAATGGCAAATGCGATGGCACCATTTCTATGGATTTCTTCATGCGTGATTTCCCATTCGTTATGACATTCCTCACCATTCATCGTAACCATCGGGTATAACGCTGCGCCGTTTTTGAAACCTAAATTCTTTTCGGCGTTTTCGATAGCTTTATCCAATTGATTGTAGCGATATGCCAATAAGTTTCTTGCAACCTGTTGGTCTTTTGTCGCCATATAAAACGGAATGCAATATGCTTCGGTATCCCAATAGGTTGAACCACCGTATTTTTCACCTGTAAATCCTTTTGGACCAATATTCAATCGAGAATCTTTTCCTAAATAGGTTTGGTTTAGTTGGAAAATATTGAAACGAATACCTTGTTGCGCTTTTACATCGCCATCAATGGTAATATCGCTCATTTCCCAAATTTTTGCCCAAGCTGTTTTTTGGTCATCCAATAATTGATTGTAACCAATGTTTACTGCTTTTTGAATAGCATTTTTTGCAGCTTCAATGGTGTTTTGATGATTCATTGAAACGGTATAACCGCCAATTTTTTGAATAGAAGCGGTTTGTCCTTTATTTGCCGAAACTTCGTAGCTGAACGCAATTTTGTCCGCTGTTTTTTCAGAAATAATAGGATTTATATTTTGAGCAGAATTATTTATTAAAATAGTATTCTGCATAAAAGTTGTAGCAGTAAAATGGGTTTTAAAAGTTCTTGCCGTAACAAAAGCTTCATTTGATGTGTTTTCTACGCTAATTGGTTCCCAAAATTTTTCTTCCCAGTTGGCATCTTCGTTGTGAACACCAGCATCGACATAAGGATTGAAAATAATTTTCGCATCACTATTTAGTAATTTAACTTCATAGTTAATGACACCAACTTCATCTAAATTTATTGATAAAAATCGGGTTACATTGACTTCGATTTCAATTCCGTTTTGCAAAGTTGCGTTGAACGAACGATTGTATAAACCTTCTTTCATATTCAATTCGCGACGGAAATTTGAAACCAATTTGCATTTGGCTAAATCTAGATTTTCACCGTTGATTTCGATATTGATACCAATCCAATTTGGTGCGTTTAATACTTTGGCAAAATATTCAGGATAACCGTTTTTCCACCAACCAACCTTGGTTTTGTCTGGATAATAAACTCCTGCGATGTAACTTCCTTGGAATGTATTTCCAGAATAATGTTCTTCAAAGTTAGCGCGTTGTCCCATTGCACCGTTTCCGATACTGAATAGACTTTCGGACGATTTTACTCTTTCGGCTTCAAATCCTTCTTCTATGATTGACCAATTATCTGGTTTGATATAATCTTGATTCATGTTTTCTTATTTTCCTTTTTTCATTCAATTTTAATTTAGTAATGACTCAATAAATGCGACATCAATAAATGTAAAATCTTTAAAATTATATTTTGCTTCGTGTAATATTTTTTCTTCACCAATCCCGATGCTTATCATGTTGGCGATGTTTGCGGCTTGAACTCCAGCAACGCTATCTTCAAAAACGATTGCATTTTCGTTGGAAACATTCAATAGTTTTGCAGCTCTAAGAAAAACTTCTGGATCTGGTTTTGCATTCGATACATCGTTACCATCAACGATTGCATCAAATAAGGGAAGAATTCCAGTTTTTTCTAAAATTGGTCTCGCGTTTTTACTTGCTGAACCAAGTGCAATTAATTGATTTTTATCTTTTAAATAATGTAAAACAGGAAGTACTCCTGGTAAAATTTCACTTTCATCAATATCTACCAAATAGGATAGATAATCTTCATTTTTTTGGATAAGCCATCTGTTTTTGTCTTCTTGCGAAGCTTGAATTCCTCCAAGTTCAAGGATAATATCTAGCGAACGAACGCGGCTAACTCCTTTTAATTCTTCGTTGTGTTCTGGGGTAAATTCGATTCCTATTTCTTGTGCTAATTTTTGCCACGCTAAAAAATGATATTTTGCTGTGTCAACAATTACGCCGTCAAGGTCGAATATGAATGCTTTTTTTGACATTATTTTGTGTCTACGTTATCTTTAACTTTAATTACTAAAAATGCTGCAATAAGGAAACTAATTCCGCTCATTACAATAGCATAAATGGCGTGATCACCGTAAACATATTTTACTAATGGTCCGCCAATTAAGGCATTTACTATTTGTGGAATTACGATGAAAAAATTAAAAATTCCCATGTAAACCCCCATTTTCTTTGGATGAATTGAGCCAGCTAAAATAGCATAAGGCATTGCAAGAATACTTGCCCATGCAAATCCTACTAAAATCATAGAAAAAATTAATGCTTCTTTGTTTGGCATGAAATACATTGAGATTAACCCAATTCCACCTAAAACTAAAGAAAGTGCGTGTGTTTTTCTTCTTCCAATTTGTTTGGCGATGTATGGCAATGCAAAAGCTACGATTGCCGAAACTAGATTGTAAACTCCAAAGATAATTCCAACCCAGTCGCCAGCCGATTGAAATTCGGGACTTTTGGTATCGTCAATACTTAATCCGTAAATGTGTTGTGCAATTGCCGGAGTTGAAAAAACCCACATTCCGAAAAGTCCAAACCATGAAAAGAATTGAACCCAACTTAGTTGGCGCATCGTTTCTGGCATTTTGGCAAAATCTGTAAAAATATCAGATAATTTTATTCCAACTTTAACTGTTTCTACATCGTAAGGATTTTTTGCATTAATTGTGTCAAATTGATCTAATTCTTCAGGAGAATATTCTTTGGTTGTAAAAATGGTAATTAATATTGAGCCAACAAGAATTAATGCACCTATTATAAAGGAATAAATTAGATTGTCTGGAATTGCAGAAGTTTCGGTTGCTAAATTGCTAACGTCAAACCATTTGTTTAAAACATAAGGTAACCACGAACCAACAACTGCGCCAATACCAATTAATGCTGTTTGAACGCTAAAACCAAGTGTGTGTTGATCAGCTCGAAGATTGTCTCCAACCAATGCTCTAAAAGGTTCCATTGCAATATTGAATGATGCGTCCATAATCATTAACATTCCTGCTCCAACCCAAAGTGCTGGCATAAATGCGATGAAAATTTCTGCTTGCGGCATTAGGATTAATCCAATTGAAGCCAACAAAGCTCCAGTAAGAAAATAGGGTTTTCTTCTTCCAAATCTTCCCCAAGTATTGTCGCTATAATGACCAATTATCGGTTGGACAATTAATCCCATTAAAGGTGCAATTATCCAAAACCAAGATAATTCATGTACATCGGCACCAAAAATTTGAAGAATTCTGCTAGCGTTAGCATTTTGAAGGGCAAAACCCATTTGAATTCCTAAGAAACCGAAACTCATGTTCCAAATTTCCCAGAAACCTAATTTACGCTTTTCCATTATCGTAATTTATAGATTTATAAAACGATAAGCGATGTGCTTATCAAAACTTAATTTTATTTTCGAAGTAAAAGTATAAGCTTTGATTTATTTTGTAAAGATAAAAAACAATTTCAATTGTAGAATAAAGTCCACATCAAATTGAAATCGGTGGTTTACGAAAACGTTATATGTTGATAAATTGTTGCCTATATTGTAGATTCTCGTTCGACTAATTCGGTTTCAATAACTTCAGTTTTATATTGTTCTTCGTCTTCGTCTTCTGATTCTAGTCTTTCAATAAGCATTTTGGCAGCTTTTCCGCCCATTTTGACTCCGTTTTGACTAACGGTTGTTATGCTTGGAGTGGAATATTTGGAGATAATTCCATCGGTAAAGCCTATTATTGAGATGTCATTTGGAACATTTTTACCTAATTTGTTGGCTATTTTAAGTGCTGTAACAGCAAAAAGTTCGTTCACAGCAAAGATGGCTTCGATTTCGTTCTTTTGCAGAAGTTCTTCAATATAATGATCGAAATCTTCGGTATCTTCAATTTTTAGGATTAGATTTTCGTCAACTTCAATGTCATTGCTTTTTAAAGCTTTTTTATAACCATCGGTTCTTAATTTTCCAACGCTTACATAGTCGATAGTAGTAATGAGCGCAATTTTTTTCAATCCTTTGTCAATTAAATATTGAGTTGCGTTGTATGCGGCGTGAACATCATCGATGATTATTTTGTCACATAAAATTTCGTTGGTAACACGGTCAAACATTACAACTGGCATTCCTTGATTGATGACTTCCAAGATATGATGAAAATCTTTTTTTTGCTGCGTTTCTTTGGATAACGACATGATAAAACCGTCGATGCTTCCGTTAGCAAGCATTTCCATATTGATAACTTCTTTGTCAAACGATTCGTCAGACAAACAAACCAAAACATTGTATCCGTTTTCATTAGCAACGTGTTCAACACCACTAATTACGGTTGCAAAAAAATGATGAATTATCTCTGGAATGATGATGCAAATAGTTTTTGTTTTTTTATTTTTTAAACTTAAAGCAATATTGTTTGGCTTGTAGTTGTACAATTTTGCAAACGCTTGAACTTTTTGTCTTGTATCTTCACTGATTTCCAAGCTGTTTCGTAGTGATTTTGAAACCGTAGAAATTGAAACGTCTAGTTCTTTCGCAATTTGTTTTAGTGTTACTTTTCTCTTCATTTTTGTTGTTTACTACTGATTTGTCAATAAAGATATATTTTTTTTTCAGAAACGTCAATTTTATAGTCAAAAATGTGTCATTTTCAAAAAGTTTTCAACACGAAAACGTTTTCGGTAGCTAATTAATGGCTGTTGGTTTTTTTGAACATTAAATTTTACATAAATTTAACAATTCGAAGCTAAAAGTATAAGCACAAAAACAAATTTTAACCTAAACAAAATGTATGAAAACAATTTACAAAAAGTTGTTATTTTTATTCCTGATTTTACCGTTTAGTGCCTTTGCACAGACGATAAGCGGAGTTGTTTTGGATGGATCATCCAATCAACCGCTACCAGGAGTAAATGTAATAGTTAAAGGTGCTAATAGTAGCACGACAACTGATTTTGATGGAAAATTTCAATTGAACGGACTTAAAAACGGAGACATAGTTCAGTTTTCGTATATAGGTTATACTGCTCAAGAAGTGAGATATTCTGGTCAAAAATCTTTATCAATTTCTTTAATGGAAGAAGCTAATCAACTACAAGAAGTTGTGGTTCAGGTAGGTTATGGTTCTGTTAAGAAAAAAGACGCAACGGGATCAGCAGCTGTGATTACCACCAAAGATTTTAATAAAGGTGCTAATGTAACTACAGAAAATTTATTACAAGGAAGAGTTGCAGGTGTTACCGTTAATACTAGCGGTGCTCCAGGTTCTGGATCTGAAATTAGAATTCGAGGTGGATCATCTTTATTTGCAAGTAACGATCCATTAATTGTTATTGATGGATTGCCAATTGAAAATACAACTACAACAGGTTCTACATCGTTCTTGGCATCATTAAATCCAAGTACTATTGAGTCGATGACTATTTTGAAAGATGCGTCAGCAACAGCAATCTATGGTTCAAGAGCTTCTAATGGTGTTATTTTGATTACTACCAAAAAAGGAGGAAAGACACTATCTGTGGATTATAATTTTCAATATGGATCAGGAAGACTTGTTGATAAAATCGATGTGTTTTCGGCAAATGAATACAGAGATCTTATTCAACAACGTAGACCTGGCGATGTGTCAAGATTAGGAACTGCAAATACTAATTGGCAAGATGAAATCTATAGAAGAACTGATTTAGTTGATCAAAACTTGTCTATAAGAGGAAACTTGTTTGGTGCAATTCCTTCAAGATTAACTGTTGGAAATACATATCAAGAAGGTTTAAGATTGACTAATAAATTCAACAGAAGTACCGTTGGTTTAGCTTTGAATCCTTCTTTTTTAAATGACCATTTGAAATTTAAAGTAAATGCAAATTATACTAATGAAAAAAATAGATTTGCAGATGGAGTTGAAGGTGGAGCTTTAGCATTCGATCCTACACAGCCAGTTTATGATGCTAATTCGGTTTATGGAGGATTTTTTCAGTATTATAATCCTTCAAATAATGAATTAACTCCTCAAACACCAAGAAACCCAGTAGCTCAGTTATTGCAAACGTATGATACAGGTATAAGCAACAGATTTTTTGGAAATATAGAAATGGATTATAAGTTTCATTTCTTACCAGAATTAAGAGCGGTTATTAATGTAGGTTTTGATGAAACTAACGGTGAAAGATCAAGACGTGCTGGAGCAGATGCGGCATCTTCGGGAGCAAATAATAATATTCCTTATGGAACTAATGAATACACAGAAGAGAATAGAAAAAATAAATTATTAGATTTCTATTTTAACTATAATAAAACTTTTAATGAATTGGTTTTTGATGCGACAGCAGGTTATTCATATCAAAAAATAGATTCAGATAAGTATATGACAGGTAATGTTAATGATCCAAATTTAGCAACAGGTCCAACAGGTTTTCCAAGATTGGAAGTGCCTTTTGATACTGTTTTAATTGGTTTCTTTGGTAGAACAAATTTTACCTATAAAGATAAATATTTATTAACTTTAACTTACAGAAGAGATGGTTCTTCAAAATTTGATGAAGATAATCGTTGGGCTAATTTCCCTGCTGCAGCTTTTGCATGGAAAGTAAATCAAGATTTTTTCAAAGACAGTAAATTAATTAGTGATTTGAAATTAAGATTAGGTTGGGGTATAACAGGTCAACAAAATATTGGAAACAATAATGACTATTTACAACAGTATAATATAGGTAGCGGAAGTTCTCAGTATTATTTTGGAGAAACTCCTTATCCAATTGCTGTTTCAGCAAGATTAAGTGATAAATTAAAATGGGAAGAAACTACAACCTATAATGCAGGTATAGATTTTGGAATATTAAATAATAGATTAACAGGAGCTGTAGATGTTTTCTATAAAGAATCTAATGATTTGTTAGCAGATGTAGCTACTGCAGATGGGTCAAACTTCTCTAACCGTTCATGGCAAAATATTGGAAGCTTTACAACTAAAGGTATTGAGCTTTCATTAAATGCGGATGTTATTAAAAGAGACAATCTTAATTGGAATGTAAATTTTAATGCAACTACATATCAACGAGAAATCACAAAATTGAATGCTGATTATATAAGAGTAGGAGAAAATGTTGTAGGAACAGGAACGCAAGCACAAGCGCATTTCGTGGGTTATACTCCAAATTCTTTCCTATTGTATAAACAATTATATGACAACGCTGGTACTCCAATAGAAGGTGCATTTGCAGACTTAAATGGAGATAACGTAATAAATTCTGAAGACAAATATGTTTATCGTAATCCTGATCCAAAATTAATTTTAGGTTTTGCTTCTAACTTTAACTATGGAAACTTTGATTTTTATTTTAATCTAAGAGCAAATTTAGGAAATAGAGTGCTTAATGTAGTAAATGCTAGTAAAGCACAATATAATTTATTAAATACAGGAGGAACAATTGGAAATATTCCAACTTCAGTATTAGATACGGGAATTGTGAATCAAAACAGTAACAATGTCTTATCAGATATGTATGTTGAAAACGCATCGTTTTTAAGAATGGATAACATTACTATGGGTTATACATTCCCTAAATGGTTAGATGGAAAAGCTTCAGTAAGATTATACACGGGGGTTCAAAATGCTTTTGTAATAACAGATTATTCAGGATTAGATCCTGAAGTTACTGGAGGATTTGATAACACAATCTATCCAAGACAAAGAACTTTCTTGTTTGGAGCTAACGTTAAATTTTAAAAAATTGAATATGAAAAATTTTAAAATATTTTATCTACTGTTAACATTAGGTACAATTATATCGTGTACTGATGATTTGAACGTAGTGTCAGAAGATCCACGAACAACTACTCCGGAAGCATTGTTTTCTTCATTTGAAGGATACAAACAAGCCTTGGCAGGTGTTTATGGAAATTTATCGCTAACAGGTACAGGCGATGCAGGAAGTTCGTTTTTGCAAGGAATTGATGCAGGAACAAGCCAGTTTGGAAGAACTTTATGGTATTTGCAAAATCTTACAGCAGATGAAGTTGTATGGTCTTATGAAAATGATGAAGGAGTTGCAGAATTACAAAGAAATACTTGGACAGCAAACAATCCTGTTGTTTTGGGTTTCTTCAGTAGAACGATGGCAGAAGTAGCTTTTGCTAACGATTTTTTAAGACAATCAACACCTGAATTGTTAGCTTCAAGAGGAATTACAAATGTAAATGAAGTAGCTGAAATTAATGTATTTAGAGGAGAAGCAAGAGTTTTAAGAGCATTGGCTTATTACTATATGATGGATGTTTTTGGAAAAGCACCTTTCATAACAGAAAACAATCCAGTTGGTTTTAAAGGACCACAATATAATCGTGAGCAATTATTTAACTTCATCGAAAGCGAATTAGCAGAAGTTATGCCAACATTGAAAGATGCAAATACTAATGAGTATGGAAGATTAGATAAAGCAGTTGCTCAAATGATTTTGGCAAAAGTATATTTAAACGCCGAAGTATATATTGGAACATCTAAATATGCTGAGTGTATGACGCAATGTCAAAATGTAATGGCTGGAGGTTATACGTTAAATACTAATTACTTAAATAACTTTAAAGCTGATAATCATACTTCCAATGAAATGATTTTCACATTACAAGCTGATGGTGTTAGAACACAAAACTATGGTGCAACAACAGTAATCATCAATGGACAAGTAGGGTCATTTGAAGGAAATGGTTCAGAATTTGGTGTTGGCGGTTGGGGAGGAGCTCTTAGATTAAGAAAGCAATTAGTTCAAAAATTTGATGGCGGAACTTTTACTAATGATGCTAGAAAAACAATTACGGATAACAATGGGGCAAGACCAATTGATATAACAGAGCTTACAAACGCAGGTCAAGGACACATTCTTCATAAGTTTTCAAATAAAACAGCAGCAGGTGTAGCTGGTCCTAATTCTACATTTGTTGATACTGATTTTCCATTATTTAGATTAGCTGATGTTTACTTAATGTATGCTGAAGCTCAAATGAGAAAAGATGGTGCAACTAATGGTAGCAATGTAAAAAATGCAAATACTACTTCAATTGGATACATAAACGATTTGAGAGTAAGAGCAAACAATGGATCTTCAAGTGCAAATGTTGGAGCTGGTGATGTTGATTTACAATTCATTATAGATGAAAGAGCAAGAGAATTACATTGGGAAGGTCATAGAAGACAAGATCTTATTCGATTTGGACAATTTACAGGAGGAAACTACAACTGGACATGGAAAGGGAATATCCAAAACGGAACTTCTATTTCTGATGACTTAAAGTTATTTCCAATTCCTTCAAACTCAATTGTGGCTAATCCGAATCTAACTCAAAATCAAGGATATTAAACAATAACTAAATGTTAAAAAACATGAAAAATATTTCAAAACTAGTATTAGTCCTTTTTGGATTAATGACCATATCATGTTCTGATGATATTCAAGATATTGAGGCAGTAACACCAGCAACAGGAATTAATTTGATTAATCCAACGTCAAGCTTCAATATGGTGTTAGACGGTAGTAAACTAAATCAAGTTGCTACATCATTTGTTTGGGCTGATACAGATAATTCAGGAGATTCTTCTATTTCTTATACAGTTGAAGCCGCATTAGGTGGTACTGAATTTGCTTCTCCTCTTGTTTTAGGAACAACTACTGATATGTTCTTAGATGTTACCATTGGAAACTTAGATACTACGGCAAAAGCTTTAGGAATTCAACCACTTGAAGAAGGTGTTGTTGACATTCGAATAAAGTCAACAAACGGAACTTCAAACGTAGCATCAATAAAAGTTACACCTTATCAACCTAACTGGGGAATTATTGGTAGTGCAACTGAGTATGCGTGGGATAATAGTACTGCTATGGTTTATAATCCTATGACTGGTAAATATTCTATTTCTGTTTATTTAAATTCGGGAGAGTTTAAATTTAGATTAGATAACAGTTGGGCTGTAAATTATGGAGATGATGGTAATAATCTGTCTTTAGAATCAGGTGGAGCAAATATCACTGTATCGGCTGGAAATTATACAATTGTATTGGATATTGATAATTTATCTTATACAATAACACCTATCGTAGATGCGTGGGGAATTATTGGAAGTGCAACACCAACAGGATGGGATAATGATACTTTGCTAGACTTTGATTCTACTGCCAACACTTATTCTATGATAATTGATTTAGTACCAGGCGAATTTAAATTTAGATTAAACCACGATTGGGGTACTAATTATGGAGATGATGGAAATAATCTTTCGTTAGAAGCTAACGGTGCTAACATTTCTGTTGCCGAAGGAGGAACTTATTTTATAACTGCTGATTTTAATGGTTTAACATATACCATAACTAAACTTTAATACAAAATATTAAATTATGAAGATATTTAGAATTTTAATGTTAAGCGTTAGTCTATTTGTACTATCTTGTACAGATGACGTTGCTGATACAGAAAGAGATGCAGTTGAAACAAATACTGCTCCTGTTTTGAGAACACCAGATAGTGATTTTTCTATGGTCTTGTCGCTTGCAAACGCAAATAATTATGCTACAACTTTTGTTTGGGATTATGCTATTTATGATGGTACGCCAACAGTAATTAATTATAGTATAGAATTTGATGCAGCAGGTACAAGTTTTGTATCACCAACAGTAGTTGCTACTTCAACGACCAAATTTAAAGAGTTTAAAGTGAGTGAGTTAAATCAAGCGGCATTAGATGCTGGTTTTCCTCCTTTTGAAGAAAGCACTATAGATGTTAGAGTTAAGTCTACAGTTGGAACAACTGGAGTTGGAGTTCCTCAATATTCAAATCATTTTACTATCAAGTTAACTCCTTATCCAGCTTGGCCAAATTGGGGTATAATTGGAAGTGCTACACCAACGGGTTGGGATTCTGATACTAATTTGGATTATGACTTGAGCACTAAAACATATTTTATTACGATGGATTTAGTTGTTGGAGCTTTCAAATTTAGATTAAATGACAGTTGGGATACAAACTTTGGTGACGATGGAAATAATCTTTCATTAGAGCCAGGAGGAGCAGATATTCCAGTTACAGTTGCTGGAACATATTTGATAAAAGTAAATTTTGGAACTGAAGAGGCAGATGGAATTCCAGCAAAAGGTTATACTATAACTTTGCAGTAAATTAATTATTTGGAGTTGTTGTAAATTTTGGTGATACATTTTTTTTGACATTGATAAGTCACATAGATTTATTAATCAAAATAACTAAGTATTAGTAAATGTTTATTTTAAATGAAATAAATTTTTCCATCAAAATTTAGAACAACTCCTTAATTTATATAAAAAAAACGAAAATGAAAAAGAAGTTACTTTTACTATTAATTTTTCCATTATCATTAATAGCGCAACAACAAACGGCAACCTATTCAATTAATCCAACTCCAACATTTGAAGGAACAGACGCTTTGACTGTAACAATAAACGGTTCTTCAATAAACGAATCAACTTGGGGTGTTGCAAATAATCAGCTATATGCTTGGGTTTGGGCATTAAATAGTGCTAATGCAAATATTCCATACAGTGGAAATGGAGCTTGGGAAAATTCAGATGCCAGTAAATTAATGACATACAATTCGGTAAATGACACTTATTCATTTACGTATAATCCAAATGTATTTGGTTTTTTTGGAACTACAGAAGTCGCAAAAGTTGGACTTTTAATTAAGGCAAAAAACGGGACAGGAGATAAAAAATCACAAGACATAGTTCTAAATGTAGGTTCATTTCAGGTTACACTTTTAAATAGTATTGTAGCTGGAGGAACACAACTTTTTGCAACAAATTATTCTATTGCTGCGCGTCATAATGGGGTTGCATCTAATTATATGTTAAAAAGAAACGGAGTAACTATTAACACTCAAAATAATTTGGCAGCAAGTTCAGGACCGCCAAGTTATACTTATACGGATACAGCTACAGGTAACATGAATAATTATACTTTGGAAGTTACTCAAAACGGAGTTACAAAAGTTTTTAACTTTTCAGCTTTAAAAACAATAACACCAACAAGCGAAGCATTGCCTTCAGGTATGGTTGATGGAGTTAATTATCATCCAAGCGATGTTACAAAAGCAACATTAGTACTAAATGCACCTTTGAAAGATTTCGTTTATGTTGTAGGAAGTTTTAATAATTGGCAACCAACTTTGAGTTATGTCATGAAAAAAGATCCTGCTACGGGTAAATTTTGGTATGAAGTAACTGGTTTAACACCTGGAAATTATGAAACATTCCAATATTGGGTTTGTGATAATACAAGTGTGCCAGTAAATTCACCAAAAATTGTAAAAACGGCTGATCCATTTTCAAGTTTAGTATTATCTCCTTTTGATGATCCAGAGATTATTTCTTTGGGAGTTTTTCCTGGATTACCTGCTTATCCTGCTGGACAAGAAAGAGAAGTAAGTGTTATCCAAACAGGAGCAAACGCTTATTATAATTACAATTGGAGTGCTGCAACTACAAATTTCGTAAAACCAAATATTAAAGATCTTGTAATTTATGAAGTTTTAGTAAGAGATTTTGATGCAAACAGAACCTACCAAGATTTAATTAATCGTATAGATTATTTTAAAAATTTGAAAATTAATGCAATCCAACTTATGCCAGTAATGGAGTTTGAAGGAAATGAAAGTTGGGGTTATAATACATCTTTCCATTTAGCATTAGACAAAAGATATGGACCGCCAGTAAAATTAAAAGAATTTATTGATTTGTGTCACCAAAATGGTATAGCTGTTATTTTAGATTTAGCTTTAAATCACGTTTTTGGTCGTTCTCCTTTGGTAAGAATGTGGATGCAAGATGCAAATGGCGACGGTTGGGGAGATGCAATTTCTACAACAAACGAAAACCCATACATCAATCAATTGGCAAGACATTCTTATAGCGTAGGAAGTGATTTGAATCACTTCTTTGAACCTAATACAGTAAATACTTCAGGAGTAACAAATACTTGGGGATCAAATTTAGCCAATACTTATTCTGTTAGAACTATTCAACATTGGATAGATGAATACAAAATAGATGGTTACAGATGGGATTTAACTAAAGGATTTACAAACGCTTGTACAAGTGGAGATGAAGTTTGTACTAATGACTATAAAGCTGACCGAGTTGCCAAATTAAAATGGTATGCTGATAAACAATGGGAAGCAGATTCAAGTTCATATTGCATCTTCGAGCATTTAGGTCATGGCGGATCATATAATGAAGAAGTAGAATGGGCAAATTATAGAATTGGTGAAGGAAAAGGTATTATGCAATGGCGTAAAATGACTGATCCTTATGCGGAACTTCTAAAAGGAAATGCTACTAATTTGTCAGGTGTAGCAGAAAGCACAAATCGATTTATTGGTTATGCAGAAAGTCATGATGAAGAACGCGTTATTTATAAAGCATTAAATGAATCAGGTCAAACACAAGGTAATTTAGCAAAAGTTCTACAACGATTACCAGCAATGGGTTCGGTATTATTTTTAGTTCCAGGACCAAAAATGATTTGGCATTTCAGCGAATTAGGTTGGGATGAATCACTTTGGACTTGTAATAATGGTAATGTTTCCTATTCTGATCCAGATTGTAAATTAGACACAAAACCACAACCTCAATGGGTTGAAAATTGGCAAGAAAATGCTGCTAGAGCTAATGTTTATAACCAATGGTCAAAACAAATCGAATTAAGAATCAATGAAAATGTTTTTGAAAATGGTCAATACGCTTGGAATTTTACTCAAACTGGTCGACCAAGACTTGATGTTTGGACTTCTGCAACGCCTCAATCTAGTTTAAGTTATGTATTTGTTTTAACTAATTTTTCTGATACAACATATAACGTTTCTGGAGGTTTTCCATATACTGGTAACTGGGTTGATTTAATGGATAATTCTGTGACGAATGTTACTAGTACAAGTCAAAGCGTATCTATTGAACCTGGAGGTTACAGAGTTTTTGGTAATCAAGCACCAAGTCTTGGAAATAATGACTTCGCGTCTAAAAAAATAACGTTATATCCAAATCCAGCGAATAACTTCTTCGTTATCGAAGGCGAAATTTCTAAAGCAGAAATCTATTCAATAACTGGACAATTAGTTAAATCATTTGATGATATTAATTCAAATGACTATCAGTTTAATATCAACGATTTAACAAAAGGTGTTTATCTGGTTAAAGCATTCGATGCTCAAAACAGAACAAAAACAATGAAGTTAATAAAACAATAATTTTTTTTAATGCCGAGTTAGTTAATTAAGTTCAAGGAAGCCACGTAATTTGCGTGGCTTTCTTATTCTAAAACTATTCATAAAATCTTTTGAGATAATAATAATTGATGTAGTTTTGTGGCATGAAAAAGCCATCTAAATCAATAG
>Ga0073902_10001172_pt1 | contig 14494 bp, 21 predicted proteins | sample KloWWTmeKNB19Kit_FD_66667 | JGI IMG/M metagenome (GOLD analysis project Ga0073902, IMG submission 66667) | Active sludge microbial communities from Klosterneuburg, Austria, studying microevolution and ecology of nitrifiers - Klosterneuburg... | ecosystem: Engineered > WWTP > Aerobic digester >...
ACATCCGCCGATTTTGAACCATTCCGCCGCATGGCCGCAATGGCGGTGGACGAGGAATGACGCGCGCCGAAATCCTGGAAGCCGCCGCGAAGATCGTGACGCAGGACCGCAACGCATCATACGGCGGGCCGGAACGCAGCTTTGAAACCATCGCGCAACTGTGGGCAATCCACCTCGGATACAAGATCACCGCATCCGATGTGTCGATCATGATGGCCCTACTCAAAATAGCCCGACTGAGCGCCAATCCAGCCCACGCAGATAGCTGGATCGACCTTGCGGGGTATGCCGCCTGTGGCGGAGAAGTCAGCCTGACCGGGGGCTAAAGCCCGGCTGTAAGCTGGTAGAGCAGGACGCGGCACATGGGTAGTAGTCCAATCACCAGCAGCCCCGGCGCGGCCATTTCGCCGCTTCTCCACCGCGTGACGGGGTAAATTGACGAAACTTAGCTAACGTGGTAACTTTTCCAAATGACACAATTTCCCGCCTATAAAACACAATCCGTTGCGTCACTGGTTCCATACGCTCGCAACAGCCGCACGCATTCCGATGCGCAGGTGGCTAAGATCGCAGCAAGCATTCGCGAGTTCGGATTCCTAAACCCCATCATCATCGACGCAGACAACGGCATCATCGCAGGTCACGGTCGCGTTATGGCAGCGCAAAAGCTGGGTCTAGCTAATGTGCCTGTGATTGAGGCAAGCCACCTATCTGAGGCGCAGCGGCGGGCCTATGTGCTGGCAGACAACAGGCTTGCACTTGATGCGGGGTGGGACAACGACCTGCTCAAGATCGAATTGCAGGATCTGGACGCAGCGGGGTTTGACCTGACGTTGACGGGGTTTGAAATCGGGGAACTGACAGCCATGTTTGATGAGCCAGACTTCGCACCAGGCACAGAAGACGATCAGGGCAAGCTAGACCAACTCGCGCCGAAGATTGTGCAGTGCCCGCATTGTGGCCAAGACTTTGACCTGAGGGAACATGAGCAAGGCTGATCTGCGCATAGACTGGGCCACGCATGAAGCGGCAAGGTATGCCTGCGTCAACTGGCACTACAGCAAGAGCCTGCCAGTTGGTAAGTTAGTCAAAATTGGTGTTTGGGAAAAAGGTGAATTTGTTGGCGTTGTCCTTTTTGCTTGGGGTATGAACAAGTCTCTAGGTTCTCCCTATGGATTGCAAATGAATGAGTGCTGCGAACTTGTCAGGGTTGCGATGAAGTCGCATGAGTCTGCAGTTTCGCGAGTTATGGCTTTGGCGCTTAGGTTCCTTCGCAATCAATCCCAAGGCTTAAGACTTGTTGTGTCTTTCGCTGACCCGGCAGCAGGTCATCACGGCGGCATCTATCAAGCTGGTGGGTGGACATACACAGGCCAGAGCGCAGCCATTTTTGAATGGCGACTGAACGGCAAGAGGCTGAACAAGCGCGCTTACACAGGGCATAATTTTGGAAGCCCTAAAATGCAGGTTCCTAACGGCGCTGTCAGGGTCACGTTGCCGGGCAAACACCGCTACCTGATGCCACTTGACGACGAAATGCGACAGCGTATCATGCCGCTGTCTAAGCCATACCCTAAGCGTGCGAAGCAGGCGATGACCGACGACCAGTCGGAACAGCGGCAGGGCAGCACTGACCCGCACGCTCCAAAGGTGACGCCATGAGCCGCAAACCGCACGAGCCAACACCCGCGACGCGCCAGCTTGTGCAGCTTCACGCGACCATCGGAACACAGCAGAACACGATTGCCGATATTCTCGGCATCGACGACAAGACCTTGCGCAAGTATTACCGCGAGGAACTGGACCACGCATCAGCGCAGGCCAACGCAACCATTGGCGGTGCGCTGTTCAACAAGGCCAAGAGCGGCGATACCACGGCCATGATCTTTTGGATGAAAACGCGCGCTGGTTGGCGGGAACGGCAAGAGATTGACCACACATCCAGCGACGGCAGCATGACGCCGCGCGTATTGGACCTATCCAGCTTGCCAGCCGAGGCCCTAGAGGCAATCGTGAGGGCCGCAGATGGTCAGGCTAACGACTGACGACGCCCTAGAGGCTGAGCGCATTCTATGCGCCAGGTCTTTCGCGTATTTCATCCGGCGCGCATGGCCTCATATCATCCCTGACAAGCTGCGCTGGAATTGGCATATGGATGCTGTGGCGCTGCACATGCAGGCCCTTGCGGAGGGCCGGATTTCGACTAACAGGCTTCTGATCAACGTCCCGCCCGGCGCGTCAAAATCAACGATTGTCGGGATCATGTATCCAGCTTGGCTATGGGGTCCGGGTGGTCAGCCGTGGCACAGATACATCGGAGCGGCGCACGAGCAAGGGTTGGCCGTGCGAGATAACCGCCTTATGCGCGAATTGATCACGTCGCCGTGGTATCAAAAGCTATGGCCGCTTTCGCTAAAAGGGGATCAGAACGAGAAGCTTTATTTCGAGAATGACGCGCGCGGCTTTCGTCAGGCTTGCGCCGTTGCCAGCATGACCGGGCGCCGTGGTCATACCATTGCGCTTGACGACCCGCTGTCACCAGAGAAAGCTTATTCCGACGCCGCCAGAGAAACCGCTTTGCGGGTTTTGTCAGAAACCATCCCGACGCGGCTTAATGATCCTGCAACATCGGCAATTGTGATTGTCATGCAGAGATTGCACGAGCGCGACCCGGCTGGATATGTTCTGTCAGAAAAACTGGGGTATGAGCATTTGTGCATTCCTATGGAGTTTGAGCAAGATAGGCGTTGCACAACGTCTATCGGCTGGACTGACCCGCGCACAGTCGATGGAGAGTTGATGTTTCCTGACAGGTTTCCGGCTGAGGTTATCGCGCGTGACAAAGCGGCTCTTGGGTCTTACGCATGGGCTGGGCAGATGCAGCAACGCCCGGCACCGCTTGGCGGTGGCATGTTTAGGGATAGCTGGTGGAGGTATTATACCCAGCCGCCGCGAACCGAATGGCGCGCGATCTATGCTGATACCGCGCAAAAGACCGGGCAGGCGAATGACTATTCAGTTTTGCAATGCTGGGGCCGCACAATTACTGGACAGGCAGTTATGCTGGACCAGATCAGAGGGAAATGGGAAGCGCCTGAATTGCTTGTTCAAGCGCGGGCTTTCTGGAACAAACACAAAGACATTCCAAACATGGGCGCATTGCGGGCAATGAAGGTTGAAGACAAGGTAAGCGGCACCGGCCTTATCCAGACGCTTCAACGCGAAGGTATTCCGGTCCTGGCAATTCAGCGCGACCGCGACAAGATCACCCGCGCCCATGATGCTTCGCCTCTGGTGGAGAGCGGAAACGTGTTCTTGCCGCAGTTTGCCGACTATCTGTCTGGGTTTCTTGCGGAGGCCAGCGCGTTTCCAAACGGCGCGCATGATGACCAGATAGACCCGATGATGGACGCATTGGCTGATATGCTTTCAGGGCGGGGCCAAACATGGTATGACGCCAGCAAATACAAATCCGCGTGGTCGTGAGGGCAGCATGAAAACGAATGACGGCATGGCGAACGTGGTCTCCGGCCTTGGCGCCGCAAACCCCAAGGTAGCGGCTGGGCAATACCTTGTCACGGCTGATCAGGTTGGCATGGCCGACGCCGCGTTTCGGTCCTCAACGTGGTATGGCAAAATCCTTAGCATCCCGGTTGATGATACGATCAAGGCTTGGCGCGCGTGGCAGGCGGAAGGCCCGCAGATCGAGGCGCTAGAGGCCGAGGAAAAGCGGCTAGGCTACCGGAACAAGGTCCGAGAAGCCTTGATGCTGGCCCGGCACCAAGGCGGGGCTGTGATTGTGCCGGGTGGCCTTCCGGGCGATCCGGCAGAGCCGCTTGTCTTCGACCGGATCGGGCGCGGGTCGATCACATATCTGCACGTCATGGGGCGGGATAACATCAGCCCCGGTCCTATCGCGCGTAATCCGATGCTGGAAAACTACGGGCAGCCAGAATACTGGGAAGTCACTGGCTCGGCAACGGTGCGTATCCATCCGAGCCGCGTTGCTTTCGTCAACGGGCGCAAGGTGCCGGGCGCCATCAGCCGTGGCGGGGAAGTCTGGGGGGATAGCATCTGGCTTTACATGGCGGATGCCATCATGGCCGCAGATGCCGGGGCCGCAGTCATTGCCGCGCTGATGCAGGAAGCCAAGATTGACGTTGTGACTGTGCCGGGCTTGACTGACATGCTGATGACCAGCGACGGTGAGGCTGCGGTTATCAGGCGATGGACCATCGCCGCGCAGATGAAGTCACTTGCCAACGTGCTGATCTTGGACGGCGGGCCGACGGCGGGTGACGGCAAAAGCGAGACTTGGGAACAGAAGCAAATCAACTGGACCGGCATTCCAGAGGTGCAGCGGACGCTATTGCAGGTCATGGCGGGCGCCGCTGATGTGCCGGTAACGCGCCTCACTGGCGAGCAACAGACTGGCCTGTCAGGGTCGGATGCCGGGTCTCTGCGGCATTACTATGACAGCCTAGACGCGCGGCGGGAATTGGACGTTGGCCCGGCAATCACGGGTCTTGACGAAATGCTTATCCGGTCCGCGCTTGGAAGCCGCCCGCCTGAGGTGTGGTATCAGTGGCGCCCGCTGTGGCAACCGACTGACAAAGAGCAGGCCGAGATTGACAAGCTGGAAGCGGACACGGCTGCGATTTACGCCAATGCGGCTCTTGTGCCGAGCGAGGCTTTGGAGATTGCCGTGCAAAACCGGATGGTGGAAAGCGGGCGCTGGCCCGGCCTTGAGGCCGCGCTTGACGACATGCCGGAAGATGGCGCGCAAGAGGTGCCGGAGCCGCTGGAAGGCGAAGGGCCGGGCGGTATTGGCACGGGGAATGAGGTGCAGAACGATGCAGCGCCGCGAACTCTCTATGTCCGGCGCGATGTCTTGAACGGCGAAGAAGTCGTCAAATGGGCCAAGGCGCAGGGATTTGAGACCACATTGCCAGCCGACGACATGCACGTCACGATTGCATTCAGCAGGACGCCGCTTGACTGGATGAAGATCAGTGAGCCGTGGCAAGGCAAGATTGAACTCGCAGAAGGCGGGCCGCGCGTCATGGACAAATTCGGTGAGGCGAATGTCTTGCTGTTCCGGTCTGGTGAGTTGGAATGGCGCCACCAGTCTATCCGCGATGCCGGGGCTTCATGGGATCACGCTGAATATCAGCCGCATATCACGATCAGCTATGGGCTGACGCCGGAAAAGATCGAGCCATACCGGGGCAAGATCGTGCTGGGTCCAGAGATTTTCGAAGAGGTCAAAGAGGATTGGAAGTCGGGGATCAAAGAGGCATGATCATCCCTCTGGCACAATTGGTCAAGGCGAAGCGACCGCGTTTACGGCGTCTGGTGTTGCGGCCTATTGAGCCGACAGCAAGTCAGGCTGCGGACTTGGCGGCGATCTACATGCGCACTGTCAGGATTTGGGAAAGCAACAGGGCGCGGATTGTTGAGGCATATTCCAGCGCCAATGCGGCGACGAATGACGGCATGGTCAGGGATGATGTCTCATGGCTAGAGGCGGTATTGCAGGCGATTGTTGGAGAGGTTGATGTTGAACTGTCCGGGTTTCAGGGCTTGTTTACCGGATGGGCGAACCAGATGGTGCAATGGCACACGCGGCGGATTGTCCAGAACCTGAAATACGCTGGCAATGTCGATCTTGCGTCTGAATTGTTTAGTCCTGCCGGAAATACGGTTGCCGACGCCTTGGCCCGCAATGCGTCATTGGTGCGCAATGTGTCGGATGAAACCCGCGCCAAGATTGCGGACATTGTTTTTCGCGGGGTGCAGGGCCGCATTCCGGCGCGCGAAGTTGCGAAAGAGATTGCCGCTGCAACTGGATTGGCGCGCAAGCGGGCGCTGCGAATTGCGAGCGATCAGGCGGTAAAGCTGAGCGCGGCTCTGGATCGGCAGAGAATGCGGGATTTGGGTTTTACAAGCTTTGAATGGCGGCATTCAGGCAAGCTGCACTATAGGGATTGGCACAAGGCCCGCAATGGCAAGGTGTTTAGCTTGGACGATCCGAAATTGCGCGGCGATATGCCGGGGGATTTGCCATTTTGCGGCTGTAAGGCCATGGCTACTATGGAGTTGCCGGAATGACCGTAAAAGGCATGGGAAAGCATATTGCGCGGCTTAAAGCGGCGCAGAACGTTGCGGAGAAGATCACGCGGGCGCTTTATATCGCGGGCCAGCGGATTGAGATTGACGCCGAAACGTCGATCACCGATGGCGCAGTAAGTGGTGCCGGGCATGTGCCGTCATTGCCGGGCCAGCCGCCGAATGCGGACACCCACCATCTGGATAGCAACATCGAGACGACGATTGAGGCGAACAATCCGCCAACGGTGCATGTGACAAGCCGGGCCGGATATTCCGCAGCTTTGGAGTTTGGCACGAGCAAGATGGCGGCGCGCCCGTTCATGCGGCCTGCGACGGAAAAGAACCGCGATAAGGTGGCGCAACAGGTGGCAACGGCGGTTAACATCACAATCAAGAGCGGCGGATGAACTGGCAACCGGACTGGACTGGGCAGACGTGCTTTATCCTTGGCGGAGGCCCGTCATTGCGGGGCTTTGCTGCCGCTAGGCTGCGTGGCAGGCGTGTGATCGGGATTAACGAGGCCGGGCTGACCATGGCGCCATGGTGCGACGTGATGATGTGGGCTGATCAGCGATGGCTGGATTGGAACAAGGACAGGCTGCATTTGCATACGGGCGCGTTGAAGGTATGCCGCCATGTTTCGCCGCCTGACGGTGTGCATCGGATGAAATTCCGCCCGCCCGGATTTGCAATGGCGCGGGATACAGTTGGCGGGGATGACTGCGGATCGAGTGCGATCAATCTTGCCGTGCATTTCGGCGCGTCCAGAATTGTGCTTTTGGGTTTTGATTGTCACGACCTGCCTATGTCCCGTTGGCGGGAAGGGAATTGGCATAGCGCGCATAGATTGCCGCCATTGGAAGGCCAGCGCGGGGGGAAGTTTGCGCCCGCCCATGATCAATTATCGCGGGACTTGAAACAAAAGCGGCCTGGTGTTAGTGTCCTGAATGCGACACAAGGCTCTGCGCTGACGTGCTGGCCTATTGTGGACTTGGAGACAGTGATTGATTGACCTCGCTGAAACAGAGGCTGCGAAGTATCGGACGGTTTGGAGCCGCGCCGAATACCGCCGCATTTCCCCCGGCGAGTTGGAAAAAGAAACCGCGTTCAAGTGGTTCAATCCCCGCGCGGGCGAGACCTTGAACGACTACGGGTCTGGCCCGGCGCGGGCAACTGCATGGTTTCGTGATCAGGGGCTTGACGTTATCGGGATTGACCATGCCGAGAATGCGGCGGAAACCGATGTTCCTGTTTTGCACCGATGCCTGTGGGATATGGGCGATGTTCGGGTTTCGGATTACGCCTATTGCTGCGATGTGATGGAGCATATCCCGCCGCAGCATGTTAAGGCGGTTTTGGCCAGCATTGCGGCCCGCACTCGCAAGGCCGCGTATTTCCGCATTGCAACCCGGCCAGATGTGATGGGGCCGCGCTTGATCGGTGAGCCGCTGCATTTGACAGTGCAGGACGCGGCGTGGTGGGTGGATGCTGTTCGCGCCGCATTCCATGGCTGCTACGTTGATAGCCATAGCAACGGGCGCGACTGCATTATCATGCTGCGATGGGGTGTCCCGCGATGATCCGGTTTGTTGACGCCCTCACTCTTGACGCCGCAGTAACCATGACTGACCGGGGGCTTGTGGCCGTTGCCAAGGCCGCGCGGACCGGGGTGCAGCTGTATCTCGGGTCTGAGGTTGGCCGCGATGATATGCAGGTTGTCCGGGTCTATCGCGGCGCTGATCAGGTCTTTGACGATGCCAGCCTGCAAAGCTACAGCCATGCGCCGCTCACACTTGACCATCCGCCCGAATTGGTAACGCCTGACAATTGGTCCAAGTATGCCAAGGGCGAAGTCAGCACGGCGGCGAAAAAGGACATTGACGGCGGATGGGTGCATCTGCCGCTCATCGTCAAGGCCAAGGATGCCGTTGACGCGATCCGCGACGGCAAGGCGCAACTGTCTGCCGGGTATACCTGCAATCTGGACTGGACGCCGGGCATTGCCGAAGACGGGCATGCGTATGACGCGCGGCAGGTCGGAATTGTAATCAATCACCTCGCAATCGTGGACCGCGCCCGCGCTGGTTCCGAGGCCCGCATTGGAGACAGTGCGGTATTTTGGGGCGCTTGCCCCGTCACCGCGTCCGATGGGGCGCCTAATGAAAGGTCACGTCACATGACTGACAAGCCGATGCAAAAGGTCGTGGTGGACGGCCTGACGATTGAAACCACTGACCAAGGGGCGCAGGCTCTTACCAAAGTGCAGGGCCAGCTTGCTGACGCGCTGACTGCCGTTGCCAAGGCGCAGGCCGATGCTGCAAAGGCGGTTGCCGATGCACAGGCGGAAATCGCGGCCAAGGACGCCGAGATTGACAGCCTCAAGGCGAAGGTTCTGGACGCCGCCGCAATGGACGCCGCAGTTGCCAAGCGGGCCGATCTGCTGGGCAAGGCCAAGGCCATCGCGCCGCAGGCCAAGCTTGATGGCCTGTCCGATGCCGCAATCCGCAAGGCGGTTGTCGTGGCCAAGTTGGGCGATGCCATGGCCGACAAGCCGGAAGCCTACATTGACGCGCGCTTTGACATTCTCGCCGAAGACGCAGCCGGGCAGGTGCAGTTTGCCGCAGCCCTTACCACCGCCGCGCCCGTTCAGGGCGATGCTGATACCGCCCGCGCGAAGATGATTGCCGACATGGTGTCGGCTTCGACCCGCGCGAACTGAGAAAGGGAACGAAATGGCTTTCGCGCAAAGCACGTATAGCACTGCACCGGCCAAGGGGCTTCCCGGTCTGGTGGCGAATGAAGAGAAGTGCAACAAGATCAGCCGGACGGTTGAAAGCGCCGCTGGCATTGCTTTCGGCCAGCCCGCCTATCGCGGGTCGGGCGATCATGGCGTTATCGTCGGCGGCACCTTTGCCGCAACGGGCGCCGGTTCCGAAGGCGCTGGCAACGTTGGCACGGGCACCATCACCGATGCCCCGACCGTCGCGGCGGGCGCCAAGCAAGGCCGCTATGTGATCCAGCTGATGGCCACTTCGGCGACGGCAGCTTTCCGGGTTGAAGACCCGGATGGCGTGTATGTTGGTGAGGGCAACGTCGCAACCGAGTTCACTGGCGGCGGTCTGACCTTCACCATCGCCAACGCTGGCACGATGACCGTGGGTGATACGTTCTATGTGGACGTGACCTACACCGCCAACGTGAAGTTCATGGGCCTTGCGGTTCTGACCCAATCAGTTCCGGCCAATGCTTCGACCCCGGACGCCTATCCGCAATACTACACCGGCGCATTCATGACGATGGGCCAGATGTATGTGACGGCGGGCGCTTCGGTTGTGGACGGCGGCGACGTCTACTGGAACCCGGCAACGGGCCGCTACACTTCCACCACGACGCACATCCGCATTCCGGGTGCCACCTTTGACACCTCGGGCGGGGACGGCGATATTGTCGAAATCTCGCTCAAGTTGCGCTGATCAGAAAGGACCAGCAGATGAATACCATGATCATGCGACCCTTCGCTGACGCACAGGCGGCAATGCCTTTCGTTCTGGCGCAGGGCCGGAACATCGAAAGCCAGATTTACCAGACGCGCTATCCGACGCTTGACTATGCGTCGGTTGTGCCTGTGGTGACTGAGGGCAACCAGTGGGCAATCGGCACCACCTTCTTCACCGTTGACGTGGCGGGCGAAGCGAAGTTCCTGTCGGGTTCCGGCACCGATATGCCGTTCAACTCGTTCACCCGTGACCAGAAATCGCACGACTTCGCGCTTATGGGTTCGGGATGGGAATGGACCATTGAAGAGATCAATCAGGCGGTGCTTTATGGCATCCCCCTGAGCGACACGAAGGCGATGGCGGCTTCGATGACTGTGGAGCGCAAGCTTTACAACATCGCCATGACCGGCACGACCGAAAAGGGCTGGAAGGGCTTCACCAACTACACCGGCGTTTCGCGCGCCGATGTGGCGGCTGATGGCACTGGCAGCGTCACCTTCTGGTCTGCCAAGACCCCGGCGCAAATCCTGCGGGATATGAACGCCGCGCTGTGGACCGTGCGCCTGCAATCCAAGCAGGTCGAGATTGCGGACACTCTGGCCATTCCGCCCGAGGCGATGCAGTATATCCGGTCCACCTATGTTGGCGACGAGGCCAATTCGCCCACCATCCTTGAGCGGTTTATCGCGGGCAATCCTGGCGCGACCGTTCTTGAGGTGAACGAACTGGCGACGGCTTCGCAGGATGGCGGGGGCCGGATGGTAGCGTATCGCCGCAGCCGTGATGTTCTGCGCTTCCACATGCCGATGCCGCGCACTCCGCTGCAACCGCGCCAAAAGTCCATCATGGGCTTTGAGACGGGCATCATCGCACGGACGGGTGGCACTGAAGTTCGTCTGCCGGGCGCCATGGCCTATCTGGACGAAATCACCGCCGTTCCGGTGTGATAGCGATGGGCCGGGAAACTGGCCCATTTCATATCATGCGGGGGCGATATGCGGATAACGAATACATCTGAGGCGCCGCAAGGGGTTTGGACGGCTTCCGGGTTGGTCTATATCCAGCCGGGTGCCACGCGAGACCTTGAGCCTTCGCAGCCTGTCCGGGTGCGGGCGCTGGCGTTTTTCGTGATCGAGGAAGACGAGCCGGAGAAGCCCAAGCGGGGGAGGCCGCGCAAGGATGCCGTATGATCCGCTGACCACTGCCGAGTTCAAGACGCTGAAGCCGCAGTTTGCCGATGTGGCGGACGCGACGGTGCAGGCATACCTTGACGCGGCGGCGTTGTTCGTCAGCACGTCATGGCCGGAAACGCTGTATCAGGCCGGGCATGGGGCGATGACGTGCCACATGATGACGATTGACGGGCTTGGAACGGACACGGCAAGCCTGTCGTTTGCGGGCGGGGATAGCGAGTTTCAGACGATCCGCAGCGGCAATGTGACAGTGACGCGGTTCCGGGATACATCGCTTGCGGCTGGGCAAAGCACGACAGGATGGCTTGGGCAGACGGCTTGCGGGCGCATGTATCTGGTATGGCTGCGGACGTTCAGCGGCGGGCCGCGCATTGCGTATGGCGGTGTGACGCCTTCTAGCGGGTTCTGGCCATGCTAGCGACTGACAGGATTGCGGGCATCATGCGGCGGGCTTTGGGGCCGCTGTATGAGGACGCGACCCTACAAGCCTATACCCAGGACGACACTCGCGATCCGGCGCGGGGGACGTTCCTGTGGATTTTCGCGGCATCTGTTCCGGTCAAGGTGCAGCGTGACGACTGCACGGAGGCGCAGCGCGGGCAGGATGGCTACACCGCAAAGGACGTGCGTTTTCTGGTGCTGCAATATGGCGTTGCGGAGGCCATGATTGCGACTGAGGGCGGCGGGCAGGTTTTGACCGAAGACGGCGGGCTGTTGCTGGTGGAAAATAGCGCGGTGCATCCGAATACGGATTACCGGGTCATTTATCGCAATGCGGAATATCGGGTGATGTCGGTTTCCGAAGACCCCGCGCGTTCATATTGGGATTTCCGCGCGAGGTTGATGCCGTGATGTGGTTTCGCGTCATTGCCGAGCGGTTCGACTGGATGCCAAGGCGGGGCGTTATGATCAGCTATCCGGCTGGTTATGTCGGCTATGGGACGCGGGCATGTGTGGCGCGCGGCTTGGAGATCGGCGCGGTTGAGAAGATCAGAAAGCCTGCCGGGTATTCGGTGGACAAGGCGGGAAAGGTGCGGCGCAATGGCTGATTTGTCGGAGGCGGTAAAGGCTAAAATGCTGGCCCGGCTTTCTGCCGATGCCGCCGTTATCGCTATCGTGCCTGCCGTGCGGATTTATCCGATGCAGCCGCAAGCTAACCCGCCATATCCGTTTATCCGGTATGGGGTGCCGACCGTGACGCCTTATGAAGACGGGTGCGGCGATGGGGTGACAATGACCGCCACAATCCACGCCTTCACGCGGTCGGAGAACGAGGCGCAGGATTTGGCGCGGGTTGTTTCCGCATCGCTTGACGACATGCCGGAGTTTTCCGCTTGTGATTGGCTTCGGACCAATTTCATGGTAGACGGTAACGAGGCAGACGTTTGGCACGTTGCCATGGATTTCGCGGTCATACATACGGCGTGACCGCGCGCTGAGAAACGCCCTTCGGCAAGGCGATGGCTCTTCTGAATGCGAGCCGCCCTTTGATGGAGCCTTATCATGGCGCAAGCCACCACTGTTCGATACGGCGCGCAACAGCTTCTTGTGAGCGACAATGCGACCGTGCCTGTTTTCACCGCGCCTTGCGGGATTACCAGTCTGACCCGCCAAATCACGGCGAACACCTCGGACGTTGATATTCCCGATTGCGGCGATCCCGATGCCTTCACTTGGCTTGGGATTGATGTCAACTCCAAGCGCATGACCCTGACTTTTTCCGGCGTTCTGGCTACCGAAGCCATGGAACTTTGGGATGATTGGGCCATGGAAGACGCCAGCCGCGATTGCCGCTGGTATCGCAACCTGACTTCGCCGCTCAAGGGCTATTGGGCCGGTTCTGGCATCCTGACCGACTTCCAAGAGCAGGGCCAGAACAAGGGCCGCTATCAGGTGAGCGGGACCATCATCTTTGACGGCAAGCCCGTCTGGACCACGGTTGCCTGATGGCAAAATCGCCGGAAATCGTGCTGGATTGGGCGGATGGGTCTTACCTGTTCGCCCTTCGCGGCAAGCAGATCGAAGAGTTGGAAGCGGTCTGCATTAACCCGGCAACGGGCAACGGCGGCATCGGCATCGCGGCTATCGGTTTGCGCGTGATGGGATGGGCTTGGCATGGGTCTGACCTTCGCCACGTTATCCGGCTGGGATTGATCGGCGGGGGCATGGGTGCGGTTGCGGCGGAACGAATGTGCAGAACCTATGTTGACGATGTTCCGCTATCTGGTGCCATGGGTGAGGTGACGCCGGATAGCCCGCTGGCGGTGGCGATTGCGGTTCTGACGGCGGCTTTTGCTGGCGTTGATAAGCAGGACGAAGCGCCGGGGGAGACCGAAGCCCCGAAGACCTGATTGATTGGCACGACTATCGCGCCATGATGCTGGATTTCGGGGCTGACCCGCGCGTGATAGGTGAAATGTCTATGGCCGAGATCATGGGGCTTATGGGCGCAATGCAGCGCCGTCGCGGCAAGGCAAAGATGCCGACCGAAGAAGAAGAGGCCGAAGCAACGCAGGCTTTTGCGGCTTTGGTGGCGAATGACCCGAGTGTGAGGCTGAACTAATGGCGGTAACTGCTGATCAGGTTGTGGTGCAGTTGCAGGCGCAAACCGCTCAATATGAGGCGGGGATGCGTAAGGCCGCTGGCGAGGCTGAACGATTTGAGAAACAGGCACTCGCCGTTGTAGTGGCCCAAACAAGAGAGGCCCGCGCCCTATACGAATCTGCTAAGGCTACTACTGCGAAAGGCTCTGCCGAGATTAAGTCGGCGGCGGCGGCTTTGCAGGCTGCAAAGTCTACAGAGGCGGCAACGCGGGCTGAGATTGCCCACGCTGCGGCCCTGCGTCAAATGGCCGTCGCCGCCGATACCGCCCATGGCAGGCTTAACAATATCCAAGGCAGCGCGGGGGGCATCGCAGCCCAATTCAACGACATCGGCGTGACGGCGGCGGCGGGTATGAACCCGCTGCTTATTGCGTTGCAGCAAGGGACGCAGCTAACGCAGGGCTTTGCGGGCCAGTCGTCAAGGCAGGTGCTTTCCGGCCTTGGCGCTGCGTTTGCTTCGGTTGTCTCGCCTGTGTCGCTGGTGACGATTGGTCTTGTTGCCGGGGCCGCTGCGTTGATCCAGTGGGCTGCGGGGGCGCTTTGGGCTGGCGACAGCACGGAGGATTTCGACAAGTCTCTGCAACGGGCCAACGATCACCTAGAGCGGATGCGTGAGCTGTCGCAAAGCCTGTCGGTTGATGGGCTGGATGAACTGCGTCAAAAGTATGGCGAGGTGACGGAAGAAGTCCTGCGCATGGTCGCGGCTCAGGAACGGGCCGAAGAACGGGCGGCGCGAACCGAACTGCAATCCGGCATTGACAGCCTTGCATCGCAAGGCGCGGGGCGCTTCTTTGACATCGGTATTTCCGAGCAAGCATCCGGCATCATCAGGCTGCAAGACGCCCTGAGCCTGTCCCGGCGTGATGCCGAGTTGATGTATCAGGCGCTGCAAAACCTATCCACGGCCAGCGGGGTTCAGGAGCAAGCCGACGCGCTGGCCGTTCTGCGGGGATATCTCGAGGATATTGCGCGAGGGACAGGCGAAGGCGCAGAAGCGGCTGAGGAAATGTTGACGCAGGTTCTCGGTAGCGAGGATGCGGCGCGTCAGTTGCTGGCCATGGCAGGCGGACTTGGCGGCGTGTTCAGCGCG
>Ga0073902_10001180_pt1 | contig 14422 bp, 12 predicted proteins | sample KloWWTmeKNB19Kit_FD_66667 | JGI IMG/M metagenome (GOLD analysis project Ga0073902, IMG submission 66667) | Active sludge microbial communities from Klosterneuburg, Austria, studying microevolution and ecology of nitrifiers - Klosterneuburg... | ecosystem: Engineered > WWTP > Aerobic digester >...
TCCATGATTCGATCTTTCCTTTTTTCCAGTAGTACGGAATCTTCCTGATGATAAATGCATTGGCCAGTCTGGCTTCGGGTATTTTCAGATCATCTATAAAAGAAAAATGATGGTCCAACACATTAACCGCCATCGGTTTCCAATTTTCCCTGACGCCCTCAATGATTAATACCTCGTGCTTAGCAGGGTTATAGGTAAAAGTAAATGGCAAGGGTCCCGCATATCTTCTTGCTTCCTTCCAGTCTGCAAATGGGGAGCCTGGCGGCAGCGGAACATTCTCATCCTCTTCCGTTTCAACTCGCAGTTTGAAACCAGACTTTACAGAACTTATTTCAATGATCCCATCCTTTGTGCTTTGGTGAATGTCTGTTGTGGCGTAGTTATAGTGCGTAAAGATATTCCCAAAGAATTCCATCTTCTTCTTGTCGGTCTCTGATTTGAGGATGTACAACCCTCTGAGATTCCGGCCTGCCTGATTGGTGTATCGCACAAAGACACGATAACCGATTAAGAAAAAGTTGTTGCCTAGCCACTCTGGCAAGCCCTTAGGTCGAAGGGCTTTGGTCTGCACCATGGCCACTGCGATAAATGCCCATTTATCGTCAAACGTGTCTAACGTAAGACATTCAGGGATTAGGTGTTGAATTTGTTCTTTGGGGACAGCGAAGGTGAGGACGAGTGAACTTTCGAAGAAAGCTTCAACCGCAAAGGGATGATTTTTCAGGAATGAAAACATACTATGCCTGTTGCGTTACATGAGCCCGGAGGTGAAACTCATTGTAATATATCACCACTATCAACAATACAGCAAACAACAAGTTTAATCTGCCCCACAAAAGTAAGTGGGGTACTAAAATAAACTCCAAAATATTCATGGTGGCAATGACGATGATCTGTGAAACAGCGTTGAGCCTGGGCCACTTTCCACTCAGAATCCAGATGGCCATGGCGATTTCAGAGAAGCCTATCGCCTTCGTCAGCAATACTGCATGCTCTTGTCCCAAAATAGTCGCTACGATTTCCTCGTGTCTGGGGACAAGGTTCAGGACTTTGCAGACCAGGCCGTTGACGAGCCAGATGGAGGCGAGGAGGGGGGTGAGGAGTTTGCGGGTTGTCATGTTGGATGGTGATTTTACTCTAGCGTCTGGAGACGCAAAACATATTGCATTCAAGTCAAGGAGGTCCCGCCCGAATGGCGGGATGGCGCAAGGGGCGCCACTTAAACGAGCGATCGGGTAAAACTACGTTTTCCATATCAAGTGATTTTACTCTAGCGTCAGGAGACGCAAAACATATTGCATTCAAGTCTGAGACTTGAACGAACGGGTGTTTGGATATGAAGGTTTAGCTGCTTGTAAAACTACGTTTTACATGGCAGAAGATTTGACCCGCTCGTCAGGAGACGAGCATATATGGCATTCAAGTCTAAAGACTTGAACGAGCGTCTTCGTTCAAGTCTGAGACATGAACGAACGATTAGTTATTGTTTGAAATACACTTTCTGTATTTTACCTTTTTCGGTGTGAAAGATGGCAGTAGCCTCGATCTTTCTGTTTCCGAAGCGAACGATTTCCTGATCAGTGACGACATTTCCTTTTACGGTCCTGCCGGCGAGTTCACAGTGCAGGTCAGGGGCGCTGTCAAACAATGCCGAATAGTCAAGCCGCATTTCAGACTTGCCTTTGTAGAGTAAACTGTTCGGATAGTTATAAATCTCTATATCGTCTGCATATGGCTCGAGGAATGCGTCGATGTCCCTTAGGTTATAGGCATTCAATTGTTGCTGCGCAAGCGCTACAGGGCTGACAGGAATCAGCGTATCGGGATCGATGACTACGCCTTTATTGATGACGCGATAGATCTTTGTGATGTTTTCAATATTTGTAGTAGGATCTGCCTCCAACAATATCATATTAGCCTTTTTGCCTTTGCTCACGCTTCCGAATTCCTTTTCTTTTCTGAGCACTTTTGCACCATTGATCGTCGATGCTTCGAGTATCTGCCAATGGCTCATCCCGCTGGCTTGCATGGCGAGTACCTCTGTCAGATAGGAGGAGGCATGCAGTGTACCGATGTTACCGGCATCTGTTCCGGTAGCGATGATCACACCAGCATCCGATAACTTCCTGAGGTTAGTAAGCATGATACCATTTGCGGCTTTTGTATCCTCCATTTTTTCCGGTGTGTTGATACGTCTGTAGTATCTATTGATCATGGCTGTATCAGGCAAGTGTTTCAGATCCAGCAACGAACCCAGCTGGAACGGATCACCCATGCGCTGCTCATGGTGGCTCATATGCAGGTTTTGTCCGAATGTATTGTAATATCCATCATGGACGATGAGCGTCGGACACAGGATGGTATTCTTGCTCTTGAGCAGTTGGACAAATTCATCGGTCAGTAATTCATCATCAACACTGTGGACCAGATAGTCGCAACCATTTTCTACTGCCAGTTGTGCCGTGATGCGTTGTGTGGCATGAACTGCCATGGGCAGATTGTTTTTATGCGCTTCATCGCTGATGGCCTTGATGATGGGCAGATATCGCCGGGCACTTGCTTCGATATCCGATGTATCACGACCTACGATATACCATATCTTGATCATGTCAGGATGGTATTGCAATTGCTGCTGCACCATCTTTAAGCCATCTTCTACAGTCTTGACGAGACTAAAAGGGCCGTCATCGCCAAGATTGGAAAGCGCTGCAGGTTCGTAGGTAGTAAGTAACGGACCCGACATATAGATCGATGGCGCATATGTTGCGTCCTTGAATGCGTCTCTGTGTTTTAGGAAATTGATTGTCGTGCCAACATCCATCACGGTGGTGATGCCGTTTTGCAGATATCGTCGTAATACATCCTCCATATGATCATGTGCCCAGTCGATCTCCTCCTGGTATGGCTTGTATTTTCGCAGGTCAATTGCGTCCGGTCTCGTATACAATCCACCGGTCTGTGAAAAATGGATGTGGGCATCGATTAATCCCGGTATCAGGTATTTTCCTTCGCCATCAACAATAGCTGCATTAGCGGGGATCTTAGCCTGCTGAGCAGGACGAATATCTGTGATGAGTTCATGGGAGATGGTCACCGTCTGATTATGTAGCCAGCGATGTTGCACAACATCCGCCACCGATACATTGGTAATATAGGTTTGCGCGCAGAGTGCATCTGTCAGAAGTATTAAAAGCAGTGTGAGACGAAAGTTAGATTTCATATGTAAGTCAAGCTAATACATTTAAATCAAATTCCTGAATAATTTTCCATGGCTCCTGTCCAATCTGTTCTATCAGACTGATTTTTTCAAAAGTGATGACGGCAGGCAGTATGACTTTTGAAATTTGCTGAAAGATGTCATCTGTACATGTACTATTTCTTGGGTGCATCAGGGTGATGTGCGGTTCATGGTTCCTGGGGGTCTCAATGATCCCATGTAATATTTGGCTCCTAAGCGCTTTAAAGGAATGCGCGTTTTCATTCGCAGGTAAAAAGACTCCATTGCCGTCTGAAAATCGAATGGCCCTTCCAAAACATAATGAAATTTTCGGCAGCACCTGGCTGGTCAGATTGTAAAGTACATTATCAAAGGATTCAATTTCATCTTCACGGCTAAGCGTAACATGAGCCTTAATCAATCCATACTGCTGTGGATTAAATTTTTGACGGATATGTTCGATAGCAGCCGATTGCTTTTCATCCACAAAGAGGGTTAATTGTATTCTTCTTCCTTTATTCATCGCGCAGTCAGAAGGACTTGATCACTATTCTCTTTCAAAAGCTTCGATTTCTTTATGGAGTTCTATCGCCTTGATGACCGGTGTCCATTCCTTCCCTTCAAAAATAAGTCTAAACCATTTCTTTTCCCTGTTTTCATAACGGATATTAACAAATAACCATAAGGAAACGGCTATTGCCAAGAGCGTCACCACACTATTCAAGAAAATATAAGGCAGATGACCACTTTTGATCAGATCCATAGACCAATAAAAGGTAGTCCAGACAGGGAGTTGCAGAAAAAGGATACGCGCTACCCAGAGCGTGGATGACTTCAAATGCGTCAATCGCTTCTGGGTTTTGATCAGCGTATCGGTGATGTCCATCTGATGGATAAGTACAAGCTGATATAGGTATATACCAATACCGATGGCTGTCAGCAGGAGCTGAAAAGCGGCTGAATACAAGAAGAAAGGGCTCACGGATGTATAGGCATGAACAAACAGATTGACCACAATGGTGCCTCCTATACTGACCCAAAGCATACCTACGATGATGGTAAAAATTTTAAGCGGTGTCATGGAAGATAACAATGATTTGGTCTTGAGCCTGGTGATTTCGATAGCATTGCTTTTATTCAGCATCAGGGATGCCTCTAGTTTCCTGTCGTATGCTTTCCAAAGATTGATAATTTCTGATTGATCCATTAGAATTGATTTTTGAAGGTTGAAAACTTATGTGTCAAATTGGTTTTGATCCTGCTGATTTTTGTACCAACATTACTCTCAGACAAGCCTACTATTTCTGCGATCTCTTTGTGGCTTTTCTCTTCCAGATAAAGTAACATCACCGCTTTGTCCATTTCGCGGAGTTCGGAAATAAATTGTTGGAGGAGGAGCAGGTGCTGATCTGACTCAGCGGGCACCTCTGTGTCTTTGAGATTCAGGATGCTATCGGAAAGGATATCGGTTTGCTCTTTTCGTACATGATCTTTCCGGTAAAAAGAAATGGCCACGTTGAGTGCTATCCGATATATCCATGTGGAGTGTTTATAAGTATCGTTGTAATTGCCAAACGATTTCCATAAGTGGTATGTCATTTCCTGAACGAGGTCTCTCCTCGCCTCAGCATCTCTGCAATACGCATTGGCGATCTTATAGAGGATGCCCTTATGGTTTTCCAGCATCTCAAGAAACTGTTCTTCCTGGTTCATATACTGCAGATGAGGTCAATGGGATTTGAATAATTCATTACCCTATTATTCGCAGCAGGTCCCAAAAAATCACAGTATTCCAGAAAAATATTTCTCGGCTGGGGGGTGGGGGGTCAGGCATAGAAGCCATCATTTTTTAAACTCACCAATATGCCAGAGGATCCCTGAAGGATCATGAAGAAAACACTCGCGGCCCCAGGGATGGTTTCTGATCGGAACAATTCTTACGCCTTCATATTTGGACGGCAGATCAAGGGCTAGTATTTCGTCATAGTATCTCGCCACATCATCGACCTCTAGAAATAACATGGTGTTGTCAACCCAGTCCTTAACATAAGCATCCTGCATATAAAATCCGATGCCTTCGGTTTTGAAATATGAAAAATTGTGTTCCAGCACCACCTCTTCAAAACCAAGATCACGATAAAATCGTCTGGAGACATCAAAATCTTTTGCACCGATAAACGGACGAATGGATATGACTTTGTGATTCATGGAGTGGGATAGTAAATTAGAACCGGCTTATCAAGTGTGAACAGGATTACTCAGCCTTAACGAATTTGATGACTTGCTGTCCAATATTCATCATGTACATGCCCGGCACAACAGATGTTAGATCAATTTCATTCTTGCCGGTTGATAAGCTACCTTTCTGAACAAGCTGGCCTGTCAATGATGACACGGTATAATCAGCTGTTTCAACTCCCGGCCATACAATGGTCATCGCATCATTGGCTGGATTGGGGAATACGCTTACTGTTTTTGTTAAATTACCATCAGTCACTGAAGTGGTATTGATCAAGCCATGAATATCATATTTTGAAAAAAATCTCCATATCTCATTACACGCATCGATATCCTGATTAGTGCCCAGGCCTCCAAAGGCTGAGCCTGGCCAGGTGTGTTCGCCATTGATGATTTTAAAATGTTCGACGGTCGATCCGTTGTTACCACCGGTATATACCTGATGTTCGGCAGTGCAGCCATCGCCGCCGTCAGTATCAGGGATAGCAGTAATCGATGGTGTTGGTTCGCAGTTATTATAGTTGACCCAATAAGCAACTGCGGCCGGTGTGGTACCGAAAAGAATATTTCCTGTATATGGTACAGTGGCATCTGCAGTGCCATGGATTTCCATGACCGGCATCGGATGGCTGGGACTACATGTGGCTGGTTGATTGACATTCATCGTCCCCGTGACAGAGGCAATAGCAGCGATACGTTCGCTCAATTCGCACGCCAGGTGGTAACTCATAAATCCTCCATTGGACATCCCGGTGCTATAGATCCTGTCCTGGTTGATGGAATACTCTGCAGAAAGTGAATCGATCAATGCGGCTGTAAATCCAAGATCATCCACGCTACTGGTTCCCCAACCTACATTGAAATGGGTATTTCCCAGGAGGTCGACCGTGCCCTGCGGATGTACCACTATAAAACCCGCTGTATCGGCAATGGGTCGGAAATCTCCATAATTCAATTGCTCAAAGGCATTGGAGGTATATCCGTGGAAATTGAGGATCAGGGGGACGGCCTCACCAGGCGTGTACATTTCAGGAACGTAGAGGATATAATCCCGTTGAATGCCTGCAAAGGTTATCGAGCCATCAATGGTTTGCTGACCTATAGACAAGAGGGGTAAGCAAAGAGAAAGAAGTAATGTGGTAAATATTCGCATGGTTAAATGTAGAAAAAATCTGTGAAGGCGGGTTGGACAAAATGGTCAACAGATTCATATCACCAATGTGGCCAAGGATAGACCTGCGGGTGGGGTCCGCGATGGCCTGAAATACATCTCTTCTTATCCTGGATTCCATGATCTGGTGCTATTTGGTTGCAAATAGATATGCAATGATATGATTGGACAAATATTTTACTAAATATTTTTGGAAACTGCTTCGCAGGAATTTCGTCCGCTCGTCAGGAGACAAGCAAAATATTTGGTTCAAGACTGGAGGCTTGAACCAACAGGGTGACTGCTTCGCAGGAATTTCGTCCGCTCGTCAGGAGACGAGCATATATTGGATTCAAGTCTGAAGACTTGAACCAGCGCCGGGAAGGAAACTGCTAATTCAGTCCTCTTTGAATCGCCATTTCCAGATCTTCTCCCCAGATATACTTTCCAATAATAATTCCATTGCTATCGATCAGATAATTGTCCGGAATCGCATTGATACCATAGATGATAGCAGGGAGGCTATTGCGTCCCTTGAGGTCACTTCCATGTATCCAATGAAGGCTATCTACAGCAATAGCACGCTCCCAATCTTCTTTGGTGAAGTCAAGTGAAATGCCAATGATATCAAAACCCTGTAGGTGATACTTTTTATAAGTCTTCACCAGTTCCGGATTTTGCTTTCTGCATGGCCCGCACCACGATGCCCAAAATTCGAGTAGGGTAACCTTTCCTAAATGGTCAGAGAGTTTTATGCTTTCCCCTTTGGGATTACTTATTTCAAAATCTGTAAAGCGATCACCAATCTGATGGTCCTTGTGTAAGGTAATGTATTGCCAGATTCGCTTGCCGTACTCCGATTCTTTGTTGGCTTGTGAAAACGGATTATACAGTTCCTCTACTTTCGCTTTGCCCCAATTGGGTGCGTAGCCCGCCAGCATGGATGCACTCAATCTATTTTCAGGATGCTTCCCGATAAACTCCATCGCAAGACGCTCCGTTTGTTCCATATCATCCTCGTCAATAGATGCAATTGCTTCCAAAAAGTCCCTGGCCTCCGTTTGGGTTTCAGATCCGGTGATGACGGCATGTTTAAAATCTGTGGCCGACGCATCAAATGTCATCGTCCCCGGTTCTACCCAGATCGATACATATTCAGAAAAGTCTTCTGTATGTAGATAAAAATTGGTTGGCGATACAACCAGAACCCCTTCGGTTTGAAATGTATTGCCCGTCACCTTAATGGAATCTACTATCTGGTTGGAAAGTGTCTCTGTCAGATAAAGGATGGTGCCGTCTGGGATCGAGTTTGTTTTTCCGGTTAGGTTGAAATGTTCAGTATCAGAAATATTCTTCTGCTTATGGCAGGCAAATATCAGGAAGGTCAACAGGCAGATCAATATTCTCTTCATTGTGGTTAAAAACATTTGGAAGGTGACTTGGTTTACGACTGAAATATATCAAAAAACGCAAGTAGATTCAAAACCGTATACAGGAGGTCATATTAAATGCAAAACATACATTTTTTATCATTATTCAAACCCATTGATACCACGCAGTTAACAGGAAACTATGTTTGGAAATGAAAGGGCCCGGAGTGTGGTGTAAAAATTGTCTATATTTGGTTACCTGATATACTTACCGTTTGGATGGCCAATTATTGTTATTGATAAAAGGCTAAACATTATATTTCTACTAACCCAAAAACCAGCATGAAAGGCCTAAATGGTATTGCTTACAGTTTATTCACAGGCATACTGATCATCTTATTTGTTTGCCATGGTCATTCCCAAAACAAAGCTCCTAATCCCAGTTTTGAGGAATATGAATATTGCCCTGTTGGCTATGGAGCAGTTGGTATGCTTCCCTGCAGGCCGTGGAGATCACTCAACAACGCTGCCCCAGATTATTTCCATGCTTGCGCAGTTTTCGTGGATGTAAAAGTTCCGGATAACGGCTTTGGGTTTCAGGAGGCGCATACGGGTGTCGCATATACAGGAGGCTATACACACGGGTATCGATCCGACTCTTCTTCCCTCAGAGAATTTATTTTAGCTCCAATGCAAGGTGCGCCGATGGTAAAGGGCAATACTTACCAAGTGCGTTTCTACACTAGTCTCGCGAATGATTATTGTGGTGTAGATAAAATAGGTGCTTATTTTTCTGCAGCCCGGCCTTCTACTTCAACGAATCGGCCTCCAAATGTGAAACCACAAATAGAAGCGGATTTGGGTATTATTACAGATACCGTGGACTGGGTTTTAATTGAAGGTTGCTTTATTGCCCAGGGTGGGGAGCAATGGGTAAGTATAGGCAACTTTTATCTCAATGAAAATACAGCAATTGATACATCTTGCGGCCATGCTGTTTCGTATTACTTTTATGATGATATTTCGATTATCGATAATGGTCCTGCCGGCGTTCTCTCTGTTGAATTGGGCGAACCCGTTATGTCATGTCAGCCTTATACCATTACACCAGGATGGTCTGGTGCAGATTATTTATGGGAAGATGGGTCAACGGATTCAACATTAACTGTCATTTCATCAGGCACCTATTCGGTAACCATCACCAATGAATGTAATCAGGGGGTTGATTCCCTTGAAGTTGTTATACTGGAAGAAAACATATTAGATATTGGGCCCCCAACCATTTCGATTTGCGCAGGTGAAGTGATCACCATTTCTTTGGATTCAACTATAGGGTTATATACCTGGCAAGATGGGTCACATTTGTTTGAATATATCATTAATACTCCAGGTTTATATCAGGTTACAATTGATGGTCCTTGTGGAATGTATAATGATGAAATACTTGTGAATTATATTAATCCAATTGATCCTCCTTCATTGGCTGATTCCATGGCGTTGTGCGGTGGAGATAACATAATCATAGATCCCGGGGTAACAGAAGGAAATATTTTATGGCATGACGGGAGCACCGATGCTACACTTGGAATAAGCGCCCCTGGAATAGTTTCTTTTACTGTATCCAATATTTGCGGCGCAGTTTCAGATTCCATTTGGATATATGAAGTATTATCTCCAACTGCCATTGATCTTGGTAGAGATACAACTATTTGTAAAGGAGATTCCTATTTGCTAAGCATTCAGGATAGTGGCAATAGCATTATATGGCAGGATGGAAGCCATCATCCCGAGATGCTTATAGACGAAGCTCAAGTGTACTGGGTTGAACTCAAAAATGAATGCGGGATAACCAGGGATAGCATAAAAGTCAGAATTGATTCTCTTATACCCACTTTGTCCTGGAACGAAATGATTTCATGGTGCCCTGGAGATATCATTCACCTTTCTGCAATTCAGCCTTTTGATGCAGATTATATTTGGAGCGATGGATCTACCTCTACTGAAACAGACATTGCTGTTCCTGGAATTTATTCTGTGGATATCTCTACGTTATGTAATGATCTCCATCAGGCAATTGAAATCATCGGAGATCCTTCCTGTTTTGCAAAAGGCAACATATACATTCCCAACGTATTTTCTCCAAATAAAGATCAGGTCAATGACTTTTTCAGCATCTTCCTATCCGATGAGATAGAGCTTATACAATTTCATGCTTTCATTTATGATCGATGGGGCAATCAAGTGTTTTCTTCGGACTCTTATCCATTCTTATGGGATGGTACCTTTCAACAACAAAATGTACAAAACGGAGTATTTGCGTATTTAATACAAATGGAATATTCCATTTTAGGGGAAACCTATGAAAAGTTATTCCGGGGAAATATCACGTTGATAAGGTAATCAGGCCTTTACGTCACCATGTGGTACCCTTACAGGACATATATGAGAATACTATTTCCCTGCTACCAAACTGTAACTTATTTCAACTCCATTCAATCCATCGTCTGGGTGCATTAAAGTTCTTAGATAGCAATCTGCCTTCAGTTTTACACTAAACCTAACCTACTAAGCCTCTAATCTACTAAGCTTCTATTGCGTAAATTGCTTCTCTTTGTATAAATCAATTGACACTGTCTAATCTTCATGAAAATAAAATACCCCATCAATCTCCACAAAGGCCTCACCGCAGGAGTTGTCATCTGTCTGATGTTTTGGTTTGACAATTTCAGCACCGGTGCATGGGTCTATCTGGCACTCCATGGAAGCTATGGCTTTCTATGGCTGACGAAGGACCGGATGTACCCGGACAAAAAATGGGAAGAAGATGTTTCAACACCCTACGCTATCCTGGTCTTTGTGGCACTGGGGATGTATTGGATCGCTCCGTTTATCCTAATCAGTCAACACAAAACACCTGGTGATATGCTCATTGCAGGAGCAGTGGCATTGAATATGTTTGGGATGGTATTGCACTTTGGAAGTGATGCTCAGAAATATTTCACATTGCAAGCCAGGCCCGGACTGATCACCGATGGCTTCTTCACACGATGCCGAAATCCAAATTATCTCGGTGAGCTGATGATTTACGTTGGATTCGCTATGCTGTCCATGAGTTGGATCGGTTACATCGGGATCATCATGTTCTTTAGTTTTGTTTTCATACCCGGGATGATCAAGAAGGATCAATCACTCGCACGGTATCCGGAATTTGCTGCGTATAAGAAAAGGAGTGGGTTGATGTGGCCGTGGGCATAGAGCATAGAGCATAGAGCATAGGGAAAATAAATTTATACCGCTGACGTGATGTGAGTCAGTGGTTCCCGGGCATTTATTATCTACCCACCAATCTCATTCATCCAGCATTCGTCGGTGATAATTGACCTGACCCAGGTGATAGCCCAGGTGTGAAGCCAGGTGTACGAGCATGTACTCTGTTGAGGTGGTTATGCCGCCAAATACTGGTACCGGAAACTCTTTTGCCAGGTCCTCAAGGGTGAGCTTGTCCAGCGAGGAATTGACTACTGCAATGGTCTCCTCGATTTGCCTGATCAATTCCGCTTTAGGAATTCCACGTAGGGAAAACTCCAGTTCTCTTTGCCTGACATAGCCGGTATGTCCAAGCGTCTCCCCAATAAAACCATTGAGATTGCCGACCAGGTGCAAGGCCAGATTACCTGCGGAATTGGGGATATTCCTTTCGATGTGCCAGATGGCGTTCTCGCTATTGTAGAGCTCTATTTCAGCCTTGAGTTTGCGGAGATCCCTTTCAAATAAAGTCTTGAGTGTTTCAATAAGCATTTTAATGGTATTTGAATAGTTTAATATCCCTCATGGACCCGGCAACCTCTTCTATCTCAATACGGATCCAATCGAAAAACCAAAAATAAGGTTACGTTTAAAAAATTCTGTAATCTAAAAACTTCAAAGCCCCCAATCTCTTTAGTCCTGATGTTCACCAATGCTAAATGAAAAAGGTAAACCCTAGCTTTTTATAAATTTAACGCTATAATACTTATTGTTCAATTCAAATACAACCATATACATTCCGCTTGCTAAGCCATCAAGGTTATCCAATGTTACTGTTTGACTGTTTACCGACTGAATGCTCGTTCGGATCAAAGTGCCATCCAGGTTATAAATTTTTAATAAAACACTTTGTGCATCGGTATTGCCAACAGAGATATTCAATTTACCATCTACAGGATTAGGATAATAGACTGGACTCAAGCCATTGTCAACCTTTTCTGTCGCTACAGGACTCTCCTGATACACCCGCACATAATCTATTTCCATCGCACTTTGTGTAAAGGTCGGGTCAATCACAGATTGAATAGCGACATTGAGCAAGAGGTATTGATCCGCATCGAAAGGCCATGTTGTGTTATCCTTCACCAATGGGTTGTATGTATAGTGGATATTCCCATCCACGCTGAAGACTAACTTATCCGGCGTCCATACAAATGTGTAATCATGGAACTCAGTCGAAGCAGTCGGAATACTCTGTCCACCCAGATTAACTGTACCCCCAAAACTCGAAGGGGTATGGATAGCACTCTGGACATAGTTTTGATTGGTACCCCAATGTTCCATGATATCTATTTCACCACACGCGGGCCAGCCGGTAGTTCCATAGCCTTGTGTGTCCCAGTAGCCTCCGTTTTCATTGATATTCTTTCCGAGCGTCCAGATCGCCGGCCAGGTGCCAACACCGAAAGGAAGTTTTGCCCTGACTTCTACCCTGCCGTAGGTAAACGAATACTTCGAGTTCAACCTGGCCGAAGTGTATTGTTTGGTATACCCCTGGTCTGTAAATGATTCTTTCTTTGCGATGATCTTCAGGATGCCATCTTCAATTACAGCATTTGCTGTCCGGTTGGTGTAGTGTTGTACTTCTCCATTGTACCAGCTGCCCGGGGTAGGCAATTGGGTTTGATGAAACCACTTTGCATTATCAATAGCCCCGTTGGTATCGAACTCGTCTGACCAAACTAAATAATCATACACCGGATCTACAGGAATACTGCCATCATAAAAAATATCGTCAATCAAGGCACGCACATGATCATAGTTGTTTTCTCCATTAACCTGAATCAGGACTCTGTTGAAATCGGTGCGTTGTGTTGGAGGAAGTGAATTGTTGTCTAAGTTGATGTAGTCATCATCTTCAAAATCAAAGGTGATCGTTTGCCATTGATTGAGTGCGATGGGTTTGATGATTTCACTCTGGGTGATCCAAGGCTGATTCAAGGTGCCATCTTGTAGTTTCAGAGAGACTTGATTGTTCTGGTTTCCGGTCAGTCCATCGGAGGGTACGTAGATCTTTATTGTAAACGTATGGTTGGTGGATAGGTCAAAGTTGTTGCTGACATCAAAGCCCACATTGGCATACTGGCCGCCGACATCACCATATTCCATGACCGTCGCTGAGGTATTGATACCTTGCTGGTATGGATTAGAAAGACTGATGTTGAGATTACAATTATCCCCGTACCAGGTGGTGATCGTTCCATTGCCTTCAAAATCATCCTGCACGGTCTGGGCATTGGAAAATATCGGAAGACATAACAGAAGTATGGCCAGAGAGAAAAGCTTAAGCATGCGGAGATCGTTGAAATCAAGAATTTAGAGGATGTAAAATACAAGAAAAGTGAAGAGTGAAAAGTGAAAAGTGAAAAACCAGGGGCGAGAAATCTTTTGAACGCAGATTGCGCAGAAATATTCAAAAAGCAATTTTCGCTGATAGTCATCAACTTATCAACCCATCAACTTATCAACCCATCAACCCATCAACCTATCAACCCATCAACCTATCAACCTATCAACCTATCAACCTAATTGTTCTACCCTCGCTTATCATGGCTTCGCCGATAAACGATCCCTGTTTTCTCCAGTCGTTCGTTTCTGCGAAACGTTACTCTTCCGAAATCCTGGGATAAAACATGGTCCCTGAGCTTGCCGAAGGGAATAAAAAAGTCAAATCCCCCCACACGCCGCCTTCTTCGCTCGCGAAGAGGGCGGCGTGTGGAAGAGGACTTCGCTGTATCCCCTTCGACAGGCTCAGGGACCGGAGTATTTTCAATGGGTCACTTCGCAAAGCAAGTATTCACATAAGCCTATAAGCACATAACTCCATAAACCTATCAACTCATCAACTCATCAACCTAAATATCATAACACCGTTCCCGAAAACCGGGCATCCAGATGCTCGACGTGCTTCACATGATTGGTAATATTGAGAAATTGCATGAGTGCCCAGGCGATTGCAATCATGATGACAAACATCAGGATGGTGTAATCCCAATCGAAGTTGTCTTTTATTGGACCTATGAGTTTGGCGCCAACAATCCGGCCCAGGTTACCAAGGGTCATATACAATGTAAACTGGCTGGCAGATACTTTTTTCCAGCAACACTCCATCGAGATCGCAAAGATGCCGATGCAGGCAAA
>Ga0073902_10001182_pt1 | contig 14417 bp, 11 predicted proteins | sample KloWWTmeKNB19Kit_FD_66667 | JGI IMG/M metagenome (GOLD analysis project Ga0073902, IMG submission 66667) | Active sludge microbial communities from Klosterneuburg, Austria, studying microevolution and ecology of nitrifiers - Klosterneuburg... | ecosystem: Engineered > WWTP > Aerobic digester >...
ATTCCTGGATCGTTTGCCCAAGGAGTTGCCGCGACTGGCCAGAGTCGACGCCATTGATATCGAGGTCGGGGAGAGTCCACCTTTTTCCCCTCCGAACACCGGCTTTTCCATTCTCGAAAGTGTGCAGGGTGAAGTGGCCACCGCGATTGGCCCGGATACGGCGATCTGCGTCGACTGCGTCGCCGATATGTGCGAGCCGCAAAACCGCCGCTGGCGCTACGCCTTCACCACCTGTACCCATTGCGGCCCGCGCTATACCGTCAGCCGGCGCATTCCTTACGACCGGGCACAAACCAGCCTGGCCGGTTTCCCGCTCTGCCAAGCCTGCGATGCTGAATACACTTCTCCGGTCGACCGGCGTTTTCATGCTGAAACCACCTGCTGCGCGGCCTGTGGTCCGCAACTGAGTTTGCTTGATGCCACCGGGCAGGCGCTGCACGGCGATCCGCTTGCCGCAGCCCTGGACCTGTTACGTCGTGGAGATTTGCTTGCCATCAAGGGGCTGGGCGGTTTTCACCTGGCCTGCGATGCGCACAATGCCGATGCGGTGGCCGAACTGCGCTGGCGCAAGCAGCGCGAGGAAAAGCCCTTGGCCGTAATGGGCCTGAACGCCGCCTCGCTGGCCGCCTACGCTCGGATCAGCGCGGCTGAATTGGCGCTGCTGCAGAGTGCCGCTGCGCCCATCGTGCTTTGCCCCAAAGCCGGCAGCGAGTTGCCGGGCGTCGCACCGGATCTTGCCTGGCTCGGCGTCATGCTGCCGTCGACACCTTTGCATCTATTGCTCTGGCACGAAGCCGCTGGTCGGCCGGCAGGTACTGACTGGCTCAATACAGCCAACGATCTTCTGCTGGTGATGACCAGCGCCAACCCGCATGGCGAGCCGCTGGTGATCGCCAATGACGAAGCGCTGGCGCGGCTGGCCGGGAGCGCTGGCAAAATCGCCGATGCCTTCCTGCTGCATAACCGCGACATCGTGATCCGTTGCGATGATTCAGTGGTGCGCGCCGGTGAAACTGGAGACAGAGTACGCTTTCATAACGATGAAAACCGTAGTCTGTTTCCGGTTTCATTCATACGCCGGGCGCGTGGCTATACGCCGCTGCCCATCCGGCTGCGCAGCGACGGTCCGGTGGTGCTGGCCCTTGGCGGCTATCTGAAGAACACAATTTGCATCACGAAAGGCAGGCAGGCCTTCCTGTCGCAGCACATCGGCAGTCTCGACAACGCAGCGGCCATCGGCTTTCTCGAAGAAACGGTCAGCCACCTGCTCGGCATCCTCGATGTCCAGCCGGCTCTGATTGCCCATGACCTGCACCCGGATTTCCAGTCGACCCATCTCGCCCTGAAACTGGCCGCCGAGCGTGGCATTCCGGCGGTGGCCGTGGCGCATCATCACGCCCATATTGCGGCGATCTGTGCCGAATACGCCGTCAACGAACCAGTTCTTGGGCTGGCCATCGATGGCGTTGGCCTGGGGCCGGATGGTGGCCTGTGGGGCGGCGAACTGCTGCGGGTCGATGGGGCGCAAGCGGAGCGTCTGGGCCACCTGTTGCCGCTGGCGCTGCCCGGTGGCGATCGGGCAGCACGCGAACCGTGGCGGATGGCGGCCAGCGCGCTCGATTCCTGCGGTCGACGGGCAGAAATCCCCGAATTCATCGCCCGGCGTTACCCCGGGCGGGACGGTGAGCGGATGGCGATGCTACTCGAACACCGTCTCAATTGTCCGCCGACCTCCAGCCTCGGTCGCCTGTTTGACGCCGCCGCCGGCCTGCTCGGCCTGCGCGCTGAAACCCGTTACGAAGGGCAGGCGGCGATGGAACTGGAAGGGCTGGCGACCGCCTACGGCCCGCTGGCGCCGCTGGCCGGCGGCATGGTTTTGCGCGGGGCGGTGGCCGATTTTTCGCCGCTGCTTTCCCGGCTGGCCGATTGTGACGATGCCACCTACGGTGCGGCGCTTTTCCATGCGACGCTGGCGCATGGGCTGGCGGAATGGTTGATTGCCACGACCATGAAAGCAAAAGCCGGCCCTGCGGTCGACCGGGAAAAACCGGCAAAAATCGTCATCGGCGGCGGCTGTGCGATGAATGTCGTCTTGATGATGGCGATGCGTCGACAGCTCGAAGCCGCCGGCCTTTGCGTGCTTGAAGCCCGCCAGGCGCCGCCCAACGATGGCGGGCTGGCCTTGGGGCAGGCCTGGGTGGCGCGTCAGTCCTTGGGGAGAAATTAATCCATTCATCTGATGATCCACGGCGCAAGCTGATGCAAATTCCGGTTTCACGTCCCGAGACGCTTGATCTGGCGCAACCCGGTTTCAGCCAGGAGTGCGACACTGTTTTCGGCCAATTAACCAGGTAACCACATGTTCGTTGTGACACCCAACATTGAAGCTGTTTTACTCGCCAATGAAGAGGCCGGAGCGGCATGCCTGAGCAAACGCTGAACCCGGCGCCGACTCAGGCCCGGCGGGATGATCCAGGCGCCTTTCTCGAAGCGCACTATCGGCAGATCTGGGCAACGCAGCGAGCTGCCTTGCCCAGCCCGAATCCCTGCCTGCAGGTCGCCGCCATCGGCTTTTCGCGGGTTGATGGTGACTGGCTGGGGGTCATGGTCACACCCTGGTTTCTCAACCTGATGCTGCTTCCCGGCGGCGGCAATCTGTGGGGCGATATTCCCGCCGGTCAGCGGCGCTATCTCGAACTCGCTTGCGGCACCGTGCAGTTTATCGCCGATGATGATCCCGACATTGGCCCTTATCAGTATTCGTCGCTGCTTGCGCCGGTGACATCCCTGGCCGATATGGCGGCGGCACGACAGGTGGGACAGGACGCACTGGCGGCGGTGCTAACGCAGCCTCTGGTGATGGCTGCGGATATGCCGCGGGCAGCCGGGCAGGCGACGGACGAAGCGCCGCCACCGATGCTGAGCAGGCGCGGCTTTTTGCGCCGGCTGTCGGGCAAGCGCTGATTGGCCACTGGCGCTCCTGCGGTCGACCGGGAAAAAGGGCAAAAATCACCGGCCGAATTGGCAAGAGGGGCGATGTACAATCAATTCAACATGTTCAAAGCATTTGCCGGGGCTCACGAAATGTCCTGCCGTCTGTTTCGGCGGAGCGTAAAAACTGCTGTTGGCAGCGTGAAATGAACATGGTGAAGCAGCGCTGTTATCCGGCATCACGGGCATCACGACTGAGGGTTGAATCATGTGTCTGGCAATTCCCGCGCAGATCGTCGAACTGCGCGAAGGCGATAGCGCGCTGGTCGATCTGGCCGGCGTACGCAAGGAAATTTCGCTGGCGCTGGTCGATAACGTGGCGATTGGCGATTACGTCATCGTTCATGTCGGTTACGCCCTGAACAAACTCGACCCGGACGAGGCAGCCAAGACCCTGGCGCTGTTTGCCGAAATTGGCCAATTGGGTGACGACCCGATGGTTCATTGATGAAATATATCGATGAATTTCGTGATGGCGAGGTGGCGCAGAAACTCGCCATCGCCATCCGGCGCGAGGCGCAAGCCGGGCGCCGCTACCACTTCATGGAATTCTGCGGCGGCCATACGCACGCCATTTCCCGCTACGGCGTGGCCGATCTGCTGCCGGATAACGTGAAAATGATCCACGGCCCCGGCTGCCCGGTCTGTGTTCTGCCGATCGGCCGCATCGATCAGGCAATCCGGCTGGCGCTGGCGCAAGGTGTGATCTTGTGCACCTACGGCGACTGCCTGCGGGTGCCGGCTTCGGATGGCCTCTCCTTGCTCAAGGCGAAAGCGCAGGGCGCCGATGTCCGCATGGTCTATTCGAGTGCCGATGCCGTGGCGCTGGCGCAGAAGAATCCGGGCAGGCAGGTCGTTTTTTTCGCCATCGGTTTCGAAACAACAACGCCGCCGACTGCCGTTGCCATCAGGCAGGCTGCGGCGCACGGCCTGAAGAATTTTTCCGTGCTCTGCTGCCATGTGCTGACCCCGTCGGCCATTGCCAGCATTCTCGAATCGCCGGAAGTGCGGCAATGGGGCACCGTGCAGCTCGACGGCTTCATCGGCCCGGCCCACGTGTCGACCATCATCGGCAGCCGGCCTTACGAATTTTTTGCCGAGGAATACCGCAAGCCGGTGGTTATTGCCGGCTTCGAACCGCTTGATGTGATGCAGGCCATCCGCATGTTGATCCGCCAGGTGAACGAAGGCCGGGCCGAGGTCGAAAACGAGTTCTCAAGGGCGGTCGACCGCAACGGCAACCTCAAGGCGCAGCAACTGGTCGGCGAAATCTTCGAAATGCGCAAGAACTTCGAATGGCGCGGCCTCAATGTGCTGCCGTACTCGGCCTTGCGTATTCGCGACCAGTTCGCCGAATTTGATGCCGAAAAGCGCTTTGATCTGACCTATGAGCCGGTTCCTGACCACAAGGCTTGTGAATGCGGCGCCATCCTGCGCGGCGTCAAGCGGCCGCAGGACTGCAAACTGTTCGGCACCGTCTGCACTCCGGAAAACCCGATTGGTTCATGCATGGTCTCCTCCGAAGGTGCCTGTGCCGCTCACTACACTTATGGACGCTACAAGGATGTCTAAAACCCGCCAAGCCTATGTCCGGCCGCTCGACATCAAGCACGGTCAGGTCGAGATGGCGCACGGCGCCGGCGGCCGGGCGATGGCACAACTGATCGACGAACTGTTCGCCAGATACCTTGGCAACGAATTTCTCGCCCAGGGCGACGATGGTGCGCTGCTGCCGGCCGTTGGTGAGGGCCGGCTGGTGATGGCGACCGACGCGCATGTCGTTTCGCCACTGTTCTTCCCCGGCGGCGATATTGGCAGCTTGTCGGTGCATGGCACGCTCAACGATGTGGCGGTGATGGGGGCAAGGCCGTTATGGCTTTCGGCCGCCTTCATCATCGAAGAAGGCTTCAAACTCGCCGATCTGGCGCGCATTGTGCAAAGCATGGCGAGTGCGGCAAAAGCCGCCGGGGTGCCGGTGGTGACCGGCGATACCAAGGTCGTCGAGCGTGGCAAGGGTGATGGCGTCTTCATCACGACCACCGGCATCGGCGTCGTTGCGCCCGGGATGGAACTCTCCGGCCGCAGTGCCCGGCCGGGTGATGCGATTCTACTGTCCGGAACGCTGGGTGATCACGGCATGGCGATCATGGCGGTGCGCGAGAGTCTGGGTTTTGAGTCACCGATTGTTTCCGATTCGGCCGCCCTGCATGGCCTGATTGCCGCGATGCGGGCCAGCGGTGCCGAACTGCATGTCTTGCGTGATCCGACGCGCGGCGGTCTGGCCACTACCTTGAATGAAATCGCCCGGCAATCCGGTGTCGGCATGATGCTGCAGGAAAAAGCGCTGCCGGTGAATCCGGCGGTGGCGGCGGCTTGCGAGTTTCTCGGGCTGGACCCGCTCTATGTTGCCAACGAAGGGAAACTGGTGGCGATCTGCGCCGAAAGAGATGCGGAAATGCTATTGGCGGCGATGCGGGCTCATCCGCTGGGCGTTCAAGCTGCCATCATCGGTCGGGTGCACGCCGACCCCCAGCATTTTGTCCAGATGACCACCGGCTTCGGTGGCAAGCGGATTGTTGACTGGCTATCCGGCGAGCAATTGCCGCGGATTTGTTGAGGCGAGCTCAGTGTCGCAGCGCAATGACCAGGCTTTGTACTTCGCCCAGTTCGGAAAGGACCAGCGCCCGGGCGTCGGCCATGTCGTCGGCGTTGAGGACGTGAAAGATATCGCGGCGACCATCGATGTAGCGAACGGCTGCGGTGTATTCCGGGCGCGTCCGATGATGAGCGACGCGATTTGGTGTCGCAACTTTAGATTGGCTTTGCATGATCCTGATTTCCCTGAAGATTTTTTCTTGCACAGCATCCTAACTAAAACCTTGCAATTGCAAAATATCGCGAAAGTTATAGATCTATGCAGGGTGGTAAAACATCTCCAGCCAAGCATTGCCCTGCCTAGGCGCAGGGTTTTTGCATAGGCCAAATAAACCCGATTGGTATGCGCATCCTATTCATTACGCACAGCTTCAACAGCCTGACCCAGCGCCTCTTTTGCGAATTGAGCCAGCGCGGTCACCAGATCAGCATCGAGTTCGACATTGCCGACCAGGTGAATGAAGAAGCTGTCGCGCTATTTGCTCCGGATCTGATTGTGGCGCCTTTCCTCAAGCGGGCGATTCCCGCATCGATCTGGTCACGGCATGTCTGTCTGGTGGTGCATCCGGGGATTATTGGTGATCGCGGTCCGTCGGCGCTTGATTGGGCGATTCAGCAAGCCGAGCCGATGTGGGGCGTAAGCGTGTTGCAGGCCGAAGCCGAGATGGATGCCGGGCCGGTCTGGGCTGCGGCGACTTTCCCGCTACGCGCTGCATCGAAATCGTCGCTTTATCGCAACGAAGTAACTGAAGCTGCGGTGCAGGCAGTGATTGCTGCGGTCGACCGCTATTTCAGCGCTAATTTCACGCCGCAGCGGGTGGCTGGAAAAGCCCATGCACTGATGCAACAGGCTGATCGCGCCATCGACTGGGCGCAGCAGACGACCGCTGAAATCCTCGCCCGGCTGAATGCGGCTGATGGTTTTCCCGGCGTCGCCGATCAGCTATTGGGCCAGCCCTGCTATTTGTTCGACGCCTGGCCCGAGGCCACACTGCGTGGGGAGGCTGGTTCGCTGCTCGGTCGCCGGCAAACGGCCATCTGCCGGGCGACCAAGGATGGCGCCATCTGGATCGGCCATGTCAAAACGGCGGGCGGTATCAAGCTGCCGTCGACCCAGGCTTTGCCGGCCGCGCTGGCACTTCCCGAATTGCCGATGGCTGGCTACTGGAAATCGCCGACACCGACCTGGCAGGACATTAGCTACGAAGAAGCGGCCGGAGTCGGCTTCCTTGCCTTCGAGTTCTACAACGGGGCCATGAGCACCGCCCAATGCCAGCGCCTGACCGCGGCTTTCCAGTGGGCGACGACGCGGCCGACCCAGGTTATCGTCTTGCGCGGCGGTCGCGATTTCTGGTCGAACGGCGTGCATCTGAACAGCATCGAAGCGGCGGCAAGCCCGGCCGACGAATCCTGGGCCAACATCAACGCCATCGACGATCTGGCCGAAGCCATTTTGCGCTGCGAAAAGCAGTTGACCGTAGCTGCGCTGGCCGGCAACGCCGGGGCGGGCGGCTGCTTCCTGGCCCGTGCCGCTGATTTCGTCTGGGCCCGTGACGGCGTGATGCTCAACCCGCACTACAAGAATATGGGCAACCTGTACGGTTCGGAATTCTGGACCTATCTGCTGCCGCCGCGCGTCGGCGTTGACGGGGCACGCAACATCATGCGCCACCGCTTGCCGATGACGGCGCCGGAAGCCGTCAGGCTCGGCTTTTACGACGCCTGCCTGCCCGGCCCCGGGTTCGCGATCGATGTCGCCCGCCGCGCCGCCGAACTGGCGGCGGCGTCCGATATTGTCGAGCGGCTCGCCGCCAAGCGCGCCAAACGGCAGCGCGATGAAGCAATCAAGCCACTGGCCGCCTATCGTCAGGAAGAGTTGCAGGAAATGCGCCGCAATTTCTATGGCTTCGACCCGTCGTACCACGTCGCGCGCTATCATTTCGTGACGCGGACGCCGCATTCCTGGACGCCGCGCCACCTTGCCCGGCACCGCGATCTCGACTGGCAAGTTCCCGCATGAAGCCAGCTAGCCTGCACTGAGGATTATTGGAGACTTCCAAGCGCCATGGAAAATCTGCCCACCGACTGGCTGTCACTACTCATCCTGACCTTCGTGCTCGGCATGAAGCACGGTTTCGATGCCGATCATCTGGCCACCATCGACGGTCTTACCCGCTACAACGCCCGACGCAATCCGCGGCTGGCGCGCTATTGCGGCGGCTTGTTCTCACTCGGTCACGGCGCCGTGGTCATGGCGATTGCCCTCGGTGTTTCGGCCATTGCCGGGCAGTGGGCGGTGCCGGCATGGTTTGGCCTGCTCGGCTCGGTCATTTCGATTGCCTTCCTGGTCGCCCTCGGCAGCCTCAATCTGGCCGCCGTGCTGCGCGCCGGGCCGGATCAAATGGTCGAGCCGGTCGGGCTGAAAGGGCGCTTGATCGGCAAACTGCGCCAGATTTCAAATCCGGCACTGATTGCGCTGGTCGGCGCGTTGTTTGCGCTTTCCTTCGACACGCTTTCGCAGGCCGCCTTTTTTGCCCTGACCGCGACACAGTTTGGCGGCTGGCAGCATGCGCTGCTGCTTGCCTTGCTGTTCATGCTCGGCATGTTGCTGACCGACGGCATCAACGGTCTGTGGGTCGCCCGACTGATCGCCCGCGCCGACCAGGTGGCGCTAATCGCCTCGCGTGTCATGGGACTGGTGGTTTCCGGCGTCAGTCTGCTGGTTGCGGCATTCGGTGCCGCCAAGCTGCTTTCGCCGACGGTTGATGCCTGGAGCGACGGCAAGGAGCTGCTATTTGGCTGTCTGCTGGTCGCCATCATCGCGCTGAGCTTTGTCGCGGCGCTCCGCTTGACCCGGCACGCAGCGCTGGCTGATTTTCCCTGAGATTTTTGTCGCCTGCCCAAACTGATAGAACCATGCTCAACGAACTGATTAGCCGGGCCAATCTTGAAGAGATGGCTGGTGCCACCGCTTTTCAGCGTGGCGAAACGTATTTCGCCGAGGGCGCGGTGGGGCTTTTGCGCGCCACCGACGACAAGCTCACTGCCCGGGTTGAAGGCAGCGAAATCTATCAGGTTGAACTATGGGGTGACGACGATGAGCTGGCCTACGACTGCACCTGCCCGCGTGCCGCCGACGGCTATTTCTGCAAGCATTGCGTTGCCGTCGGCCTGGCCTGGCCTGGCTGGGAAGCTGGCGTCTTCGCGCCCCAACGATGCGATCAGCCTCTATCGCCGTGTTGTGCCGGCCATCATCGAGCAAACCAACAATTCGGCCTATGCGGAAGCGACCAAACTGATTGGCAAGGTCGGCAGCTTGATGGCTGCGCAGAACCAGTCGCAGGAATTTGCCGACTATTTGGCCGCGCTGCGTCGGCAATTCAAGCCCAAGCGAAATTTCATCAAGTTGCTTGATGGCTTGATGGCTTGATGCGTTAAGCGGCTGCCGCGTCATCTGCCCAAAAGGCGGCGACGCGGCAGCTGTCGTCGGACTTCAGAAGCCGATCTTCCGGCTACGCCCCATCCGCGCCACCTCGAAATCGCGTTCTTCAAGGCAGTTGCGGCCTTCAAGTTTGGCGCTCCCGAAGGCCGCCATCAGCCGTTTGCGCATGTCGCGCGGCGGCAGCGAGCCTAGCCGTTCGAGCACGCTATCTTCGGCTTCCGGCGGGAAACCCCAGTCGTGCTCGGCAACGATCTCACGGTAGAGCGTTGCGGCAATGCGCAGTGCCGCATCGTGGTCTGGGCGGGGTACCTCGTAGACATTCATCCGGTTGAGGATCGGTTCCGGGATGGCGCGTTCATCATTGGCCGTCGTCACCCACAGGATGTGTGAAGCGTCGATGTCGATATCGATGAACTCATCCTTGAAGGCGCGGGCGGTGTCGCGTTCGAGCAGGCCATAGAGGGCGCCCATCGGGTCGTAGCGGGAATCGCCGCCGGCCTTGTCGACTTCGTCGAGCACCACGATGGGGTTGGCGTAGTCGCCATGCACCAAGGTGTGCGCCACCTTGCCCGGCTTGGCGTTGCTCCACTGCGAGGAGGCGCCGGACAGCACCCAGCCGGCGGTCAGCGAACTCATCGAGATGAATTCGTGGCCGGTGCCAAGGTGGGTCGCCAGTTCGCGGGCAAAGTGCGTCTTGCCGATGCCCGGTTCGCCGAGCAGCAGAATGGGCGTGAAACTCATCGGCTCATTGCCGGCGACCGACAGCGCGACATATTTCTTCAGGTCGTCGATCACTTCGCGGAAATTCGGGCAGGAGTCGTAGAGACCATCGATCATGTCGGCGCCGGTCGGGCGGATCAGGAAACGGCCGCCGCCGCGCTGTTTCATCTTTTCGTAGAGGCTGCTCAGGGCTTCGTTGCGATTGCCGGCGGCCTCTTCAATAGCCCGCTCGATGTCGCCCACGTGGTAGATGGTGCGCTCTTCAGCGACCGAGAGTCGAATGTCGCTATGTGCCATGATGACTTCCTCCTTGTGCTACATGAGTTCTTTAACGGAACCAGAATGCGAAAGGTTGAATCCAGAATTGCACTTTAATCAAAGCATTTCCCGTTCCAGGTTTTTGCGGCCGGCCATTGCATCGCCAACTCGCCCTGTATCGAGAATCACCAGGAATGCCTACTGGCCGAGCGCCTGAGCGAACCACCGGCCCAAGCGCATGACCGACGGTGCTTGCCATGCACTGTCACCCTGGCCGCAAAAATTGTCTGGATTCCGTCAATTTTCATGAGTTGACCGCAGAAGTCCGCCAATTCGTCGCGGCCGGAAAGTGGCGGTGCTGTTTGACGACCAGTTCCTATGATGATGGTTTTAAGCGTAGATTCGGCGCCGAGTTGGCTAACTTTCCCGCCTCGCTTCATTCCATCTCCTGGTGCTTTGGAGTACTCTTTAGGGTTTTCCCTCACAGCAGAAAACCCAAGGAGATTTCGTGGAAAAAGATCTGCGCGAAGCTGCACTCGAATACCATCGCTGGCCCACGCCGGGCAAGATTTCCGTCCGCCCGACCAAGGGCCTGACCAATCAGCGCGATCTGGCGCTGGCTTACTCGCCGGGTGTTGCCGCGGCCTGCGATGCGATTGTCGAAGATCCGGCCACCGCCGCCTGGTACACCTCGCGCGCCAATCTGGTCGGCGTCATTACCAATGGCACCGCCGTCCTTGGCCTCGGCAATATTGGCCCGCTGGCCGCCAAGCCGGTGATGGAAGGCAAAGGCTGTTTGTTCAAGAAATTTGCCGGTATCGATGTCTTCGACATCGAACTGGCCGAGAACGACCCCGACAAGCTGATCGACATGATTGCCGCCATGGAGCCGACGCTCGGTGGTGTCAACCTTGAGGACATCAAGGCGCCGGAGTGCTTCTACATTGAAGAGAAGCTCAAAGAGCGGATGAATATCCCCGTTTTCCACGACGACCAGCATGGCACCGCGATCATTTCTGCTGCCGCGATGCTGAACGGCCTCAAGGTCGTCGGCAAGAAAATCGACGAAATCCAGGTCGTTTGTTCCGGTGCCGGTGCTGCTGCTATTTCCTGCCTCAACCTGTGGTGCGATCTCGGCGTCAAGCGCGAGAACATCACGGTTTGCGACTCCAAGGGTGTTATCTACGTCGGTCGCCCTGGCGGCATGGACGAAACCAAGGCGCGTTACGCCCGTGAAACGAGCAATCGCACACTGGGCGATGCGATGGTAGGCGCCGACGTATTCCTTGGCCTCTCCGCCGCTGGCGTTCTGAAGCAGGAAATGGTTGCGAGCATGGGCGAGAAGCCGATGGTTTTCGCACTCGCCAACCCGACCCCGGAAATCATGCCGGAACTGGCCAAGGCGGTGCGGCCCGACGTCATCATCGCGACCGGCCGTTCCGACTATGTGAACCAGGTCAACAACGTCCTCTGCTTCCCCTTCATCTTCCGTGGCGCACTCGATGTCGGCGCCACCCGCATTACCGAAGAAATGAAGATGGCCAGCGTTCGCGCCATTGCCGAACTGGCCGAAGCCGAAGTGACCGACGAAGTGGCCATGGCCTACCCCGGCCACGAACTGTCTTTTGGCCCGGAATACCTGATTCCCAAGCCTTTCGACCCGCGTCTGATCGTCAAGATCGCCCCGGCTGTGGCTCAGGCGGCGATGGATTCCGGCGTGGCAACGCGGCCGATTACCGATTTTGATGCCTACCGCGCCAAGCTTTCCGAGTTCGTTTATCACACCGGTATCGGCATGCGCGCCATCTTCCAGGCAGCCCGTCAGGCTCAGGGTAAGCGCATCATTTTCGCCGAGGGGGAGGATGAGCGCGTGCTGCGCGCCGCCCAGGTCGTCATCGAAGAAAAATTTGCCCGCCCGATTCTGATCGGCCGTCCGGGCGTAATCGAACATCGTCTGGAAAAAGCCAAGCTGCGGATCCAGCCGGGCGTCGATTTCGACATTGTCAATCCGGAATCGGACGAGCGTTATCGTGAGTGCTGGACCGCGTATCACAAACTGATGTCGCGCCGTGGCGTGACACCGGCTATTGCCAAGGAGTCAATGCGCCGCAAGCCGACGCTGATCGGCGCCATGTTGTTGAAGCTGGGTTACGCCGATGGCCTGATTTGCGGCATGACCGGCCAGTTCAGCCATCATCTCGGCGTCATCGATCAGGTGATCGGCAAGCGCCAAGGCGTCAGTACGCTGGCGGCGATGAATTACCTGATGTTGCCGGCACGTTCGCTGTTTATCTGCGATACGCACGTCAATGAGAATCCAAGTGCCGACGAAATTGCTGAAATGGCGTTGATGGCGGCCGAGCAGGTCAAGCGTTTCGGCGTGCATCCGAAGGTTGGATTGCTCTCCCATTCCAATTTCGGTTCTAGTTCCTCCGAATCGGCCCGCAAGATGAGCCGCGCTGCCATCCTGGTGTCGGCAATGTCCGCCGGTGAACTGGAAATTGACGGCGAAATGCACGGCGATTCGGCACTGTCCGAGGATATCCGTCGCGAAGCGAATCCGGAATCACCGCTCAAGGGTGAGGCCAACCTCTTGGTGATGCCGAATATCGACGCCGCCAGCATTGCCTACAACCTGTTGAAGATGACCGGTGGCGAAGGCGTGACGATCGGCCCGATTCTGCTCGGCACCGCGCGTCCTGTACATGTGCTGACCGCAACGGCTACCGTGCGCCGTCTGGTCAACATGACGGCACTGGCTGTTGTGGAATCGATGGAGCGTTAACCTGATTTTCCTGATCCCCGAGCGCTTGCTCTGGGGGCAGGATTGGTTTTGACTACCGGCCGTTACCTGAAGGGGGCGGCCGGTTTTTTGTTGCCGGGAAATTGACCAAATTCTGCGGTCGACCCCAGGGCCAGCAGTTGCTTCCATGGTCGTAGTAAGCGCTCCGCTACGAAGCCGCCGGCAGGAAGTTAGCTGGCGAGAGCCGCCAGCAACTTGCCGTGAATGCCGCCAAAACCGCCATTGCTCATGACCAGAATATGATCGCCAGGTTTTGCGATGGCAACGATCTTGCCGACCAGTTGTTCCAGGTTGTCCTCAACGACTGCCCGCTCCCCCATCGGCGCCAGCGCATCGCGGGCATCCCAGCCCAGATTGGCGGCATAACAGAAGGCCGCATCGACTTCGTGCAGGCTGTCAGGAAGCTGGCTCTTCATGGCCCCCAGCTTCATCGTGTTGGAGCGTGGTTCAAGCACCGCCAGAATGCGGGCAGCGCCGACTTTACGCCGCAAGCCGGCAACGGTCGTGGCGATGGCGGTCGGGTGGTGGGCAAAATCGTCGTACACCGTAACGCCAGCGACTTCGCCCCGTATTTCCATCCGGCGTTTGACATTACAAAAGCGGGAAAGCGCTTCAAGCCCCTTGTCGAGCGGCACGCCGACATGGCGGGCGGCGATCAGCGCGGCGCAGGCGTTGGCCCGGTTGTGCTCGCCGGAAAGTTGCCAGACGGTGCGGCCAATTTCCCCATCGACCCCATGCAGAATCAGCTCGCCGCTGGCGTCGTTGCCAGTCACCCGATAGCCCGCCGGATCATTGAAACGCTCGACCGGTGTCCAGCAACCGCGTTGCAGAACACGTTCCAGGCTGGCTTCGGCGGCATTGGAAACAATCAGGCCGGAGGCGGGCAGGGTGCGGACAAGGTGATGAAACTGTGTTTCGATGGCGCCCAGATCAGCGAAGATGTCGGCATGATCGAATTCAAGATTGTTCAGAACCACCGTCCGCGGCCGGTAATGCACGAATTTTGAGCGCTTGTCACAGAAGGCGGTGTCGTACTCATCGGCTTCGATGACGAAGAAAGGCGTCCCGCCCAATCGGGCCGAAACGCCAAAATTCAACGGCACACCGCCGATCAGGAAGCCTGGCTGCATGTTGGCATCTTCCAGAATCCAGGCCAGCATCGAGGCAGTCGTCGTTTTGCCATGCGTGCCGGCGACGCCGAGCACCCAGCGGCCATGCAGGACATGCTCAGCCAGCCATTGCGGGCCGGAGATGTAGGGCAGGCCTTTGTCGAGCACGGCTTCAAGTAGCGGATTGCCGCGCGAAATGGCGTTGCCGACGACAAAAACATCGGGTTGCAGTGCCAACTGGCCGAGATCGAAGCCTTCAATCAGTTCAACGCCAGCGGCGCGCAACTGGTCGCTCATCGGCGGATAGACGTTGGCGTCGCAGCCAGTTACCTTGTGGCCGCAGGCAATCGCCAGTTGGGCGACGCCGCCCATGAAGGTGCCGCAGATACCCAGAATATGAATGTGCATGTCACATAGACCCGTTAGAATGGGGGCGATT
>Ga0073902_10001185_pt1 | contig 14395 bp, 6 predicted proteins | sample KloWWTmeKNB19Kit_FD_66667 | JGI IMG/M metagenome (GOLD analysis project Ga0073902, IMG submission 66667) | Active sludge microbial communities from Klosterneuburg, Austria, studying microevolution and ecology of nitrifiers - Klosterneuburg... | ecosystem: Engineered > WWTP > Aerobic digester >...
GTGATCACCTGTCCTGCTGATTTTTACAATTGTCCTCAAGGAATAGATCCTCAGGTAACAGGTCAGGCCACCGCTGTCCCAGGACAGGCAGGGTGCCCACAACCAGTAATAAGCTACAAAGATGATACCTTATACCATCAATCATGCTCACTAAGGGTTATCAGAACCTGGATCGCAACAGATCCCGTCCAGTCCAACCTGACTGCTTCTTGCGAACAAATCATCAATCTTAAAGATGATCAAGCTCCAAGTATAACCTGCCCGGCCAATATTACTGTTCAATCCGGACCCGATTGTACTGGATCTGCCTTCTGGAGTGACCCATCCACATCTGACAATTGTTCATCAGTAAGATTATCAGGGTCTCATGGAAATGGAACCAGCGGATTCCCAATTGGGGTAACCAACATTTATTATACCGCATTTGACGCCTGTGGCAATTCTGCAAACTGCAGCTTTACTGTTACTGTTGAGGCGAATTGCTGCAACAAACCTCCCGTGATCACCTGTCCTGCTGATTTTTACAATTGTCCTCAAGGAATAGATCCACAGGTGACAGGTCAGGCTACTGCTGTCCCAGGACTAGCAGGATGCCCGCAACCAATAATAAGCTACAAAGATGATACCTTATACCATCAATCATGCTCACTAAGTGTCATCAGAACCTGGATCGCAACAGATCCCGTCCAGCACAACTTGACTGCTTCATGTGAACAAATCATCAATCTTAAAGATGATCAGGCTCCAAGCATTACTTGCCCTGCCAATATTACTGTTCAATCCGGACCTGATTGTACAGGAACAGCCACCTGGAATGACCCTTCCACTTCTGACAATTGCTCAGCTGTAACACTTTCAGGCTCTCATGGCAATGGAAGCAGTGGCTTTCCTATTGGTGTAACCAATATCTTTTACACTGCATTTGACGCCTGTGGCAATTTTTCGAATTGCAGTTTTACGGTAACGGTTGAAGCGAATTGCTGCAACAAACCTCCGGTGATCTCCTGTCCTGCTGATTTTTACAATTGTCCTCAGGGTATCGATCCACAGGTAACGGGGCAGGCAACCGCCACTCCAGGAACCCCTCAATGTCCTGATCCAATTCTCAGTTATAAGGATGATACCCTATTTAATCAATCCTGTTCTTTAAAGGTTATCAGAACGTGGACTGCAATTGATCCCTTACAAAGCAATTTGGTTACCAAGTGCGATCAAATCATAGAGCTTAAAGACGAAATGTTACCCAGTATCAGTTGTCCACCAGACATCACAGTCCAGTCCGGACTTGATTGCAAAGCCGTTGTCAATTGGAAAGAGCCTTCTACTTCCGACAATTGTTCAAATGTAATTCTAAGTTCAAGCCATCAGTCCGGCAGCACTTTTGACATTGGCAATACCCTTGTGGTTTATACTGCAACAGATGCCTGCGGTCATTCAAGCTCGTGCAGTTTCAATATTACAGTAAATGAAAACTGTTGTAATAAGCCACCAGTGTTGTCTTGTCCTCGAGATTTTGAAGCTTGTCCAGGTAGCGCTGAGCCTTCCCGCACCGGACAGGCAAGTGCTCAAAAAGGACACCCAAATTGTGGCGAACCTTTGATAAGCTTTAAAGATCAAATATTATTTCAACAAGCATGTTCTTTATTGATCATCAGAACCTGGTATGCAACCGATCCTGACAAATCTGAATTAAAGGATTCTTGCCTACAATACATTGATTTAAAAGATGACCAGGCTCCAATAATTTCAGATTGTCCTGTTGATATTACCATAGATCCAAACTACAATTGCGAAGCATTCCCAACTTGGGTTATACCGACTGCATTTGATAATTGTACACTTGCCAGCATTAATGGAACTCACCGTCCTGGCGAAATTATGCCTTCGGGTAAGACCACCGTCGTTTATACTGCTACTGATGCTTGTGGTTTAACCTCAACCTGTTCATTTGTGGTTACTGTTACAGAAAATTGTTGCAACAGACCACCGGTCATGGTTTGTCCTGACAATTACGTTGCCTGCCCAGGAACGGCCACTGACACAAGTGTTACAGGGGTACCAACCGTGACAGCAGGTAAATCAAGTTGCCTGAATCCGATTGTTTCCTATCATGACAATGTCATTTCAAGAGGGCCTTGCAATGGCGCCGTCATAATCGAACGTACCTGGAGAGCTGTTGATCCAAATTTGTCTAATTTATTTGCAGAATGTACACAGCGAATCGAACTAAAGGATAATGTAGCGCCAAGGTTTACTTCTACCCCGTCAAACATAACAGTTGATGCCCAAGGAGATTGTGAAGTGCCTGTAAACTGGCTTGCTCCTGTCGCTACTGATAATTGTGGACTTGCTTCACTGACAACTAATATCCCTTCTGGAAGTAATTTTACTGAGGGAACTACTTCAGTCACTTATACAGCTACCGACCAATGTGGCAACACAAGTTCAACGACTTTCACCGTCACAGTGAAGGGCACGGTCATCGGCATTAATTGTCCAAACGATACAATTGTTTTCAGAACAAATCCATACTTGAATGGAGCATATGTAAATTGGCCATTACCACATGTGAATTATTGCAATCCTTGTCAAGGAAGCATTAATGGATTTATCTACATGGGCGAATACAATGGAAGCAGATACTTTTGTTCAAAAGGACCAGAAAACTGGGAAACAGCCAAAATCATCTGCGACATAAATGGTGGAAAGCTGGCTGTTATAAATGACCATGATGAAAACCAATTTGTAGCAAGCAAATTGGCTGGCCAAACAGCCTGGATTGGCGGATCAGATGCTCGGTCTGAAGGTAGATTTGACTGGATTGACAACAGTCCTTTCATTTATTCCAATTGGCTGCCAGGGCAACCAAATAACTTTGGGCCGAATGAAGACTTCATAGAATTGGCTCCAGACGGTACCTGGAATGATCAAAACGGAGACGAATCAAGAGAATTTGTACTAGAAATGCCATGTTATGAATTAAAACAAATAAAAGGCCCTAAGAGAGGAGGTCTTGTTAATTGTGGAACGAATACCATTAGCTATGTGGCCACTAAAGATGGTCAATCTGATACCTGCAGTTTTGTCGTTCGGGTGAATTGTGATTCACTTACCACGTATTGCAATAACAAAGCTCAATTCAGTAATTTGATGTGGATCAAAAAAGTTAAAATTGCAGACATAGATAACACTTCCGGTAATGACAACGGTTATAGATTTTTCAACAACCCATGTGGAAATTTAAGAGCAGGTGAAACCTATTCACTTTGTGTTACGCCAGGTTACCTGACTAATAGCTACAATGTTTATTGGAAAATTTGGATTGATTACAATGCAGATGGCGTATTTCATAATATTACAGAATTGGTTACCTATGGCTACGGCAACACTACTATGTGTGCCAACTTAAGAATGCCGGGTGGTTTTGTTCGTGCCAATGTCAGGATGCGTGTAGCCATGTCTTATGGTGCTTATCCCGCCGATCCTTGTTCGCCAATATTGTATGGAGAAATTGAAGACTACTGTTTCAACCTGCTTCCGCCGACTAATTTTGGAGGAGGCACTTCAGAATCTCTTGAGATCCAGTCTACCGAACTTAAATGTGCAGAAAATTGCGAATCTCAGAGTCCCGTTGAATTAGACCTCAGATCAGTAGAACAGGATCTTTTTGGAAGTCAGGGTGAGTTTTTTATCATTCCGAATCCGGCAAACAGTGAAGTGATCCTAAAAACCATTGCAGACAAAGCTAAATCCATGGTCATTTTTGATGCTCAAGGCAAGAATGTTTGGAAAAAAATCCAACCAAGCACGGAAGCAGAGACCATCAATACCAGTAACTGGGCTGAAGGACTTTATCACATAACCGTTGAATTTAAAAATGGACATAAAACCAGTAAAAGGTTTGTTGTGCAACATTAAAATAAAAATTAGGTATGAAAAGGAATTAGCCTCCCACCAGTTGACCGGGGAGGCTTTTTCTTTTTAGCCAAATCCTTCAATTTTAAATTCTGGTGCTTAACTTTAAGCCACGGATTGCGGATTTGGCTGCAAACTTTTCTTTTTAATTTTATCTGAATGAATCACATGAAGTCTACTTCCTTGTCAGTTTTAATTTTACTTGGTTGGTTTGGTTTTTACAAATCCTTTTCCCAGAACACTTCCATCATTCAAAAACAAATTGAAGCAACTGTCAGCCTGGGAAAACCAGTCACCAAAATTAACTTGGTTCAGAAAAATTCTTTAAGATTCTCTACCTCTCCGGCCGGTCTAAAAAATTCGGCAAAGGCAAGTATTTTCCGACCAGATGAAACTAAGTTGGCTATTTGTTTGCGCACCAAACCTGCTCTACTTAAACTGGATATTACCTTACCAAACGGCGTCGCTACCGAACTGGTATTACAATCACAAAAACTGTATTCCAAAGATTCAAGAATCCTTAGTTCTGAAGATCCCGTTGGAATTCCTCTAAACATTGGACAGCATTTTAGTGGTTACATTCCCGGAAGGCCGGGCTCAATAGTTGCCCTGAGTATTTTTGAAAATGAAATTGCAGGTGTTATTTCAACCCCACAGGATGGCAACATCATTATAGGAAAATTGGACTCTCCTAATATAACAGAATCCACTTCCAACGAACATGTAATTTATTATGAAAATGATTTAGTAAAAAATTCAGGATTTCAATGTGGAATAACTGAAAACCATGAACTGTTCCAAAATCTTCGGGAGCAAACAGTAAGTCCGCAAGAAATATTTGCAAATAAATGCAGAACTGTAAAAGTTTTTTTGGAATGTGATTACAGAATGTATCAGGACAGGAATCTGCAAAAAAATCAGGTAGTTAGTTATGTGACCAGTGTTTTTAATGTGGTTAAAACTTTATATGCCAATGAATCTGTAAAAATAGAAATTTCAGACATCATGGTTTGGACTACACAAGACCCGTTTCCAAAAACCACTTTGCAAAATATCATTTATGGGTATGCAGATTATCGCAAGAACAATTTCAATGGAGATCTCGCACAACTGGTAAGTACTTTTCCAACTCAGGGAGGGATCGCATTTGTGAATGGTTTGTGTACTCCCTACAATGGACAAATAGGTCCACACTCATATGCTTACATTTACAATACTTTCAATACGCTGCCGACGTATTCCTGGACCGTGGAAGTAATGGCCCACGAACTGGGACACAACTTTGGAAGCTGGCATACTCACTCGTGTGTTTGGGGACCTCAGAAAAATACACAGATAGATAATTGTCAACCTCCTGATGTGGGTAGCTGTAATCCCGGGCCTACTCCAAATGGGGGTGGTACCATCATGAGTTACTGTCATTTGACGGGTGTGGGAATAAATTTTTCAAAAGGATTTGGACAAGAACCCGGCGATGTACTCAGGAATGCTGTTAATACAAAAGCCTGTCTGACGGCAGTCTTTACACCCAGTCAAAAAATAAATCTTCAGGGTCCTTATTTTGAAGGAGACAATTTAAAAATTCAAGCCAAGCCAGTTAAAGCAAATTATACCTACGATTGGTTCCATTATGATTACAAATTACCAGGAAAGAATGATACTTTTCTGGACATCAAATATTCCGGAATTTATAAAGCGGCGGTATCAGATAATTGCACAGAATACGCAGACCCTGATACTGTGAAAATTGGAGAATTTCAAGTCAACCTGGGTTGTCCAGTATTGAAAGGAAAAACAGATTCCATCATGAGTCAAATAGTGGTGGACGTTGACAATTTTGCTAAATCAGATACCCTTATTTTTCCTCCGGGCTTATTTGCCAACATTCCAACTAAGGCACTAGATGTATTGGTTGAATTGCAGACCCGCATAGCTCCTAAAAATCAGTCATGGGTGCGCAGTGTGCTTACTTCTTACCAGTCACCCACAACGGTTGGTATTGTAACAAATGATTACAGACCCGGTGAAAACACTACTGCATTTCCAAATAATCCAAAATCATTTTCGAAAATTATGGGTCGATTTGATCCTACCGGGACCTGGATATTTACTCACCGCGATGATCGAAATGACAATGGTGTTGATGCTCAAGTTACCATCAGTTTGGTGGTCAAATGGAGAATGCCTGATACTGTTTTGAACTGCACCTTACCCATCTGTGAAGGAAGTAACAAAACATTGGATCCGGTTATCCCGGGTGCCACTTACAAATGGTCTACCGGTGAAACTTCTAAAACAATCCAGGTGCAAACCCCGGGAATTTATGCAGTCACTGTAACTAAAGGAAATAAATCTTCCAGTCATCAGGTAACGCTGGTCAATAAATCTACGCAGTTTTCTCAGTCAATTAACAAATGTGAAGGAGAAATACTAAAAGTGGGAAATTCAATTTACAACAAAAGTGGCAGTTATCTGGATTCGCTCATTGCACAAGATGGATGCGACAGTATCCTTATCACAGAACTAAATGTCTGGCCTCAGAAAACAACAAATGACAGCGTCCAAATTTGTTACGGCGGTGTATATGCCGGAAAAATATTTTACCGCGATACTTTATTGAACTACCGAGCATTTGATGTCAACGGTTGCGACAGTATACATTTAATAAAAATCAAACTAAGTCCTGAAATTAAAATCAATTTTACTGTGACTCCATTGTGCGAAAATGAGGGTGGAAGCATAGAAGTTTTTACGAGCGGAGGTAGTGGAAATTTTAATTACTTATGGACAAACCAGCAATCAACTTCAAAAATCGAAAATCTTCCTTCGGGGAACTATGAGTGTTTTGTTACAGATCAACAAGGTTGCTCCAAAAAAGATTCTGTTTCATTAAAGAACTATGATTCTGTTTCTGTTTCAGTGGTGGTGAAGGATGTAAAATGCTTTGGAGAAAGCAATGGCAGTATTGAACTGCAGTTGTTGTCAGGAACGGAACCAATCAACTATTTATGGAGTAACAATCAGACTACTCCCTTCATTGACAATCTAGTTTCTGGTAATTATACCTTGTATTTAAGAGATCAAAATGGATGTCGCCTGGAACAAACTATTAAAGTGGGAAGTCCTGATCTTTTATTAGCTGACTTGATTCTTAAACCCAGTTCCGGGAACAATGGAAGTGCAAAATTAAATATAACCGGTGGTAAGCCTCCTTACACTTTCTTGTGGAGCACAGGAGAAACAACAGAGCAAATCTCCATGCTTGCTCCCGGTTCCTACTCCATTTTAATAACTGATTCGAATGGATGCAACCGGACAGAAAGTTTTGTAATAGTCAGTTCAGTAAGTACCATTAATCCAGGTTCAGACGATATTTTCGTGAGTTTTAATTCTACACAGGACCTGCTACTGGTCACATCTAAAATTTCCAATCTAAACCAGATAGAACTTTTTGATCTCAGCGGAAAATCAATCGGTCATTCTTTCCTTACTTCTGCTAAGGAAGGAGTGTTAAATCTAAGAAATGTTTTACCGGGGATCTTTTTAGTTAAGGTGACTTTAGAGAACAATGAAATGATTTACTTCAGAAAGATTAAAACAAAATAACCAAGTCCCAATTTTTAAAAACTATTTGGGAGGGTGCTTAAGATTGAATGGAACAGATTTTTTTTCTGAAAAAGAACAGATCTCGAATGAGTCCTGAGTTAAGTACCCATCATTAAGATTGAGCATAGATTCATGCATAATAAATTTTCCAATGCTTGTTATGAAGTACATAAAAAGTATTATTTCAGTTAAAAGCCTGATTTAATAAAATTGTATTCTCGTTTAAGTCTGAGTTTAAATTCTATTTCCCAAAGTTAAGCACCTACATTTCATAACAGGAGTTCCCTTTGACATGGCAAAAGAATTTAAATACTCCGAAGAGCTTACTAAAACTTTTGTCTTAAAAGAAACGAGTGTTTCAATTGTAAATTAAAATGGAAAGAATTAACGTGGCCTTCAATATTGAATTGAGTGATCCAATTTACGACCTTAAGTTGAGGAGTACTGTTTATGAATGCTTTTTATCAATGGTGTTCAAGTTGGGACAAAAAAAATCCCCGGACTGAAGTCAATCCGGGGAAACTCTTAATCAAAACCTATTTATTATCTGATAGCGTTTACACCTTTTCCGATTTCTACGCCTTGTTTCTCTCCGGCCTCCAAACTAAATCTATAGTGGATACCGCCGTAAAGATTTGAAGTAGAAATTTCTTCTTCCATGTGTGAAAATGATTTGAATGATCTAGGAGATCCATCAATGTCTTTTCTGAACTCATAAGTCCTATCGGTAAATGCATAATTATAACCGAACAATCCACCCAACACTTCAGCACTGGCGGCAGCTAAAGCAGCCGGACTGGAAGAATACTCAGGAGTAGCAGTTGGATTGATAAGGGATAAAAAGTCATTGTCGATGTATTGACGAATGTAAGTTTCAGGTCTTACTGTATTGTATGTGTATTTAGTTTTCCAAGCCATAACAGTTGCGTCATGGAGGGTAATGCCCAACTTCATAAATGCGAACGCACAAAAGCCAAGGTCCTTATTTTCTGTATTCAGTATCTGAGCCAAAATTGACATCAGGTGTCCAGCAGGTGTGATGCTGTTGTCTTGCTCATCATTCCAATATTTAACCATAATCTCTTCCTGACGGCTTAGGTTTTCTACTCTATTGCGAACTTCCAATGCGTAAGCATAAAAAGAGGATGATTTGTCTTCACTAAAATTAGGCGGAGCAATCATCTCTGCTTTGATGGTGTGGTATGCAAGAAAAGTTCTTACCTGTCCCCAGTAAGGCTGGAGTGGCTTGCGAATTTTATTAGAAGTTGGTGACCAAAAGCCTTGGCCGTTAGGTCCGGTATAATTGCTTGGGTAATTATTCAAGAAAGCATCCTCCTGATTGTCTGTTCTGGAATAATTATAGATGGCGGAAGCCTGAGCAGCGCCATAGGCCATGGAGGATTCTGCCACCGCTTTGGTAACATTGGGAAGAATGGCATTCTGGTACTTATTGTATAACTTTTCTATAGCTTCCAAACCTGCAGGGCTTGAATTCCTATAAATCATTTTGTACAAATGATACATGCTTTCATTAAAAGCCAGCCCCCAATCCAGGTTACCAGAATTAACATCATGCATGGTACCAGGTGTAAATCCGGCAAGTTTACCCTGCATGGATTTGTAATCTTTCATACCGGGAACCAAAACTTCATACATGCCCAATCCGATATAAGCAAAAGCTCTGGCAGCAACAGGAACGGTGAAACCGGGAGTCTCTTTTGTTAACTCAAGAGACAGATTCATCCATTCGGTAGAAATCTGACCTTTTTCATTGGAAAGTTTGTTAACGAGCGCCACATCAACAGTCGCATCATCTTTAACGCAGGAGGGTAAGAAAAACAAGCATGCGAGGGAGCATACCATTAATTTTCTTGCAGTTGAAAGAAATTGCCTCATGTTTTTTAGATTTTATAGTTTTCAAATTCAATTAATCTAACGCTAAATCCAATTACGGAAATAGCAACATGATTGCGGCATTAGATCGGAATCGATCTAAAGAAACAAAGGGAAGAATACAGCACAAATATAGAAAGCCCTTTTTGATTATCCAAATATTGTCAAGTCTTTTTTTAAAAAATCAGGGTTTCCCCCTACTAATTAGGTGATAAATATATTACATATAATTATATGCTTTAAAGTTTGATTTACTGTAATTTAAACAAATAAATCCCTTTTAATAAGTCGAAAGGACTTCAGACGAAAATTTGTTAAATACATGCTTTTTTCTTATATATTATATTGATATATATTGAATAACACATTATACTTATATATAATATATAATTTGACAAAAAATAATTAAAATAAATTTAAATTATTAAACTGCCATCGTCATCCTTTTATAAATCAGCCATAAATGACATATGAATTGAAAGGATCTACGGACCAATTCTACCTCGTCGTCGGCAAAGGGCTTTACTTTTCTACCAATAATTTGAATTTGGTGTAGCTGAAACCGGTGGAAGTGTTGGCAAGGATGTCCAGATCCACCGTTTGAGGTCCCGATTTGTCTTTGGAATTGTACTTGATCTTAATTGAACTTCTTTGTCCGGGCTTTACAGGCAGTCTTGTATAATCCAGTGTGGTACATTCGCAGGCAGTGATTAATTCAATCTTCAAGTCAGCCTGGCCTGAATTGGTAAAATAGATTACCTTCTCCAGCACCTCTCCCTGGCGGATGGTTCCGAAATCATAGCTGCTGGAATCAAATTCAATTTTGGCAACTGCTATAATCGTATCGGCAGGAGGATTGGCCTGTTCCTTTTGTACAGCAGGCATTTCAGCCATCTGAACTTTAGAACTTAGGCATGCACAGCACAACAGGCTTATCAAAATTGAACAGGAACAGAAAAAAAAACATATCGGTTTCATAGTCTTTGAAAAAAAACACCCGGTTTAAAACGTTAAACCAGGTGCCTTATATTTTAAATTCAAAAATGTTTATCTTTTTGAAGCCTTCCCTTTTTTGTTGAGGACTTCTTTTCTGACTTCAATGGTAGTTGGTCCTTCGAGAATCTTAAATTCAGTCCTGCGGTTAAATCTATGTTCGTCGTCGCTGCAGTCTTCCCCATTGGTGCAATTATTCAGGATCACTGTTTCTCCATACCCTTTAGCCTTGATTCTTTTGCCATCCACTCCTTTATTCACCAACCACCTTCGAGCTGAATTGGCTCTTCTTTCTGACAATTTAAGATTATAGGTATCGTCTCCTCTGGAATCCGTGTGCGATCCAAGTTCGATGACCATATTGGGATATTTACTCATCAAATCCAAAATGGCACTTAAATCCTTTTCGGCATCCTTTAATATCTTGTCGTCGTCAAAATCATAATAGATGTTGCTTAATCTGATGGGTTCATTGATCGTAATAATTTCAATATCTGATTCAGGAGGCATCATTTTGAAGAGAAACTCTTTATTGATAACCTGATCTTCAGTAATTCCAACTGTATTCAATTGAATCTCCTGTGGAAAATATCCATCTTTAGAAATTACTAATTTATAGGACTTGTCCTTATCCAACAGATAGTTGACCTGATTTCCTTCAGAGTTGGATTTAGTTTGGATATTTCCTTCTTTACCCATGCTCATTTCCACCAACTGGCAGGTGATGCCTTTGAGTGGCTTTTTTGCTTCTGTTTTAGCAATGGCGTTTAATTCGATGACCAACTTTCTTTTGTTCACCAAATAAATGTCATCACAACAAGTTTTGCCTTTAAGTGACTTGGATTCAGGATCGGGTCGATTCGATACGAGGAATCCTCTTTCACCATCAGCACTTACTCGGTAGTAAAGATCATCGGTCGAAGTATTGATTGGTGTGCCTACATTTTTTGGTTCGGACCATTCGGATCCATTCCAAATGGAAACAAAAACGTCAAAGCCACCGATATTAGGCCATCCTTCAGAACTGAAATAAAGTTTTCCGTCCTGATAAAAAGGAGTCAGGTCATCAGAAACGGTGTTCAGACTTCCCAAATTTACAGGTTCACTGTATTGTCCTTCTCCTGTTTTAGTGGCGTAGTAAAGATCGAATCCTCCCTTCCCACCTGGAATGTTTGCGGAGAAAAAGAGTACTTTACTTCCAAACAATTCACCTTCGTAGGGATGTCTGGACATATAATCTCCATTCACGCCGGTCACTTCGAGTGCCGGGCTCCAGCCTGACGCTGTTTTGGAAGAGGCATAAATTTTACTTTCATCCATGTGTCCACCTTCTGACAGTGTCCTTGTAAAAAACATGATGGTTCCGTCTTTACTAAAACTCACATTAGAACTGTGGTATCCTTCCCTATTGATCAATTCTTCCAGTTCGGTTCCTTTCGCATATCCCTTTCCTTCTGAGTAAGCAGATTGAAAAAGTTTACTAAAATGCACCCCGCCTTCTTCTTTAGAATCTTTGGAAGAGAGCGAACCGTAGTATAAATTGCCATCAACGTCTAAGGCAGGACTGCTCTGCGATTCAGGATTATTCACCTGGTTACCGGCATTTTTGACGATCAGACTTACATTTTCTTTCATGGTTTCCAGTAAGGCAATTCCGGCCAGTTCATTTTGAGCTATTGTCAACAATGTGCTGTCTTGACCGGTCGCCAAATAATTGCTGAACTCAGCTGCTGCCTCTGTGTATTGAGCATTCATTTTAAGGGTTTTGCCATAGGCGACACGCTCCTCAAAATATTTATTGCTCTTATCTCTGCTGAGGACCCGACCAAACCAGGTTGCAGATTTGTTGTAATCTCGCAGTAAAAAATGAGTCTTGGCAATTTTAATGGCAAGATCCTTTTCTTTTATTTCTTTATAGGCCTTCTCATACTGGTCGAGGGCGTTGTAGTATTGACCTTTTTCGATTTGTTCATCACCGGACTTAATCAAGGCGGCTGGTGTGTTGCCACTGACCGGCTGTCCAAATAATCCGAAGGAAATGGTGGAGAATATCAAAAAGGTAATGAATATTTTATTCATAATCAGGAAAATTCAATAAGTGATTTAAAATCTTGGACAAAATACTTTTGGTTTTGGATTCGGTTTTTTGGTCACGGTACCCACGTACATAATGCCAAACTCGATAGCCCCAAAACCGCCGGGACTCTGTGAAGAGCTAAGTGATGAAAGTGTCTGGTCATACCCCACCTGGAATCTTATTTTTTTAATATCCATGCCAAGCATAACCTGGGCTGCATCCCCAATTCTATAACCGAGTCCTCCATTCAGACGGATTCCTTTTTCAACATTAAACAAATAGCTGACCATGCATTGAGGAACCACGGTAGTAAAAGTTTTTAAATTTCGGATCCACAACATGGGACGCACATCTACTTTTTCATTCAAGTGATAATCCATCCCTGCCTGGGCGGTTAATAATGTGCCTAATTTATTTCCTGAGCCCCCGGAACTGAGATTTACAGTTGGATTGTTTACCCGTCCTGCATTAAAACCAATTTTCAGTCCATGTTTTTTAGCGCTGATGGATGTATTGTATGCAAGGCCTATGGAAATGTCCGTATAATTAGCCTTGTCCTGTAATTTACCCAAATCGGCACTTCCTCCACCGGGATTATTGATGCCACTTTCAAAGATTGCCTTGTCCTTATTCTTAATGTTCATGTTCACTCCTCCGTATTGAGCGCCCAATGAAATGTCACTTCCTTTGGCCAATGCCAGATGGTAGGATGCCTGTGCAATAAATCCACCGGTACCCAATCCTATGGCTCCTGATCTGTCCTGAAGAAAGTTCATACCGAAGCCTACCCAATCCTTCTTTCTAAATCCCCAGGGAAAGGTCGCATCAATGTAGAAGTTGAGCGTTCTGAATTCAGATCCTAGTCCGGTAATAGAAGCCGCCTGATCTCTGAAAATGCCCCCTATTCTGTAAGAACCATTAAAACCGCCCACATTTGCCGGATTGACATGGAGGGGAGAAAATTCAAATTGAGTAAAATGTATGTCTTGCGCAATGATGCGGTCTGCCCCTGACCACAGCAGCAAACCAAATGCAACGAGTAATTTTAACTTCATACTGATATTTATAATAAAGCCGAAATATACAGATTATTCTCATCTGAATTCAAATCAAGGGCCAAATTGAACGGTTTTTTAACTTAAAAATGACCGGTGGAGGAAATCGGGACGATTATAGGCTTGAAACAAGAATAAAGTTAATGATTTATTGTATTCGCTAATGGAAAATTGAATACATTTGGACACAAGTTTATATTCATTAATTTTAAATTTATTCATATGAGTCAATTCGAAGAAAAAGTTTCAGAAATGTTGTCAGAAGCCACTAAACTGGGCTGGACTGTCAACGAAGACTTACTTACCAAAATAGCAAAAGGTCTAGGCCCCTCCATTTACAACGCGGATTCCTCACTGGTGTCTTCCAGTGATCAGGCAGAGCTGGATCGGGTAAAACAAAATTTCCTGATTGGCAAACTGGGATGTGCGGACAACGAATCGCTTGACCAAGCGATCGATGAGGTGGTTCAGGCATTTGGCTCCAGCAACAGAAACAAACACCGAATTCTGTTTTACTATCAGTTGGTTGTAAAATTGGGAAAAGAATCTGTTTATAATTAAAAATCTCAATGTACTAAATTTTAAAAAGCTTGTTCTACACACGTAGGACAAGCTTTTTTTTTGCCAGCTGGCTTTGAAAATTAACTTCAGAAATCTTTTTCACAAACAGAAAATCTATTCGGTCAAGTCAAAAATTTCGGGAGAAACCTGTTTTGCGGACCCCGTTATTCACTAAAGTTGGCCTAAATTCCATCCTATTATCCTAGTTCTTTTTTGTCTTAATACAAAAAAGAACCAAAAAAAATCAAGGCTGTTTTCATTTCTTAACGCTAAAACTGATCTAAAAAGCTAAACA
>Ga0073902_10001187_pt1 | contig 14356 bp, 11 predicted proteins | sample KloWWTmeKNB19Kit_FD_66667 | JGI IMG/M metagenome (GOLD analysis project Ga0073902, IMG submission 66667) | Active sludge microbial communities from Klosterneuburg, Austria, studying microevolution and ecology of nitrifiers - Klosterneuburg... | ecosystem: Engineered > WWTP > Aerobic digester >...
CCGGCGTACGCCGGAGCGGGGAGTATCCGCCCCGGAAAAGACCATCTGGCGAAACATGGATTGGCTGACCTATTTCCTGCTCTTCCTTAAGTCGGTGCTGACTTCGACCGGCGGCTTCGGTCCGCTGCCCAGTCTGCATGCGGACTTGATCGGGATCGGCTGGGCGACTGATGCTCAGTTCGCGGAGGCGTTGGCCGTCGGGCAGGTGAGTCCTGGGCCGAATGGATTGTGGGTGGTCGTGCTCGGCTTCATGACCGGCGGCGGAATTGGCGCGTCCCTGGCGCTGGTGGCTGTCACGCTGCCGCCACTGTTGGTGCTGGCCGTCCAACGCGGTTTCCGTCAGGTTGGAGCGCACCCGCTCACGCGTGGTTTTCTTTCTGGACTTGCGTTGGCGATTGCCGGAGTCGGCGTCGTCACCCTGGCGCGCATCGTCGGCCAGCAGGGGTTTGATCTGCGCGCGGGTGCGCTGGTCGTCTTCGGAGCCGTCCTTGCCTGGCGCAAGGTGCCGGTGCTCCTGATTGTTGTCATGTCTGCGCTGGCTGGGATTGCGCTGGGCGGATTGTCATCCTAAATGAGTTGGCGAGATCACAATCCCCGCGCGAAGCGCGGGGATTGTGATCTCGCCGCAACTCTTTTTAGGATGGGACCTGGCCGAACAGGGCCGCGTAGCGGGCCGCAACCGCCGGCCACACCTCGGGGTTGACCAGGTGCTCGGGCCGCCGGCCGTTCAGCACATCGACGACCTGGCTGATGGCTTTGCTCTGGATGCGGCGCTTGCCGACACTCGTGGCGGAGGCGATGTGGGGGGTGATGATCACATCATCCCGGTGCAGCAGGGGATTGTCCATCCGGGGCGGCTCAGGGTCGGTGACGTCCAGACCCGCGCCGGACAAGCGGCCGCTTTCCAGGGCCGCCAGCAGGGCGGCCTCGTCAACCAGACCGCCGCGCGCGGCGTTGATGAAAATGGCCCCCGGCTTCATCTGGGCAAAACGTTCGGCATTCATCATCTTGCGGGTTTCGGCCGTCAGGGGCAGGTGCAGCGATACGACATCTGAGCGCGAGAGCAACTCATCCAGCGCGCCGACCCGGGTGACGCCCAGCCGCGCAGCGGCTTCGTCGGTGCTGAACGGATCGTAGGCCAGCACCCGCATGCCCAGAGCCCGGGCGTAGCCAGCCACCCGCCCGCCGATGCGCCCAATCCCAACCAGACCCAGGGTGGTGTCATGCAGCTCCAGTCCGTTGTGGGTCCGGTAGTAGTCGCGTGGCACGGCGTTGCGGCGAAAGTCATTGTCGATTCGTCGCAGCCGCTTGGCGATGCCAAGCATAAGGGCCAGGGTCTGCTCGGCGGTTGAGATCGTCGGACCGTCCGGAGTATTGCAGACCGCGATTCCGCGCCGAGTGGCCTCGGGGATGTCTACCGTGTCGACCCCGATCCCGGTTCGCGAGATGACCAGCAGATTCGGGCCGCGGTCCATCAGCGCGGCGTTATAGGGCAGGGCGGTGGCGATCGCGCCATGGGCCAGGCCCAGCGCGCTTAACGGATCGTCCGGGGTCGCCGCGGCGGGCCCGAGGGCAAGGGCGGTGCCGTCGATCAATGCGGCCAGATCGGGGTCGGGCTTCCACTCAAACCAAACATAGCGTTGCATGATTTCTCCAATATTGCCCCTTGACGGTCCCCCCGTCCCGGCGTACGCCGGGACGGGGGGACCGTCAAGGGAGTCAGTCAGCCAGCGCGGGCAGAGCTGCGGAATACGCCGCTGAGCATGAGCAGCGCCGCGCACGCGTACAGCGATGATCCGATGATGAAGATCGCAAGGGGGGCCACCCCCATTTGGGCCAGCAACACACCGAGCAGCGGGCCGATCAAGCCGCGGATCCCGATCGTCGCGCGCTGCAGCGCGGCGTACTCGTAAACGCGGTCTTCGGGGGCCAGCTCAAGGATCGTATTCTGAAACGCCAGGTCGATGCCGGCCGACCCCAACCCCTGGGCGATGAAGGAGGGCAACAGCATCCAGCCCGAGCTGGCCCAGGTGTATGAGAGGGGCACCAGCGCCATCAACAGATACAGCACGCGCAGCGTCCACACCCCGTTGAAGCGATCCATGATATGGCCCCAGACCAGGTAGCCGCCGAGCCAGCAGATCGATTGCACCGTCGCCAGGGCGCTCACATCGGTGTAGGACAGGTTCAGCCGGTCAACGATGACGGCGGGGTAAAAGCCCGAGGGGATCAGGCCGCCCAGGCCGAAGGCGATGACCGCCAGCAGGTAGATCCGAAAGCGCCCGTCACTCCGCAAGACTTGCCACAGGTCGCCCATCGCGCGTTTGTGGGTGCGGACCGGCGTCATATCGTCGACCCGCAAATGGCTGAAGATCCAGGCTGCGAGAATCCCGGTTGCGCCGGCCAGCGGAAAGAGCCACGTATATCCAAACTGGTCAAGGATCCAGCCGCACAAGGGCGCGTAGATCAACATGCCGCCGGCGAGGCCGAGCCGCACATAGCCCATCGCCCGGCCGCGGATGCGGGCCGGGTAGATCAACTGGATGATCCGGGTATAGGCGGGCGACGGAAACGAATCCAGAAAGAAGACCACGACCGACACCGCCACCATGAAGGGCGCGGTCAGGGCGGCGCCCAACAGCATGAAGATCGCGCGTGAGCTTCCCGATATCCAGGCGAGATAAGTCTGCACGCCGCGGGCGGGAATGACCCGGGCCGCGAAAGGCGTCATCAGGAAGCCAATGTAGCTGGCCGAGAGATACAGCGCGATCATCCCGGCGTCGGCGCCAAGCCGTTGCATGACGACCGGCACGAAGAGCAGCGCGGCGTGATACGGCCCGGAGGCCATCGACGCGCCGAGCTCGATCCGCATATTACGCCGGACGTCGGCAGGGGCTGGGCCGACCAGGAGATCCTCGATACGGGTCAGCACGATTGTTGTGGGTGAGGGGAGACTCAGGCCCTGGTAGCGAAATCGCCCGCCCTGGCGGACGCCGGGGCGGGCGATTTCGCTACTAAGGCACCCGCTGTGGTTGGGCGTCCAACCACAGGCGATCTGTTCAGGCTTTGGTGCTGTGGCTCACGCCGGTGGGGCTGATATAGCCGCCCCCCGCGTTCATGGCCAGGTTGCCGCCGTCCATGGGGATGATGACGCCGGTGATAAACGACGATGCGTCTGAAGCCAGCCACAGGGCCAGGCCCCTGATGTCATCGGGCGAACCAAATCGGCCAATCGGGATGCCGTGCAGGAAGGTTTCCTTCAATCCCGGGGAACGACTCATCCGCGCATCCCAGCCCGCTTGGGTCTTGGGGCCGACGGTTTGAGCGGGCAGAATGGCATTGACCCGCACGCCGCGGCCGCTCCACTCCGTGCTGAGCTCCTTGGTCATATGGATGACCGCGGCCATGGCCATGCCGTAGACTGACTGCTGGCGGCCGAGCGAACTAACGCCGGCGATCGAGCCCAGGCTCATGATGCTGCCGCGGCCCTGTTTGAGCATGCGCCGCCCGGCCTGCTGGGTGTTGTAGAAGCGGCCAAGCACCAGGTTTTGAAAAACATACATGACATCGTCCATCGTCATCTCATCGGCGGCGCCTTGCTTGCCGTTCCCGGCGACGTTGCTCAGGATGTCGACATGGCCGAACTCCTTGTCGACCGTCTCATAGACCTTGTCGATGTCGGAGTACTTTGACACATCGCAAGTGAGTGGAATCGCCCGCCGACCCATTTTCTCGATCGCGTGGGCGGTTTCCTCATTCCCGGCGGTGTTCATATCCAACAGGACAAGATCAGCGCCGTTTTCCGCAAACGTCAGGGCCATGGCTTCGCCCATGCCACTGGCTGTGCCCGAAACGATGGCGACCCGACCTGACAGGTCAAACATATTGCTCATCTTGATAACTCCTTGCGCGCCTTTGGCGCCACGAACTCCTGAGAGAACCTGCTTTTTGAGGCGATATCCCCCGTCCCGGCGTACGCCGGGACGGGGGATATCGCCTCAAAAAATGGGTTCTCTCAGGGACTCGAATGTGTCAGCCCGAATCTCGGGATGACGGAAGGGTTGACAATGTTTTCGGGAGGCGGCCAGCGCCCCTCGAGGATATCAATGACGTTTTGCACGCCCACATCCATCATGTCCTGGCTGGCCTGGATCGAACCGCCGGCGGTGTGGGGGGTGATGATGACGTTGTCGAGGCCCATGAGCGGGTGAGCCATGGGCGGCATGTGGTCGGTAAAGACGTCGAACAAGCCATGCGTGTCGATGCCGGCGCCGGCCAGGCGGCCTTCGCGGATCGCGGCGGCTAGGGCGATCTCGTCGATCAACGAGCCACGGGATGTGTTAATGATGACGGCGGTTGGCTTCATCTTGCGGATGGCCGCGTCGTCGATGAGGTGATATGTCGCCGGGGTGAGCGGGATGTGCAGCGAGACATGGTCGGATTCGCGCAGGACGGTGTCGAGATCAGTCATCACCACGCCCAACGCATCCGCTTCAGCAGTCGACGCGTTCTTGTTCTGGCGGGTGGCCAGCACACGCATGCCAAACCCGCGTGCGCGGCGGGCCGTGTGCACGGCGCTGCGGCCAAAGCCCACCAGACCGAGGGTGGTGTGGCTGACCCGGACCATGGGCCCGTGGCCCCGGCGCGCGCCGACCATGTCGCCTGCCTCGAAGGCGCGCTGCGCGCCGCGCAGGTTGCGCGACAGGCTGAGCAGCATCGCCATGACGTGATCGGCCATCTCCTCGATACAGAAGAAGGGCGTGTTGACCACCGGGATGCCCAACTCGGTCGCGCGCGCGACGTCGATCTTGTCGGTGCCCGTGCCGAAGCGGGCGATCGCCCGGCAACGCGCCATCGCGTCGATGACGCTGGCGGGAATCTTGGTCCCCACCACGACGATTACGTCGGCGTCTTTGACGCCCTGCGCCAGTTCGGCCGGGTCAACCCCGCCGACCATGCGCAGGGTCAGTCCGGCATCGGCAAACCGCTGGAGTTCATATTCGCCCGGATTGAAGATGGGGCCGGTCAGGCGGACGACGTTTGCGCTTGCTGGGTCGACGGCGCTCATCCCTTCGTCGCCCCAGCCGTGATCCCGCTGACGAAGCGGTCGGTGAAGAAGATGTAGAGCAGGGCAATGGGCAGGGACGCCATTGTGGCGGCGGCCATCATCGGGCCATACACCAGGAAGTCGCCCATGGTGAACGCGCCGACCACGCCCGAAGTGAGCATCTTGTTCTGGGCGCCATTGACAAACGCAATCGAATACAGCAATTCGTTCCAGGAGGCGGTGAAGGCGAAGATGCCCGCCGTCAGAATGCCGGGCATCGCCATCGGCAAGGTGATACGGACGATTGCGCCAATCCGGCTTGCCCCATCCACCTGGGCGCATTCCTCGGGCTCATGCGGGACATTGGTGAAGTATCCGCTGAGCAACCATGTTGCGAAGGGCACCAGAAAGGTGGGATAGGTGAGATACAGCGCTGACATCTCGCCGAGCAAACCGATGTCCCGCAGGAGCTGGGCCAGCGGCACAAACAGGAAGCCTCGGGGCGCCAGATACGTCACAAAGACCAGCGTTCCGGCGAGGGCCGCGCCGCGGAAGCGCAACCGCGCGATCGCGAAGCCGGCCATCACCGAGATGACGGTCGAGATGAACGTTGAGATGAGCGACACCGAGAAGGTGTTGGCAAACCAGCGGAAGTAGTCCTTCTGGGTGAAGAGCAGTTGGTAGTTGGACAGGGTCGGATTCTCGGGGATCAGGAAGTTCCCCGTGAATTTGTACACGTCATTCTCAGTCTTGAGCGAGGTGACAAAGCCCCAATAGAACGGGAAGAGCAGGAACACCATGATGGCCGCCACCAGCAGATAGAACGGCAGGGCCTTGAGCGCCTTTCGGGCGAGCTTGTTTGTATTCATGGCGTTCAACCCTGCTGCCGGCGCCGGACCATGATGAGCGACGATACGATCAGCACAATCAGGAGCGGGAACATCGTCATCGTCACCGCCGCGCCGATGCCGATAAGGCCCGAATTAAAGGTCAGGGTAAAGGCGGTCAACGAGAACAGCGTGGTGGAGTTGTTTGGCCCGCCTCGGGTCAGCAGGTAGGGCAAATCGAAGTCGCCGAGCGTGCCGATGGTCGAGATCAGGATGACGACGATGACGACCGGCAGAATGATCGGGAAGGTGACCCGCCAGAACGCCCCCCAGGGTGTTGCCCCGTCGATCTTGGCGGCTTCCAGGATCTCGGTCGATACGCCTTGGATCGCAGCCAGGAACGTAATCGCAAAGAAGGGCAGGCCACGCCAGATATTGATCCCGATGAGCGAGGCCATGGACAGGGTCTCATCTCTCAAGAATGGCAGGGGCTCTGCAAAAAGGTGGAGCTTGTCCACCAGCACCACATTGGCGACGCTGAATCCGGGGGCGAGGATCCATTGCCAGATCATCGTACTGAACACGGTTGGCATGATCCAGGGCAGAAGCATCAACGCTTTGGCATAGCGTATGCCCACAAAGGGCCGATTGAGGACAGAGGCCAGGCCAAGGCCGCCGAGAAACTTGAGAACCAGAGCAAAAACCGTGTAGACAACCGAGTTCACGACCGTCTTCCGAAAGAGGTCGGTGCTGAATAGCTTCTGGTAGTTCTCCAGCCCATTGAAGGTCGGCGCTCCGCCGGTGACCTTGTCGGTGAAACTGAGAAAGACGGCGTAGATAAACGGGTAGGCCATCATCACAGCGAGGAAGATGAAGCCCGGACTGAGGAGAATGGGTCCGAGCGTGCTCTCGCGGTAGAAAAGCCGGGAGATGAAGGCGCCTGGGGTACTGTCCTGGGAACGTGCCGATGCCATAGGTGAATCTCAGGCTATATCGCGATTTCAGGTGGGATCAGTCATCCGGGCCTCTGGGCGCCCGGACGACTGATCAACGGAGTCGGTTTCTTTACGCCAGAAGCTTGAGGTCGGCGATGTCCTTGAGCGCGCCGTCCAGAGCCTTGCGCGAATCGTTCAGGATGGCCGCCTGGGCGAACATCTTGCCAACGATGAGTTTCGACTGCATCAGGCTTGCCAGCTTGTTCTGGTTCTTGAGGGCGTAACCAGCCGGGAGCGCCAGTTTGAACATTTCCTTGGCGATGGCGAGCTTGGGATCGCTCGGCCAGATATCCTCGCTGTCGTACTTCGGCAGCAGGGGCAGGATGTAGCCCTGGCCGGCCTTGTAGAACTTGCCCAGGTTCTTCATGGCCATGAAGTCCCCGATGTAGGCCTTGGCGGCGTCGAGATCGGCGCCCTTGGTGTGGTTCAGGATGCCCCACCACGGCAGGGTGCACGCGCCGAAGCGTCCAGCGGGACCCTTCGGGGGAATGGCGTGGTTCATGCCTTCGGCCACGGCCGGGAAGTTCTTCTTGGCCGGGAGGTAGATCGTGTTGACGTTGGCGGTCAACGAAATCTTGCCCTGGTTGAAGTTCGTGTTGTTCGCGCCGTCGTCATAGGCGATCTCTTCTGGATCACCCGCCTGCTTGTGGAACTTGATGAAGTAATCCAGGGCAGCCAGGGTTTCCTTGCTGTCCAGGGCGATCGAGCCGTCGGGGTTGAATTCCTTGCCTCCAAACCCCCACAGGATGATGTACGGGGACGCATTGCCGTCGCCGCCAGCCTTGTCGCCCATCGTCCAGCCGAACGGGTGACCCGCGGCCTTCAGCTTGGTTCCGGCCGCAAGCAAGTCATCGAAGTTGTCGGGGAACTTGTCGTAGCCCGCCTCCTTGAACCAGTCGGCCCGGTAGTTCATGAACCAGTTGTGCTGCCCGAGGGGCAGGGCGATCCACTTGCTGCCATCGTTGCACTGGAAGGGCGCGGCCGGGAGGTATCCGCCGCCTTCGGCGCTGAGCTTCTCGGCGACAGTCGACACATCGGCCAGGCTCTTGGCCCATCCGGCCGGCGCGTCGGCGAGCTGGATGATGTTGGCGCCCTTTCCGGTCTCGATCGCGGTCTGGATCTTGGCGGCCAGGTTGGTGGATTCGCGCTCGAAGTTAATCGTGACGCCGTTCTGGGTCGCCCAGTCCTTGGCGAAGTCGCTGATGACCGGGTCCAACTCGGGCAGGAAGCTCCAAGAGCCGCCGAGCCAGTTGATCGTGGCGCCCTTGAGCACAACGGGCGCGGGCGCAGCCGGCTTTGCCGGAGCTGCGGTCGGGGCGGGGGCGGCTGCCGGCGCGCATGCGGCCAACGCTGTTGCGCCAGCGCCGACGGCGACGACACCGGCACCCTTCAGAAACTTGCGGCGAGAGACACTGTTCTTTTCCTTCATGACGTTCGACTCCTCCTGACGATCTTTTGAATGTCCTGCGGATGGTTTACGGTCGCTCACCCTCAGGCGCAAGGTTGCGCTGATTCTAGTTCGGTTTTGTAAATTGTCAACAGGATTCCGTTTGCGTCCCGGAAATCGACAGTCCAACCGAAATCCGAAGTTATGTGAAGTGCGAAGGTGGATCTTGCGAGGTCACCCTCCCTGCGCTTCGCGCGGGAAGGGTGACCTCGCATCACGCTCTGGGGTGACTTCTATCGTTTCTGCTCAGCCTTCCATGCATCGTATTCGGCCTGGGCCTCGGCCGTGAGCGGGTAGTATTTGCGCAGCTCGCCGCCCTGTGACAGCTTCATCCGGGTGAACTCCTCCCACTCGTTCTTTTCGCCGGATTTCTTGGCAATGTCGTGGGCGAACTTGACTGGAACCACGATCGCGCCATCATCGTCGGCGATGATGATGTCGCCGGGCATCACCAGCACGCCGGCGCAGGCAACGGGGGTGTTCACCGCAAACGGCATGATGTTGTTCTGCCAGCCGTGGTTGGGCGTCACGCCGCGCATCCACAGGCCAACGTCGAGTTTCGAGACGTGCGGCCAGTCTCGGACGCAGCCGTCGATGACGCAGCCGATACCGCCCTTGCCAAGGAAATAGGTCAGCATCATTTCGCCGAAGACGCCCGAGCCCATATCGCCTCGGGCATCCACCACGATGACATCGCCGGGCTGGGTGTGATACATGACATGCCGGTGCAACTGCATCTCGGGATCGGCGTACTCGTGGTTGGCGCTCATGTCCTCGCGCCGGGGCATCCATTGCAGGGTCAGGGCAGGGCCGACCACGGTCTTGCCAGGATGCCAGGTGGTCAGGCCCATCAGATGCGGCTGGCGGATGCCCAACCGGTAGAGCTCGCCTGCGGCCGTCGCGGATCCGACGTCGCGCAGTGCCTCGATCAGGGCCTTATCGGGGCGGGTGATGTCGGGCGTTTCAATCATCGTGGATTTTTTGTCTCCTTGGTCGGGCCGGGCCCGAACTCGTGCCGGCGCCGCGCGCCGGATGCTTGTCTAGAAGCCGTCCTAAACACATCCGGTGAGATCGCAATCCCCGCCCCCGGCGCAGGCCGGGGACGGGGATTGCGATCTCACCAATGATTCTCAGGATGACTTCTGGTTCACCGCTGCCAGGTTTGGCATCAGCAACACGGGCGCCTCGCTATAGCGGACGATGCGGTCGGCGACGCTGCCCAGCAAGAAACGGCGCAGTCCGCTCCGGCCGTGCGTGCCCATCGCGACCAGATCCGCGTTTTGCGCTGAAGCGACGCGGAGGATCGTTTCGGCGGCTGATCCAAATTCGACGATCGTCTCGGTCTGGATTCCCGACCGCTGCAGGGCGGCCGCCGCCAAATCCAGGCTGCTCTGGGCGCCTTCACGCTCATGCTCAAGCTGGCTGGCATATGGATCAGCCATTGCGCCGTCGGCGCCTTCGGTCTTCACCCCGGTGATCGAGCGCAGCATTTGGATGCTGCTGCTGGTTGCGGCCTCTTCGTTCGGCTCGGGCATCGCCCGCAACAGCACGACGGTTGCTCCGGCCTTGGCCGCGATCTCGCCCACGATCGGCAGCACGCTGGCCGCCAAGGGCGAGCCGTCCAGGGGAACCAGGATCTTGCGAAAGTCGATGGTCTGGGTAGGCACGCCGTCCACCGAGGCCTGCTTGGCGCGGACGATGAGCAATGGCATCGTCGTATTCCCGATCAGGTTGGCCGCCACACTTCCAAGCACGAAGCGCCGTATCCCGCCTCGGCCATGGGTGCACAAGGCGATGAGATCGACTGAGTGCTGCTCCGCCGTGTCCAGAATCGCATCAGCCGGCGGGCCCTGGGCAACGAGTGTATCGGTCGCAATTCCGGTGGACGCAAGATCGGCGGCCGCAAAAGCGAGGAAGTCGGGGCCGGGCCCAACGTCCACATTGGACGCCTCGTCGGCCGTCGCCTGCATGAATGTCACCCGCGCCCCGAACAGGGTCGCCAGGGCCCTAACGTGCGGCAGAACCTGGGCTGCCATATCGGAACCATCAAGGGGAACCAAAATTCGCTGAATCATCGTAGACCTCCACATTCATAAACGATCTAGCAGGAGAACGGGAGAACGGGAGGAGGAACTTACCCTCCCGTTCTCCTGCAAACTGGCAATCACTGTCATAGATTGGGGGAGCCACCTCATAAGGCGAAGTGTCAAGGGACCGCACAAAAGTCATAACTGTTTGGCGACGCCGTCCGGCGTCAGGCCAAGTGAAGCGGCGATTTCGACCAACCCGTTCCAGGTCGGCTCCGGGACGGGAATTCCGGATTTGGCCCGGGCCAGTCGGGCGTCGGCCTCCGGATCGCCCGGAGCCAGCACGCGCTCGAAGCCCTTGGCCGGCGGCATGGTCTCCATCACGTTCCGGAACTGGTCGACCTGGCTTCGGAACGTCTCAGGCGGCACGAACGCGCCGATGTTAAAGGCGACAAAGATCGTGCCGTTGCCATACTGGATGGCGAGTTGTTCCGGCGGCAGACTGCCGGAGAGCGCGCCGCCCAGAAATTCAACCATCGTGCCAAGCCCAAACCCTTTGTGACCATAGAAGGGAAGCAGGGTGCCGCCGTCAAAGTAAGCCGTGGGCGACTGAGTGGGCTCGCCATGCTTGTCCACGAACAGCCCCGGCGCCATTTCTTCGACCCCTCGCGCGCGGGCGAGGGCAACCTTGTTGCCGGCGATCGTCGAGGTCGCGATGTCCAGGACGAGCGGCCGGGATGGGTCGCCGCCGGGGGCCGCCCAGGCGATGGGGTTCGTCCCCAGGCGCTTGGCTGTGCCGCCGTGCGCCAGCACCGACGGCCCCACGTTGGCCAGCGCGATGCCGGTCATGCCTGCCTTCGCCATCAGCTCCACATATTCGCCCACGCGCCCGATGTGGTGGCAGTTACGGACGACGACGGCCCCGACACCGTTCTCGGCCGCCAGCTCGATGGCCAGCTTCGCTCCAGCCCGGCCCGAGGTCTGCCCCCATCCCCAGTGGCCATCCAGGATCGCCATCGCTTTCTCGCGCTTGATGAGGGTGGGCTTTTCAGCCGGGAAAACACGCCCAGCCCGCACGCCGTCGATGTAGCCGGCCAGGAGTTGGATGCCGTGAGAGTCGTGGCCGGCCATGTTGGACCCGACCAGCGCCTCGGCCACGTCATTGGCCTGCTCGGGCGGCGAGCCGGTGGCGCTGAGGATGGCACGGGCCAGGCGAAGCAGCTCAGCCGGCGTGCGATGAATGACAGGATTAAGGCTCATATAGTGTGTTCTTTGCTCCTTGGATCGGGCTGTCCGATTACGGGCAACCGCCAGGTTTGTCACTTTCGCCGAGATTATGCGCGATGCAACCCGATTCCGGAGATGGGCGAGCCTGGGTGTTTCGCATGGGGAGATATTATTCGGAATCGAAAGGCCCGCCCCGGCGTACACCGGGGCGGGCCTTTCGATTCCGCAATCTGGTTATGAGAGACTACCCATATCCATGAACCCAGTCAAACTTGCCATGATTGGCACCGGCGGCATGGCCCGCTATCACATCGAGAGCATTCTCAAGCAGACCGACACAACCCAGGTTGTGGCGGTGTGCGAGCCCAACCCGGACAACTACGCCAAGACGGCCCAGATGTTTGTCGACGCGGGGCAACCCGCTCCGGCAAACGAACCGGACTTTGAGAAGTTCGTCGCCGATGTCGCGCCGGGGGTCGATGCGGCCTTCATCATCACCCCGCACAACCAGCATTGCATGCAGGCCAGCGCGCTGCTGCTGGCCGGGGTGGATGTGCTCCTCGAAAAGCCAATGGTCCTCAACGTCGCAGAGGCCCATCGGCTGATGGAAGCCCGCGACCGCTCGGGCAAGCTGCTCACCATCGCCTTCAACGGCAGTCTGTCACCGTCGATCCGCAAGGCCTACAAACTGCTCCACAGCGGCGAGCTCGGCAAGATCCTCAACATCAACGCGGCGGTGTGGCAGGGCTGGGCGGTCAACACCACCGGCACCTGGCGCCAGATTCCCGAGATTGCAGGCGGTGGATTTACGTTTGATACGGGCGCGCACTTGCTCAATACTGTGGCTGATCTGGTCGGCGAGCCTTTCGTCGAAGTGAGCGCCTATCTCGACAACCGCGGACGGCCGGTCGATATTCTGTCGGCGGCTCTTGCCCGCACCGCCAGCGGCGTCATGATCACGCTGAACGGCTGCGGCGACACAATCCGGATCGGCTCGGACGTGCGGGTGATGTGCGAGCATGGCGTGCTGACGACCGGGGTGTGGGGCGAGACGCTCACCCTGCAGCGCCCGGCGGATACCAAGCCGCGCAAGGTGCGTGTGGCGAAATCGTTGGGCGTGTGGGAGACCTTCCTGCGGGTGCGGGCGGGCGAGATTGCCAACCCCGGCCCGGCGGAGATCGGGCTACGGATGATCCAACTCTGGAACGCCATCCAGGCCTCGGCGGCCCAAGGTGGGGCGATGGTACGAATCTGAAACCTGGGGCGACGTGCCCCGGCTTCGCCGGGGCACGTCGCCCCAGGGCCTAGATGTTCATGCCCGCGGCGAGTTCCGGGATGTCGCGAATGTTCTGGCGGATCTGGGCAATGAGATCTGAGGCTCGAGCGTGATGCAAGGCTGCCCCGGTGGCATTACCGGTGGCGGCGCAGGCCCGCTTGAACGTGCGGTGCAGGTCGATTTGGGTTCGGACCAGGCCGTGCGTCTCAGCATGCGGCAACGCAGTCTGGAGCGACTGGATCGCCGCATCGGTGTCGCCCAGAGCCAATTGGGCCGCCCCGCGGTGACCCTCCAGAATCGCGATATGGCCCGTCAGGTCGCGGGATTTGCAAAACACCAGTGCTTCCTGCGCCACGCCGAGCAACCGCGACCAGTCGCCGGCCGCCGCGCTGACCTGACACACGGCGTCGGCTGCGTGCGGTAGCAGCCCATACTGCCCATTTGTCGTCGCGCGTTCCAGGGCCGACTCGGCAAAATGGCGTGCGGAAGCAATATCGCCGTCCGTTTCAACGCGGTCCACGGCCAGCCGGCCCTGTATTTCCACCAGCCACGCGGGGCCATGCACACATAGGATCTGGTAGGCGGTATTGCGTGCCGCTTCGGCCATGGCGGGCATGCCCAGGTGGCCGTAGATTGTCGCCAGCGCGTGCAGGCAGTGGGCTCGATGCGCGGCAACGCCCACGCGTTCGGTCAAGCGTAGCCCGTCGTTGGCGAGCACGTATGCCCGCGCAAAATCGCCGAGTAGGGCGCAGGACAGAGCCAGGCCGGATGTAGCCGCTGCAGCAACCCAAAGCAGTCCAGCCCGCTTGGCAATTTCCACTGCGGTAGAAAACAGCGCTTGGGACTGATCCGGCGCGCCGGAGTCGAGCAACAACCATCCCTGCATTTCGATGATTTCGGCCTCGATGCTAAGCTGGCCAAGTTCACGGGCGAGGGTCAACGCCTGCTGGAAGCAGGCGGCGCTCTCGGAAATCCGCCCGCTCGTTGCGCAAACAGCCCCCATGCCGTTTAGCGCCTGAATGGCGACCCGGCCTGAACCCCGCGACGCCTTCGCCAGGTCGACGGCGCGCGTCATCGTCTCGAGGGCCTGTGGTTCCCTCCCGCCGTACCACAGGGCGCGACCCAGGTGAAAATGCGCGTCTGCCTCCGCCTCGGAGTCGCCCACCGCCTGGGCCAGCCCCCGCGCGCGTGTGGCGAGCGCCGTGGCCTGCTCCAGTTTTCGCGCTCGGTTGAGCGCATCGGCGCCGCCAATCAGCGCGCGGAGTTCCATCTGGGTGTCACCGTCGTCCTGCGCAATACGTTCCGCTTCGCTGTAGCATTCAACGGCCCTCGAGAAATCGCCGACTTCGGTGCGCGCCATCGCACCCGCCAAGAGCAGACGCCCGCGCAATGCGCGCGACAGGCCACCCTCCGAGCTGAAGTCGCACAATCGGGCCAGGTCGGACAGGCGTCCGGTGCTTTCGCAAAACCTGATGAGAGCGACGAGACCGAGACCCACGGCGGGCTCGTC
>Ga0073902_10001190_pt1 | contig 14306 bp, 14 predicted proteins | sample KloWWTmeKNB19Kit_FD_66667 | JGI IMG/M metagenome (GOLD analysis project Ga0073902, IMG submission 66667) | Active sludge microbial communities from Klosterneuburg, Austria, studying microevolution and ecology of nitrifiers - Klosterneuburg... | ecosystem: Engineered > WWTP > Aerobic digester >...
AGGCGAAATACCATACATATCAGCTGCTGTATTAAAATAACTACTGCCCAACCAGTAGGCAATCGGAAGTGCAATAAAACCAGCCCCAAGGAAGCCTTCCCAACTTTTTTTAGGCGAAATTTTTTCGAAAAGTTTATGCTTTCCTATACGTGAGCCAACCAGATAAGCAAAAGAATCACTCATCCAGATCATAATCAAAACCGATAACCAGAAGTAGGGTAAATAAGGCGTAACATTATATAGATGAGAGATAAACAAACCAAAAGGCAGTCCGAAATAAAATACGGAAACTATCCAATAGACAAGTTCATGACGAATGATAGGGAAGTATAAATTCAATATTCCTAAGATCATCATAAAACAAGATAATAAGCTTATATACAAGTATATAGATGTATTTGGCGGTATAAATAAAAGACCTGCGATTACCAAAACATTGATAGATAGACAGATTATTAGCTTGAGTTTTTCACGTGGAAATATCATTTTGATATATTCGACATTGCCCGTCACGGCAATTATTAATGCCAAAAGGATGGCTCCATAAGAACCAGATTGGATCAAAGTAATGACAATCACACCAAAAATAATACCCGTCAATGTCCTTTGTTTAAGTACCTGATTTTTATTCATTAATTTCCGGATTGGCTGGTGAATACTGGTTGTGTATAAAAGTCATGATCATTATAAAACCTAAAACCGAAATTACAACAGGGATTATAGGTATATTTTCAACTACGGCATCTTGTTCTTCTATTTTGCTTCCTGCTAAAAAGTATCCCAATGTGGCAAATCCGTTGTTTAGAGCATGCATAATCATTGGCAAGATCAGACTCCCTGAATAGTAATATGCATATCCTAATACCAAACCTATCATCATTTTGGGCAATAATCCTACTATCTGAAAATGAAATACCCCAAAAATAAAAGCTGTCACCCAAATTGCAAGATGTGGATTGTGCCAGCGATTGGTTATTTCTTTTTGTATGATACCCCTGAATAATAGTTCTTCGCCGACACCTGGTAAAATGGCAATAAGGAAGAGATTGATAAAAAGGTCTCCTACACTATCCATTTTGAGCAGGCTATTTAGCGTCTCCATTGCATCTACGTCCATCTCTGCCATAAATGCTGGCAACTCCAACTGACTGATATAAAAAGTCAAAAATCCCATCAGTGGATATAAAAAAAATAAGGCTAAAGGAAACCATAATAATAGTGGCGGCGGAAAATGATTTAATTGCAAGTATCTAATTACCTTACCTTTATAAAAAATAAAAATAAAGACAAATGGCGCAGCTATAAACGTCAAAAAGTGATTGAGCCCTACAATCGACTTTACGGCTAAGGTGTATTTTTCGTCTTTTAGTAACGCAAACAAATCATCTTCAGAAGTTAGTTGAATGTCATAATATTGGGCTACAGCCATAAGCGCACCGTTAAAAAGCAACAAGGCACCTATGATGATGCCTATCAGCGATAAAGCCCTGACTATAAATGCGGTTTTCAATATAAGATTTGGTTGCAGGTACAAAGGTAGCAAAATATTCCTTTTTTGATGACTCACCATAAAAAAGAAATTAGGGTCGATTCTGAAACAATTATTTAAAGCTTTGCCTTAGCAATGAATTCGACTTGCCACCTAAAAGTTAAAAATTTACATTTGACTGAACACTATTATTGTTCGATTATCTTCTTTTTCATCGCTTCAAACTCTTCATCAGTCAATAAACCTGCGGTCTTCATTTCTACCAATTCTTTTAACTTCTCCATTGCCGTATTGGCATCAGCCGATTTTGCTATATTTTCCTGTTTTTTACGCAGTTCGTCAGCAACTTCTTTGCCTTTTTCAAATTTTTCATTATAATACTTTCGAAGTCTTTCAGGATCGAAATCAAGAAATGTACCGCCTGTTTCAAAGTGTTTTTTGAATACCTCACCCAAGGCATACGTAGAAGCGCCTGATAAAGCAGCCATGGTAACTCCACCTAGAATAGAGCCAACACCAGGTATAAATTTTACAGCTCGAGCGCCCAGCCGTGCTAATCCTGATCCTGTCAATGCGGTAATCATTGCCTTGCCTTCTGTTTGCTTAAAATCGATATCATATACCTTACATAACTGTCTGATCATATCCAGCTGGATTGCACTTACAGCAAAAAGATCAGCAATAGGGACAGGTATAAAACCAGCACCCATCGACCATATCATATGATTTTTTATGATTGAGCTGGCACTTTCACCTCTGTTACTTTTTTCGAATTCTGACATATCTTTCTATTTAATTATTACTGTGTAACAGTTTTTTAGCTCAAATTGGTTTCAGGCTGACAGTTTTTTTCGATAAGCATCAGGCATTATCCGATTAATGGGCCAAGAATTGATATTTTGATGATCATTCAAAAATTTCCTTAGGAAGCCGTATCTTTGCCATTCATTATCTATTTTTGCAAATGGTCAAGTTGTCAGCAATTTTACTGTATTTTATTTTAATCTGGGTACCTGCTTACAGTCAGAGAGAAGTAACAACATTGTCGGGTCAAAAAATTATACTTTTTAATGATGGCCGATGGCAGGAAATGGTAAAGCATGAGATCGAAACTGATTCTGCTGGCTTGCTTATCAATGAACTCGATCCAATGACTACACCAGTTACTGATACAATGGATGGTACTTTCAGCCAAGCATGGACTCAAATTTTATCTGGGGCTAAGATCAAGGAAATTAAAGAATTTGTGGTATTTGACAGCTTGGATAGAGAGATGGCAATTATGCAGATTGCTTATGAAAAAGCAAAGAAATCCAAAGATAAGGATGGTATAAATCAATCAAAGAAGCAAATAGCGGAATTGAAATCTTTGATAGAAACTGCACAAAACAATTATAGAGCTTCTGCCGATAACATAGCAAAAATTCAAAAAATCCCGTCATTGCCTACCAAGGAACAAAACGAAAAACTTCATGTGTTTGGTGATCTCTACGGCATTAGTGTTTCATCACTGACGAATACACCGCCAACACCACCTGCTAAAGAAATAGAAGTGAATAAGCTGGTGGCGAATAATGGTTGTCAAATAATTCGAGATGAAAAAATTAAAAAGATAAGGTACATTGAGACGAATTCGAAGTTTCTTTTTAACTATACTCCAGATAAACTGAAGAGGTATTTTAAGGAAAAAGAGCTGATGCAAGTTAGTGCCGGCATATCCAAAGTGGCTAAACAATTTTATCTGAATTTTACAATTAAAATAATTTCAAAAGATGCTTCTAAAAATTATGGTATAATTCAAAAAGATAATATGCTCAAAATCAATTTGATATCAGGAAGAAATATTGTTTTGAACGCATTCGAAAATTCGGTAAGCGAATTAGAAAGTTATACTGGTCACGCGATGTATCATGTCCAATATCCAATTTCTGAAGATGATTTAAATTCGCTTTCCAAAACTCCTTTGGATTCAATAGGTCTTATGTGGTCTTCTGGATTTGAATTATACGAAATTTATGAGGTGGACGCACTCATGACGCAAATTTCTTGCATAAAATCATTGTGAAAAGGTAATATTTAGCGATGTTAGGATTAAAATTGGCAACGGATCCGTTTTGGGTCAATATTGCAGAAAAAACCATAGACGAAATTTTGATAGATCACGCATATTGTGAGCAAAAAGCAGCATCTACGTGTATATCACTGATTGTAAAATATCCACACAAGAAGGAGTTGGTAGATGAAGTGACACCAATTGTTGCAGAAGAATGGGGCCATTTCCGTAAGGTGCTAAAAGAACTAAATCTGAGAGGTTTTGAATTTGGCGCTAATAGGTCGGATGATTATGTTACTGAATTGATGAAGTTTCAGCGACAAGGTGGAAATGAAGAAGACAGACTTACAGACAAATTACTTATCTCTGCGATGATCGAAGCGAGAAGTTGTGAGCGATTCAGGCTATTATCACTACACATATCTGACGAAAAACTTAAAACATTTTACCATGAATTTATGGTATCAGAGGCAGGACATTATAGGACATTTCTCGATTTGGCCAAATTGTATGCACCTGAAGAAAAAGTCAAAGCAAGATGGCAGGAAATGTTGGAATTTGAAGCAGAGATAATGCAAAAAAGAGCCTTACGCGGCGATCGAATGCATTAATTTATGATTGTCTCATCGGTCGAGTGCCTGTTGTAATGCTTCGAAAAATAAGCCGATATCCCTTCCATCCGCCAAGCCATGGTGAGCATGAACCGAACAAGGCATGACTTTTTCATTATTTATTTCTGTCATTTTACCAAATGATATTTTCGGAATGCCATCTTTGATACTGAAATGACGCGCATGAGAAAGAGCCGTAAATTTTATCCATGGTAACGCCGAAAGATGCACACAATCTTGACCATTTCTATCTGGAAAAAGATTAGTTGAAGTACGAATTCGATCTGCTTCTTGTTGGAAATTGGCATTAAATACTTGAAGATCTTCTTCAAAATTTATGAAACTGAATCCAAAGCTACCATCTAGTCTATTGATAGTAGCTGAAGCGTGGATTGTATCAAATATGACAGGTTTTGTTTCCAATATTCTCAATTTGAGTGCGTCGATTTGATTTATGGCGATGAGTGTACAGTGCAGATAATACACGAAAAATGAAATATCTTTTTCTTTAGCACACTGATATGCTTTGCTGACATGAACATCAGCAGTAATACCAAAGTATGGTTCGTCAAATCCACAAAAAAAATCGAATATCTCTTTTCTGTGCCAAATATCTGTATTTATCTCTTGTAACATTATAAAAATAAATTGCGTAATTCGTGAATTTTCTCCACGTGGAAAAATTTTGGGTCTGTTATTGAGACATCTACACGTTCGTGTTCCCATGTGGTATGAAACGGAACATGAATGCCATATGACCCAAGTTCCAATACAGGCAATACATCTGATTTGAGTGAATTACCGATCATAACAAATGAAGGAGCTTCTATATCCAAGTGATTCAGTAGTTTTTGGTAATCCGTGACCCTTTTTTCAGAGACAATCTCTATATGGTGGAAATATGGAGCTAAACCTGACTTTTCAAGTTTCCTTTCTTGATCTAGCAGATCGCCTTTGGTCACGACTACAAGCTTATATTTTGATTGCAATTCTTCGAGCAATTCCTTGACGCCATCTAATAAAATTACAGGTTTTTGCAATTGTTCTCTACCTATTTCTACAATCTTTGAAATTACTTCTATTGGCAATGTTTTACCACCGATCTTCAATGCTGTCTCTACCATAGAAATCACAAAAGCCTTGATGCCATAACCATAAATTGGTAGGTTTGTTATCTCAGTTGACAATAACTCACGGGCTATACTATGTCTTGGTAAGTAGTCTTCCAAGAGATCAAAAAAACATTCTTCAGCTTCTCTAAAGTAGGTTTCATTGATCCACAAGGTATCGTCCGCATCAAACCCAATGACTTTTATATCTTTTAAACTCATAACATAAATTGAATTGGTGTAAAGGTACCAACATTTTTTTATTTACCTTTATAGTAAAAACAAAATTGATATTTACACAAATATTCTCATTTGTTGATTAAAAATAGTTAATTTTGCATCGTTGAAAGGTCACAAGTGTATTTTATATATAATTTTGTAATCTGTAATATTCAACAAATTAATAGAATAAGTGACATTTGGAATAAAAAGACCTTGGGAGTATGAAATTGTCGTTGAATTGGTTGAAAAAATATCTTAATATTGCCTACACACCCGAAAAAATAGCGGAGATGCTGACTATCATCGGGCTTGAAGTGGAAGGAATAGAAAAGGTCGAATCTATAAAAGGTGGTTTGACAGGTGTAATCACAGGAGAAGTTGTTTCCTGCGAAAAACATCCTGATGCAGATAGATTGTCAATAACCAATGTAAATATTGGACAGGAAGATTTGCTTCAGATAGTCTGTGGTGCACCAAATGTAGCCAAAGGTCAGAAAGTAATGGTTGCCACGATTGGTACTCAGTTGTATGATAAAGAAGGCCAGCCATTCACCATCAAAAAAGGAAAAATCCGTGGCGTGGAATCACAAGGTATGATTTGTGCTGAAGATGAACTCGGTATTGGGAATGACCATTCAGGTATCACTGTTTTACCTAGCGAGACACCGATTGCATTACCTGCTGCTCAATATTATAAGTTAGAAGACGATTTCGTGTTCGAAGTAGGGCTTACGCCCAATAGGTCAGATGCTACATCACAACTTGGTGTGGCTAGAGATCTTTTAGCATACTTGCGTGTAAATGAAAAATATGCTGAAGAAATTATTGAGCCAGACATTTCTGGTTTTATTACCGAAAGGGTAGGACTGAATATCGATGTCGAAGTTGAAGATAAAGAAGCTTGTATCCGATATACAGGTATGACTATCAATAACATAGCAGTAAAAGAGTCTCCTGATTGGCTCAAAAAATTGCTAAAATCCATTGGTGTAAAACCCATAAATAATATCGTCGATGTCACTAATTTTGTGCTTCATGAATTAGGCCAACCACTTCACGCTTTTGATGCAGACAAGATTAGCAATAAAAAAATTGTTGTAAAAAGACTGCAAAGTAATACTGAATTTTTGTCTCTCGATGGTGTGACAAGAAAACTGCATGAAGATGATTTGATGATTTGTGATATGGAAAGCAGACCACTTTGTATGGCTGGTGTGTATGGTGGTTTTGACAGTGGCGTAAGTTCGAGTACAAAAAATATTTTTATAGAATCGGCCTGTTTCCAATCAAAAAGTATCAGAAAAACCAGTACAAGGCATAATCTGAGAACCGATGCCGCGAAAATATTTGAGAAAGGTGCCGATCCTAATATTACTGAGTTTGCGCTAAAGCGAGCATCATCATTGATAAGAGAACTTGCAGGAGGCGCGGTAAGCAATACGATCATAGATGTATATCCTAAAGTGATAAAGGAGGCAGAGGTAAGATTATATTATGACAAAGTCAATAATCTAATTGGTACTGAAATTCCAGAGGATGATGTACATGCCATTTTGCAGGCTATGGACATGGAGATCACACCTTTGGATGAAGACTCGATTTTGGTGCGAATCCCAACAAATAAATCAGATGTCACTAGAGAAGTAGATCTGATCGAAGAGATCGTTAGAATTTACGGACTCAATCGTGTGCCGGTACCTTCACAAATAAAAAGCACAATTTCATATACTGTTAAGCCGGACAAATATCAAGTTAAAGAGTTGCTTTCTGATTTTTTGGCATCCAATGGCTTCAACGAAATGATGGGATTGTCTCTTATCGAGTCGAGACATTACAATGGATTGAATATCGCAGATGAAAATGATTTTGTGTACATAAACAATACATCAAACATACATCTGGATATCATGAGACCTGATATGTTGGTAAGTGGATTAGTGTCGGTTTCATACAATCTGAATAGACAACAGACCAATTTATCTCTTTTTGAATTCGGTAAGTCATATAAGAAAAGGGACAAGGCCTATCAAGAAGATGAATGGTTGACTGTATTCATGACGGGCAAAAAAAATGAAGAATCTTGGCTTTCAGACAATAAAAGAGAAAAATCATTTTTTGATATTAAAAGTGTTGTTTTTTCTATTTTGGCCAAAGTAGGTATAAATCAGTATCAAGTAAGTGAAGTGGAAGATAGTCCTGAGTATAATTACGGGCTCAGAATCCATCGAGGTCCATTAGTCATTGCTGAGTTTGGCGAAATTAAAAAGTCTGTCTGTCAGAAAATGGGTGTCAAACCAGTTGTATATTTTGGAAAAATAGCTTTTAATGTTTTGTTGTCGCTTGCAGGTAAAGTAAAAACTGAAGTTGCTGAAATAAGTAGATTCCCGTCTGTGAGGAGAGACCTTGCATTGGTCATAGATAAAAAGGTGAAATTTTCCGAAATTGAGACGATTGCAAGACAAACAGATAAAAAATTGTTAAAACAGATTTCTCTTTTTGATGTTTATGAAAATGAGCAACAGATGGGAAAAGATAAAAAATCGTATGCGGTTTCTTTTGTTTTCCAAAATGAACAAAAAACCTTGAATGATACGGAAATAGATGAAATAATGTCCAGACTTACTAAGCAATTAGAAGAGAAAACACAGGCAATAATAAGAAAATAGGTATATAATAAAAATATTTAATATCTTTGATGGAAAATCTGGTTAAAAATCTCGATGAAATCATCACAAAGCTTCACAAGCTGAAAGAAGAGAATCGTCGTTTGAGATCAGAAAATAAAAAAATGGAAGTTCAACTCAGCAATCTAAAAGTAGAGGCTGATCAATATAAATCGCAATATCTTAATATTACAAATCAAAGGGAAGATAAAGCACAAATAAAATTCAATTCAGTAGTTTCACAGCAAGATATCAAGTCTGACAATAGCAACACTATCATGACATCAAATATAGATGGTATGGAGGAAGTAAAGCACCAGTTGGACGTTTTTATCGAAGATATAGATCAATGTATTCAAATCATACAAGCCAGAAATAATGCAACAGGATGATCTGAAGACGATAAGTGTAACGGTTGCAGGGAGGACATTTCCTGTAAAAGTCACAGAAATAGAAGAGTCTGTCGTACTTGAGCTGACAACAGATCTCAACGAAAAGATAGGAGAGTTCCAGCAAACCTATCCGGGAAGAGACAAGCTTGATTATGTAATCATGACCATGTTATCTTATACGTTTGATCTGAAAAAATCTTCGGTTGCCTTTAGTCGCGATGCTTTGGATAACCGATTGCAGAATATACATCATATTTTGGACGAATCAGAGTAGAAAAATTTTGCCAATTTTACATTTTAAACTTAGTATATTCATATTACTGCTATTTCCTTCCCCATATGAATGCCCGCAAGGGATATTTTTTAATCATTTTTTAAATCGTATCACAATATGAGTCCGATAATAGGAATTATTTTGGGAATAGTGTTGGGTGGAGGCGCAAGTTATTTTGTGATCCAAGCATTATTCAAATCAAAAGTGAAGGAGGCCAACGATAAGGCAGATATCACAATCAAAGAAGCGGAATTGACCGCAAAACGCAAGATGGACGAAGCTGACAATAAGGCTGAGAAAATCATCGCACGTGCAGAACAACAAAACGAGTCTGTCAAGCAGAAGAAGATTCAAGAAGCAAGAGATAATTTTGCAAAATTGAAATCCGAATTTGAAACATGGAAAGCTGAACAAAAAGTCGAAATAAAAGAAAGAGAATTGACGGCTGTTGCCATGGAGAAGGAGTTGAAAATAAAGCAGGATGCTATCCTTACGGAAATGGAGACTATCGAGAGTAGAGAACAGGAAATAAATGCAATCCGCGAAAATCTCGATGTACAGATGAAGATTGTTTCTAAAAAGAAAGAAGAATTAGACACAGCAAGTGAGCGATTCATCAAAGAATTAGAAACGATATCGAAGCTTACTGAAAGTCAAGCTAAAGAACAATTGCTGGATGCTGTGAGAGCCAAATCGCAAAACGATGCCATGGTTATCGAAAAAGAAGCAATAGCTAATGCACACACTAATGCAAATAAAGAAGCCAAAAAGATTGTCATCCAAACGATCCAAAGAATGTGTGCAGAAATCACCATTGAAAACTCAGTTTCTGTATTCAATCTTGAGTCAGATGAGATCAAAGGACAGATTATCGGTCGTGAAGGACGAAATATTAGGGCACTTGAAGCAGCAACTGGTGCTGAAATTGTAGTCGATGATACACCGGAAGCTATTGTGATTTCTAGTTTTGATCCTATCCGTAGAGAGCTTTGCCGATTGTCTCTAAAAAAATTGGTAGCAGACGGACGTATTCACCCTGCAAAAATCGAAGAAACTGTCGCCAAAGTTAGAAAGCAACTTGATGAACAAATAGTAGAAATAGGAGAGCGTACGATTATCGATTTGGATATTCATGGCTTGGCTCCATATTTGGTAAAAATGGTAGGCCGATTGAGATTTAGATCTTCTTATGGTCAGAATCTACTTAAGCACTCTATCGAAACAGCCAATCTTTGTGCTACAATGGCCGCTGAATTAGGCCTAAATCCTAAGCAGATTAAAATGGCTAAGCGAGCAGGCTTACTCCACGATATTGGAAAGGTTGCTGAAGAAGATTCTGAATTGTCTCACGCATTACTCGGTATGGAATTGTGCGAAAAGCATAAAGAGCATCCAGTTATCGTCAATGCAGTAGGTGCGCACCACGATGAGATAGAAATGAACAATATCATATCGCCGATCGTACAAGCTTGTGATGCTATTTCAGGAGCAAGACCTGGAGCACGTAGAGAAATTCTCGAAAGCTACCTAAAACGTATTGGAGAGTTGGAAGAATTGGCATTGGCTTATGAAGGAGTGCAAAAAGCATATGCACTTCAAGCGGGAAGAGAATTGCGTGTCATCGTCGAATCTGAAAAAGTGACGGATCAATATGCTGATGATTTGGCATTTATCATCTCGCAGAAGATTCAGGACGAAATGCAGTATCCTGGACAAGTCAAAGTAACAGTAATCAGAGAAAAGAGAGCTACGGCATTCGCCAGATAGATTATAATTAATCATAAAGAAAAAAGGGCAAATCCAAGGATTCAGCCCTTTTTTTATGCCATTTTTAAAAATATTAAATAAAATATTTTGCTCAAATGTACAAAGTGTTACTTTTACAATAAGTTTGACGATACCGTTTAATCGGTAAACTCTACCATTTAATAATTAAAATGCACATTTGAGATGATGAAATCAATCTTTTATTCAGTTCTAATATTTATTACATTTATTCAATCAAATGCGCAATGTGGTTGGGTAGGACAATTGAACTTCCCTGCTGGCCCAATAAATGAAGGCTCAGAGTATTTGGTAAATGTTCAGGTTTATCAAGCTGGGGTAACACCACCTGGAGGACAAGGAGCAAATATATCTTGCTATGCTCATTTTGGAAGCGTCTCTAGTTTTGGAGGAGCATGGAGCAATGTTCAGACATTAACTATGACTTATGATAAAGACACAGGAAATAATGATGAATATAAAAAAGATATTGGACCAAATTTAACGCAAGGGCTATGGGAATATACTTGCTACTGCAAATGTGGAGGCTCTCCAGATTCTATGTGGGTCGGTACGAATGCCCAGTTAACAGTAAATGCACCATTACCTATTAAATTATCTGATTTTTATGGCAAAGAAAATTCCAACATCATTGAGCTTTTCTGGGCTACATCATCAGAGTTAAACAATGACTATTTCGAAATTCAATCAGGCAATGATGGTGCAAATTTTATTCCATTAGGAATTGTGAAGGGTAATGGTACATCAACTAAGGCAAATACATATTCATATGCCCATCATTCTGATAAAGCTTATGCATATTATAGACTAAAACAAGTGGATTTTGATGGTACTGTATCTTATTCAAACATAATATTTATTAAAAATGCTGAATATAAAAAGTCAATAGATATCTTCCCAAATCCTACATTAGGAAAATTGACAATCACAGGATTAGAACTAGAAAGTGATTGCTCTGTTTCGGTTTTTGATTTGGCTGGAAAAATGGTCAAGAAATTGGTTTTGGATCAAGATGGCCAAACTGATTTGAGCGATTTGCATAGCGGACTATATATTATTGCCATTATTGCAAAAAATGAAACCAAAAATTTCAAGCTGTTAAAAGAATAAATACCTTAAGAAAAGGTCAGGACAAACTATTCAAGTAGCTTGTTACGTTTTTTTCTATCCTAGATCTTATATCACTATTATCGGATTTAATAAAATCTTTGCCAGTTATCATTTCGTACAATTGAATATATCGGGCCGATATTTCATTGATCAATTCATCTGGCATATCAGGTATTGATTGACCTTCCAATCCTTGAAATCCATTGGCAATTAGCCATTCTCTAACAAACTCTTTGGATAGCTGATGTTGATTTTCTCCTTTGCTTTGTCTTAATTCATACCCATCAGCAAAAAAGTAACGCGAACTGTCTGGTGTATGTATTTCGTCGATAAGAATGATTTTGCCATCCACAATACCGAATTCGTATTTGGTGTCAACCAATAATAATCCTCTTTCAGCAGCCATCTCTGTGCCTCGTTGGAATAATAATCGTGTATAATCTGCCAATGTGTCCCACACATCTTGACTTACAATCTGCTGGTCCAATATCTCACCCACACTTATATCCATATCATGCCCTTCGGATGCTTTTGTTGATGGCGTAATAATAGGCACAGGAAATTTGTCATTTTCTTTCAAACCTTCAGGCATATTCACACCACATATAGTTCTTATCCCAGATTTATATAGTCTCCAAGCATGACCACATAAGTATGCTCTGATGACCATTTCCAATTTAACAGGTGTGGCCTTGATTCCTGCTGATACACATGGATCTGGTGTAGCTTGAAGCCAGTTGGGAACTATATCAGCGGTTGCTTCGAGAAAATGTTTAGCTAATTGATTGAGTACTTGTCCTTTGTAAGGAATAGGTCTCGGAAGGATGTGATCAAATGCCGAAATCCTATCGGTTGCAATCATAATGAGCTGATCACCAAAGTCATATACATCTCTTACCTTGCCATGATAAATATGCTGAACACCGTTAAAATTAAATTCTGTACCCGAAAAGGCCGAAGGGTTTGAGGTCATCCTTAGACTATGTTGTGTATTAAATATTTGTCACCGAATTTCTGTCAAAAAGAATCTCTTTCAATTCTTTAATCGCTTTGTATTCCTGTGGCATTACTTTTCTTACAGCTTCTTTGATTGCGAAATATGCACCTTTTTCACTTCCTGGTAGGTTTTCTTTTACAATACTTTTTACCAGTTTTACATCATGCTTCAACATGCCTCTGATAGATGGGATATCGTGCCAGTCACCTTCTATAGCAAATGTTTTGATCGTGCGACCGTGTTCATCTTCCGTCTCATCAAGATCGATGACATTTTTGAGCAGCGCGTCTTCTTTGAGCTGATGGGTTAGACCTTGTGGTATTTTCCAAATATCATTATCTTGTTTCATTTCATTGTTAATAAGAAAAATTTCTAATCCCTTTTCGTGAAACCTGTAAATGATGATTCGGGCAAGATCTAATACACTCATTACTTATAATTTATTGGCTCAAATTTACAACAAATGGAACATATAAAGATATAAACTGATAAATATGTTTTTAAATTGTGGAAAAAGTTGAAGCTTAACAAAAAGCTACATTTTTAAGTTAAAAACATTACTGTGCTTCTTCAATCAAGTTTATCAAAGTAAGACACAAAAATATATTTTGCTCATCAATATTCATGTCTTTAAGTAGTGTAAATGCTCTGGGAATTGTCTTTTCTGAATATTTCGGATTAGCAATAAAACCGACATTTTTGTTTTTTATAAAAACAGCGTGCGTAGGCAAATGATCAGCCCCATCCACAGTAGCCAAAAGTGTTTTATTGATACTAAAGAATTCTCCTTTTGGTGTGATTATACCTGCTTCTATATTATTCATATAAACTTGGGTATATTCAGGCTTGATCAGATATATAAATTCGTCTGTTGTTGATGTAATAAGGATAAGTTTGTTATCTCCTGGATACGATTTTATTGCATATGCTATCAACGGCTCGTAGTAAATCGTATTGAAAATGCCCTTAGTTAGTGGCTGAAAACCTTTTTTTTTCGATTGATTGCTTTGATTCAAAGACAATAACTCCATTTCTTCTTTTGTAAAAGGGACAAGCATCGACTTTAGATCAGCAATATCTGTACGCATAGATTGAATATCTCTAGTCATCTGATTGCGTGACAAAGTCATCTTAAACAAAAACCTGAAAAAGTCACCAATATCCATTCCTGAAGCGTCCGATTAATTTGAAGGGCTAAGGTAAATAAAATACCAAATATTTTTGTAATATATTTATGGTATCTACCTGTATGACATAATTACAAGTAATATCGAAAAAAGCCCTGCTTAAAGATTAGCGTAAAAATGTTTTGAGTGCATTTTTGGTTAGCGATTTTCGCATACGACGGATGGCTCGTTCTTTAACTTGACGGACACGTTCACGAGACAAGTCATAGAGATCACCTATTTCGTCCAGATTCAGAGGTTTATTGCCGTCCAATCCATAATAAGCTGAAACGACTTGTATTTCTCTTGGGGATAAGATTTCTAACCCATCGAAAACTTCCTTCCGCACGGATTCTTCCATAAGCTTGAGATCAGGACTATCTTCATCACCTAGTGTCATCATATCGACCATCGTTGCTGCACCTTCGTCATCTG
>Ga0073902_10001191_pt1 | contig 14292 bp, 11 predicted proteins | sample KloWWTmeKNB19Kit_FD_66667 | JGI IMG/M metagenome (GOLD analysis project Ga0073902, IMG submission 66667) | Active sludge microbial communities from Klosterneuburg, Austria, studying microevolution and ecology of nitrifiers - Klosterneuburg... | ecosystem: Engineered > WWTP > Aerobic digester >...
AACAAGTTCTGGAAGGTGAGCGATAAGAGTCAGTTATATGCTGATGATTACAATCCATGGTATTATGGAGCCAATGTAGGTATGGGAATTGATGTACTGCTATTTACCATAGATGCCAACTATGAACTGGGACTTACTGATTATTACAAAAATCTGGCCGGTTCCAAGCCCACTATGTTTTCAGTCAGTGTCGGGCTAAAATTTTGAGGTAGCTCAATCTTGCAACGGTGGAGGGAAATATCAACTTGTAATGAACCTGAAAAATTATTATGATTTTAATCCGCCATCAACCTTGGATATCAATAAAAAACCCGTTTCAAGTTTCCTCGGAACGGATTTTTTATTGGTAATTATCGCCTAGCTCGATTATTTCTTTTTTACGGGAGGCTTAGGAGTTTCCGGTGGAGCGGGGTTTGACAGATAATCCATATAGTTAAGAGTCTGAGCATTGGTATCATCATATTCAAGTGCTTTGTCATTCCAGGTATTGGCGGTCTTCAAGTCGTTCTTCCGGATGTAGTAACCTGTCATCCAGTTGGCCGCTTCAGTAAGTTCTTTTTTATATTTCTCTTTATTCAAGTCTCCCAGTTCGATCACTTTGGCATAGAAGGGCTCAGCAAGACCTGCATTCAGCGTATCCAACTGTGCATTGTGACGTGCACGCCACAGATAGCCTGTAGGATCTTCAGGAATCTTATTAATGATGCCCTGTGCGGCAGAGTCACCGCGCATGAAACTATTGCCCAGATAGTCGGCACGAGTAGCATAGTAGTAATCTATTGCCAGATTGGTATTTTTGGCAACTACATTAAAATAATAACCTGATTCGGCATACTTCTTTCGAGCATAGAGTGTATCTGCGATCTCCTTAACCAGCGTAATTTTATTGCTATCCATCTGATACGCTTTCATCCACTGTAGGTAGGCCAATGAGTCCTTTCCTAAGGCCATATCAATGCGCCCTGCATATTCAAAATCAGAAGCGATGAGGGGTACTGTATCGTGGTTCGCAAAAAATTCATTTATACTCTGATCAGCTTCTTCGTATTTTTTGTCATCATAGTAACTATAGGCCAGTAACCGATCGATATAATATCTGCCCGGAGCATCGTTCTTTACTGCTTTTAGGGCATTAATCGCTTCCGGAAAATCCCGATTTAGGTATAAGGTATTAGCATACCATAGTCTATCATTAACAGTGGGTTTAGTAAGTGCCAAGTAACGCTCGAAATTGCGTTTTGCTTCAGGATACTGATTAAGTTCGTAGTAATAATAGCCTAGGTCTCTATACACTAAAGCGAAGGTAGGATCCGCAGCGATAGCTGCTTTGAAAGCCGGTATACCGAATTCATAATTCTTTCCCGCCAGATAGGCTCTGCCTATCTTATAATTAGGTACCGCATTGGTCTTGTCCATGTCGGCTGCATACTCATAGTTAGTTACGGCATTTCCTGCATCACCCTTTAGCGCATAGGCATCACCAAGTAACATGCGGGTAGTAGCATCTCCCATCTTGTAGGAATCTACGGCATCCTTGATATAAACGATAGCCAACTTTGCATCTTTGTTTGGTCCATAAAGGAACTGTTCGCCGATCATCAGAGAGAGAAATCCCTTGGACTTCCGTCCTCCACGAATTGCTTTCTCGAGTTCTGACTGTAAGTCGGTACCATTTGCTCCTGCATTAATACGTTCCAATATCTCGGCTGTGGTTTTATAAGCCTTTACAGAAGCATCGTTTTTGATATGCGTCAGTACTTTCTGAGCTTCCTCATAGTGATTGGTCGCATTCAGCAGACTGTATAGATAGAATTGTTTGTCATAACTCTCAGGATCTGCGGAGGCCATTTTTTGGATGGCTGCGATTGTACCGTTATTATCACCATAGAAATACATCTTGTATATCTGATCAATGTCCTGAGACTGTGCACTCAGACTCATCAATACAAAAGTTAGTAATAAAGAGATTTGCTTAAACATGGTTCTTAATTTAGTGTTTTTTTAAATTTAGTTTCCAATAGGTGACGTGGTAGGATTCATTTGAATCAAACGAATAGGCATTGTAGCCGGCACCAGGCCATCCTTCAGTACGATACGCTGACCCACATCACTGGCGACAAAGGCTGAAAAGCCACTACCCAGTCCATTGTAAGGTTCGTTTATATATATGTGAACTATTCTGACCATAGGGTATTGTCGAGTTGCAAGAAAAGCCTGATAGGGCTTATATCCTTCAGCAACATCACTTTTAGCTATGTCGAGTAATTTTACTTTTTTAAGAAATTGTTGATTCTTTTGGTCAGTCATATCACTGATGTGATTGACACCAATAAAACCCATGCTACCGGGATTGGCAGCCACGTAGTCGATTACTTCTTCATTAGTATTGACCGCATAGACATTAGAACTTACAGGAGCGCCTTTCAATACTGAGTCCTGTAGATATTTAAAGACTCCACTACCCTTGCTATCCATCACCAGAGATACTTTAGTGGCCGAACTTTTAGGTGAGATTTGTTGCCAGTTTGATTTCTTTCCGGTCAATAAATCATATAGCATCCCCATATCTATCTTATCTATCGGAGTAGCATTATTCACTATGACGGCAATGGCATCCAAAGCCACCCGGGTCTCCTTGGGATCATAATTTCGTCTTCTAAAACTGATGACTTCTTCTGAGCTCAGTTGACGTCCGAGGACAATCAGGCGTGCAGAATCATTCAGAAAAGACTGGACTACTGCTGCATCCGGCTTGAATGTCACATTTATGTGTGCATCAGTGTACTGTGCATTGAATACAGTAACCTCGCTATCTATGAGATTCTTATATGAATTATCCGCTACAATCTCAATTTTTCCTGATACAGGAGTATCCCGCTCAGCAACCGGCTTTTTGCCACTATTAGAATTACAACTAATGAGTAACATTGTGGACAATCCAATTACGATTCCTATATTCATTTTCATTTTCTCTGATTTTCCTGATACTTCAGGTAAACTCTATAAATTCTATAAATTCCATAAAATGACATCAATCCACCAAATATGCGCACCATCGGATCATTTCCTGTGGGTACTACTACCCATCCTGTAACTAAAGCTAATCCCAGAAAAGTAAATAGAACCCCAATTATTCCACCTAATACCATACCCAGCATCTGGTAGGAATTATTGATTGGTGTACGAGAGGAATTTCTCAAGTATTAATTATTTACTAAATAAACAAAGTAGCCATAAGGATTAATTCCATATCGCTACTTTTTTAAATTTTTTTTAACTAAAACCAATATTTATTAATCCTGCAATTGGAAGTTAACCGGTAAGGTATATTGGACGCGCACCGGCTTACCATTTTGCTTACCTGGCTTCCAATTAGGCATCATCTTGACTACACGCTGAGCTTCAGCACCGGCGCCACCACCTACGGGATCTTTCACGATACGTACTGCCGAGATTGAGCCATCTCTTTCCACGACAAACTGGATGTAGACCTTACCTTGTAGTCCATTCTCCCGGGCAGCGGCCGGGTACTTTATATTATCTCGAAGAAAAGCCCTCATCTGTGCATCACCTCCCGGAAATTCAGGATTTTGTTCTACTACCTTGAAAACTTTGTTCTCATCTTCTTTTTTTGGAGCTACTATCGCTTCTTTTCTTGAATCTGACTCTACCAGTCCCGGATCCGTATTGGTCGATATTTCGACCTTGGCATTTGGATCTCCTTTAACGGTCTTAGTACCCGGATCTTTTTCCTTAAGATCTTCTACTGTAGCCAGTTCTACTTTTTCTTTCACCAGTTCATCCTTGGTCACTTTTGGCGGTACATACTGTACTGAAGCTCGCTGAGGTGGTGGTGGAGGAGTCGGCGGAGGTGGGGGTGGAGGTTTTGTCTCATCCATAGGTGGCGGAGGTGGAATATTTGCCAGATCCACTTTTACATCTGTCAACTCATCTGCTTTCTTCAGACGAGTATTCAGGTAGGCATACCCGATGAACAGAGCTGCCACCAGAATCGCCACCATCAGTGCACGAGCAAGATACTTGGGATATTGGCGTCTCAAATAATAGGCTCCATAACTTTTATTTCGACCTTCAAAAATCAGGTCGAGCATATCGGACTTTAATATTCTTTCGCTTTCCATTTGTGCTATTTTAATTTATAACGTAAAGATAAGTTAAAAAAGTTTCTTCAACGTAAAATTAAGTTATAATTTATTTAGGTGTCTTATTTGCTTCAGTATTTCCTTTCCCCACGAGGTCTAATTCTGTCTTAGTGACGGGAACCATAGCATAGATCTTAATACCATCTATAGCCATTTCATCCAGCATATCAACTATGTTCTTATATATCGCATCATCTGTGGGCTTGATAATCACTACAGTCTTATCCTTACCAAAAGCCGGATTAGCCTCGACTGCTGCTTTCTTATCAAGAATAACTTTGCGAATATCCTGATAATTGGCATTTTTGATCTCAGGCGCTTCCAAACCTTCGTAGTACCAAACTGTGTTATCCTTACCGAGTATGACAGTAAGTACACGTGAGGCTTCTACTTCGGGTGGCTTGGGATCTTCTGCCTTAGGTTTTACGGGCATATTGATCTCCATGACCTGTGGCTTATTCATCGTCGTAGTGAGCATAAAGAAAGTGATCAGTAGAAATGCTAAGTCCACCATCGGTGTGAGATCCACACGAGTCGACATTTTTTTTGATTTTCCCCCACCACCTTTGCCTTGGGAGGTATCTAATTCGGCCATACCTAATTCTTTTTCTTAATTTATTAATGTATGATTAATTATCCTCTTTTGGCTGATCACCCATCTTCATGCTGGTCACCAAATTAAATTTATATCCTTTTATCTTGTCATTAGCCAGTGTCGAAAACACCTTATTAATCATCGGATACTTGGTTGATACATCCCCCTTTATGACCAGACGTGCCTCAGGATTCACAATACGACCATAAGCGACCCACTTAAACAGTTCATTTGCGTCAGTAAGAGCAGTATCTACCGGAATGCCCGGACTTTTATACTCCTTCTGATCACCTAAAGGCGTGTTCAAATAATTTTTCAATTGATCAAAGGGTACTCCAACAGCTCCGCCCAGGGCAAAACTATTCATCTCATTTTCGTTCAGACCCAGTTTTCGATCATCATTAATAGCTGTGATCAATTCCTTTTTTGTAGGCTGTCCATCCATTTCAAAGAATACTCGTCCATCCTTATCGATGGTGATGACCATGACATTCGTCTCTGCTATCTTGGTATCAGAAATAGAGGTAGGAGTGACTACAGTAACATTTTCAGGCGGCTTAAATTTGGTAGCCAACATGAAGAAAGTCAGCAGCAAAAAAGAAACATCACACATCGCCGTCATGTCGATCGTGGTGCTCTTTCGCTTCATCTTATGCTTGGGCATCTATATTAGTATTTATTTAAGTAAACTAAAAAATTAATCAAATCAAGGCAATCACTTCCTTAAGAGTGCTGAGAAGCAAACTGCTGCTGCATACTATATCCGGCCTCGTCGATGCGGTAAGTCATACCATCTATTCTAGTGGTAAAATAACTGTAGGCGATGATAGCTATTGTCGAGGTCGTAATTCCAAGCGCTGTATTGATAAGTGCCTCAGAAATACCGGTAGCCAATGCAGAGGCATCAGGTGCACCTGAGTGTGCCATACCCGCGAAGGCCCTGATCATACCTAGCACTGTTCCGATCAGACCTACCAGTGTCGCTACAGAAGCGATGGTAGCTATAATGGGAAGATTTTGTTCCAACATAGGTAGTTCGAGGGTTGTAGCTTCTTCGATTTCCTTCTGAATCGAGATGAGTTTTTGATCTTTTTCAAGAGATGTGTCCTGCATCATATCCTTGTACTTTACTACGCCGGCACGCACTACATTGGCAACTGAGCCTTTTTGCTTATCGCAAAGGGCTAGAGCACCTGAAACATCTCCTTTCGATAACGCGAAATTCACGTTTCGGACAAATTTGTCCACCGGTCCATTACCTGAAGCTCTTCCGACGGTAATCAGACGCTCGACGGTAAACACAAGTACTATAAATAGGATACCCATTAATATAGGTACTATGAAACCCCCTTTGTAGATTACTCCAAAATAATCGCCTGGTAAGGGATCATTGGCGTTATCACCACCTTTGAAGTGGCTGGCGTCTCCAAAAACAAACTTATAAAGCAGAATTCCCAAAACAAAGCAAACCGGGATCACTATCAATGGTAGGATATTACCCGCTTTACTGTTTTTTTCAGTTGATGCATTTGTCATACTTAAATACTTTTAGATTTTAAAAATTTGATTGAGAAGCAAATATATTTTTTTTGAACTAACTGGACACAATTAATTTCATGCAAATTAAATTAAGTATATGTATATTTTACACAAATATGTATAAACTTAATAAATATCAAGTAATTATGAGTCAATCAAAATTATTATTTCTTTATGGAGTTTTCAATTCCCTATTTGATCAAATCTAATGTTTTGGCATTTAGACAGTTCCTAGACTGCCTTTAGTGCCGAATATATATATTCAATACGTATTAACCTTGCTGTTGGATTAAAATTTTCCAAAAAAGCCAGCTTCTTTTAAAATTTTAAGACTTCTCTAACATACTACGACGACAAAATCCTATTTTTACACTAAAATCAAAACATGGTAGAACAAATCAGCCCTACAGATTTAAAATCAAGACTTGAAAAGGAAGAAGACATCGTACTTATAGATGTGCGTGAGCCTTTCGAACACGATGAGTTTAATATCGGCGGTGAGCTAGTTCCCCTCGGTACCCTAATGGATAGTATTGAAACACTTGAGTCTCATAAGCCTAAGACTGTGATCACCTACTGCCGAAGTGGAGCTCGTAGCAATGCAGCAGCCGAAGCTCTGAGTAATGCCGGCTTTACTGTACTCAATCTCCAAGGTGGCATGATCCGCTGGCGAGAGACGTATCCTGAATGACCAGCCAATCCTAATAGTTCACCTTTGTGATGAATCCAAAAAAGACATTTAAGTCCATTCCCAAGCTTTCAGGGCTCACGAGGGATTCATTTGCTCAAGATTATCTAGCTCCGCTACTGCCAGTAGTGCTTACTGATCTGATGGACGAATGGCCGGCAAAGCATAAGTGGACTATTACGCATTTTAAGGAGAAGTATGGTTCACTCAAAGTTCCTGTATTTAGTGCAAACGTATCCAAGCCGGGCAAGGGGTATATGGCGCCTGACATACACATGCCATTTAGTGAATATCTGGAGATGCTAGATCGGCCGGAACCTTGCGATATGCGCTTATTCTTATTTAATATCTTCAAGCATGCACCAGAATTGCGTAATGATTATCGCATTCCTTCCCTCATGGATGGATTCTTCAATGATTTTCCATATATGTTTTTCGGTGGGCAGGGAAGCAAAGTTGCCCTTCACTTTGATATAGACCTCAGCCACGTCTTTCTCAATCAGATTCATGGGAGAAAGCGCGTTGTATTATTTGCTCCCTCCGAATCGAGAAAGCTGTATCACCTTCCCTTTACTGTAGCAAGCTACGTCAATGTGGATAACCCTAATTTTGATCTCCATCCGGCTCAACAGTTTGCCGAGGGGTATGAAGTAATCCTTGAACCCGGTGAATCACTCTTTATTCCCACCGGATATTGGCACTATATTGAATACACTGATGGTGGATATTCGATCAGTCTCCGTGCTGACGAAAGTCTTACTCGGCGCATTAAGGGTGCACTAAATATCGCTCAGCACTATACAGTAGATCGTAGTCTGAACAAAATAATGGGTAGTAAATGGTTGGATTGTAAAAATTACATAGCCAATCAACGAGCGAAAAAAACTTTGGCTGAGGCTGATCGACTCGGGCGTGTGAGTAATTTATAAATACATCTAAAAGGACATCCTCTTTTCATATTACTTGTGAATGTAAAAAATCATTTCACAAAGTATTTGTATTTTAATGTTTCGCTATTCAAATTCACTATATCTATGAAAAAGAAACTTCTAGTCTGTATCTGCCTATTCCTATCACTACAACTTTCGGCTCAGCCTGAGAGCTGGTCAGCTCGTGGAGTAGGTGGTGGCGGCGCACTATTTTCGCCGTCTATCAATCCGGCCGATCACAATGAATTTTTTATCGCTTGCGACATGAGCGAACTATTTCACTCTGTGGATTTCGGAAAATCATATAATCAAGTGCATTTCAGCCAATTCATGGGCGGCGCCAATTCAAAAGTAAACTTCACAGTCACGCCGGGCTTGCTGTATTCGATTAGTTATGTAAATGATCTCGGTACACCGGTGAAGAGCTCGGATGGTGGCATTACCTGGCAAGTACTGTCGGGAAATCCTGAACCGGACGAAAACTTTGTCTCGCTGCACGCTAATTATGAAAAGCCAAATCAGCTCCTGATCTCAACTTATGGTTCTATCTATTTTTCAGCCAATGGCGGAACAGATTTTACACTCATCCATACAGCGGTCAATTCCGGTGCAGGTAATGTAGTGGGTGGTGTACTATTTTCAGATGACACCATATTGATCGGCACTAATGATGGTGTCCTCATTTCTGAAGATGCCGGCACAAGCTGGAATACACTGTCTCTAACAGGTATGCCTGCAAATGAGCGAATCTGGAGCTTTACTGCAGGACGGGTGGGCGCTACTATCCGTATGTATTGCCTGGCAGCAGATGTAGCTGATGTCTATGTGGGTGTCACAGGCTCTGATTATTATTCATTTTGCAAGGGCATCTACACCTGTGACTTAGGTCTGTCTCAATGGACTTCCATAACCAATGGAATCGACCTTAGTGAAGATTTCCCCATGTTTATAGACATGGCTGAGAATGATATCAATACAGTATATATCGCCGGTAGTGATGATCGCGGGGTACCAACCATTTTTAAAACTCCAAATAGCGGTAGCAATTGGGTCAGTACTTTTCTTACGCAACACAACCTCAATATCTCCACCGGATGGAGTGGTGACGGCGGCGATCGCAACTGGACGTATGGCGAATGCCCTTTTGGCATCGATGTCGCTACTAATGATGCCAACGTAGTTATTTTTGGAGATTACGGATTCTGCCATAAGACCTCTGATGGGGGTACCTCCTGGAAGCAAGCCTATGTAAATCCGTCTGGGGAGCACCCGGTCAATATGTTGACCCCTCAAAAACAGAATTACCGGAGTGCCGGCATCGAAAATACATCCTGCTGGCAGATACACTGGTGCGATGAGCAGCAGATGTGGGCGGGATATTCAGACATACGCGGCTGCAGAAGTGAAGATGGTGGTGAGAGCTGGTCATTTAATTACACAGGAAATGATGCCAATACAACATACCGAATAGTTGAAAGCACAGATGGCACGTTGTATGCCGCTACCTCCAATATCCATGATATGTATCAAAGCACGCGACTTACTGATGTGCGGCTGGATGCAAATGATGCCAATGGAAAAATTATCTATTCTTCCGACTGCGGCGGAAGTTGGCAAAACTTGAAACTATTTAATCATCCTGTCTTTTGGATCGCTCTTGATCCTAATAACCCCAATCGGGCTTATGCCAGTGTGATTCATTATGCCGGTGGCACAGGCATCGGCGGTGTATATAGGTGTGATGACCTCAACAGCTTAGCCAGTTCGACCTGGACCCTACTGGCTGATCCTCCCCGAACAGAAAAGCATCCGGCTACATTAGTAGTCCTCAACGATGGAAAATTATTGGCTACTTTTTCCGGCCGAAGAAATACCGCAGGCAACTTCACTCCCAGCTCAGGCGTGTTTATCTATGATCCCAGCTCCAATGCATGGACTGATGTCTCCGCACCAGAGATGCACTATTGGACCAAAGATGTAGTGCTCGACCCCAATGATACTAACCAAAATACCTGGTATGCTGGTGTCTTCAGTGGCTGGGGTGGTGCACCAAACGGACTGGGTGGTCTCTTTCGCACCTCAAATCGCGGACAGACCTGGACCAAATTAACGGGTTCTACTCTGGACAGAGTGACCTCCTGCACTTTCAATCCGCTCAATAAAGATGAATTGTATCTTACTACTGAGACCCAGGGACTATGGCTGAGTAAGGATATCCAATCAGCACTACCCACCTTTACAGTGGTAGATAGTTATCCTTTCCGACAACCGGAACGGGTCTTTTTTAATCCCTTCCGTGACCATGAAATGTGGGTGACTAGTTTTGGTAATGGAATAAAAGTAGGTACTGAGGGGCCCTCCGGTCACACGGCATTTGAAGTAACATCCAAAAAGATAATGCAAGTCTCACCCAATCCCTCTGACGGAAATATCGAGGTAGTGATTTCCGGCAATCTGCTCAGCGAGTCGCCTACCATTGAAGTGACTGATATGAGTGGAAAACTAATTACTTCCATGCCTGTGAAGGCTGACGTCACAAAGTTGCACTTGCAGGGACTGGCCAATGGGATATATCTGCTGAAACTAAAGAGCAATCAATCTCTACGGGAGGTTCAGAAGATCGTAATAACGAAATAATTTGCTGACTAAAAAATTCTTGGGCTATGCATTATAAGAATATGATTCTATAGTCGAATACTTAGTTAATGTTCTGTCACTCAGGGTTGACCTTTAAGTTTCAAAAAAAATCTTTCACTTTCTCAAAGGAGTGTCAGATATCCCTTTCAAGCCTATCTGGATTAACCTACTTCTGGATTAAAAATGAAAATCTCGGGATATATGACTCATTACTCCACTAAAGAGTCTATATTTGTCGGAATATACGTAATAATTATTACGATTTATTCGTCATTTACAGTTACAACAGGCGAATATGTACCTCAATACGCATTCTTGGTTTAGTCTCAAATACGGCACTTTGTCACCGATAGCGTTGGCGGATATGGCGGTGGAGCAAGGCATCGACACGCTGGCACTCACCGACATTAATAATACCTCCTGCGCCTACCAATTTATCGAAGCGTGTACGCAGCGGGGTATCAAACCCATCCTGGGTATCGAGTTCCGGCATGAAGATGGCCGCTTCCTGTATGTCGGTCTAGCCCGTACACTTACGGGTTGGGCAAACCTGTGCAAATTACTGTCTCAGGCATCCCTAAGCGGAGAAGCACTTTCTACAGTGGCACCCGAGATAGCAGATGTCATTTTTATCTATCGCTCACTACCAAAAGACATCAAATTCTTCCGGCGGGATGAATACTACGGTGTGCGTCCGGATGAAGTCGGAGGATTATTCAGTTCGCCGTTGCGCTTTCATCGGGAACGGTTGGTGGCCTTTATGCCGATTACCTTTCTAGATGAGCAGGGATGGAAACTACACAAACTGCTGCGCTGTGTCGATCTCAACATCGTACTGAGCAAGCTTCCCGAGAAGCAATGTGCCTCGCAGGGCGAGCGACCGCTCACACCGGACGAGGCGACTGCCTCCTATGCGCTCTTTCCCGACCTGCTACAGCGGGCACGTGACCTGGCCACACAGTGTGAGGTGAAGCTAGTATCGAGCGGCGACAATAACCGCCGCACCTTCACCGGTCATCTAAACGATGATCATGCCCTGCTCACCAAGCTGGCCATAAGTGGTTGTCAGCGGCGCTACGGCCCAGAGCACACTGCAGCTTTCAAGCGGCTGCACAGCGAGCTGAAGGTAGTGATCGAGCTGGGCTTTTGCGCCTACTTTCTCATCACCTGGGATATCATCCGCTATGCCCATAGTGCGGGCTACTTTCACGTGGGCCGGGGCAGTGGAGCTAACTCCATAGTGGCGTATTGTCTCAATATCACAGACGTGGATCCGCTGGAGCTGGATCTGTATTTCGAACGGTTTATCAACCCACATCGCAGTTCGCCGCCGGATTTCGACGTGGATTTCAGTTGGGATGAGCGCGATGATGTGACTGAATACATCTTCGATAGGTACGGCCGTGAACACACCGCCCTATTGGCTACGTACAATACCTTCAAGGGTAAGTCCATCATCCGCGAGCTGGGCAAGGTAGTGGGGCTGCCGAAAGCAGATATAGATCTCATCGTCGATGAACCCTTGGCTACCGAGAAGCATCATCCCTATGCCGCACACATCTTCCGCTATGGCAAGCTGATGGAGAACTTTCCAAACTATCTGTCCATCCACGCCGGCGGCATCCTCATCACTGAGCGGCCTATCTATGAGCATACCGCGCTGAAGCTCATGCCGAAGGGCTTTCCCATCACCCACTTCGATATGTATGGCGCCGAGGATCTGCAGATGCACAAGTACGATATCCTCAGCCAGCGAGGACTCGGCCACATCAAGGAAGCGATCGAGCTCGTAGCGCGCAATCAGGGGCGGCTGATCGACGTGCACGATGTGTATCGCATCAAGCAGGATCCGCTGGTGCGTCAGCGCCTGCGATCGGGCAAGTGCATCGGCTGCTTCTATATCGAGTCTCCCGCTATGCGGGGTCTGCTCTCCAAGCTACACTGTGAGGAATACGTACACCTGGTAGCAGCCAGCTCCATCATCCGGCCGGGTGTAGCCAAGTCGGGTATGATGCGCGAATACATCCACCGCTTCCACCATCCGGAGCAGACCGCTTACCTACACCCCGTATTTGAAAAGCACCTGGGCGAGACCTTTGGCGTGATGGTCTATCAGGAAGATGTGATGAAGATAGTGCACCACTTCGCAGGGCTGGGGCTAGATGAATCAGATGTACTCCGCCGCATCATGACGGGTAAGAAGAAAAACTCAGACACCTTCTTCAAGCTGCAAGAGAAATTTTTCACTAATTGTGCCGCACGGGGCTATTCGATCGAGCTGACCAATGAAGTATGGCGACAGATAGAGAGCTTCAGCGGCTATTCTTTCTGCAAGGCACACTCCGCCAGCTTCGCCGTCGAGTCCTTTCAGAGCTTGTATCTCAAGACTTATTATCCCATAGAGTTTATGGTCGCAGTCATCAATAATTTTGGCGGCTTCTATACTACAGAGCTTTATGTACATGAAGCGCGTATGTGCGGCGCCACTATCCATCCTCCGTGTGTCAATAAGAGCGAAGTGCTGACTACACTATACGGTTCCGATGTATATATAGGTATGGGGCTACTTCGTGATTTAGAGAGCAAGGTGGCGCGGCGCATAGTGCGTGAGCGCAAGGCCCATGGTGCTTACCGCAGTCTGGATGATTTCGTGCGGCGTGTCGAGGTGGAGAGCAAGCAACTGGATATACTGATCCGTATAGGTGCTTTTAGCTTTACCGGCATGAATAAGTATGAATTGCTCTGGGATAAAAATGCAGTCTTCAATCCCGCTGCCGCTCCACCACCCAACACGACTTACCTCTTCGAGCCTGCCAATGAGCACTTTGAACTCCCGGTGCTGCATGAAGGCCCGTTTGATCAGGCTTTCGACGAACTGGAGTTGCTGGGATTTCCACTCTGCTCTCCTTTTAGCCTGATAGAGGGGGACGTCCCTCCCCATATCATGGCGCATACCATGGCACGCCAATACAAAAAGAAAACAGCGATGCTCGGCTATTACGTCGCACGCAAGCCGGTGCGTACCGTCAATGGCAAACTGATGTATTTCTATACCTGGGTGGATGAAGCCGGTGATTTCTTCGACTCGGTTCATTTTCCACCCGCGGTGGTGGCTTCACCCTTCAAGGGGCATGGCTGCTATCTGATCAGAGGCCGGATCACCGAAGATTTTGGTTTCTACAGCATCGAAGCCGCTGAAATGGAAAAATTGCCGTGGGTAAAAGATGGGCGATATTGAAAAATCAAGCTGACTAACCGATCTCCTGCATTTGCACGAGCTTGTGATAATATCCCTGCCGCTCCAGCAGCTCACGGTGAGTGCCGCTTTCCATGATCTTACCCTGCTGCAGTACCAGGATGAGGTCAGCATCCCGGATGGTACTCAGCCGATGTGCGATGACCAGTGAGGTCTTATCCTGCAGCATATTCTTGATTGCTTCCTGCACCAGTTTTTCACTTTCTGTATCCAGCGCGGAGGTAGCTTCATCCAGTATGATGATGGGTGCATTCTTATATATCGCCCGTGCGATAGTCAACCGCTGACGCTGGCCACCACTGAGTTTCATGCCCCGGTCACCGATGATGGTATCATATCCGTGCTCCATATTGATGATGAAATCATGTGCATTTGCCACCCGGGCGGCGTGCTCTACACGCGCACTGTCGCTTCCTTCCATACCGAAGACGATGTTATTGTATACGGTATCATTGAAGAGGATTGCCTCCTGTGAGACCATAGAG
>Ga0073902_10001193_pt1 | contig 14290 bp, 8 predicted proteins | sample KloWWTmeKNB19Kit_FD_66667 | JGI IMG/M metagenome (GOLD analysis project Ga0073902, IMG submission 66667) | Active sludge microbial communities from Klosterneuburg, Austria, studying microevolution and ecology of nitrifiers - Klosterneuburg... | ecosystem: Engineered > WWTP > Aerobic digester >...
AAAAGACCAGTACGGCCAACAGGAGAAGTGAGGAATATTTTAACATGACTTATGATTTAATATATTACCAGATATATGTTGCTACAGCATTTCCGGGGATGCTAACCACCGCCCATTTGCCTTTATATTTCAGATTTACGTTTACAGCTGCCCCGTTTTCATTCACCACCAGCATCACTTTTTTCCCGTCAGGCCTGATAAAAACCACATTGGAAACCGTTGAACCCGTTGAGCTTTCTATACGAACGGATCCGGGTGTAACAAACTTAGAAGCGTGGGCCACTATATAATAACTCACATTTTTACTTGCCACAGAACCGCTGATAGTTACAGCACCCTTGCACTCAGAACAACCACCTGGAGTATGTGGCTGGTAATTGGGGTCACTGGCCAGGTTCCATTCAAGTGCCACTTTGCTCCAGTTGCGCATCGAACCAATGATCACATTTTTCATATGCCACTTCAGGTCGCCGTCAAAACTGCCGTTAGCACCGGTCCATTGTTCTGTAAAATAAAGGTTCTTATCCGGGTGAGCAGCGTGCACGCCTGACATCGCCCCGATTTCTCCTTCATATAAGTGAAATGCACTCCCATCTACAAAGGCTTTGGCTGCAGGATCATCCATTATCGTGATCGGGTAGTTCGGATTATTACAGTTATGATCCCATACCACAATTTTTGTTGTAATCCCCGCATTCCGGAAAGCCGGACCAAGGTGATTCTTTACAAACTCCCCCTGCTGTAAGGCAGACATCACCATACTGGGGTTATTGCCTCCATGTTGAGGCTCATTCTGTACGGTGATGGCATGCAGGTTTATTCCTTTTGCAGCCATTGCCTGGATATATTTCACAAAATACTGAGCATAAACACTGTAATACTCCGGCTTCAGGCTGCCACCAATGCTGCTGCCATTATCTTTCATCCAGACAGGTGCACTCCAGGGAGAGCCCATGATCTTCAGATTCGGGTTGATAGCCAGGATCTTTTTTAAGACCGGAATCAGATCCACTGTGTCTTTAGACAAACTGAAGTTTGACAAGGAGAGGTCTGTCTGACCAGCTGCAAGGTCGTCATAACTAAACACAGCTGCATCCAGATCGGAGGCCCCGATACTGATGCGGATATAACTTACACCGATGCTGCTCTCCCCGGCACCAAAAAATTCGTTCAGCAGTGAATTCTTAGATGCCTCATCCATTTTATTGATCAGGAAAGCACTACCCCCGGTAAGCGAATAGCCAAACCCATCTACCGTCTGAAAAGTTTTTGTGCTGTCGATTTCGATGATGGAATTATTATTAGCATCAGTGCTAAAAACGAATGAAGTGGATTGCTTTTGCAGGGTGGCGGTCTGGTCAGACCTGGTTATCCAGTATTCCGCGTTCACCGTTTCACTGTTGTTGTTATTTCCCCCTGCGTTATTCTTGGAGCAATTAGACGACATTGATACCACCCCTGCCAGGAGGAATAAAGAAAGGCTCATTCTGGTTTTCATGATGTAGATGTATTGAAGTAAAGTTGCCTAGTTTTTCTTTAAAAATACAAGGGGGCCATTATTACGGGCTATCACCAAAAGTGAGTCGCCGGTACCGGTACGCACCCAGTCAATATCCCTTGCTTCCCCCTTAAAATTGTTCATAATATTATGCGCACCGGCTGCAGTCCCATCCTTTGCAAAACTGAACTGCAGGGGCTGCATGGCATCATAACGGCCCTCATAAGGTATCACCCCGTAGTAGTTTCCTGCGGCAAGAATACGGACACCCTCCTTGCCTGATGCCAGGTTCATACACATTAATGGTGCTGTTTGTGCAGCATCTGCCATATCAGAACGGGTAAAATTTCCTTTCCCGTTATTGATAAAACAGGAAGAGGACAAGGTTTCCGCCTGAAGTGTTGTGTAATCTTTAAAAAGATCGTAAAACATATACTGAACAGTTTTGCCGGCCACATCACTGTAATTCAAATAGGCCTTTTTTAACACCGGGAGGGATCGCTCCAGTTCATCTTTTGCCAGGAAGGTATACTCCTTTTTATCAATAGTATAACACAGAATCTGCTCCACTGTCCCGTTATTATCAAAATCCTTCATAAATAGTTTCAGGGGGCCGTTCTTACCGGCCCGGAATTTTGAATTATGCCCCCAGTTACCGGCCAGCAGATCCGTGTACCCATCGCCGTTTACATCTGCGGCAAATAAACTTTGCCAGAGACCGGTGGAACCCGGGATCGCGGTTTCGGTAAATACCCCTTTTTTATTAATAAATATTTTAAGGGGCATCCATTCACCGGTTATCACCAGATCGGGCCAGCTGTCTTTGTTAACATCTGCAAAAACAGCAGCTGTCACCATTCCGGCTTTCTGCAGGAATATAGTATTCCGTTCAGCCATGTCAAATGTGGCATCTCCCCGGTTTAGATATAAATAGGAGTTTACCGGCTGTCCATAGCCGGTCTGGTTTGCTAAGTTGCCAATAAAGAAATCCATATCCCCGTCCTTATCTATATCTGAAACAGCAATACAGGATTTGCTTTCATACTGTACAGGGAATGCCAGTTCTTTCTTCTTAAAATTGCCTTTCCCGTCATTTATGTATAAGCGATCTTCTCCCTGCCGGCTGGTTGCCAGGATTTCATTCCCCCCGGTAATCACCAATAAATCGGGATGATTGTCACCATTCGCATCAAAAAAAGCCGCATCCACATCTTCGCTTTCTTTATTGAGATCGAAATCCGGTTGCAGGGAAGCAGAAAAGCGGCCATCGGCTCCCTGTATCATCAGTACCCCGGATTCACCTTTTCCACTGCAAACATAGATGTCATCCAAACCGTCACCGTTCACATCCGCAACGGCCGTTTTGGGGCCTCGTGCGGAAAGCGTGTGAGGAATAAGGTATTGGATATCAAAATCATTGAATTCATTTTCTTTATGCCGCCATGGATTTCCCATTGAGGATGTTATATCACTATAGCCGGTTTGAGTGGGTGGGAAAAAGATTGAATAATCAAAATGTCCGGTTGCATCTTTCTGTTCAAGTACCAGGCTCTTATTGGCCGGCAATTGTTTTAAAAGTTGCATCCGCTGATCGGGCCAAACCACCAGGATACTGTCTGCCTTAACAACCTCCCCTAGTCCAAAATGAAGGCGGGGTTCCACAGATGACTGAAACCCGCGGGTCGTCATCAGTTGCTGGTATTGCAGCTGGCCACCGGCCCACAGGTAAATTTTAGCGCCGATCCCAAACCGGTTCATACTGTCACCGGAAAAGCGGATACCCAGCTGGTTCCCCGGATTGCTGTTATTGCGTAAAACAGTCGCTTCCGCATCAAGGCAATTGATTACCATATCAAGGTCTCCGTCATTGTCAAAATCCGCATATACGGATCCGTTATAAAATCCCTTCAGATTGCCGGTGCCCCATTCCTCGCTCATATCCCTGAACGTATATTCATTTTCATTCCGGAAAAAAAAGGGATGCGAACTTCCTTCCGGCATTGCGTCAATGGTTTCCTTATCGAATTTGTCTGTATAGTTAAGCCCTTTATTCACTTCCTGGGCTGATACAAACCGAATATAATCCAGGTCCACCGGCCTTTTTACAATACCACTGGAAATAAAAAGATCTTTCCGGCCATCATTATCGAAATCGGCAAACAACGGTGCCCAGCTCCAGTCAGTCGCAGAAATACCAGCCTGCAGCGCTATATCGCTGAAGCTGTTTCCGTTTCCATTGTTTTGCTGTAAAACATTGCGTGAAACCTGGTGCTGGTATCCGTTTTTCTCCAGTTTGAACCGGTAGATATCAGGATTTTCATCACTGCCATATGTTTTCATTGTCTTTTCATCCGGAGGCAGCATATCCACTGTTATGATATCCGGCTGGCCGTCATTATTATAGTCATTAATATCATTGCCCATGCTGAACCGGCTGTAATGCCCGAAATGAGCCGCTCCGTTTTCTGTAAATGTGCCATTCCCGTTATTGAAATAACAATAGTCATTCTCATGAAAGTCATTTCCGATATAGATGTCCTCCCACCCGTCATTGTTCAGGTCAGCTACGGACAGCCCAAGACCATACCCGAGATTACTCTGGTAAATACCGGCTTCTTTTGAAACATCCGTGAAACGGCCGGTGGCTTTGAGGTCATTCCGCAGCAGGACATCCCCGGAAAGCGGATCATACTTACGCCGGCTGGCTGTATCCACTACGTTGGCATGCGGCCGGTCCGACTGATTCAGGATATAACAATCCAGATCGCCGTCGTGGTCATAATCAAAAAAGGCTGACTGGGTTGTCAGTCCGGAAAAGGCTAATCCGAAAGCTTCACTTTTCTCCGTAAAACGGTTGTTGCCATTATTAATAAAAAGTTCGTTGTGCCCTGTTAGACCGAATTTGCTGCTTACGGAACTAACATAAATATCCAGCAAACCATCCCCGTTTACATCAGCCATTGTAACACCGGAACTCCAGTCAGATTGACCGGCAACTCCGGCCTTATCTGTAATATCTTCAAACTCAAAATTTCCTTTGTTGAGATAGAGCCGGTTCTTGCCTTTCTGGTTGGCGGAAAAAAAGATATCGGTAAGTCCGTCATTATTGATATCACCGGCAGCCACTCCCCCGCCATTATAGAAATACAGGTAGTACAGAATATTAAACCGGTCCTTTTCAGGAACGTGATTTGAAAAACTGATATGAGTCTGTGCAGATGAAAGGGAGGTAAAAAGGGGGCGTTTCTTTTGCCGGCTACAACTGTACAGCAGCAACAAGGAACATAATAGCGCTGTCGTGGAAGTTCTCAACATATAGTGCAATTCAAAATATGACTAGGCCAAAAAAGCGTAAAAGGGCTGAAACAATAAATTGTTCAGCCCCTTTTTGCTTATGCTCTGCGATTGCCAAAAAAAATATTCAGTCCAACCGCTGATGTTTCATTACAGCTTGCCGGTAAACAGGCTGGACACTTCAGTGGCAGTAAGTGCGGTAGTATACATACGGATCTGGTCAATACTTCCTTTAAATGTGGAAGCCAGCCAATCATCCGTGTCAATACTGTTTGAAGGACCTGAACCAATCCGCATTTCAGTTATTTTACTTTCATCCATATTCAGGTTGCCATGTGTACCCCAGTTTCCGGTTGTGGGCCGGGCTGCTCCATCCAGGTAACAAGTCATTACGCTGGTGGTGGCATTATACACGAGGGCGATATGATGCCAGGCGTCGTTCATCATTCCGGCAATCTGGTTACCACCTTCCCAGGTAAACCAGGCATCGCCATTGTTCTTATCCACAAACATCGTCTTAATAGCGCATGCAGTATTATCCCCTTCCAGGAAAATGAGGGCCTGTGCACCTGACCAGTGACCATTGCTGGATTTGAAACTCAAAATATATTCCGGACCATTGGTACCTGTATTGTTTTTTGTCTGGCCATTGCTTTTATACCAGAACGAAATAGTAAAACTCTTGGCATTTTTGGCCCAATCGTTTGGTTTGGCGTATTTGACAAACTTCTTATTCTCGCCTTTCACTGCTTTCCCTTTAATGCCATCCACAGATGCCAGCGGATTGTCTGCAGCAAAGTTTGCGCGGATACTATCCACTGCATTCATCAGGGGATTAGTTGTAGTTCCGTCAAAAGCAACATAAAAAGCCAGCGGACCACCGGGAGGGTTTGAATCCTCGGGGAAAGAGCCCATATCCGGCTTTGACATTTTCTGGCAGGAAGCCAGCAACAATAGAGCGCCGGCAGCGAAACCAATTTTCCTTATTTGTTTTTTCATTTTATTAATTTTTAATGATTAATCAGGAATCAGGGGATGATCGGATCATCCCCTGAGAAGATTATATCTTACCAGCATGGGTTTTGAATAAGTACTCCACCTGCAAAGTCAATAGCTGTCTGAGGCAGCGGATAATATTTATGGCAGTTTGTATAGCCAGACGGGCCAAGTACAGTTACTGCATCACCCCATCTTACCAGGTCAAAGAACCGCTCGCCTTCCATAGCCAGTTCCATACGTCTTTCCTGCTTGATCGCAGCACGCATCTGGGCCTGGGAAGTAAACGTAATACTGGGTAATCCGGCACGGTTACGAATCATATTCACCCAGGTGGTTGCATTGGTCTGGTTTGTCCCGCCACCAAGTTCGTTTGCAGCTTCAGCGGCCAGCAGCAGTACATCAGAATAGCGAAGCAATGAGTGATTCAGCCAGGCATTCTGACGGCGACCTGTATAGGTCTGCATAGCAGGTTCCGGGTATACTTTCTTATTCCAGTACAAACGGGGGATAATCGGGTAAGCCGGAACGGTTTTACCATAACCATCATCCTGACCTGAAAATAAAATAGTGGCTGATTTACGTGCATCACCGGCTTCGTAAGCATTTACCAGATCATCTGTTGGTGTATTCCATCCCCAACCCAGATCCCAGTCTCCTGATCCACGCACTCCCTGCTCTACCCCAAACTCATACCCGTTATCGGGTACGCCATTGGCACCCAGATCAGCCTGAATTTCAAAAAGGGATTCTTTTGAGTTTTCACCTGCTACCTTGAACAGGTTACTATAATTACTCAGTAACTGGTAATTACCAGAGTTGATCACTTGTTGACAGAGACCAAGCGTAGCCGCCCAGTTCTGACTATAGATTTTAACTTTAGCCAGCAGGCCCATTGCAGTATACTTGGTGAGGCGCCCCGGGAAACGGCTGTTGCCAGTGGCATTAAGCCAGTTTTCAGGAAGATCACTCACGCCTGCCTGCAGATCTGCATCGATCAGGGCATAGATATCAGCAACTGTTGCTTTCGGCTTTTTAGAATCATTGGCATTATAAATTCTGAAATCAATTTTTGGCACTTCACCAAATACACGGACCAGCTGGAAGTAAGTGAGTGCGCGGAAGAACTTGGCTTCAGCGATATTCACTTTGGATGCCGGATCAGTGAGACCCAGTGAGTCAGCGATCTGCAGTACGGTGTTGGCTTTATTTATCAGGTTATAGTTCTGATCCCAATAAATTGTTGGAGCCCAGTGTGATTTCTGATACTGGAAATCATCAAAAATCACGCCCCAGTCGGCACCATCAGCAGGGCTACTTCCTTTCATGGCATCATCCCCGCGGAAGGAATGGAAACCAAACCATGGAATACTGCTGTATCCGTGGTAAGCAGCACCCCGGTCAAGGAATGAGCCGTATAAACCAAAGACCTGCCCTTCAAGACCACCCTGATTCAGATCCTCCAGGGATGCCTGTAAGGGTTTGCGGTCAAGAAACTTTTTACACCCCGTAAATGTTGTACCAGCAATGGCTATTGCCAGCATCAACCATAAAAATTTGTTTCTTCTCATATTATTCGTTTTATAGAATTCAATCGTTTATTAAAAATTGACATTAATACCTCCTGAAATAATCATCGGAATCGGGTCATTACCAGTATCGATACCAAATGATGTCGGAGAACCTCCGAATTCAGGTGAATAACCAGAGTTGCGTTTCCAGGTCTTCAGATTCTGTATGTTAAAGAATGCCCGAAGACTTTTGATATGCATTCTCGCCAGCATATCAGCGTTGAAATTATACCCGATCTGGAAGTTCCTGATACGGAAGTAGCTGCCATCTTCAATACCATAGCTGGAAGGCAGGCGGTTAGTGGAGTGGTCATCGCCCAGGATCGGATCCCAGTTTGATGTACCGGCACCATGCCAGCGGTTCAGCTTGAATTTCGGATAGTTAAACTTGGTATAAGGCAATTCTGAACTACCCCAGTAACGGTAGATCTCACCACCGTAAACGCCTTGCATATCCACACTCAGATCAAGCCCTTTATACTTTACAGTAACGTTACCGCCATAAATAAAGTCAGGAGTCGGGTTACCGATCATCGTACGGTCATCTGTATTAACCACACCGTCTCCGTTCAGGTCCTTGTACTTAAGATCGCCGGGACCATAACTGTTGCCAAGGTTCATAGTCGGGGATGCCAGTTTATCTGCATAAGACTGGTACACGCCTTCCACAACATAACCGTAAAAATAGCCGATCGGGTTGCCTGCTACAGTACGGTTGGGGTATTGTTCATCCGGGTTTGAGGTAAATGGAGAATTCAGGAATTTATTGTCAAATGTGGTCATATTACCGGAAACTGTTACCGTGAAGTCTTTTTTGACTTCATGAGTGTAGCTGGCAGAAAGTTCCAGACCACGGTTACGCATATCACCGATGTTGGTAAGTGTTTGCAGACCGGCACCTGCACTGATCAGTGCCAGCAGATCCACGGTTTTCTTGTGGTAATAGACAACCTCACCATGCAGTTTGCGCTTTAACATGTCAAACTCAATACCGATCTCTTTACCATGTACTTTTTCCCAATGCAGGTTACGGTCGGCCAGGTAAGTTTCAGTGTACACAGGCACGATAATAGTACCAAACACAGCCGTGGAATTTGTAGCCAGAGAAGGATAAGCAGGGTAGTCAAATCCATACGTATTCTGTACACCCAGTACACCAAAGCTGGCTTTCACTTTCAGGTAATCAAATACATTCTGGTTTTGGAAAAATCCTTCTTTACTAACCTCCCAGGCTGCACCCACTGAGTAGAAATTATCACCCTGGTTGCCATAATCCTGGCGCCATGCTGATGACCAGTCACGGCGGAAAGACCCGTTCAGCAGGTATTTTCCTTTGAAATTATACAATGCACGGAACAGTCCTGATACAGTGGCTTTTTCCCACTGACCGGAAGAAGCAACACGGGTGCTCTTGTCTCCAAATCCGTTGTCCAGATACCAGAAACGTTTGTCATTGGGAATCGGCAGACCGGTCAGGGATTGTTTGATAGAACCAAACAAGCCGCGGTATTCATTATAATAAGTAGTGAATCCACTTGTCAGGGTCAGGCCATGATCGCCATAGCTCTTTTTGAAAGTCAGGATATGATCCTGCTGGAATTTGTTCCAACGCTGAGTGGATTGTGAAACTTCTGTACGATTATAACTGTTGTGAATAAACGTAGTTCCGCCGATCGGATCGTACAGACTGTCTATCGGGCGATAGCTACGGCCATCCACCACAGACATATCAGCATAGAATGTAGAACGCCAGTTCAGGTTCTTCAGGAAACTGATATCAGCATATACACTGGCAACCGAACGGTTTTCGTAATTCAGCTCTTTGTCCCAGTTGTCATTCAGCTCCATGGCCGGGTTGATCATCTGTGAAGACTGAATAGCCAGGTTGTAATAGGCACCGGCAGCATCATTGTATACAGGGGTAACCGGGAGTGCACGGCGGGCCTGAAAGAGCAGGCCGCGGGCATTGCCGTAAGGATTACGTTGACGGAATGTATTCAGGGTAAAACCAAGTTTAATCCCTTTTGTGACTTTCACTTCATCGCTCAGGTTCAGGGACATTTTACGAAGGCGCTCATGCTGCACAATACCTTCCTCATCTGTATAGCCAAGACCTAAGTAGAATTTGTTCTTATCGGTAGCTGTGCTTACACTGAAGTTGGTCATGGACATGGTACCGGTTTGTGTCATGGCATCCACCCAGTCCGTATTACCGGTCCAGGGGGTAAAGTCAAAACGGTCCGTACCGGTTATACCCAGGTTATCCTGCTCTTCTTCAAAAAGCATTTTAAACTCTGCTGCATTAACCATATCAATTTTGTCTACCAGTTTCTTTGAACCGAATGTGGTATTGAAGTTGATATTCACCTGGCCGGTTTTGGCTTTCTTGGTTGTAATGGCAATTACACCGTTTGCACCACGTACCCCAAAGATGGCCAGTGAGGAAGGATCCTTCAGGATTTCGATAGACTCAATATCATTGGGATTGAGGAAACTGATATTATCATTAAAGATACCATCCACCAGATAAAGCGGTTTTACACCGGCACTGGATAATGAGTTGGTTCCACGGATGCGGATATCAGGTTCCTGGCCGGGTGTACCGGAGTTTACCACGCTCAGACCAGCTACTTTACCCTGCAGGGAAGCAACCGGGTTAACGTTGGGTTTGTCGGCAATATCACGTCCACTGATCTTAGTAATAGATCCGGTCAGGTCGCGTTTGCTGGCCTGTCCATAACCAATCACCACCACTTCATCAATCTTCCTGGCAGATTGCTGCAGGGTGATGCTGAGTGATGATTTTCCGGCAACAGCCACTTCGATGGTTTCGAAACCTACAGAGCTGATTACCAGTGTTGCGTCATCAGGAACAGTAAGGGAAAAATTTCCGGCGGCATCGGTTGTTGTTCCGGTCCGGGAACCCTTAACAGCAATAGAAACACCGGCAAGTGGTTCTCCTGTAGAAGAAGTTACTTTACCGGAAACCCGCAGATCCTGTGATTCGATCTCGGTAGCGGTCATTCCTTCTTTCAGGACTACCAGTTTGGAAGCAAGGATTTTGTAGCTCACCCCGGTGTTGGCCAGGATTTTGTCGAGCAGGTCGGTCACAGGTGCATCGACTGCGTCGATGGTGACCCGGGGCTTTTTCTTTAAGGCATTTTCACTGAAGAGAAAACGATAGTTGGTTTTCTTTTCAATGGCGAACAATACTTTTTTGATTTCAGCCTCGTTCATTTTCAGCGTGATACGATCTTGCGAAAAGCCACGGGCAGATACCTGAAGACAGGCAATCAGCAAAAAAGCAATCGTCAATTTCATAATTCTGGCAATCTTTGGTAACAGGTCCTTTTTAGAAACAGCAGTCGTTTCGTTTTTTTTCATACTTAGCAATTGAAGAGTTAACAATCGGCTTCCCTGAGGTCACCGGTTCTTTTTTACTAACCTGACAGTACCTTTCAGTACCGTCTGTTATCCTTCCGCTAAGAAGTGTTGATAATGGCATTCATTTGGCATAAGCATTAGCGGTGAATAATTATTTTACTTCCGTTTTTTTCGTATTGAAATGGTATAAATTCCTTCAGGGCTTCCAGCGCCTGAACAATCGTTTCAGATTCAAAAATTCCGTTCAGCCGTTCCTCCCCGATCCGCAAGTCAGTAATATCGATCTCCACATTATACCAACGCTCCATTTTTACAGCCAATTCACTGAATGATTCATCCCGGAATACCAGTTTATTATTAACCCACTGGATTTCTGCCACGGTACTGTCCACCGGATTATACTTCAGTTTATTGATCGACATCAGGGTATTGATCACCGGCAATTCGGTACGGGCGATATTTCCAGTCCTTATCTCCTGTTTTTTGCTATCCTTCTCTAAATGAGCGATATCATTCTCCACGACCAGTTTTTCACTGGGCGTAAGAATGATCTTATCATTTGGCCTGTTACGGATGGTCACTTCTATACTTCCCCGTATCAGGCTGGTTTCGGTCTGCTTATCTTCCGGATACGCTTTCACATTGAAGGCAGTACCCAATACTTTAATTTTTATACTGCTGGTATTTATAATAAACGGCTTTCCCTTGTTTTTTGTCACATCAAAAAAACCTTCACCAGTCAGCATTACTTCCCTTGTTTCAATACCGAAATCTTTATTATAGGTAAGCTTACTTCCTGCATTGAGCCATACGACTGACCCATCGGGCAGTTGTACTTTTGATTTTGAACCCGGGCGGGTGGAAATTTCATTGAGTTGCCCGGCAACTTCATCCCCTGGGTTACTGCTGCCCGACAGACTCCGGATAGAAAAAAGTCCGGCCATTACTAACAAAACTGCGGCAGCCCAATACCAACGTTTAAATTTCTTTACAGAACCGGCTGAGGTCAGTGTTTCCTGGTAATTGCCATCCAGGGAAATATTCAATTCATTCATCCGGTGGAGATGCAGCATTAACGCGTCTTCACCAGCTGATGTATCCTCTGCGGGTTGGCTCTTCCAGAGATCGGTCAGGTTCTGAATGGCATATTGCCATTCAGGGTGTGATTGAATCATACTCTCCAAAAAAGCCTGTTCCTCGGCGGAAGCTTCCCCTGACAGTTTTTTAGAAAATAAGACCCAAAATTGTTCCTGACTCATTAAAACGTTGGTTGTAAATAACTAAGACAAACAAACACCGTGTTTACCCCTAAAAACGTTTTAACTTTTTTTTGTGGCGGGGGTTGAAATATTTAATTCCTTGATTTCCAAGTGCATACATTTACCCAGCCGACGCAGAGCAATGGCCATCTGGGCTTCAATGGTCTTCACCGATAATTGTAGCAATTCGGCCACCTCCTTGTACTTAAGACCATCCTCCTTTACAAGTTTGAAAATAATCCGGCAACGAGGGGGCAGGTTATTGATAGCCTGACGGATCTGCCGCATCATTTCTTCCGTCATCATGAGCTGTTCCGGATCAAAGTAAATGCTGTTGAGCTGAACAAGCCACTCTTCCGGGGAAGGGTTTTGCTGTCGCTTTTGTTGTTTTAATCGATTGAAAGCCAGATTTTTAGCGGTAGTATAAAAATAAAAAAGCGGAGACTCGATGCTGGTCAGCTGGTCCCTTTTTTCCCAGACTCTGATAAAAAGATCGGAAACCAGCTCTTCTGCTTCCTCCTGGGATTTAAGTATAGAATAGGCAAATTGCTTCAGCCGCCCATGGAGCAGCATAAACAATTCCTTGTACGCTGCCTGGTCGTTAGCAAAAGCAATAGCAGCGAGCAACCTTTTTATGGGATCGTTCTCAGGCATAAGCAAAGCGCCGTAAATCTAAGGGAATTGTTTAATATAGTACATGATGCTTTTCAGCTCCTTTTTTTGTACTTTTGCAGCCGCCTAAAAGGCAGGACCCTTAGCTCAGTTGGTTAGAGCAGCAGACTCATAATCTGCGGGTCGTTGGTTCGATCCCAACAGGGTCCACACTAAAGTACGAAGTACGAAGTAAGAAGTACGGAAAACAGCCCGTACCTCGTACCTCGTACTTCGTACTTTGTATTTAGGATTTTGTTTAACCTTTTGTTAACTGTACTGCTTTTACTTTTGTCCACTATATAATTGAATATGAAGAAGTTTATATTGTTCTCTCTTGCTGCACTTGCTTTTATAAACGTTTCAGCTCAGACGGTCGATTCAGTGATTACTGCTGAGTCTGTGAAAGCACCAAAAACGAAAAAAGACATCCCCAACCTGGCCAACCGGGCCAATGATCACCTCGTTTTTCAGGTAGGCTATACCGGATGGGCGGGTATTCCGGATACAATCACCACCAGTGGTTTTAGCAAATCCATCAACATCTACCTGATGTATGATTTCCCGTTTAAGAATAATCCCAAACTGAGCATGGCCTTCGGTCCGGGCTTTGGTTCTGATCATATTCTTTTCTCCAAGACCTATGTTGGCATCAAGGACCAGACCAGCACCATGGCCTTTACCGATATGAGTGATACCAATCATTTCAAGAAAACTAAACTGGCAACTGTTTTCCTTGAAGCGCCGATTGAATTCCGTTATTCAGCCAACCCCGAAACCGGCAAAGGCCTGAAACTGGCAGTAGGCGTAAAAGTGGGAACCCTCCTGAATGCGCATACCCGCAGTTCCGATTACGAAGACAAAAGTGGTAATACGATCAATAACTACGTAATGAAAGAATCCAGCAAACGTTTCTTCAACAAGCAGCGCCTGTCCGGCATGGTTCGCGTTGGTTATGGTAATGTCAGCTTGTATGGCTCTTACCAGTTTACCCCGGTTCTCCGCGACGGATTTGGTCCACAGGTAAGACCTTTCTCGTTTGGGCTTACGTTGAGCGGATTGTAAGAACAAGTTAATAGAAAATAGTAAATAGAGAATAGGGCGTACTAAGCATTATTTTCTGAAATAAATAAAAAAGCGGTTCTGGTTTCAGAATCGCTTTTTTATAAAACAACCATTCCCCATTTCCCATTTCCCATTTTCCATTTCCCATTTCCTATTCTCTATTCTCTATTCTCTATTCACTATTCTCTATTCTCTTAATATCTACCTTTGCCAACCATGAAACCATTCTCCATCCTCTTACTGCTGCTGCTCCACCTCCATACCAACGCGCAGGATAAAGTATCTGCTTATTTCGAGTCCATCCGTAAGAATGAGGCACAACTGACGGCTTTCTTTGCGGGGATGCCGAAGGGAGGCGACCTGCATCATCATTTTTCCGGATCGGCCTGGCCGGATTATTTGCTGGCCAAAGCTATAAAAGAAGATTACTGGGTGGAACTGAACAGCTATACTGTTGCCACCGCCTCGGGAAAAACCGGGGACTGGAAAAAATTCAGCGAAGTAAGCGATTTGAACGCGTTGAAAACAGCCATCCTTCAGCAATGGTCCGTTAAAAATTATCATCCGGCAGC
>Ga0073902_10001197_pt1 | contig 14256 bp, 7 predicted proteins | sample KloWWTmeKNB19Kit_FD_66667 | JGI IMG/M metagenome (GOLD analysis project Ga0073902, IMG submission 66667) | Active sludge microbial communities from Klosterneuburg, Austria, studying microevolution and ecology of nitrifiers - Klosterneuburg... | ecosystem: Engineered > WWTP > Aerobic digester >...
ATCACTGTTGAAGAAGCAAAAGGAACTGATACTACTGTTGATGTAGTAGAAGGTATGCAATTTGACCGTGGTTATGTGTCTCCATATTTCGTTACAAATAGCGAAAAAATGCAGGCTGAATTGGAGAATCCTTATATCTTAATATATGATAAGAAGATTTCTGCAATGAAAGATATTCTTCATATTCTAGAGAAAGTTGCACAAAGCGGACGTCCATTATTGATTATTGCTGAAGATTTAGAAGGCGAAGCACTAGCAACATTAGTTGTAAACAAACTTCGTGGTACTATAAAAGTGGCAGCCGTTAAAGCTCCAGGTTTTGGTGATAGAAGAAAAGAAATGTTGACTGACATTGCAATTCTTACTGCAGGTACAGTAATCAGCGAAGAATTAGGTCACAAATTAGAAGGTGCTGATCTTACTTCATTAGGTCAGGCTGCTTCAGTTACTATCGATAAAGACAATACAACAATCGTTGGTGGCAAAGGAAAGAAAGCCGATATCACTGCAAGAGTAAATCAAATCAAAGCTCAGGTAGAAAATACAACTTCTGATTACGATAAAGAAAAATTACAGGAACGTCTTGCTAAGTTAGCTGGTGGTGTTGCTGTTCTTTATATTGGTGCTGCTACCGAAATGGAAATGAAAGAAAAGAAAGACCGTGTTGACGATGCATTACATGCAACAAGAGCAGCGGTTGAAGAAGGTATTGTTCCAGGTGGTGGAGTTGCTTATATCCGTGCAATCCAAAGTCTTGATGCAAAAGTAAAAGGACAAATTGCTGATGAGCAAACAGGTATGGCAATCGTTCGCCGTGCATTAGAAGAGCCAATCCGTATTTTGACTGCTAATGCAGGAATAGATGGTTCTATTGTTGTTCAGAGGATTAAAGAAGGAAAAGGTGATTTTGGATTTAATGCCCGTACTGAAGTATATGAGAATATGTTTAAAGCTGGTGTTATTGATCCAACTAAAGTAAGCCGTGTTGCTTTAGAAAATGCTGCTTCAATTGCAGGTATGTTATTAACTACAGAAGCTGTAGTTGCTGACAAACCAAAGAAAGAAGAAGCTGCTCATTCGCATGGTGCACCTGATATGGGTGGAATGGGCTACTAATATTTTTCTGAACTATTAATTATAAATCCTGCTTCTTTTAAAGTGGCAGGATTTTTTGTGGGTAACAAGCAAAACCAAGAATTACATTTTTTGCGTACTTTTAACCCGTTAAGTTGGTTCTGGGTTTTGGAATACAGTAGCTGTTTCCCGACTCAATTATTTACTAAAAAAAATGTTTATGAGAAAAATTTACAAATTTTCTTTATTTACTCTTTTGCTTATTACCCTAACGAATGCTGTCTTTGCGCAAAACAGTTTCTTTCAAGATGCTGGCGAAAATAATTCAGTTCAGACAACAGGGGAGAGAGTAATCATCCCTCAGAAATTCAGAACATCAACTATGGATGTTGCGGCAATGAGAAATTTTTTATGGGCATTGCCATCCGAAAACAGTATTCTTTATAACAGAGGCAACACCCCAATAATTTCTTTGCCAATGCCAGATGGCTCTATGGCAAGGTTCCATGTATGGGAAAGTTCAATACAAGAACCGGGATTAGAAGCTAAATTCCCTGAAATAAAAACTTTTGCAGGACAGGGTATTGACGACCCGTACGCAACAATAAGATTTGACTACAATCCATATTTTGGTTTTAGTGCTCAAGTTCTTTCTCCAAATGGAAGGATTTATATTGACGCTTATGCAAGGCGGGATATTAATAATTATATAAGTTATTACCAGAGAGATAATAGAAGAAGGTCTGATTTTGTTTGCACAGTAGTAGATGAAAATCCTATTGAAGAATCACAAAATATAGTAAATGCAGGTCCTTGTCTTGGTACTAATTTAAGAACTTATCGATTGGCAGTAGCTTGTACCAATGAGTATTCCGTTGCAGTAGCTGGAGGCAATGCAGCTGCTACACATGCTGCAATTGTAACTTCAGTCAACAGAATCACAGGTGTATATGAAGTAGAACTTGCTATCAGATTGGTACTGATAGCTAATAACGATCTTATTGAATATACAAATGGAGAGCCTGATCCTTATGTTAACACAATAAATACCGCTTTGCTGAATGCTAATCAGACAAATATTGATAATGTGATAGGCTTTGCTAACTATGATATCGGCCATGTGTTTACATCAGATAACAATGGTCTCGCACAATTAAATGCTGTTTGTGGAAGTGGAAAGGCAAGAGGTGCAACAGGTGCACCAGTGCTAATTGGTGATGGCTTTGATATTGATTATGTAGCTCATGAAATGGGTCACCAGTTTGGAGGTAATCATACTTTCAATTCAAACAACTGTGCAAGTGCTGGGGGTTCTTACGAGCCTGGCGGTGGAACAACTATTATGGCTTATGCCGGTATCTGTTCTGCGAATGAAAATATTCAGCCAAATAGTGATCCTATATTTCATGCTATTAGCTTCGATCAGATTGGAAATTTTGTTTCAACTGGCGGAGGAGCTAGTTGTGCTGTATTAACAGCTACTGGCAACACATTGCCTGTAGTAACTATTAACACAACAAACAACCTAAGTATTCCAATCAACACTCCGTTTGTATTAGATGCATCAGCGACAGATGCAAATGGCGATGCAATTACTTATAACTGGGAAGGCTGGGATGTTGGAGCAGCAGGAACATGGACTTCCGCTGCAACAAGTACTACAAGACCTCTTTTTAGAACAAGAGTTTCGAAACTTACGGGATCAAGAACATTTCCTGATATTAGAGTTATTGCAGCCAATTATCCTGGAGTAGCAGCTCCGTCTGTAATGGATGGATTAAGAGGAGAAGTACTCCCGCAGGTCGCCAGAGCAATGAAATTCAGATTAACAGTAAGAGATAACCGTGCCGGTGGCGGTGGCATTGTCTCGGCTGGTGATGGTTGTCAGAGCACACCGATATTCCAGGTAAATGCCGTGGGTACAACTCCGTTTGCAGTTACTGCTCCAAATGGTGGAGAAAATTATCCTGGTGGAACTTCACAAACTATTACCTGGAACAATGCTGGTACTACAGCAGCACCTTTTAATGTTGCCAATGTAAGAATTACTTTATCTACTGATGGCGGATTAACTTACCCAACTGTTATTTCTGCAAGTACTGCAAATGACGGTTCGGAATCTTTAGTTATCCCTGCAGTCGTAACTTCAACTGCCCGCATTAGAATAGAAGCAATCGGAAATATCTTCTTCGATATTTCTAATGCCGACTTTATTATTTCAGCAACACCAAATGGTTTTACTTTTAATAGCCCACCTGCTGTAACCGCAAGTTGCCCTGCTCCAAATGTTATGACTTCAGGAAACCTGACAGCTACCTATCAAGGTTCTTTCAATGGAAGTATTAACTTAAATGGTACAGTTGCTCCGGCAGGTCCTACTGTATCTTTCAGTAATGCTACTTTAACTACTGGTGCTCCTTCATCAACAGTTTCTTTAACAGGCATGGCTACTTTAAGCCCTGGCAACTATGTTGTTACTGTTACAGGAACCGGTGTTGGTGGTGGTAATCCTGTTCAAACAAGAAATATAACATTCACAATTAACCCTGGTGCTGGGCCGGCTGTAACAACAAATCCTTCCAGCCAGGCAATATGTGTTGGTAACAATGTAACCTTTAATGCAGCTGGTACAGGAGTAACCGGATATCAATGGGAAGTAAGTACGAATAGTGGTGGTACATGGAATCCGATTGGTGGTGCCATCGCAACTTCCTATACAATTTCAGGAGTTACCGTTGGTTTAAATAATAATCAATACCGTTGTGTGTTGACAGGTCAATGTGGTACTTCAAATACTAATCCTGCTACCTTAACAGTAAATACATTGCCAAATATTTCAGGACAACCATCAAATATTGCTGTTTGTTCAGGAAGCTCAGCATCATTTGCAGTAACAGCAACTGGTACTGGTATTACCTACCAATGGCAGATAAGCACAACTGGAATGGGTGGAACATATAGCAATTTGAGCAATGTGGCTCCTTATTCAAACGTAGGCACTGCAACACTTACAATAAACCCTACAACAACCGGATTAAGTGGTAATTATTATCGCTGTGTTGTAACAGGCACTTGTACACCGCCTGCAACTTCAAATCCTGCATTGTTAACTGTAAACTCATCCGTAACAGTTACTGGTAATCCTTCTGATCAAACAATTTGTGAAGGAACAGGAACCAGCTTTACAGCTGCGGCAAGTGGAAGTGGATTAATATTTCAGTGGGAAGTAAGTACTAATGGTGGTTCTACTTGGAACAATGTTGTTAACAACGCTAATTATGCAGGTGCTACCACACCAACGCTGACGTTAACCAACGTTCCTCCTACATTTAATAATTATAGATACCGTAATAATATAACAAGCCCACCTTGTACACCAGGTATAACTACTGCGGCAACACTTACTGTAAATACATTCCCTGTTATTATAAGTCATCCTTCCAATCTCACTATTTGTGAAGGGGCTAATTCTACATTTACTGTTGGTGCTACAACTGGAGTAGGTGCACTTACTTATCAGTGGCAGTTCAGACAAACACCAGCTTCGGCTTGGGTTAATATTTCAGGTGCTACATCAAGCTCATTTAGTCAAAGCAGTGTAATTGGACAAAATGGTTATCAATTCCGTGCTGTCGTTACAGCTGGTTGCGGATCTTCTAATTCAAATCCTGCAACAATTACTGTAAATGCATTTCCGGTAGCATCAATTAGCAATTTGCCAACTACGCTTTGTCTTTCTGATCCAGCATACAGTCTTACAGCTTCATTAGCTGGAGGTGTTTGGAATGGCCCTGGAGTTACTGGTAACAGCTTTTCGCCAAGTGCTGCTGGTTTGGGAACTAAAACAATCAACTATGTGTTGACTAATGCAGGTTGTGTTACTACCAAAACTTCAATCATTCAGGTAAATGAATGTGCTGATCGTCATCTTAGATTGTACGAGTTTCAGGCATTCAAATTATATCCTACTCCAAATGATGGTCGTTTCAGCATTCGCTTAAACAGCGATTTGTATAACACACTTGGAGTTAGAATTTACAACTCTCTTGGACAGCAGGTTCATGCAGAACAATTTAGCGGTCTTACTTATGGCAGCGTTGTTTCGCTTGACATTGCAGGGGTTCCTAGAGGTGTTTACCAAGTGTTTGTGTACAGTGCAGACCTTGATAAAGTAGATAGCAAAGGTGTAAGCATCATTGTTAATCAATAATAATATATAAACGATTGATAAGAAATCCCGTCTCGCTTTAAGTGAGACGGGATTTTGTTTTTACTCAACTGGAATTACTGTTTTCTTTCATGTTCTGGAGAAATTGAATTTGCGTACCTTTGCCGCCTCAAAAAAAGATGAAATGATAAGTGTAAAAGATTTAAAGTTGGCTTATGGTAAAAGGGTTTTGTTTGAAGATGTAAACCTGAATTTTACAAAAGGCAATTGTTATGGCGTTATTGGTGCCAATGGTGCTGGTAAAAGTACATTCCTGAAAATATTAAGTGGAGAAATTGAACCCAACAAAGGCTCAGTTGAAATTACACCCGGCGAAAGATTGGCGGTTTTAAAACAAAACCAGTTCCAGTTCGATGAAGAATTGGTTTTGAATACAGTGATGATGGGCCATAGTAAATTATGGGCTATCGCAAAAGAAAGAGAAACGATTTATGCGTTGGCTGATTTTACGGAAGAGGATGGAATGAGAGCAGGTGAACTAGAAGCGGAGTTTGGTGAAATAGGTGGATACACTGCAGAGAGTGATGCAGCTACTTTGTTAGGAGAACTTGGTGTTACAGAACAATATCACCAGTCATTAATGAAAGATATCCCTTCTAATCTAAAAGTAAGGGTGTTGCTGGCACAGGCCATCTTTGGTAATCCAGATATTTTATTGTTAGATGAACCTACCAACGGTCTTGATATTGAAACAATCGGCTGGCTGGAAAATTTCCTTGCTGAATATGAAAACGTAGTGTTGGTAGTAAGTCACGACCGTCACTTTTTAGATGCAGTATGTACTCACATAACGGATGTTGATCGTCAGAAAATTAAAATATTTACGGGGAACTACACATTCTGGTACGAGTCTTCTCAGTTAATGGCTCGCCAGATAAGCGATAAGAACAAAAAGACGGAAGATAAGCGTCAGGCATTGATTGATTTCATTGCCCGTTTCAGTGCGAATGCAAGTAAAAGTAAACAAGCAACTTCGAGGAAGAAAGCGTTGGAAAAATTATCTATTGATGAAATTGAACCGAGTTATAGAAAATATCCGGGTATCATCTTCCAACAGTTGCGAGAAGTTGGTAATCAGATTTTGAATGTAGAGAAATTAAAAAAATCAGTTGACGGAAGGGTTTTGTTCAGCAATGTAACCTTCACTGTTAACAAAGGCGATAAGATTGCTTTATTAAGCCGTGACCCGTTGGCCATTACAGCCTTCTTTAATATAATTACAGCCGAAGAAATAGCAGATAGTGGGTCTTATGAATGGGGTACAACGGTTACCCATGCTTATTTACCACAAGAAAATAATGAGTTTTTTAACGGAGAAGATAACCTGATGGATTGGCTTCGTCAATATGTACCATCGCATGTTACAGATGTAGATGAGCCTTTTCTGAGAGGATTTCTTGGTAAAATGTTATTCAGTGGTGATGATGTAATGAAGAAAACAAATGTACTAAGTGGGGGAGAGAAGGTTCGTTGTATGTTAAGCCGAATGATGTTGCAAAGTCCAAATGTTATTTTATTAGATCAACCAACGAATCACCTTGACCTTGAAAGTATACAGGCATTTAACGAACAGTGTACAGATTACAAAGGTATCATTCTACTTACAAGTCATGATCATACTTTTATGCAGACTGTGGCTAATCGTGTAATTGAGTTAACACCGAATGGTATCATCGACAGGTTAATGACTTTTGATGAGTACCTGGAAGATGATAGAGTAAAAACTGTAAAAGAAGAATTGTATAAATAGCAGTTACTGCTAAACTTTAATATTAAGCCTTGTCAAAAGACAAGGCTTTTTCTTTATCTTTCTCCTTCAATGTCAACCACCTCATCCTCCCTCGCCAAAAGAATCGGATTCTGGTCTGCTACCGCTATTATAATCGGCAGTGTAATCGGCTCCGGCGTTTTTATGAAACCAGCCAGCATGGCTGCACAGTTAGGTTCGCCGATATGGTTAACGGTTATCTGGATTATTGCAGGAATTTTTTCTTTGTTCGGCGCATTGATTTATGCAGAGCTTGGTGCCATGATTCCAGAAACAGGTGGGCTTTATGTTTATTTCAAAAGAATGTTTGGCGACTTTGTAGGGTATCTCTACGGTTGGGCTGCTTTTTCTGCAATTAATACAACTGGCATTGCTGCTATATCATTCGTTTGTGCACAGTATGCAGATTATTTTTTGCATTTACCAAGATTACATACAATTACTGAACACTCCGTTATCTGGCATATCCCTTTTATTGGAGATTTATTTCCGTTGGAGAATATAGGTGTAAAATCATTGGCTATTCTTCTGGTAATACTATTCACTACCATTAATTATTTAAGCACCAAAGCTGGAAGTATTTTTCAAGTTGTTTCAACATTTATAAAAGTGGCAGCTCTTGTATTGTTGGTATTTGGAATTTTCTTTTCAGGAGCTGGTGATATAAATAATTTCTTTACAGCAGAAAACCCTAAACAAAATGGTGCTTTATTGGCAGGTATTATGGCTGCTCTTTCAGGTGCTTTTTTTGCATATGATGGTTGGATAAATATCACATTTATTGCCGGCGAAATAAAAAATCCTCAGAGGAATATTCCGAAGAGTCTTTTTACAGGTGTGTTAACCTGCATCGTTATTTATGTGTTGGTAAATCAGGCATACCTCTATGTAATGCCGGTAGAAAGTATTGCAACATCATCGTTAGTTGCGGCAGATGCAATGACAATTGCAATGGGAAGTATGGCTGGCGCCGTTATTGCTGCATTGATCGTAATCTGTACACTCGGTGCCATCAATGGTAATGCGATGGCTACCGCTAGAGTTACTTATGCAATGGGAAAAGATAAAATCTTTTTGCCTTGGACAGGAAAGGCGCATCCGAAATTTCAAACCCCCGGTAATGCATTGGTTTTACATTGTATATGGATATGTATGTTTATTATAACCGGATCGTTTGATATGTTGGCAGATATCATGGTGTTTATGACCTGGATATTTTATGGATTGGGTGCAGTTGGCGTTTTTATTCTGAGAAAAAAAATGGCTACCACTGAAAGACCTTATAAAATATGGAAGCATCCTTTAGTAACTTTATTATATATTGCTTTTACTGCTTTCTTTTTAGGGGCAACAATCTATAATGATGTTTCAAATTATCTGGCAGGTACACAACCAGTCATTAATTCCCTGCTTGGATTGCTGATAACTGCTTTAGGTATCCCTCTCTATTTTTATTATAAAAAGAAGAATAAATAAAGAGTTACTGTATAAATACCGCTGATTGGGTATATAGCAGCTAAACGATTTTCATAATTTTATCGTACTAAAAGTAAAAGATGCGCCTTCTTTTTTCTATATTATGTTTTGGCATTTGTTCAGTAGTTGCAGCACAATCACCATATTTATCCGTCAGGTTCAATATGGATAGCTTAGATATTACCAGCAGCAGCAAGTTTAAGATCGAAATGAAAATTTGCGAACCCATTAATAAAACGGTCATAGGCGACTGGTTTACCAACGATACTTCTGATATTGTTTTTTCAAAACTCACGGCTGCTGATATCAATTGTGGTAAATATATGGTAGAAGGAGAAGGCATAGAAGTTTTAAGTGGAGAAAAAATAGTACCTCGTTACAATTCTTATAAATTCAGCAACCAGCGATTTGCGTGGGAGTCCATTCTTATATTCAGAATTAGTAACAGATCATCACCAGGTTTACAGCCGCCCATGTATGTTATTGTTCCCATAAAACATAAATCTTTTGTTTCTTCAGTTAGCATTGCAGATGTTACTTACAAATCGGGCAATGTGGTTTTTATTGATAAAGCCACAGCCACATTTCCTAATAAAAGACTAACTATCAATCATTCTCTGAAAAACGAAACGGGTATTCGCATTGAAGGTTCTACGTTCAGCAGTTGGGTAGAGGATTAGATCTTGCTTCAACTTTTCTTATTACATCGATTTTTACATTAACTGCTACTTTTGTATGGCAGATCAAACCAGATAAATATGCAAACAGTTATCGTAACAGGCGCATCCGGCAATCTTGGCCGGGCAGTTGTTCAACATTTTTTGGATGAAAAATGGAAAGTAACTGGCACTGTAACTCACGGAGACAATACTGATTTTGCTATTACTAGTAATGCATTTGAAAAAGTGGTAGCTGATTTGATGAACGAAGAAGCCGCATTAGAAACTATACAAACAATTATACATCACCAGTCAGTTATCAATGCTGCCGTACTAACCGTAGGTGGTTTTGCAATGGGTTCCATCGCAGAAACTAAAACAAGTGATATTGCCAAACAATACAAACTCAATTTTGAAACAACATACAATATTGCCCGGCCTGTTTTTATACAGATGATGAAACAGGGTAGCGGCCGCATTTTTCTTATCGGTTCTCAACCGGGAAAAGATATGCAGAACAGCAAAGGAATGACGGCCTATGGTTTAAGCAAGTCGCTTATTTTCCGACTGGCAGAGCTGATGAATGAGGAAGCAAAAGATACGGAGGTAATAACTTGTGTGGTTATCCCTTCCACTATCGATACGCCACAGAATAGAAAAGCAATGCCCGATGCGGATTTTAGTAAATGGATTACACCGGAAAAACTGGCAGGTCATATTTATGAAAACTGTATGGCTACAGAAAATGTAAAACGCATCATTGAACTTTAAGTTTTCGCAATAGAAATTACCTCATTTCGCTAACTTGCGGACCAACATTGTTATTATGCGTTACATTAAATGGATTGGCCTTGCAGCAGCAGTATTGTTGATTGCTTCTTGCTTTACTCCCTGGGTTTATATTGCTTCGAGAAATATTACCGTATCTGGTATCGATGCAACTGGTACTACATTTGGCAAACCAGGATATTTTCATTTTTTATGTGCTTTCTTTTTCCTGTTGTTTCATTTTATTCCTCGTATTTGGGCAAAACGATCAAACCTGCTAGTGGCGGCATTAAATACGGCATGGGCATTGCGAAATTTCTTTATGATTGCTGCCTGTTATGGTGGCGAATGTCCCGAAAGAAAAATAGGGCTTTACCTCGTTTTGCTTTCTTCATTACTTATGTTAGCTTCTACTTTTTTCCCCGATATGAAGATGACTGCTGATAAAAAAGAGAACAAATAATAGAGAAGCTTCATTTGTTACTTATTCTTCATAAGTAAGTTATCCACAAAGAGTTTTATCACTTCTACAGCTTGCTATTGATTTGTATATTAGCAGACTTCCTCCCTTTAAAAATTAGTCTTTCTGTAACCTCTTGGAATAATTGTTGTGCATCATCTCGATGCAAAATTGTTTTGTAGCAACGAGAACTATTTGCTATAAAAACTGTTCTTTTATACAGTACTTCTTCATGTTTTCTTAATACAGAAAAGATGTGGATGGCAGTTTTGCAGTTTAGTTTTGCATGTCCCATCCAAATCCTCTGAATGTCCGGTTAAGAAAATTCTTATACTGTGAAAATTTAATTTTTAATCTAAATATTTATTATGAAGAAGATTTACTTTTTGGTGGTAGTTATGGTTTTTACTTTTTTGGGAGCAAAAGGACAGATTATAAGCCAGTATGTTGAAACATCTTCTGGAACAACCCCTAAGGGGATTGAGATTTGGAATAACACTGCCGGGACATTAAATTTTAGTGTTAACAATCTGGTTATTCAACAAGGTTCTAATGGAGGAGCTCTAAGTACTTTGGTTACAATCAGTTCAGGTACATTGGCTGCCAATGCTGTAATTGTAATAGGAACAAGTGATATGGAAGCAACTGTAACAGGAAATGGAGCTGTTTTCGTAACTCAGGCATTTACGTTCAACGGAGATGATGCATTAGCAGTTAGATATGGTGGTACTACGACAGATGTTTTTGGGTTACCTGGTAATGATCCAGGTACTGCTTGGACAGGTAGTGGTGTCTCAACTGCCAACTCAAATATTCAATTAAAAACAGGTATCACAGCCGGTGATTTAGACGGATGGACTGATCCCAGTATACGTTTTGAGACTGTATCAACTGATAACAGTATAACTGGTTTTGGCCTTGCTCCAATTAGTGTGCCTTGCTCTGCACCAAACATTCAAGCAAGTGATATTACTTTTTCTTCCATTGGAATTAATACTATGACTGTAGGATGGACGAATGGCGATGGACTAGCCAGAATAGTAGTTATGAATACGACTAATTCTTTTACAGATCCTACAGATGGAACTACGCCAATTCCCGATCCGAATTATGGTGGTAGTGGAGAGCAGGTTGTGTATAATGGAAATGGTAATTCTGTTGATATAGCTGTTTTAAGCCCGGCAACAACTTATTGGTATAGAGTGTATGAATATAATTGCATTGCATTAAATACAAAATACAATATTTCGGCAGCTGCAAATAACCCTAACAGCCAGGTTACAGTAGCCTCCTGTGCAGCACCTCTCACTCAGGCTTCTGGAATAAATTTTACAGCTGTTGCTGGTACTTCTATGACAATTAACTGGACACCCGGAAACGGCTCAAAAAGGATTGTAATTATTAATACTACTAACTCTTTTACAGATCCCGTTGATGGAACAGATCCATCTCCGAATACTATATATTCAGGAAGCGGCGAGCAGGTTATTTATAACAATACTGGTTCATCAGTATCAGTAACCGGATTATCGTTTGGTACAACATATTGGTATAGGGTTTATGAGTATAATTGTTCAGGTGTTAATACAAAATTTAATACTTCAACGGCTACAGATAATCCGCTGAGTCAGGCAACAACAGCTGCACCTGCATTGGGTTTGCAATTAACAGCTGCAAACACTAATTATGTAATTGATTTTGATAATACTGTTGCGAATGTAAATAATGGTCAATATTTAGGAACTGGTTTTACAACTTCCCCTGTTGCTGGACAACTAAACTCAGATGCTTGGGCAACTACAGGAATGAGTGATGGTGGTGGTGGTTTTGGTGGCAGCTATACAACCCTTGACTTTGCCAGAGGGACTTCAAGTGGTGGAGTTGGTACCGGAGGATATTATGCATTTACTGTCAGTACAGGTAATAGTGCTTTTGGAATTCAACCCGGAGGAAATGATTGGACTCCTGGGACTCTTACATTAAAGGTACAAAATAATACTGGATCGGTTTTGAGTTCATTAGGGCTTGCATATAAAGTATTTAATTTTAATGACGGGTTATATTCAGGAACTTTTAATTTTTCATATTCAGTTGATAATGTCACTTATATTCCTGTTAGCACAGTCGATTTTGCTTCGATAGAAGCTGCAGACGGATCGCCAGTATGGAAAGCTTATCTACGGTCACTATCTATAACTGGATTAACGGTCGCTAACGGCGATTACATATACTTACGCTGGCTTGGTGATGATAATGGTGGCAGCACTAGCCGTGATGAGTTTGCATTAGATGATATTTCTATCGTAGCAAATCCAACCACAGTTTATCCATCTGTAGGAGGTAATATTACACAAGCGAATATTACAGGAAATGTTCAACTCTCTTCCAACCTTACCATTGAGGATTTATTAGCTTTAAATGGAGGTAAGGTATTTCTTGGAAATAACGACTTGTATGTAGTAAATTCCTTACCTGCTGCAGTAGCTCCTTATTCAGCTACTTCTTATGTAGTTACCAACGGAGCAGGTTCTTTTAAAAGAGATGTAATTGAAAATACTGGTTATACATTCCCAATAGGAAATACAGCAAATCTCCAGCTAGCTCAAATTGATTTTACAGAAGTTTTTAATGGAGCACAGAATGTACTTAATACATTGTCCACTAGATTTATTAATGGTGCTAGTGGTTCCAATGGTTTGCCTCTTGGAGAGTCTGGTGACAATATTCAAAGAACTTCCGATTACGGATATTGGGAACTAAATGCACAAAATCCAAGTCCAAATCTTTATAGGGGTACATTTACCGCCAAAGGTTTTTTTGATATAATTGATTATACAAAAATTCATTTAGTTAAAAGAGATAACAGTGCTTCGCCCTGGACATTGAACGGAGTTCATTTTACAACCACCGGAAGTAATAGTTTGGCAGTATTGGAAAGAACGGATATGGTAGGGTTCTCTCAATTTGGAGTTGGTGGTCAAAATAATGTTTCCCTGCCTGTAAAATTTGTTGATGTAAGTGCTGCAAAAGCTGGCTCTGCTATCAGAATTGCATGGAGTAATCTTACGGAATTAAACATTACTGAATACGTAGTAGAAAGATCGGCAAATGGTCAGCAATTTACTGCTATCAATATGCAAAATGCCTTAAGAAATGATGGCGGAAAAGCCAGCTATTCACAAATTGATGCGTCTCCAATTCTAGGTGTTAGTTATTATAGAATTAGTGCAGTTGAGGTTGATGGTAAAAAATTCTATAGCATTATTGTAAGAGTAGATACCCGTCAATCAAATACCACAGATATTAATCTTTATCCAAATCCGGTTAGAGATGGACAGTTTGTAATGCAAATACCAGAGTTGAATGCAGGAAAATATAATCTTCAGGTCTTTAATGCAGTTGGTCAGCAAGTAATAACACAAACGATTGAGCATTTAGGTGGATTTGCTATTCGTTCTGTTCAGTTACCAACTGGTCAAACAAGTGGAGTGTATACGGTTGTGCTTGTTGGCGAAAATGCTAAAATGACTAAAGCATTTCTGGTTCAATAGAATCAAATTGTAAATACGGAAAAACCAAGATATATAAATCCGTTCCAATCCTGAGTTTATCAAAGGAAAGGAACGGATTTTTTTATTGACTTAAATAAAATAATATAAATTAATCAAGAACTGAAAGGCTTTCACCAATTATCTCCACACACTCAACAATCTGCTTTTTAGTTATAACCAATGGAGGTGCAAAACGGATCTTGTCGCCATGTGTTGGTTTTGCAAGTAATCCATTTTCTTTCATCTGCATACACAAGTCCCAGGCTGCATTT
>Ga0073902_10001201_pt1 | contig 14210 bp, 8 predicted proteins | sample KloWWTmeKNB19Kit_FD_66667 | JGI IMG/M metagenome (GOLD analysis project Ga0073902, IMG submission 66667) | Active sludge microbial communities from Klosterneuburg, Austria, studying microevolution and ecology of nitrifiers - Klosterneuburg... | ecosystem: Engineered > WWTP > Aerobic digester >...
AACTGCCTTCCCATCTGTCGAGAGCCTGCAAGCGTATCTTCCAGGCGCCTTCGTCAACGCGCAATCCCAGATCACCGGATCAACAAGCCCGCCGAGCATGCCCTGTTCACATGATAACGCGACAGCAGGCGAAAACGAAGCCACATCGACAAAGACGGAAGAAATCCGGATCGGCAGTTTGTTTGGATTCGTGACGTCAAAGTCGATTCGGGCACCCGAGTAGCCAAGCGGAACCCCTGTGCATCGGATAACTCCATTGGGTGAAGTCGTTTCCACGCTGTAATACGGCCATGTGCCGGGCTTCGTCACCAATGGCTGACGGAAAGAAGTACTTTTCGGCAATGGATCGAGGGCGTGCAGTGTTTCCGTAGGCGACGGCAGTGGGAATTCCCAAGAGACAGTTGGTCGCTCACGTGCACACAGAGCCAATAGTTTGTCAAGTTGACTGTAGCGGTAGCAGGCCATAATCAGTTCGGCGATGAGCTTACGCTTCGTGCCTCCCCTAAGATTCTCATGATCAATATTTAGGTCAAAACAGAGCAGTTCAACACCTTCAAGGTCAAACCTGGTTTCGATAGCTCTTCGAAGTGCGGCAGCATCAATGTCCATGAACACTAGATTACCAAATAGTAGCGCGATCACGATCAGGTCCGCTTCACGCCAAAGGAAGGATCCGTCCCCTCCACAAGTCAAGTGCCCGGCACCGCGCGCCAGAAAACGCTGCAAAGCATAACCAACCAGAGTCTCTCCCCCAATCAACCGCCCGCGAGAGGCATTTCTGATGAAACTGGCCATCGGCCAAGGAATACAGACTGTCCCGCACAAGATGTACACGGTCGGTGCCCATTCGCCGCTCGGAATAGGCTTTGCAGTTGGCCCCGGTGATGGGGAAGCTCGACAAGCTCTACCAGGGCAAAGTGCACTAAATGTACCCGCCTCGGCGCGATCGGGTGTAGGCTCGGCCCAGCGTGAACACACACACTGACCCGGCCCAGCCGCCCTCCGAGCTCGCGCCCGGGGCCTTGCCCGCGGACAGGACCGCCCGCGCCATGCGACGCCGCGCCCGGCAGGCCGTCATCCTGGTCGCCCTGCTTATCGTGGCGGCCCTGCTCGATGACGGATTGATCGGCTTGGGTGTCACGTTTCCGTTGGTGTTCGCGATTCCCATCCTGGCGGCCGCGCTTGTCGCGGGCGGACGCTTCATCCTGCCCGTCGTGGCGCTCTCCGCCGTCGCCCATGCGGTCCTCATCCAGCGTTGGGCGCCCGCCCTGCCCAATCTCGTCGCCGCCCACCTCATCAATCTGGCCTTCTTCGCGGTATCGTTTGTTGTCGCGCGAGCGCTCTCGACCGTGCTCATGTCCGTCGCCTTCCTCCAGCGCAGCCGTGAGTGGCGCGCCCATCTGGGGCCAATGCCAATCGGGTCGCGTTTTGTCATTCTGCCCGGAGATGCCGCGGCGGATCTTGAGCCGGGCCTTCTCCCGCTTCGGCTTGATCCGGGGGCCGCCTTTGGCAGCGGCTCGCACCCGACCACGCGAATGTGCGTCGCGTTGCTCGAAGAGACCGTCCGTCCCGGGGATCGGGTCTTCGATCTGGGATGCGGCTCGGGCATTCTGGCGATCGCAGCGCTCAAGTTGGGAGCCACTTCCGCGCTCGGCGCCGACATCGATCCCGAGGCCGAGCGCATGACCCGTGAGAACGCCGACAAAAATGGCGTGGTGGATCAACTCTCCTTTCGGCTTGGTTCAGTCGAGACAGCCGACGGCGCCCATTTCGAGCTTGTCACGGCCAATATTCTCGCCGACGTGCTCGTGGCGCTGCTCGGGAACGGGCTGGCCGGCACGGTCGCTCCCGGGGGCGCGCTCATCCTGTCCGGCATTCGGGCTGAGCGCGAAGCCGCCATCGCCAAGGCGCTTGCCATCGCGGGCTTTGGCGTGGTCGAGCGCCGGTCATCCGATGGGTGGGTGGCCCTGCTGGCCCGCGCAAAGCTGGCAGCAGACCTGCAAAACCGGAGACTGGCCGCGCGACCAATCAGTCAATCGAACATGGATAGACAGGATGGACAGGATTGAACCGGAATGCACCCTCGCCAACGGTCCGTCACGGGAAAGCCATCCTGTAAATCCTGTCCATCCATGTCCATTCACGCATCGGGCTGTCGATCCCCCGCCTTCTTGAGCGACTTGGACATATTGATGTTGGTGATCTCGTAGCCCAGCTTTTCGTACAACGCACGAGCGCCATGATTGAAGCCAAACACATGCAAGCTGACGGTGGACAGGCCCAACTCGCGCGCCTTGACTTCCAGGGCCAGCATCGCCCGGGTGGCATAGCCGCGCCGGCGATAGGGCGCTTCCACTTCCAAATCGTAGATAAAGCCGACCGGCGGCGACTTTCGCCCATCCTCGGCCAACCAGACGACACCCACGCGCTCGCCCGTGTGCGTATCAAGAATACGGTACAAGTGCTGCCCCGGCGTGTCCAGTCCCTTCGGCAACAAAGCCTGGCAATCCTCGCGTGAACGCCGGACCGACTCTTCGCTTGTCCAGTTGCCCGATTGGACCTTTTCGGCGGCAAATTCCACGACGAGTCTTTCGAAATAGGGATCGTATTCAGCCGGGCTCATTGGCACAAGATCAATCATGTCTGCCCACCTGTCATCTGAACGCCTCGCGCTTGCCGGACGTAAGTTGCCCGCCGGCGCTGGCGACACTCCGTCGAAATCCCTCGCTCAGCGCGCGCTGGGCGAGGGATTTCGACGCTACGAGGAATTTTCGCGTGGAACCTGGAAGTCATCCTTAATTGATTGGCGAGATCGCAATCCCCGCGCTTCGCGCGGGGACTGCGATCTCGCTGGTCATTTTTAGGACGGCTTCTAGGGTTTCGCGGTGCGGAAGATTATCGGCAGGTAGACCTTGCCGCCCTGAGGCGTCCTGGGTGCCGACGGCGTCGGCGTCCCGATCCCGGGCACGCTGACTGTCGGAGGCTTCGCGGTCAACACCGAAAGATCCACCGTCGGCACAACGACGGTCTGCCCAGCGATACTGGTCGGGGTGGCATCCTGCGGCAGGAAGGGCAACGTGGCCCGCATCGCCGGGTTCAGGACAACGGACACGATGGTCGCCAGACAGGCCAGCACCACAACGATTGCGGCGATCATGGCGATGATGCCCAACGCCGAGCTCTTCTTTTTCGCCTCGGGCGGCTGGCCGATGGGCCTGCGGCTGCCCGTGCCCGGAGGCGCCGCGCCCAGGCCGCCGGCGCTCACCGGGATCGGCATCGGGATCGGCATGTTCAGGGCTTCTTGCGAAAACCCCGGCATGGGCGCCGGCGGTTGCACCATGGTTGCCCCGGCCGCCATCGGATATGAAGGCTGGACCTGCGGCGCGGGCGGCTGAACCATCGTCGCCCCGCCAATGGGCGGCGGTTGATAGACGGGCTGAGCAGACGCGGTCGGGGGGCGGAACTCAACGGTCCGATCAAAGGCCGTCGACGATGGCATCGGCGGCGGGGCGGACACGGGCGTGTCCATGCTCAGCGGACGGCCTTCGTAGGCGGCTTGAATATCCGCCGCGAGCGTGGCCGCGACAGAATAGCGGTCATCGGGACGCTTGGCCATCGACCGGTCGATGATGCGCTGCCAGTCCGGCGACAGCCCGAGTTGGGAGGCCAGGATCCGCGGAATGGGATCCATGACGTGCTTGAGCATGATCCCGGTGGGATTCTCGGCGTTGAAGGGAAGCTTGCCGGTCAGCATCTCATACAACATCGCGCCCAACGCATACAGATCAGAACGCCCGTCGAGCGGTTCTCCGCGGGCCTGCTCCGGGCTCATGTAGGCCGGCGTGCCGATGACCTGGCTGCGGGTCAAGTCCGAGCGCGACATGGCTGTCTTCGCAATGCCAAAGTCGCTCAAGAAGGGCTCGCCCGCATCGTCAAACAAGACGTTGGCCGGCTTCAGATCTCGGTGCACGATCCCGCGCGCATGGGCCCGATCGAGGCCAGGGGCCAGGCGATTGAACAGCCGGACGATCTCGCTGGTCGCCATCGGTGTGCCATTCAGACGCTCGGCCAGCGAGCCCGCGCTCATGTAGCGCATGGCCAGATACAACCGGCCGTCCGCCTCGCCGTAGTCGTAGACCGGCACAATGACAACGCTTTCGATCGAGGCCACCGTTTTTGCCTCGCGGTCAAAGCGCGCCCGAAAGGTCTCGTCGTGGAGGAACTCCGGAGGGAGCACTTTGAGCGCCACGTTCCGCTCGAAAACCGGGTCAAAGGCCTCGTAGACGGTGGCCATGCCCCCGCGGGCAATCTCGCGCTTGATGATGTACTTGCCGATCTTTTCTGGCATCATGTTACTAACCACTTTACCGCGAAAAATGAATCGTGCGTTCGTAAACCGGTAAGAACTCCTGACGGAGCCTGTTTCTCGAGCCGATCTTCCGGCCGAAGCCGGGGACATCGCCTCGGGGTTTGGTTTTCGTCGTGGTCCTAAGGCATCCCCCACAGCCGAACGCCGCTGCTGGAGGTCCCAAACACCGCCAACCGGCCATCCGCTGAAAAGTCCACACTGGTGACCCCAGCCAGTGTGATCAGCCTGAACGCCGCCGTAGACGGGTCCTTAATCAGATCGGCCAGGCGATAGAACTTGCTTCGGGTGCGGCCGCCGACGAAGAGCAAATCACCACTGGGCGGGAATCCCAGCGACTCGAGCGCGTTGCCGTCTTCCTTGAATGACGCGGCCACGGTCCAGTCGGCGGTTTTCCACACCCGCGCATCACTGGTCTGATCGCCCGTGCTGCAGGTCTTGGCGCACGCCGCAGCCGCAAAGTAGCGGCCATCCGGCGAGAAGGCCGCCGGGACGCTCGCGCCATTCGTGTCGAATTTGTACGACATGACCCGCCGGCCATCGTTGACGCGCCAGACAGTGACCTGCCCCAGGCTGGTGGAGGCCGCGAGCAAACCGCCATCGGCTGAAAACCGCAGGCTGCCCATGTTGTAACCGTTGTCGACCTGGAACACGCGTGCTCCGGTGTCACTGGCAAAGATCTGGATAGGCGTCTTGCCGATCGCATCCACGCCGCCGGCTGCAACCAGCCGCCCATCCGGCGAGAACTGCGCAGTGCCCATCTCGAGCGCCACTGTCGCGAGTTGGCGGATGATCTGGCCATCCGCGACCTTGTAGAGCGCCGCCTGCTTGCCAACTGCGATGACGACCGACTTGCCATCGGGCGACACGTCGGACGTCCACGGTATGGAGCCCATCGTAAAGCGCGCCTGCGTGCTGCCGTCGGCGCGCCGCCAGACTTGAAAGCGGTTCTGCGCAATCGCCTGATTGGGCGTGTTCCCCAACGACCCAAAGATCGTGACACCGTCCGGCCCGAACCCCACGCTACGGACAACTGTATCCGTTGAGTCGGCCATCACCCGGAGTTCGCGCAATGACCCCATTGAATTTGCGTCCAGCGTAGACGCGCGAGGGGTGGCTGTCGGAGGTATCGTTGGCGAGGCGGCGGGCCGGGCCGTCGCGGGAATCGCCGTCGCAGCAGGCAGCGTCACCTGAATCGCCGTGGGTGGCCTGACGGTCGGCGGCGCGAGCGTCGCCGCGGCTGTTGCGGCTGGAGCCGCCGGGAACGCCCCACCCAGCGCGCCCAGGGTTGAAACCACAGCCAGACCACTGCCGATGAGCACGCAGGCGCCTGCAACGCCGAGCACGATGAGCAGAGGCGATATGCGCCGGCCTTGGGCTGGCAAGACAGCCGGGGCGCCAGGGATGGATGGCGTCGGCACGGCGGTTATGGGCCGCGGCGGCGTGCCAGGTCTGGGAGCCTGAGGGCCGGTCGCCAGGGGAGCCGCAACAGGGACTTGACCATAGCTTGGCGAGCCATAGACCTGGGTCACCGGCGCGCCGGGCTGCACAATGGGATTGGGCGACTCCATCGGTGGCGTGGCCGACATCGAGCGCCCTTCGGCGATGGCGCGCAAATCATTAGCCAGGCTGGCCATGTTGGCATAGCGGTCGTCCGGCCGTTTGGCCAGAGCCCGATCGATCACGGCCTGCCATGCCCCGGGCAAACCCGGCGCGACAGTATCAAGACGCGGGATCGGGTCGAGGATGTGCTTCATCATCATCCCGGTCGGAGTCTCGGACGTATAGGGCAATCTGCCTGCAAGCATCTCGAACAGCATTACCCCCATCGCGTAGATGTCCGAGCGCCCGTCGAGCCGCTCGCCGCGGGCCTGCTCGGGGCTCATGTACGAGGGCGTGCCTATGGCGCCGCCCTGGGTCAACTCGGTATTCGAGGTGATGGCGAGTTTGGCGATGCCGAAGTCGCTCACATACGGTTCGCCGTTGTCGTCAAACAAGACGTTGCCAGGCTTCAGGTCGCGATGAACCACGCCCTTGCCATGGGCCAGGTCGAGGGCCGGCGCCACGCGTTCATAGATTCTCGAGATCGCCGCGACCGGCAGCCGGCCAACGCGCAGTTTGTCGGCGAGAGACCCGCCGCCCATATAGCGCATCGCCAAAAAGACTTTGTGATCCGCCTCGCCGTAGTCGTAAACGGGCACAATTGCCGGATGTTCGAGCGCGGCGATCGTCTTGGCTTCGCGCTCAAATCGGGCCCGAAACGTGCCGTCGTGGAGCAGCTCATCAGGCAACACCTTGAGCGCGATCGTCCGATCAAAGGTCGGATCCCATGCCTCGAACACCGTCGCCATTCCGCCCCGGCCCAACTCGCGCCGGATTTGGTACTTTCCGATCTTGTCCATCGCCATGGGCCGACTCTACCGCGAAACAGACGCGCATGCGCCTGGCGCGGCAGCGCATTCTGGGAGCGCGGGCATCTTGCCCGCGCGCTCGCGGCTCATCGCCGCGTTACTCGGTGTTCCCCCGGATCGCGCGGGCGAGACGCCCGCGCTCCCAGTTGCGTGGTCGCGGAAGAGCGCTAGTTATTGATGACGACGGTAATCTGGGGCTTGTTCGGGAGGAGATTCGCGTAGCCGGGCCGGCCAACCCCCACAACCGTCAGGCGCAGCACATACGTGCCATTGGGCAGCTTCGCGCCGTCATAAGTGCGGGACGTGTCCCACGTCATCAGCGCGCCGTTGCTGACCGGCTTCAGAAACTTGCCAGCCACAAAACACAGTCCGGTGGCGCCGCAGCGCGAATCAACGAACTCGAATTTGTAGTATTCGAAATCAACACAGCTTGCGCTGCCCGTGACGACGACTTTGCCCTTCAGCGTCTGCCCGTTCGCGGGTGACGTGATTGCCGCAGTCCCCGTGGTGCATGACGGACCGCTTGTGGCAACTGCCGTCGCGGTGGGAGAGCGGGTCGCGGTCGGCGCCGGCGTAAGGGTTGGGGCCGTCGTCGGCGTGGGCAGCCCGGCCGTCGCCGTCGCGGCAGGGATGGGCGTCGATGTTGGCAGCACAACCGCAACCGTCGTCGGGAGCGCGACTTGCGCCAGCGTCGGCAGCACGACCTGTATCGTCGTCGGAAGAACAAGCGGCGCCGCTGTCGGCAGCGCAGCGGGCGGGACTGTCGCCGTTGCGGCCGCGCCGCCCAGCGCCCCGGAAGCGACCAACGCAGCCGAACCACCGCCACACAGCATGAGCGCACCAACGACGCCCAGCACGATCAACAACGGCGACGTGCGGCGGCGTTCGCCCGCGGCAGCCGCCGGTGGCGCCTGGCTCGCAGGCATCGCCATCCCCAGGGTGCCTTGGGCCAGCATCGGGCGCGGCGGCGTCCCTCGTGCGACCGTGGGCGCACCCATGACCGATGTCGCGTCTACGGGAGTTTGGCCATAGGCCGGCGACCCGTAAACCTGGGTCACCGGCGCACCCGCCAGGAGAACAGGATTGGGCGATTCCATGGGCGGCGTTGACGTCATCGAGCGCCCATCCGCGATCGCGCGCAAGTCATTGGCAAGGCTGGCCATGTTGGCATACCGATCCTCGGGTCGCTTCGCCATCGCCCGATCGATCACGGCCTGCCACGCGCCCGGCAGGCCAGGCGCGACCGAATTCAGGCGCGGGATCGGATCGAGAATGTGCTTCATCATCAACCCGGTTGGCGTCTCGGACCGATAGGGCAGGCTCCCGGCCAGCATTTCGAAGAGCATCACCCCCATCGCATAAATATCAGAGCGTCCGTCGAGACGCTCGCCGCGGGCCTGCTCCGGGCTCATATACGACGGTGTTCCGATCACGCCCCCATGGGTGAGCTCTGTGTTTGACGAGATCGCCAGTTTGGCGATGCCAAAGTCGCTCACATAGGGCTCGCCGTTGTCGTCAAACAGGATATTGCCCGGCTTCAGATCGCGGTGGGTGACGCCCTTGCCGTGGGCGAGATCGAGCGCCGGCGCCACCCGCTCGTAGATTCTGGCGATGGCCGGGGCCGTCAAACGGCCCGCGCGCAACTTGTCGGCCAGCGACCCGCCGCCCATGTAGCGCATCGCCAGGAAGACTTTGGTGTCAGCCTCGCCGTAGTCGTAGACTGGGACGATGGCCGGATGCTCTAGAGCGGCAATGGTTTTGGCCTCGCGCTCAAAGCGCTGGCGAAATGTGCCATCGTGGAGCAGTTCATCGGGCAGCACCTTGAGCGCGACCTTCCGATCAAATGTTGGATCCCACGCTTCGAAGACGGTCGCCATACCGCCCCGCCCCAGTTCACCTCGAATCTGATACTTCCCGACCTTGTCAATCGCCATGGGCCGACTTTAGCGCAGAACGCCGGAATTGGGATGGGCGTTGAGATCGAAACAGGTTTCCGGAAGCAAAACACCCTGACTCGCCGAACGGCGGGTCAGGGTGTTTTGCTTCCGGAAAACGTCACGCACAGCGGTTAGCGTGTCGTCGCGCGCACACGCGGACGCGGGCGGGCCGGCGCCGGTTTCCGGCGCGGGCGAAGCGCCGCAGGAACCTGCTCAGCCTCCGGTTTTTCCGGCGGCGCAACCGGCGCCCGGGTGAGGGCCACCTTCAGCACCTCGTCCATGCGGGTGACCTGGACAAGCGTCATATCGCGCTGCGCCTTGCGGGGTACCTCGTCCAGATCCTTGGCGTTCTTCTTCGGCAGGATGAAGGTATGAATCCCGGCCCGGTGGGCGGCCAGTATCTTTTCCTTGAGCCCGCCGATGGGCAGCACCCGCCCGCGCAAGGTGATTTCGCCCGTCATTGCCACATCCCGCCGAATTGGGGTGCGGGTGAGGGTCGACACGAGGGCCGTTGCGATCGCAATACCCGCCGACGGCCCATCCTTGGGAATCGCTCCTTCGGCCACGTGCACATGAAAGTCGCTCTTTTCAAAGACGCGCGCCGCAATCCCAAGCTGAGCGGCGAAACCGCGCGCGTAGCTCATGGCCGCCTGCGCGCTCTCCTGCATGACATTGCCCAATTGGCCGGTCAATTGCAGGCTGCCCTTGCCCTCGAGTTCGGTCACCTCGATCTGCATCAGATCGCCGCCGCCCTCGCTCCAACTGACCCCGTTCGCCACCCCAACCTGATCCTCCGCGTCGACGCGTCCAAAGTCAAACTGGGGCGGACCAAGAAACTCATTCAGGCCAGTGGCCTGAATGCGGCGCGGCAGGGCCTTGCCCTCGGCCTTGCGCCGGGCAAGCTTGCGCAGCACCATGCTGATCTCGCGCTCGAGCCCGCGCACACCCGCTTCGTACGTGTATTCGCGCACAATGGTCTTGACCACATCGTCGCTCAGGACGGGCGGGGTGTCCTTCAGGCCGTTCTCCTCGATTGTGCGCGGAATGATGTAGCGCCGGGCGATCTCGAGCTTCTCTTCCTCGACATAGCCGGGGAACTCGATGATCTCCATGCGATCAAGCAGGGCCGAGGGCAGCGTATGCACGCTGTTGGCCGTCGTCACCCACAACACCTGCGACAGGTCGTAGGCAATATCGAGGTAATGGTCCTCGAATTCTGCGTTTTGCTCGGGGTCAAGCGCTTCGAGCAGCGCGGCGGCCGGATCGCCCCGATAGTCGCCCATCTTGTCGATCTCGTCCAGGACAAACAACGGGTTGACCGTGCCGGCCCGCTTCAGGGTCTGGAGAATCCGGCCGGGCAGCGCGCCCACGTAGGTCCGGCGGTGGCCGCGGATCTCGGCCTCGTCGTGGATGCCGCCCACGCTCATCCGGGCAAATTTCCGCCCAAGCGCTTCGGCGATGCTGCGAGCCAGGCTGGTCTTGCCCGTCCCGGGCGGGCCAACGAAACAGATGATCGGGCTGCGCATCCGCCCGCTGGTCAGCTTGCGGACCGAGATGTATTCGAGGATGCGCTCTTTGGCTTTCTTCAGCCCGTAGTGGCGCTCGTTGAGGATCTTCTCGGCGTTCGCTACGTCGAGATTGTCCGTTGTGCGCTCGGTCCAGGGCAGGTCGAGCAGCCACTCGACATAGTTGCGGGTCATCCCGATCTCGGGGCCCATCATGCTGTTCATCCGGGACAGGCGCGCAATCTCCTGCTCGACCCGCTGGCGGGGCACATCCGGCAGCTCTTTTGTCTTGAGGCGGGCGAGGAGTTGATCGGCGTCATTGGTTTCCGTGGTGATCTCACCCAGCTCGGTCTGGAGCGCCTTGATTTGCTCGCGCAGGAAGACCTCGCGCTGGCCCTTGTCGAGCTCCTTCTCGGCCTTCTCGTAGACTTCGTCCTCGAGCTCCAGCAGGTCGAGCTGCAGGGCCAGGGTCTTGCTCAGGCGCTGCAGGCGGGTTCCCGGCTCGGGAATTTCGAGCAGGGCCTGGCGCTCAGCGACGGGCAGGACGATGGTCTGGGCAATGAGATCGGCCAGCCAGCCCGGGTCGTCAATATTCATCGCATAGACGTGGGCGTCCTCGGGCAGCCGGCGGTCGAGCCCGACCACCTCCTCAAAGAGCGCGATGTCGGCCCGCATCAGGGCCTCGACCCGCGGGGTGCGCTTTTCGGGCTCGCGAATGAGCTGCACTTTGGCCGAGAGATAGGGCGTGGCGTGGAGCCACTCGACGACCTTCGCCCGAATAACGCCCTTGGCCAACACGCCACTCGCGGCGCTGGGCAGGCGCAGGTTGCGCCCGAGCATGGCGATGGTCCCAACCGAGAACAATTCGCTGGGTTTGGGCTCCTCGGTCCGGTCGGTCTTCTGAGCGATCACGAGGGCAAAGCCCAGCTCGCTGGCGGCCTCGATCGAGCGCATGGCGCGTTCGCGATTGACATACAGCGGCGTCACCGCCCGCGGATACAGGACCGAGTCGCGCAGGGTGATGACCGGGAGCTCCAGTTCATCCGGCAGGCGGCCCGCTGCCTCCGCGCTGCTGCCCATGAAGTCCTCGCTGAAGCTGGCCGCCATCAGCCAGTTGCGCAATTCGGGCGACGCGGATTCGGGCGGGTAATTGGGGTTTGTCAAACTGTGGGCAAGGGTAACACAGGAGAGATATGTGGGCGAGATCACCCTCCCCGCGCTTCGCGCGGGGAGGGTGATCTCGCCGGATACCTGCAGGATCGCTTCTAGGAGAACGCCTGGATCCCGGTCTGGGCCCGGCCCAGGATCAGGCCGTGCACATCGTGGGTGCCTTCATAGGTGTTCACGGCCTCGAGGTTCATCACATGCCGAATAACGTGGAACTCATCCGAGATGCCATTCCCGCCGTGCATGTCGCGGGCCATCCGGGCGATGTCGAGAGCCTTGCCGCACGAATTCCGTTTGACCAGCGAGACCATCTCGGGGGTGGCCTTGCCTTCGTCGATCAGCCGGCCCACCCGCAGCGCGCCCTGCAGGGCCAGGGTGATCTCGGTCATCATATTGGCGAGCTTGAGCTGGATGAGCTGGTTGGCCGCCAACGGGCGGCCGAACTGCTTTCGGTTGAGGGTGTATTCGCGCGCGGCGTGCCAGCAGTACTCAGCCGCACCGAGGGCGCCCCAGGAGATCCCATAGCGGGCCTTGTTCAGGCAGCCAAAGGGGCCCTTCAGGCCGGCGACGTTGGGCAGCAACGCCTCTTCGGGAACATGGACTTCGTCCATCACGATTTCGCCCGTGCTGGAGGCGCGCAGGCTGAATTTGCCCTCGTATTTCGGCGCGCTCAGACCCTTCATCCCCTTCTCGAGGATAAAGCCCCGGATGACGCCGGCGTCGTCCTTCCCCCACACCACAAACACGTCGGCGATCGGCGAGTTGGTGATCCAGGCCTTGTTGCCATGCAGCACATAGCCGCCGCTGACCTTGCGGGCGCGGGTCTCCATCGAGCCCGGGTCGCTGCCGTGATTGGGCTCCGTCAGGCCGAAACAGCCCACGATCTCGCCGGCGGCCAGGCGGGGCAGATACTTCTGGCGCTGCTCCTCGGTCCCATAGGCGTGGATCGGGTGCATGACCAGCGAGGATTGCACGCTCATCGTGCTGCGATAGGCGCTATCGACCCGCTCGACCTCGCGCGCGATCAGGCCATACATGACGTGGTTCAGCCCGGCGCAGCCATACCCATCGATCGTACAACCGAGGAAGCCCAGTTGTCCCATCTCGGTGATGACGTCCCGGTCGAAGGTCTCGTGCCGGTTCGCCTCGAGAATGCGGGGCATGAGTTTGTCCTGGCAGTAAGCCCGGGCCGCGTCCCGGACCATCCGCTCTTCGCCATCGAGCTGGTCTTCAAATAGAAACGGATCATCCCAGTGGAATTCAGCTTTGGGTGCCATGAATCAATTGTACTGTTGCGAAACGGTATGCCCGGCGGGGCCGGGCATACCGTTTCGCCATTCTTTACGCCTTCGGCCCCATCCCCTCGTATTTGGCGATGACCTCGAGCATGACCTCGTCGGCCCCGCCCCCGATGGCATACAGCCGGATGTCCCGGAAGTAACGGGCGATGGGGTACTCCTCGACATAGCCCATCCCGCCGTGAAACTGCAGACAAGTGTCGGCCACCCGCCGGCTGAGCATCCCCGCCTTGAGCTTGGCCATTGACGCCTCTCGGGTCATGTCCACCCCGGCCACGTACTGGGCCACGCAGTGATAGGCCAGATGACGCAACGCCTCGAGCTCGGCATACAGCTCAGCCAGCTCGAAATACAGATGTTGGTTGTGCAGCAGCGGCTTGCCAAACGCTTTGCGTTCGCGCAGGTAGGTCTTGGTCAGGCCCAGCACGCGCTCCATGCTGGTGATGCTCATCAGGGTCATGGCCAGGCGCTCGCGCTGGAACTGCTCCATTTGGATCTTGAAGCCCTGCCCTTCGTGGCCGATGCAATTCGCGCGCGGCACCCGCGCGTTTTCGAATGACAGGATGGCCGTATCGCTGCTGCGGTGCCCGAGCTTGTCGAGCTTGCGGCTGACGCTGAAGCCGGGCGTGGCGGTCGGCACGACGATGAGCGACATGCCGCCGGAGCCACGCTCACCACCGGTCCGGGCCAGCAGAGTCAGGAAATCGGCCTGGGTGCCGTTGGTGATCCACATCTTGGCCCCGTTGATGACGAAGTCTTCGCCGTCGATCTCGGCCCGGGTCCGGATGGCGGCCACATCCGAGCCGGCGTCGGGCTCGCTGACCGCGATGGCCGAGACCATCTCGCCCCGAATCGCAGAGACGAGGAAGCGCTGCTTGAGGGCCTCGGAGCCATGCCGGGCCAGGGCTGGAGTGGCCATATCGGTGTGCACGCACAGGCCCAGGCTCACCCCCATCGGCTCGGCCCGGCCCAGTTCCTCGAGCAGCACAGTGTTGAACCAGTAGTCGGCCCCGCCCCCGCCATAAGCCTCGGGATAGGACAGTCCCAGCAGGCCGAGCGCGCCCATCTTCTTGAGCAGCGCATGGGCGGGGAAAATGCCGGCACTTTCCCAGGCCTCGGTGTTCGGATTGATCTCAGTCTCGACGAAGTCGCGGGCCACCTGGCGCAGCATGGCGTGTTCGGGCGTAAATGGCGCGGGCATGACCACCTCCCAACCACGATTATTCTGAATCAATATGCCCTGGCTTCGCCAGGGCATATTGATTCAGAAAAACACTAAGTAGATCTACCGGCCGGGACACGGCGTTCGCCGCGGTGGCAGAGACCGGCGACGAAGCACTTCTGCACGGGATCGGCGTCGATGCTTGCGCCATGACCCGGATTGTCCAAGTCGCCTACTGGGCGCCAGGAGCGACCTGCAGGAAGGCCACAAACGTCAAGTCCTCGGTGTCGGCGCGAATCGCATGCGGCTCGCCAGCTTCGAATACCAGCAATGTGCCCGGTCCACAGCGCTGCTCGAGGTCGCC
>Ga0073902_10001203_pt1 | contig 14205 bp, 9 predicted proteins | sample KloWWTmeKNB19Kit_FD_66667 | JGI IMG/M metagenome (GOLD analysis project Ga0073902, IMG submission 66667) | Active sludge microbial communities from Klosterneuburg, Austria, studying microevolution and ecology of nitrifiers - Klosterneuburg... | ecosystem: Engineered > WWTP > Aerobic digester >...
TATGGATACGTAGTTTGGAAATCTACTGGAAGAATTTCTCACTTCAACTATTTGATTCCACTCAATAGTCTTTTCATCTCTGAAAGGTTCTTTGAATTTAATGCCATCAACAGTTAGAGCTTCGGTTTGTATATTTGAAGCAATAAATGTAAAAAGTATTAAAAGAAAAACAAACGATGAAATTATTCCAGGTGCGGTGTCTGCTCTAAGATGACCAGAAGGGGGTAGATATACCCACAGTAGGGTATGCCAGGAAAAAATGTCACAATGAAATGAAAAATGTATATTTCATTAGCTAGTCATTGAAAATGTTACAATCCTCGTTAACAACACTCTGCAGCAATCAGTGCAAAACGTGCAAATATGATTCTAAAATACAACTATCGTCTCACTTTTCGTCTATACCCTTGAATGGCATTTTAAAACTCATTCACCCAACACAGTTTAATCATGGATAAAAATTTCATAGATTCGCGTTCAATTGCAATTCCACTTGCCGGATATGAAAAACAAGAAAAGTCGACAATTCATGATGTGAATGACGATCATCTTTTTGTGGGTAGAAAAAAGCTAATTGCTAAGTTGTCGGACTTATTAAAAAATAATTTTAACCGAGGTAGTTATTTGATTGCTGGCTACCGTGGCTCTGGAAAAACTTACTTAATTGAGAAAGTTTTAAATGATTTCAGAAAAGACAACGAAAAGGTATTGGTAATACATGTAAATCTTGGTGATAACAGTCAATTAACACCTTTAACGATATATTATTCCATAGCCAATATCTTACGAGATGAAATACTCAGTAACATTAATAATGTAAGAGTAAATACCAGTAGCAGTGCGAATGCTAAATTGATAGCATTTTTTAATACACTCTTTAATCCCATTGTTAGAATAAAAAATATAGTTCTAGGGGCAACAATATTTTTTTCATTTTTAATCCCAATTTCACTTTATTTTGCAGGTGACAATAATCAAAAATATGAGCAGATATTAGAATGGATACAATATTCTTTGATGTTTATGATGCCAATTTCAGCTGTTTTATGGGTTATTGGAGTTTTGCGTCATCCTATTTTTAGCTCATTAACAAAAATCAATCATTTACTTGAAGGCATGAGTAATGAAATTAGTGAAAATCAAAATGCAACGATCAATTTTTGGTCGAACCTTGGTTTTGTAAAACAAAAGAAAAGATTACCAATAAACTCCAGGGAAGCAGAAGATAAACTGATAAGAATTTTAAAACAAATAAGAAATGATGGATATAAAGTTGTACTAGTTCTCGATGAAATCGATAAGCTATCAAATTCTGAAGAATTTTCTTATTTTCATAAAGAACATGGCAATATCGTAAAAGAGCCCACTGATAAAAATAAAATTATCAATACGTTGTTAGGTTCTATTAAAAATTTTGTAACCACAGCTCCAGCCATCTTTTTCTTTATTTCAGGTAGAGAGACATTAGATCGTTACTATTCTGAGAAAGGAAGTCCTAACTCACTTTACGGCAGTCTTTTTGATCAGGTTTTTGAAGTGCCAAGCTTTCTCTCTGATAAAGGAGCGAGTTCTGGAAAAAACATTCAGCTATATGCTGCCATAGAAGAATATCTGTGCAGGCGAATTAGAAAAAAAACTGGCCTTCAACTAGACAAGGATCTGGATGATTATTATTCATTAAGGGGCTATAACCTGGAATTCAACCAAAGCAACGAAATGCCAATGATTCGACGTGTTATTTCCATATTAAATAGTTTTGTTCTCTACTTGACTTATCATTCTTGGGGAAACATCAAAAAAATTAATTCAATTTTTGAAAGCTTTCAAGTTCCACATAAACTTGCTCTTAAACTGGAGAAATCAGGCGATCTTGATTTATTTGATCCCCTTCACAAATATAAAACCGAGAAATCTGATGTCACTCATTGGTTAGTTTTTGATATCAAGCAATTAAGAAGTTTTTTTCTTTCATCGGAATTAATGGTCTTATTCCAACATCACCTCAGTCGTGAAATTTCGCAAATTAGTGACAAATTGATAGTTTCAACGTTATTTTCGTTGCATTTTATACTTAAATTACACTCTTTTGGATTTAGTCGAGAAACGTTACATTTAATGTCTGAATCTATCAATGTACATCGTTCTCCAGAACTTAACACAATTGTAGACGATTTATTAACAAATATTTTTAGATCTTATTTACGCAGAGTAAGAAATGGTTTATTTAGATACCGTTTTCATGTTGGGTTTGAGAAAGAACTTAAGTTTATTAGCCATATTGGTGGATTAGAGTCCGCTGCCTTTAATTTCTCACCCGATTCGATGAAATATGTGAAAAGTTTTTTTGAAGATATTATTGTTAATACCAATGCCGAAGAAAAACAACTAATCTCTAGATCGCATATTTCACTGGGAGATATGTGTACTATCGAACAATCGTATAATACAGCATATGTTCACTATAATGCTGCAAGCCGTATCCTCAGTAACCTCGTGACAGAGGAAGGATCTCAAGTCAAGCACAGTACTTTAATGTTATGCATCGAGACATTACTTAAATATGGGGATTTAGAAGAACGTAGGCAAAATTATAACCATGCTGCATCAATTTATTCCGAAGCAGAACATATTGTACAGAGTGTTAGCGCCAACATTGACTTAAAATTGCATCTTCAACAAGGGGATTCTAAGTGGGATTTGCTTAAGTTACCTTTTTGGGCGTTAAAATTTTTGTCTTTAAAGCGAAGCCCTCCTCCTTATAAACCATATATCCGCCATGCAGAACAAAATTATAAACTACCTGATTATTTGTATCGTTCGAATGATTCAAGATATTATTACCGTTTAGCGAATCTTCATTATTATCAAGGCGATGCACAGCTAGCGATTGATTCGTATAATACGGCATTAGCGCATTCGGGTTCTAAAAATCAAAATCAAAATCAAAATCAAAATCAATTTTCAGATTTCGATGAAAGAACTGGATATATTAATGGGAATTCTCGTGTAGGAATTGTAGAAAGTGTTTGGCTTCATATGGCACATTATTTTTTTGAAGGTATTATCAAGAAGCAAAGTGATCTGAGTAAAGAGATTGTTGAGTTAGAACGTGAAGGAAAGGACACAAAGGAGAAAAGAAAAATTTCTTTAGAAGAGACGAAAAAAGAATTTTTTACAAATATATTTGATCTTATTTATGACTCAAAAAAACATAACAATGAGATAGGTTCTTTAAATGTTTCTTTTTTTGATGTCTTTAATGATGTAGCAGACAATTTCGAGAAAAATAGATTATATATAAGTGCGGCAATTACGCATATCAAAAGTATCTGCTATCTTTCGTCAATATTAGATCTCTTTGACAATGATCTTTTGAATTTATATTTAAAAGACAATAACAATGTTAATAAATCTCAGATAACAAATTTCCTAAACAAAATATATGAGAATGCGACTATTAGCACAGCTTCTGCAATCAAGTGTATTGATAAAGCTCGTCAATTAGAGTCAAATCAAGGTAATAAATCTATGATGATTTATGGGATGATTGATAGCTCTAAAAAAGACGAGTTTTCATTTTCAATCAGCAATCTTTTTGAACGATTACTCAAAAATAATGGTCCTGATAATCCTTTGTTGGAAGAATCAATCTTATGGCAGCATTCATTTTGGGCACATAAATTAGCGGCTTCGTTATATTGGTTGGAATATGTTAAGCGTAAGATTGATCAATCTAGTAATAGTTGTTTTGATGAAAAAAGTAATATTATTCTCCCCCTTGATTTAAGTTCTGTGTCTGTTGAATCGGCTATTACAATGCGTTGGGTAGAGGCAAGAAGTATTTGTCGCTCAACTATAGATAAAAAATTAATCACTGCTGTTCATTACAAGGGTAATAACAAAGTTAGAACGAAGAAATTCGTTTCCTCTGATGATATCTATGGAAGTATTATTTCCAATAAATCCGACATACAATTCAAACTGGAAAACCCGGCAACAGAATTTATTGAATATGCAAAAAGTATGTTCTCTGGATATTTTAAATTCGAAGGAGATCCCCCAAAAATAATTGTTAATGCATGTAAAGTTTCAAGAAGATTATATTTAGCCCAAGAATCTAGCCGTATTATATCTCGTAAAAATTTAGACTTAATATTTCCTCGTGTTCCCCAACTTTACCTGGCGCAATGGAAGCTATTGACAAACCTTATTCCACTGATTTCATTAAGATATTTAGAGATCACCGCTAAGCATCCTAACTCTGTAAGAGATATCTCCTATCTTTTACAAAGAATTCTATATACTGCAGATCAGAGGCTTGCTCCTTATGAAAAAATTCCTCCTTCACATTTTGACTATGAGCATATTTTTACTCGATTGATAGAATCATTAGAGAGTTCAATAAGTCTTATGGACAGAAATAGTCGAACTCGCATGGGAATCTTTGAACATAAATATTTTTGTCACGATGATCATAGTGACCCTGAGTTTCGCCTAGAGTATACCCTAGCATATATGTATGCCCCTATTGCCAAATTTCTGCATACGCAAGTAAAAGAAACTAATAGAAAATTTGAGGATTGCTTTCCAACAGCTATCCGGCAATACGTAAAAAGCAATTAAGCTATATCTAATAATTTTAGATGGAATCACAAGCGGTTGTATCGTATTTACCGTGAGCTGAAATTGAATTTACGAATTTAAGACCTTCAACAAAGATAATTAACGGAATGACGAATGATCAATCAGTTATTGGAGCCAAAAAAATGAATTTTAATCAAGTTACTTTAATGATTTCATCGGCATTACGAATATACTGGAAATTAAACTAACTCATCCGTTAATAATTATGAATATGGTAAATAAATAAAGATAATATTTTTTCCTACATGTGTATATTTATAAAATATAAATCCTTAATTTTCTTTCGAATTTCTCCACGACATTTAACTCCCTCCAACCATCGATACACCTGCCTCTCACTTTTCCCAAGCTCATGCGCAATCATAGGAATAGTCCATCCCCGATCAATCAGCGCCTTCAGTTCAGCAGCAACAGAACCAGGCTGTAAATTTGAAGAATTAAAATCCTCAAGTGATAATTTTCTCTCAATGCAAACGCATTGAAACAGCTTAATATAACGTTCCATCAATGAATAGCTAACCAATTGTCCCGATAAAATATTACTCAACGTTTTTTTGCAGATTCCAAATTCTTTGCAAATTCGATCTCTAGGTACACCAAGGTTCAGCAGCGTTTTTACAGGCACATCTAACTTTATCGTTAAATTTTCTGGTGCTTCGATTTGAAATATCTGCGCTTGTTCTTCTCCAATTTAGGGTAGTTCCATTGGATTCTCCATCCTCAGCATAGCTATAAAGAGTTTGTGTTTCCTTCCCACAATAGGAATGCGTTTCTACAATGACAGGCTGTTTTTGAAGTTGACCTATGCCATTGGGCGGATAAGCTTTGTGTTCAGCATGCGCAAAATAATGCAATGCTTTTTCTGCAAGGGTTGCTGTTGGAGCATGTGGCGTTAATTCATGGGTATCTTTACGCGTAAGTTTTGCCTTGATTTCATCGACATTAGTGGAAAATGGAGCGTAATAACCTATTCCTATCAATTCGTGATTAACTTCAATATATTGTCCAATATGCCTTATTCGTTCATCGACCATCCATTCTTCGATACCTGGTAGTGTAACAAAGAAGGAGAACGGACGAATATGAGGTATGTTATCAACTTGTTCAAATACTTCCCATGTAGACACTGTCTCTTTTGAAATTGCAGGCACATCACCTAGCAAGTCGTAAACTTCTTCTTCGAGAATCATTTCTGTATCATCGTGTATGATTCCCGACTCAACTTTTTGAATGGCTAATGTCCACAAGTCATCTATCCAGCGAGTAGAGCAAATGGGTTCATCGTCTTTGGCGTAAGATACTGGAATCTTAGATTGATAATCGGGAGGATTGATATAACCGCCAAGCCCGTGATTGGTGCATTTGCGAAGTCTGATGCCATCATGCCAGTGGCCAAATTTATCTTTCCAGCGCTTGTTGTACAGTACATAACGCTTGCTCGAAATTGCCAATGCGTACAGAGGTTCTAAGTCATCATCGACAAAGTTCACATCCTCACTTTTTAAAAGGGGAATGCCAGGTTTATAAGGTGATAAATAGTTAACCATTCCAATCATTTCACTGATGTGTTGCTGAAAGGCTTCCCGTGCCATACCGTCAGGTCTAACAAATACCATCGAATCGGTATCTCCTAAAGCATGAGTGATACCACGATCTTTGCCCAGTCGCTCTATCAAAGCAAATAATAGTCGCCCACCACCTGTTATAAAGCTTGCGATTTCGCCCGAATAATGTTTTCCGGGTGTTTCAAAGCGTGTGGTTTTGCACGGATGAGCCAATCCTTGGCCGACATGAAGTTGAATTGTCCGGGGCACATCATATGGATCTTCCTCAATAAATTCAGCCAGCACACCATAGCTTGTGGAATTTGCCAGAAATTTTAAACCTTGCTCCATTGATTTCAGTTTTTCAATTTCTAGGCTATTGAAATTAATTTCTTTTGCTTGATTCTTGAAAGATTTAATTTTTGCTTTTATATCCTGTCGCATTTCAATGATCGTTTTGAATAAATCATCTTTCTGCAAATCGATTGGATAGTGTTCATCACCAAATATGCATTTGGGTTGGGTTTGCACTATCCCATGAGGAATAAGCTCATAAGCTTGTTCGATAATTGGAATTTTACCGGGGTTCATTATTACCGCAGCACATACATCGGCCAGCGTATACCAGACGGCTTCAGCACTAAAAACTGGTGTTACAGCGATATTAGGTGGATTGGCTGGCCCTGCAAATCGTGCCCTGACGGGTAAAATATCACCTTGAGGAGTCAATTTCACCATCGAACGCAGTTTCGGCCAGATTTTGGGATTCAGTAGTGTTTCAGGTGTTAAGTCGTTCAAAAACTTTCTAACCCAGTTAGTATTATCTCGTCGCTCAATCATTTCCGCCAACAATAAAGACTGATTCGTCATTAATGCATTGACCGATGGGTATTGGGACGTAAAATCCACCATCATGCATTCTTTCGAGTGCAGGCGAATCATCACTTCAGATCTTCCGCCATAATAGGCTTGACTGGCTATGCCGTAAAAACGCGCATCGGTATCTGGATGTTGTTTTTGAAAATGAGGTACACCCATTGCTTTAAAATAAGCTTTACCTAGTGATGCTTCTGAGTAGATATAGGACATCGAAGTATTTAAATCATGCTGACGGTATAAATCTCGTAACCGCTTATACAGACCGTGGGTGGCGCGGATATCCTGAAAAGCATAGTTTATATATGTATCAGAGAGTTCTTTACCGTGAAGATTTTCTGCATCAAATTTACATTCAGACTCAGGTACACCCGCTCGATGACAAAGACCTTCTAAAGAAAGATTTCCCGGTCCGAGTAAAGCACGGCCAAATGTAGCGGTATCCAGAAACTCGCCTTTATAAGACCTAGCAGCATTTTCAACATCTTGCCGCACAATCCGAAACGCAAACTTGGCCTTTTTTGATCCTAGCTTGCGGACTCGAAGATAAGGATGAAACTGACAATCGTCGGGTTGCAAATCGGTTTGCTTATCTGGATGATTTGCTTTCCATTGCTCAATGCAGTCACATAAAACCAGCCTAAATCCATTGGTAAAATCTTTTCTACCTGGACCCCAATCAGTTGCTAATCGAGAAAGATCGAATGGCAAGTTATGGCCAACACATAGCGCTTGTTTTTCGTGAACCCAGTAATAGAATTGTTGTTTAACAAATTTTTGTACCGGCAATAATTCCATATTCGGCTGATTTTCACCTTGCTCGCTGTTAAATCTTTCTACCCAAACTGTCAATAATTCAAGCTCTTTGGGTTTTATTTGTTTGGGATTATAAAAACAAAAATGACGGTGGGGCTTATCCAAGGATTCACGATTAAGCTGGTTTAATTCCCACAAGCTAACCTGATCAGATTTTTCAATTCCAAAAACGCTAGCAAAACCGAAGCGCAATTCATTTTTGACATCTGCGGTGGTTTCGCAATCGAATACAAATACAAAATCTGAGTGCGGCTTAAATTTTTCTGCAATGGCCGAGTGTGTGTCTTTTAAATATTCTTGTCGAGGTGTTAAAGATCTTGATTGCTTTGACTCCTTAGAATTTTTATGAGATTGTTCTTGTTTCCCAGTTTGCTCAGGATAAGCGCGTAGGATCTGCGTTACAACCTTAGGCTCAAGCGGTAGGTTTGTTTCTTTCACGCCATTTTCTCCTTCTTTCACCAATTTCTTGCATATCTTTCAGCCCAAGTTCTTTCGAGGTCGTTTTGGTAATATCCCAAGCCAATTGCCGCTCTGTAAGCTCAGCATGACAGTTCAAACAAATATCGATTACCCAGTCAGGATTATTACGGCGCATTTCGCCATGATGTCTTTCAATAGGTAAGTTCTCGCCAGCACATACGCCACAATTACACCGCTGATGCTGATTATCATCGCAGTTGTGACATCGGAAATGATTCTGGGAAAGTCTTCGCAAAGCTGGCCAGAAGTATTCTCCACAATCCTCACAGCATGCCGTATCTGGCCATCCTCGCTTGACTTTGTTGCGGCTCATGCTGAAAACGCCAGACTGCCACCTAATTCCACTCGTTCGGAAATTCGGTGTTGGCGCCCTGCTTCCTTCTGACTCTCAGCAATACGGCGCTTGCGTTCTCGCTCAAGGGCGATCAACGTATCTAAATCAGTAATTAAACGATAAGATTTTCTATTCACGTCATGTATGTCTAGGCGTGAATATTTATCCAGCAATTTTCCATCATTGTTTTTAATGGTCTTTATCACTACGTTTAAATATCCTGCAAGCAGAGATGCTGTAGTTTCATCGACGACCAATCGCTTTAATTCACCTGGCTTGACATAGACCTCCAAAGCGGCAAGTGTGTCCGCTGCCCGATAGCGTTTGCTTTCAGCGTCATATTGAATAAACCCTAAGTTTTTCATCCAACGTTTGAGAGTGGCAACGCCGATCCCTTCCATCTTAGCGGCGTGTGTCATGGACTCTCCGTTTTTTATTCTCCGTGCCGCTTTAAAGCTTTTCTTGAGCGTTGATAATTGAGGCAGAAATGGTTTAGATGCTTGAATGGACTGTGCTGAAACTTCCTTTTGCTTCGGATGGCCGTAAGCTTGTGAACGCGACAATCCTTTTGCTTTGCCGGATTGAAGGCGCTTACGATAGGCAGGAGACAGTTCGGTTAATAATTTGCGAGGACGCCCCGATTTTCTATTTTTAATGATCTTATTCGATTGAGCATTTTGTTTACTATGCATGATTGTAATTCCTCTTTTAATATGATAAAAAAATACTTCAATTTAATCCTATAGTTAATTCTTTATAGCATTCATAATAAAAAAAATTAAAATAATAGTCAAACATTAATAATCAATAAGTTACATTCATGCAAATAAATAGCTCTTGAGTAATATTATTCACGATTGTAAAATACTAAAATGAGTGAATTAACCACCCCCGAATTACTTGCAATGCTTCAAAAATCCGACATGACGGTTTCACATGATCAATTGAAATATTGGCGACGTAACGATCTATTGCCCAAACCTCTTATTCGAGGCAAAGGGCGAGGTATGGGGGTTGAGCAATTATGGGATGAGGCGTGCGTTGAAAATGTGCGTCTGATACTGGATAGCAATAAGAGAAAGCGTATTAACTTATTGAGTGCCGGACGATATCTTTTTGCGCATAACAGACCTATCGGGGCTCAATTGTTGCGTAGATATTTATTGGAACTAGCGCTTGAAATGCAGGAAACGGAAAAGCAGCGGGAGAAATTAACGAATGATATTCCTGTGCTTATTGAATTGATTCGATTTCTAACCCCTGAGAAAACCAGAGGAGCAATCACTAAAACAGAAGCAAATCAACTGTTGAAACTCTACGATTGTATAAACAAATTTGATACGACTCTCGGGGCTCAAGTAGCGTGGATTTCTAACTGTCATCCAGTTTTTGATGCGCTAGTTCAAACTGAGTTTCCAGATTTAACTGGAAAAACAACTTTGGCAATCGATGCCCTATATCGTCGGCAGCGATCAACTTTGGCTTGGGCCGTACTGATTGATCATTATGGTGAAATGTTAAACAAAATGGCGATTTCTGCCATTCAGCAATTGATTGTTAAGAATGTCTCCAGTTCAGCCATACAGCCCATTGTGTTTCCGAAAACTTAAGAAAATATATTGTGGCGTTTAAACCATTACCTATAGAAATTGTTCGAGAATTACTTCGGTTAAAATTTGAAGAGAAACTGTCGCATCGAGTTATTGGCCGAACACTTGGAATTGGGCAAGTATCTGTCTGTCATCTTTCTAAGAAATTTATTGCTTCAGGCCAAACCTGGCCGACTCAATTAACCAATGACGAACTTCAATTATTATTCTATCGAGGGAAAAGAATATCTAAGCCAGTTCGGTTATTACCCAATTTTGATGAAGTGAAACGTCAGTTAGAAAATAGAATTTCATTAAGAAAAATCTGGCAGACATATCATTTGCAGAACCCTGATGGTTATAGTCTTAGCCGGTTCCACGAACTGTATCAATTGTGGCTTGATAAGAGACTGGACATGAGTGATCAATTAGAAATAATCTCAAAATCAAATACCTTTGCAGGATTTAAGCTCACATTAAAGAATCAAAAAGTTAATTTGGAAGAATTCGATATGCCTGAAAGTATAGGCGAGGCACTAAGAAATGCCGAAGGCTATTGGCATAGTCAAATCGATGAAAAATCAGTTTTAACTTTAGCTGGGCATGGCGCTCGTCTCACAGTGGAACGTGATGAGCTCATCATAAATCCTGGTACATCGGCATCCACAGTAAAAGATAAAGCAAAAAAACTTGCTCGTGGCGTGCATGGGGTAAAAGCCATCGTCATTGTGGGTTACTCAGGCTATATCACTTTAGATGCCGTCGAGTGGCTATCGCAACAAAATGTAGGGCTTTATACATTGGACTTGGTTGGCGATCTTTGTTTAAATTTAATTCCTGCCATTTCTCCCCATCGACCTCATCTGAGACGAGCACAATATACCGTCAATTCATTTTTGATAGCTCGTAGCATTGTTAAAGAAAAGTTAAATGAAGCTGTACGGGTAAAGCCAGAATTAACGCTTATTTATCGGCGAATTTTAAATGACATATCCAATATGAATAGCTTGGAAATGCTTCGTCTGGCTGAAGGACGTGCCGCTCAATTATATTGGAATCAGTGGAATTTTGAATTGGCCCACTATAAGGATTTTCCTGAGCATTGGCGGCAATATTCAAACCGGACTTCTCCACTTACCGGATCTGGCCGAAAAGCGGTTCATCCGGTCAATGCGATGTTGAATTATGGATATACTATTTTAGCGGGACGTATAGAGCGAGCATTAGTATTCGAAGGCTATGATCCAGCAGCAGGAGCATTGCATGTATATTTAGATGGGCGTGCAAGCTTGGCTTGGGATTTAATTGAATTATTGCGCCCAACCTTAGATGAGCAATTAATTAGTTGGATTCAAACGCAGAAATGGCGTAAGCGTGATTTTGAGGTTAATGAAGAAGGTACAGTTTATCTCCGGCAACAGTTAGCTCGGTAGTGGTGCAGAAGAGCTGGATTTCTGATGCTAAGATTAAGCAGGGTATTCGGTGGTATGCGCGGCTATTGGTTGGAAGAAAGGAAAAATTGAGTAGCGATAATGTTTGAAAAATTATTCCTCACAGTCTCAAAGCTTTACCACACATGCAATAATGAAGGAATAGCGTTTGATAAATATAGTAAAATTTCAAAGATATTCCAATGAGAAAAATAACATTATAAAGACCATCACATGTTAAATTGGTGGAAAACATTAACTCCAAAGCACCAAATAAAACTTATCACTTTTATTCTGGGCTTATTTGTTACGTCAAGCGGATTAATTTTTGCTATCCATCTATATACAACCGATATAAACAAAAACACCAATACCCTTACCAATGCAATCAGTTTTTACTATCCTAATTTAATTGGGAGTCATCCTGTAAAAATTTCTCCCATTTTTAACAATGCTGGTGAAGCATGTATTTATTATCTAGCTAAGTATAGAAATTTATATCCATACTTTATTAATAAACCTGATGCTAATTACCCATATCTGAGGTATTTTGCTTATGACGCTTCATGGGAAGGTCAAAATTGTGAAGTCAATGATCAGGGTAAAGTACAGCTAATAGGTTTAGAAAAGACTGCACATAGAATTGAAGTCAAATTCGATATTGATTCAGATTACATTCACATAGCTGATGGTTATGGGATATATAGATCCCGATTGATTTTTGATAACCAAGGTCGATTTATAGAACGTAAAATTTTAGCGGATGAATTTAAGGTAGAAAAAGATAATACATATATCAATCTTAATTTTAAAAAAGAAAATGCTCAGTTTAATCCTATTGGTAATTTTTTTAATTTTATTAGGATTATTCCAAAAATAGATTTTATTAAAATGAATCAAATAGAATTTAAAAAATATTCTGATGCAATTGAAAAGTATGTGGAATCAAGAAATAAAGTGCATACTAGACTAAGCAATGAAGGATGCGGAGTAATCTCTATAGAACCTGCTGATCCAGAAATAATTAAGACTAAGTCTGAACGCACCAAAATTATGTTTTTGTGTTTTGATTCACACGTTAGGGTTATGGAACGCGAGTAATTTTATTACTTTTGGAAATTCTAAATAATTGTGTATTTTACGTCATCACATTATTGTCTAACTATAAAAGATAATGAATACTAATTTTTTAGAGACAAAAAATATTTGTGGTTTAGTAGATTAGTTTATAAATTAAACTTTCGAACAAAATCGATAAAGCAAAAAAAAAGAAAAAGCAAAAGGACAAGCAAATAAAATTACTGACATAAAAAGATAGTCTTCCATTAATACCATCGGTTTAGGGAGTTATTGCTTATCCCCGTATTAGAAGGGGGTCAATCATATACTATGAAAAGTTGTAACATTTTTTCATTAAACTATGTCAATTAGTACTTCATTCCTATATATATTCTAATTCAATAGGCATATCCTCTTTTTATTCAAAAATAAAACTAATAAGGAGAGTTACATGAATCGCTTATTTTTTGTGTCTTTTATAGTGTGCATAATTTTTTTAAGTAACAATTTATACGCACTATCATTATCGCTTACAGGAAAACAATGTTTAAATGCCGAAGATCTAAGTGACACGTCCTCGAATGACATAACAATCACAAGTAGATTCTCCGTGATCGAAGAACTGAGCAGCGGAATGTATAAGCTTAAACTGACCGGGGGATTTCCTAGAATAAATTCACTGAACGAATCTTTTTGCATTGACACATCTATGGGTCACGTAGGTGATTTGCCTGATACTGATAATTTCACTGAAGAAAAATATCTTCCTAAAGAAGCTACGTTTGTTGATGGATTTGGATATTTCAACGGAGAATTAATAATAGTTATTAATTATATACACAGCACTTTACAAGCAAAAGTTTCTACCACTTATCCATACGAATTTTTCTCTTCACCTGCTGCTGCTTTTACCAGTACATTTATATTTTCATTTGATGGAACATCCAATTTCCATTTGAAAAAATGGACTTTTTCTTCTAGTAGATTTGGATCTTTTGGATTTGCCGCACCTCCCGGAGCGTATGTAGAAGTAATTACTCCTAACAAAGAGCTGGCAGCCATAACTTCTACTGAACGTTCTGTTGTAATTTATAAGCTCGAAGGTAATTGATTTTAAATAGAATTAGAGTGTTAGACGCTTATAAATTAAACTTTCAAAAAAATAGATAATGCAAAAAAAAATATAAAAAGCAACAGGGCAAGTAAATAAAGTTGCTATAGCATTTCAGCAAAAATTGCTGACGTAAAAAGATACTCCTCCATTAATACCATCGATTTAGGGAGTCATGGTTTGCCTCCGTAATAGAAGGTAGTTAATCGATACTATGAAAAGTTGTGACATTTTTTCCTGGCACCTCACACTCTGGGTATATCTACCCCTAAGATGACCAGAATATAAAGAAAGCCCAATGCCCAGAATCATTCCAAGCCAC
>Ga0073902_10001215_pt1 | contig 14110 bp, 11 predicted proteins | sample KloWWTmeKNB19Kit_FD_66667 | JGI IMG/M metagenome (GOLD analysis project Ga0073902, IMG submission 66667) | Active sludge microbial communities from Klosterneuburg, Austria, studying microevolution and ecology of nitrifiers - Klosterneuburg... | ecosystem: Engineered > WWTP > Aerobic digester >...
AACGTTGTTTTACCAGATCCCATTTCGCCTGTTAATAACCAGACTCTATTTGTTTTTAAGTGATTTACAAGCTGAGTCAATATTGATTCTAAATGCTTCTCATTACTAAAAAACTCCATACTTGATGCAAATTTACAAAAGCTGATTTTCCTTTTTAACAAATGATGGATATTTTTACCATCCCTAAATCTTCTTCCAAGTTACAATAATTTGTTACCTATTTTACAATTCCTATAATTTTTTGGCTCCTATAAAGAATTTAAGATCGGTTTCCATTTAACGGTGTCTTTATCATTCATACTCTCAGAGTCTATTTTATTAGATTAAATATTATGAGAGTCTGGAAAGGGCGGAGAATTTAATTCAGAAAATTTCCTACCAAACTAAAATATTAAATTGATGAGACTAAAATTGAATTATATTTTCTCTGATTCAAAACTCAGTGTACAAATCTCAAAAAACTTTTTTGATTTATACATAATTACAAATTCAATGATTCATTTCATAATTATCCACAATAATTATATATTTTGCTATTTAAATAAATTCTATGCCCACATTTCTAAAATTATAAATTGGTACATTTAACAATATTGATTCAAAGTTCTTATAAAAAATAACAGGATTTCTTGTGAATCTCAATCAGATCAAATCTAAAATCATTAGAGATTATAGTTCATTATATTGAGTAAATTCATGCAACAATAAAGAGAGCATTATTTAAAGAACCTATTTGCTTGAGAATGTGGAACGTGATATCTATTTAGACCATTTACAAGTGAAATTATTCCTTTTAATTGTGTCTAGGATGCCAGTAATGTTAAACTAAACAAAGATCATGATGTTGGAGATCCAAATAAAAATTTCTTTCTTTCTCAAGCCTTTAACAATAAGGAATTCTTCATTATCTCTAAGAAAACCTAAATTTTATTTATTGATTTTGCTTCGTAGTTTATATTGATTTCTATTTGATAAAAATCTTCTGATTTATTTCAAAATTATTGGACAAGTAATTCCAATAATAATACCCTGAATTTACTAATTATACTGTGCTTTATAATATCCCAAAGTGACTGAAAAGTTTATGTATTCATTAGTAATTAATTTCAACCCAATCCCCATTTTAATGGTCAATTCTTTACTTTTTAATCGTTGACTTTTTGGATCCAATTCTACCAAATTTTCAACAGAACTAATTAATTAAAATTTGTTGTGGACCGTGCCTTTTTGTTCTAATATAAGACTTGTTAAATTTAGTAGAATTGCCTTATTTTCATTACCTTTGCACGTTAATAAAAATACTTATATGACTCAGAAAGGAGGAGAATACAGCGCGAGTAGTATTCAGGCGCTTGAAGGATTAGAGGCTGTTAGAAAAAGACCAGGAATGTATATTGGAAGTACAGATTCCAAAGGTTTGCATCACCTTGTTTGGGAAGTGATTGATAATTCCATAGATGAGCATTTGGCTGGACACTGCACACATATTCAAGTAACTATTGAAAAGGATAATTCTGTTACCGTAAGCGACAATGGAAGAGGAATTCCGGTTGACATGCACGAAAAGCTGCAAAAGTCCGCTCTGGAAGTTGTCATGACTGTTCTTCATGCTGGAGGTAAGTTTGATAAGGATTCTTATAAAGTTTCTGGTGGTCTCCATGGTGTGGGCGTTTCTTGTGTTAATGCGCTTTCTTCCTATGTTCGGGTAGAAGTAAGAAGAGGTGGTAAAGTGTACATGCAAGAATATGAAAGAGGTAAACCTTTGGCTGATGTTAAAGTCATTGGTGATAGTTCCGACCGTGGGACACAGGTTACCTTTAAACCAGATTATGAAATATTTGAAAATCTGATATATGATTATGATACATTAGCCCACAGGCTCAGGGAGCTTTCATTTTTAAATAGTGGTTTGTACATCTATCTTAAAGATGAAAGAGAAGAAATTCCAAGAAATGAATTATTCTTCTCTGAGGGTGGATTAAAAGAATTCGCTCTATACTTGGATCGAACCAGAACTCCACTTTGTGAAGAGCCAATTTTTGTAAAAGGAAAAGAAGAAAACATTGAAGTCGAAGTAGCTCTTCAATACAATACTGGTTATCAGGAGAATGTATTTTCCTATGTCAACAATATCAATACCAGGGAAGGAGGAACACACGTAAGTGGATTTCGAAGGGCTTTAGCCAGAGTTTTCAAGCAATATGGTGATGATAATGGAATGTTTTCTAAGCTAAAAGTTGAAATTAGTGGGGAAGATTTTCGTGAAGGGTTAACTGGAATTGTTTCAGTAAAAGTTCCCGAACCTCAATTTAAAGGTCAAACTAAGGGAGAATTGGGTAATTCCGAAGTCGTTGGAGTTGTTTCAAGAGTAGTAGGAGATGCGTTAATTACATTTTTAGAAGAAAACCCAAAAGAAGCTCGCAAAATAATAGATAAAGTTATTTTGGCCGCTACAGCGCGCGAAGCAGCCAGAAAGGCGAGAGAAATGGTCCAAAGAAAAAATGTCCTAAGTGGTGGTGGGCTTCCCGGAAAGTTGGCTGACTGTTCTTCAAGAGTTCCTTCAGAATGTGAATTGTTCTTAGTAGAAGGAGATTCTGCCGGTGGAACAGCAAAACAAGGTAGAAATCGTCACTTTCAGGCTATTTTACCATTGAGAGGTAAAATTCTTAATGTCGAAAAAGCCATGGAACATAAAATTTATGAAAATGAAGAAATCAAAAACATGTTCACGGCTCTTGGTGTGTTTCGTCAAGAGAATGAGGAGGGAGACATCATATTAAATACCAGTAAATTAAGATACCACAAAATAGTGATCATGTGCGATGCCGACGTTGATGGTTCCCACATTACAACCTTAATTCTTACATTCTTTTATAGGTATATGAATGAAATTATTGAGAATGGTCACCTTTATATCGCAAGACCTCCACTTTATTTAGTAAAAAAAGGAAAAGAAGCCAGATACGCCTGGAATGAAAAAGAAAGAAAAGAAATATCCATTGAATTGGGTAAGGGAAAAGAGGATAGTGTTCAAATTCAACGTTATAAGGGTTTGGGAGAAATGAATGCTGAACAATTGTGGGAAACCACTATGGACCCTGAAAGGAGAATTCTTTCAAAAGTGAATATTGAAAACGCAACATTAGCTAGTGACCGTTTTACCATGCTTATGGGAGATGATGTGCCTCCTCGCAGACAGTTTATTGAAGAACATGCCCATTATGCAAAAATTGATATTTGACCTTAAGGGCTTGCTTAATTTTTCTTCCTTTATTGATTTAATTAAATCCTGGGAAATAAACATCCCATAAAATGTTGCCTAATACCAGTGTAAGTATTTCATTAGCTGCGAAAGGGGTGTGCAGGTATTTAAAAACTCTACTCTTGATTAATTTTCTCATAGTTGCCATTATACATTCCTATGAAATGTTAAAATTGAGATCATCTTCTTGTTTCAACGATGATGGCTTTTGGGAATTTGAGTAATGCCCTAAAACCAAAAAATACATACCTGCTCCTTCAACGATTCTCTAAATTAAGTGCTTACCAACAAAACCGGTTTCTCGTTTTAAATACCTATCGTTAAAACTTAATCTGTGTTACTTATAATTCTTTTGCTTGTACCGTAGCAACAAATTATTAATAAAGCAAATTATATATCTTATAAAAAATATATTTTGCAATATTGTTAGTCAAATTTGTCTTTTATAATATAAAAATATTGAAATATTCCTTCCAATAAATTTAAAATTACCAGACATATTGCTTTTTATTCATCAACAAAGCCTCTCCTGTAAATGTTTGCTCGCCGGTAGCCAAGTCGAAAATGGCACAATCATATAGCACCCTGTGTTTATCGGGAAATATTTCTTTTACAGTAATAACGGCCTCATAATCCTGATCAACAAACATTGGTTTTATCCACTGCATCGTTTGTTTCATATAAATATGCCCATCTGCCATCCACAAAATGCCAAATATCTTGGTAAAAACACTCCCTCCAAGAAAACCATGAATAATGTTTTTACCAAAAATACTGTTTGCTCCTGCAGCTGGATCAATATGAAGTGGATTCATATCTCCCGAAACCTTTGCAAAAGTATCAACATCAGATTGGGTATATCTAAAACTATGCTTAAATTGATCACCTATTTGTAACATCTTAACTTTAATTAATAAATTATTGACATGAGGTTTGGCACCTTTTGACTTAATTTTGCGTTGCAATATTAGAGATATTTTTTTTATTCAAATTATTAAATCATGGAAAAGTCCAACAGATCTTCAGACCTTATTGAAAACGTTATTGATACACACGCTAAAACCGTTGATCAGATCGTAGAAAATTCTAAAAAATTGACAAAAGATTTACCTTTAGTCAACGAAACGATCGATAAATCTCATAAATTATTCCAACAATCGGTCTCCTCTCAAAAAGAATTGGCTATTAAAGCCTCCGAAACTTTCGAAAAAACAAGCAAACAAATGAATAACAACGCAGAAATGGCTCAGAACTTTTTTAAGCAATGGCTTGAAAACCAAATGACATGGGCCAAAACTAATTTTAATCAACCAAATATTCCGGCATTTAATTCAGATCCGAAAGATTGGATGGCAAATTGGCAAAAATTTATGGGACAAAACCCGAATCCTTTTGCCTCCATGATGAATGGAAATCCTTTCTTTTCCATGATGCAGAATAATCCATTCATGAATATGAATTCTATGCAAAACAACATGAATGAAAATGTTACTAATTGGAGTCAATTTACTAAACAGTATCTTGACATGATGAATCAATCCTACAATGAATGGGTAAAGCAATTCTCTAACTTAACTGCTGCGGACACTTTTAAGGGAATGAGCAATATGACTGAAAGCCTGAATAAATTTTTCGAACTTTGGATGCCAATGTTTAAATCAATCCAGGATAAATCTTTTACAGCTGAATCTTTTATGAATTCTTTGAATCCGGAAAAGTACAAGGCTTTTGTAGACAGTTTCTTCAAATTTATGCCTGAAGAAGGACAAAAAATGATGGAGCAAATGAACACTCAGTTCGTCCAGTATATGAAACATGTTAGTGAAGCTGGATTTAATGGCTATTCATCAATGAAATCCCAAATGCAACAAATGAATGGATTAAACCAAAATCCATACTCAAATGCATGGGATATGTACCATAATTGGAGAAATGCAATTAACGAAGCTGTCTCTCCACTAACAAAACTAACCAACGAAAACGGTCCGGTAAAAAATGTTAAAATCTGGAATGACATTAACGACTTGATGGTTGAATTCAACATTAAAAACAATGAGTTACAATACCTTGTATACCAAAACGGACTCAAGGTTATGGATAGACTTTCAGACAAAGTGGCCAACCAGTTAAAAGAAGGCAAAACTATTGACAGCTTTGTCAAATTATATCAGGACTGGTTAGTTACTGGAGACGAAGTTTTCACCGAATTATTTAATGGGGACCAATACAGTAAATTGATGACGGAAGTAAGCAGTTTGCAAATGAGACTCAAGAAAGACATTGATGATCAAATGGAAAGTTTATTCTTGGTGAATATGCCTGTTGCGACAAGAACTGAGATGGACGAGGTTTACAAAAGCATTTATGATTTAAAGAAAATGTATAGAAATCTTGAGAAAATGTTCAGTGCCGAGAAAACTGAACAACAGGAGAAAGTAGTTCCTGAAACTAAAACTTCCAAGAAAAAGTAAAATCAAATAATTTTTTAAAAGCCTGGTTTTAACGACCAGGCTTTTTTATTTTTGCCATCTACAAAAAACAATATTTATGATAAATACTAATTCCGTTTTTGGAGAATTTCTGGAAATTGGTGAAAAACTTAAAAAGGGCTATGAAACTCTAAAGTCAATTGACTCTGTGGAAGTCGCCACAACACCTAAGGAACTTGTTTGGTCTTGCGACAAAGTTCAAATGTTTCATTATATAAGAGAAACTCCAGCCAAATGTAAAACCCCCGTACTTGTTTCTTTTGCTATCATGAACAGACATGACGTTCTTGACCTTCAACCTGACAGAAGTCTCATGAAGAAACTTTTGGACGAAGGCCTTGACATATATATAATGGATTGGGGTTATCCAAGTAAAGCTGACCGCTTCCTTTCTATGGAAGATTATATTCTTGGTTACATGGATGATGCTATTGACTTTATTAGGAATGCACATAAGATCGATAAAATCCACAAAATGGGAATTTGCCAAGGTGGACTCTTCAGTATGATATATGCATCAATATTTCCCGAAAAGCTTAAATCATTAACAACCTATGTGGCTCCATATGATTTTAAAAATGCAAACTGCAATATGCTGTTTAAATGGACAAAATATGTGGATGTGGACACCATGGTCAACACTCAAGGCATAATTAGCGCTGATATGCTAAACAATGCTTTCAGTATGCTTAAACCAAGTATGGATATTGCTAAATTTTTCGGGGTTTTGGAAATGATGGATGATCGTGACAAATTGATGAACTTTTTGAGAATGGAAAAGTGGAAAAACGACTGTCCTGATTTAAGTGGAGAAATGTATAGAAAATATATTAAAGATCTATTTAGAGACAACAAATTAGTGAACGGTGAATTTGAATTAGACGGTAAGATTGTAGATTTAAAAAATATGACCGTACCTTTTTTAAATGTTTATGCCACGGAAGATAATATTATTCCTAACGAATCTACTGTTTCTGTCATGGATAAAATTGGCAGTAAAGACAAACAACTATATGCTTTCCCTGGAGGCCATATCGGTGTGTTCGTTGGCGCTAAGTCACAAAAAGAACTTGCACCAAGCGTCGCCAAATGGGTAATTGAACGATGCTGATAGAAATTAATAAATTATAAATAATAAAGCCGCTTTATACTTCATCTAAAGCGGCTTTATTATTTAACTTTAGTGTTTTCCCCAAACCTCAACAAGAGCTTGCTTGTTACGGAAATTTTTTGTGTCATACCATAAGATTACCTTTTTTATAACTCGCCGATTTCCTTCAAGGTCAATTACCCTGCTTTCAGATCCAGCCTTCAATTCTTCCTTAAGTTCTATTTCCTGTTCTGTCCCGTCTCCATAAACTACCTTACACTTATGCATATTAATTCCAGATCTTTTGACTTTAATTTGGACAGATTTAAAGAACCCATTATTTCTTCCGACCAAAATTTCATCCCTGTCAAGATTAAACTTGACGGTTTTAGTACCCAAGAGCTCCCAAGCTGGCTGTTCAAAATTGTTAATCTCAATGGCTGGGCTTGCGCCAATTGTCTTTAATCCCACTAAAAAACTAAGGACCAATAAGTAAAAGTGAACTTGCTTTTTCATAATTTTTTCTTTTTTGACTCGTACAATTTGAAAAGGTTTAAAATACACTGAATGACCCTGAAATTATTAGAAATTTATTATATTGTTAAGTAAATTATTAATTGTCAAACAGGTTCTCGGATCTTCAGATTTATAGTTGATTTCATGAACACTATTTTTCTTTTATTATTTCTTGCCCTATGTCTTTATTTTGTGCTTTCTCCAAGGATTGGTATAACCCTGTTTTAGCCTATTAGGAGTTTTACTTATCGACTAAAATAAATTATCTGTTATCAATCCGATGTTATCAAACTATTTATCTTTATTCTTCCTGTTAAAAGTTGTTTCTTTTATATTTCTATACACTTTAGGATTTATGAATTTTGCATGACTCATAATAAATTAGCTCCGTTGAGAATTCACTTTGGGTATTAAATTTGGACTAATGAAATTGGTTCAAAGTTGATAATTTTTTTCCATTCTCTTGCTTAGATACTTTTTTAAGCTCATTTCTGCTTCTAAAATAAGCCAGCGCATATGTTCCAAACAAAATCATCACAGCTGCAACAAATGCAGATAGGTAAATCCATTCAAGAATTAAAGAAGTAGCCGGATAAACTGGTTTAATAAAAAGTGACGAACCAATAGCTAGAGTTATTGTAATAATTAAAAGAAGCACCACTGATGCCATTGGTTTTTTTAATTTGGTATGATTTTTCGACAATAATAACGAAAATAATTTTTCCTTAAAGTTCAGATCAGCCGGAAACATTCGTATGAGATCTGAATATATTTCCAGGGCGATTTCTGTTTTTCTTTGACTTGTATAAAGAGTAGCCTTCAGTTCCAATATTTCAGAATAAACTCTTTTATGCTTAAATTCAAAAGTCTCTTGATTTAAGACTTCAACAATTATTTCGTCCGCCAGTCTCTGGAAATTTTGTGTTTTGTCAAGGAAAAATAAAGCTTTTAAATAAGTAATTTTAATTTCAACAGATTCTTCAAATCCCAATTGTTCAACTTCCTCTGAGTAATGTGTAAAAAAAGCAATTTGATCATAATATGCCTTAATTGGAATATTTTTAAATCTCTCATATATCCGTGAAAGATGAACCTTATTTTTGGGTATACTGGTCATTTTTTAATTGATATAATATTGGTCTGGATGGTACTGCGTCAAGATCCAATGGTGCTAAATGCAAAAACAATATATTGTCTCCATCTGGGAAGTCCTCTGGAACGTAAACTAATTCCGTAATAGTGCAAGTTTTTGCCCTTTCCCCTTTCCAAAAAGCTCTATGAGCTAATAATCGTCCTTCGTCTTCTTCTCTATCAACAGAGGGAAAATCTACTAATATATGTTTAAAACCCTTTTGAACAATAAACTCCATAGCCTCTTCTGAAAGGTACGTGGGATTTGTACCTGAATAGTGTTTTTTCTTTTTAGAAATTGGGTTTGGCAGTGTTCTTATAGTCAATGTCTCAGATACCACATCTGCTAACAATTGTTCTAAGGTAAACCTTTCTATGACTAGATCTCCATCATCTCTTTTGGTTGGATAAACGGAGCAAAGATGATTTTTAAAAACATAATTTTTCAATATTTCGTTGACGGAAATAAATTCATCAGTGATGTGTCCCACACATTCTGTATGCGTTCCATTACCATGTACATTAAGCTTTACATTGCTAAAATTTACTGGACCGCCCTCTTTAACAGAACCAATAAAAGCTCCTGCTTTTACTGGTATACTATCAAAAAATGGTGCATAAAAGCAATTTACTTGTTCTATTCCAGTTTTAAATGAAATAGAAATATCAACCGCTTTGTTTAGATCAATTACAATTGTTCCTTCAATAGATATTTCCTTTATCTCTTTTAACATTTCAATTCCTTTGGTCCAATCCCCAATTTAATTTTGTATGTATAGTTTTTAGAAAACTTACAGGTTGCAATTGTATTAAGCGCACAGTATATTCACACTTTCTTATAGCCAATTGATGCCTTGAATGTATTATTTCCTTTCTTGAGTCAAGAGTGCATAAAAAATTCTCAGATCGACCTTCTACTTCAAAAGTTAAAACCGAATGATCTGGTATGATAATGGGTCTTACATTGAGATTGTGTGGTGCCACAGGTGTGATTACGAGGCTGGATGAATCAGGAAATATTATGGGTCCTCCACAGGATAACGAATATCCGGTAGAACCGGTTGGAGACGCAACAATTAGTCCATCTGCCCAATATGAGTTAAGAAAATCCCCATTGATATAAGTATGAATGGTAATCATTGAAGAATTGTCCCTCTTTAATATGGTAAAATCATTTAATGCTATTGGAATTTCGCCAAACAGATTTTCTGTACTGTCCAGTTTTAATAAGCTCCTTTCTTCCACTTCATAACTTCCATTAACAAGTTGATAAATAGCATCAGGTATTAATTTTTTTTCAATACTTGCTAAAAAACCAAGCCTCCCCATGTTTATACCCAGTATTGGAACCTTACTATCTCTTACAAGTGTAACGGCTTGTAAAATTGTTCCATCTCCCCCCAAACTCAATAAGCATCCGGGTCTTATTCTAATAATATCCTCATACGTCGCCCAGGTTTTATCTTTATATTTGTTTTGCAAATCTTCTGGCAATTCATCCAAGTACTCTTTAAAAATCCAAAATTCTGTTCTATTCTCATTTAGTTGAACCAAGAGACCTAATAGATGAGTTAGATCTTCAATTTTTATCTTCTGTCCGAAAATTAAAAGTTTTGTCAAAAGGCTGATTTTGTATGGATAAAAATACCCTTTTCTTTTAAATGATTAATAGAATAATTAATTTGAAGCTTCAACGTATTATTCAACAATATATCCAAACCTGTTGTAATACTGTATAAATACTCGTTAGAAAGAGGGTTGTACTGACTGTAAAAGGGATCTTTAACATATCCTACATTAAAGTTTACTTTAATATCAACAATAGCATCAAGTTTTATCTTCGGCTCAGAGCGTAAAGGTTTAAATATTCCTTTCCTGAACTGCATCAATTCTAAATAAATCCCTGAAGTTCCATAAAAATAATCTAAACCATCTATTATGTAGTATTCATATCCTTCTAACTGGTTTTGATATCCTAATGATCTGTAAAGGTTAAAGGCAGGTTTCTTGCGTGTAATTCCGTGTCCAGCTGCTACAAAAATGACAGATCGGGTTCTCTTATTTAATCTGACTGCAGCCAACAATGCCTCTGATAAATTAAACAAATTTTGCTCATTCTTTATACCTAATCCCGTTTTTGTTAAGCCTCCAAAGATTCTAATTCCTGATTTTGGTCGACTAACATTGTCTAAAGTTGAATATTGTGCTTCCAGATTAATTTTAAAATATTCTTGTTTTGTATTCCCCGAAAGTAAATAGTCTGGATTTAGAATTCCCAAAGACGAATGAATTACATTTTTATAAAAACCAAAAACAACCCTATAGGTCCATAATCTATTGGGTCTCCATAAGCACTCTGAATAAACTTCTGATCTATAGAGTAATACGTCCCTTTCATTCTTATAAAATATTGCCTCGTTTTGCTTGGTTAGGAAATTAACTTCATGAAATGTTTGATATAGCCCTCCAATCTTTAGTCCTACATTGTTTCTTTTACTAATGTATGGATATTCATAACTCAATTCATGTTTATCCGTATATCCGGTATGATACAATACTTTAAGTTTGTCTTTCCTTCCTGTTAAATTATAATGATACAATTTTAGCCCTAAATTTATTCTCTTAATTGAATGATTAAATGTATTCCACCAAACATTAAAATTTCTGTCCGCCAATTCAAAAATTATGGATGGAAACACTAACCAGTTCTCTCTAAGATAGATATGGAAACTTAAATTACAATGACCTGATAATTCAATTACATATTTTACCTCAACTAAAGAAAATAAATTAGTCCGAATTAAGTCTGTTTCAATTTCCTTAACTTTTTGATTTATCGTGTTTATTGAAATTTTCTCCCCTTGAACAATTCTCGTCTCTAATAAAATTACCCAAGGCTTAGTTTTTTCTAAACCAACAAATAAGACGGTATCTACGACAAGGGTGTCACAATTTGAATTTTGGCTTACTTGCCCGTAAATTATTTTTGGGCCAAATATTAATAAAAATATTGCTAATTGTCTATACATTTAAAAAATGCATAAATTCATCATACCTGTCCTTAAATATATCTGTATACTCACCTTCGGAAAAGACATTTTTTATTTCTATTTCATGTCTGTAAAAGTGATTCAAAATTGCTTGTGGATCGACTTGGTTTAATTTCAAAGTGACTAAAACTGTGTTATCTTCTGAGATTTCAGAAATAAAATTACTTAAAATTATACCATTGTGTTCTTCTACAATTTGTGATAACAAAACCAAAGAATAATCCAGTCTCCTCATTGATATAACAACTATGCTCCCTGGTTCCAAAGTAGAAAAATTTTGTGAATAATACTTTATTAAATCTGGCTTTGTTACACACCCAATATAGGTTCTATTAGAATCTACAATTGGAAGACAACTTAAATCTAACCTGATTATTTTAGCCCACAAATGAATAAAAAGTTCTCCTGGACTCGCGACAGTACTTAGAAAAATATTTTTTTCAGTGATTATAAAATCACTTTTTTCTTCTTTTAATATATCCGCATTAATTAGCCCCAGATACGATCCTTGTGAAATTACAGGTAAGTGGTTTATTTGATTCTCCTGCATATAAATCAAGACATCCTTTATTAAACTGCCTAATTTTGCAGGGATGATTTGGCTTGAAAATAAATTGTTGTTGATCATTTAAAGGGATCATTTATTCTGTTCTGAAAGTAACTACCATAACTACCTTTGTTTTCAACCAGTGTCTTTTCTCTGATTTTATTCAATTCTAAAATCTCTTCCTGCTTGCTTAGGTTTAAACTTTGTAAAATATCTGAACTAAGTCTAAATTGATTTGCTTTAAAAGTTTCAAATTCTGGCATTACTCTGATGTAAGCCAAAGACTCATGAGTCATAATTTTATCAAAATCTTTAAATCCCAAAGAAGTAGCTTCATCAAGATGTTTAAAAGCCTCTATTGCTTTTTCACTAACTGAATATGCGCAGGCTATATTAAAATGAGTAGCCGTATCATTATGATTTAAGTCTAGTGCCAATTTAAACTCTTCAATAGCCCCCTTTATGTCATAATTTTTAAATTTTTTTATTCCACTTTGTTTATGAGATTCGCTTTTCTTTTTATTTTTATACAAATCAAAATATCCTCTTCTACTCTTTTGAGTAGTGTTCTCATCTTCATCTAATAAGATGTATTTGCCCTGACGAGAAGTTTGTTCCTTTGTTTGATCTCTCCTATTACCATACCTATCTCTAAAATTATGGCTGTTGTATCTTCTGTCAAACTCATTCTGATCCATCATTAATAACCTATATGCATCATACCACCCTAATAAAGTTGACAGGGGGAAGCTTAAAATTTTAAAAAAACTCATCCAAAAATAGATACCTAGATATAACAAACCCAATTCAGGTTGTCTGAGGTAAAATCTATGAACTCCAAAACCTCCTGCCATGATTGCCAACAAAACAGCAACCCATTTATTTTTCATCTTTGTAAAATTTAAAAGTCAAAATTGCAATATCGTCAGGTACCTCCTGATCTTCTTTAAAAGTTAATAACTCTTCCATTACACTTCCTGCCGTTTGCTCTGCGTCTAACATTTTGTTTTCCAAGATATGTCTTTTAAGCATTTCTGTATTATAATTTTTGCCAGATTTGTTCTTTATATCGACCAATCCATCTGTAAATGCTATAAGTGTCACATCTTCATCTAACCTAACTATCCCTTCATTAATTTCAGGAAGATTTTCAAAATGCCCAATAATTGTGGTGGTAGCTTTTAATTCCGTTGACTCGTTTCCCTTTATTAGCAAAGGAGGAATGTGGCCTGCATTGACATAATAAAGCATATTTTGCTTGATATCGGCAATGGCTATAAAAAAGGTGAGATATTTTTCTCCCTTGGTCATCCTGGATACAGTTTGATTTAATGCAATAACAAGAGTTTCAAGATCTCTGTACTGTTGACCAAGGTTTTGAACCAATGCTTGAAAATTAGCCATAATCATGGCAGCAGCCATGCCCTTTCCAGAAACATCTGCAATACAAAAAAGAATTTTATTTTCAGAAAATTTTATAAAATCAATATAATCTCCTCCAACCTTATAATGGGGTCTGTAAACGTTCGCCAACTGATAATGAGTTCCGCATGGCATTTTAGCAGGAATAAGCATTTGTGTAACCTCCTTTGCAAACTCCATTTCTTTCTCTTGTACAATTTGTCCCCTTACAAGCATCTTATTTTCTATTGCAACAGCTATGATATTGGTGATTGAAGTTATAAACTGAATATTATTAAAAACATCTTCGCTTCTTTTTACTCCACTTATTAGCGAATAGGCTATTGGTTGCTTTTTATGATAAACCGGAATTATAAATTCAAATTCTTGAAGCCGAGGATCATCTTGCGGTTTTATTGTATGCAATCTGGTAAATTGCATAAACAAAACAGGAAGTTCTTCTATTTTTACATTGTGATCAATATTATACTCTACACACAAATTCCATGAATTATTATCCCTTATGAACAGAGCAATTTTTTCTATACTTAGCTCCCAGGTTAGGAAATTTTTATACATATTAAAAAGATCCTCCTGCGGTAAGTTTTCATTGATCGCTTGTGT
>Ga0073902_10001216_pt1 | contig 14105 bp, 14 predicted proteins | sample KloWWTmeKNB19Kit_FD_66667 | JGI IMG/M metagenome (GOLD analysis project Ga0073902, IMG submission 66667) | Active sludge microbial communities from Klosterneuburg, Austria, studying microevolution and ecology of nitrifiers - Klosterneuburg... | ecosystem: Engineered > WWTP > Aerobic digester >...
TGCTCCGTTGTCCACCGAAAGGAACACACTTGACAAACCCGAAGTGGAATCTGAACCTATGGCAGTAATTGTTGCAGGAGAAACATACCAGCCGTTTGACCCGCTTGTGGCGATAATGTCCAAGCTGAGGGCGGGAGAAACCGTATCCACTTTTGCGGAGAAGGTTCCCATCTGTGAACTGTCGCCCCACGAAGACAACGCCCAAAAGGAAAAAATCGTTAGCGCCTTCGTTCAAAGGCGCAATGCAATTGTCTCCTGAACAAGCGAAGGATTGTCCATTCAATGAACCTTCGATGGCGAGGATGGCGTAGCCCGATAATGGTTCGCTTCCATTCAAAGATAGTTCGGGAGCGGTGACACACCAGCCGTTATTCAATGTGCAGCTTTGTAGGGAACTGCTAATGATCGCGGGAGGCAGATTGGTTGTCTTTTCCACGATCTCCGATCGGCTGCCGAGTGTGTACCAATAGGTCGCGTCACCACAGGCATTGCCCGGCTTACGTTTCCATTCACAAACGATGCAATCGTCTGCTTTATTTCCTTGTTTATCGAGGCAATAGGGAATCGTATTGTTGTCGCGAGCCCATACGCCATAATCATACGTGTCCTCATAACTTTCAGTCGTGGTACGGTCTGGGCCGAGGTAGTCCGCTAAGACAGGCGTGGCCCCCAACACGAGGAAGGCGATCAAAAGAAACAAGAGCGTTTTGCGTTTGATATGGATAAGATCAGATTTGTATTGCATGTTCTTCCTGTCAATCAATGATGATTGCTTCAAATGAAGCGGCGGGATTGTACGGGTAAATCGTGAAATTTGAGTTTACGCTCTTGTAATCACCGCTTACAAACACAAAAGGTTGGCGGATAGATCGGCAGCGGTTATCAATAAGGCGGAATTTGATTTTTCATTGTTATAATCTCCCAGAATTTATAACCCTTGCGAAGGTTTAAAACCTTCGCAAGGGTATCAGGAGACCCCATGCCCGAACGTGAAATTTATTTACTCTCGCCGCGCGCGCTCAGCCCTGAAACCATCGCGGTTGCATTTGCAAAAACATCGCGCTCGCCCGAATCGTTCCGCGCGATTGCCGCCGAGCTCAGCGACGAAAAATCGGCGCAGTTCCATGAGAAGTGGGTGGTGGGATATGGTCACGCGTCGGTGGCGGAACATGCCGTTTTGCACATCGCCTTCGAAAATGTTTCGCGCATCGCCATCGAGAGCATCGAGTCGAATCGACTCGCCTCGTATACCGAAAAATCCACGCGCTATCAACGATGGGGACAGGATGATTTTACGATTCCGCCCGAATTGATCGGGCATCCATTGCATGATGAATTTGTGGATACGATCCGCCTCCTTTTCAAAGCCTATGCTGATTCGCTCGACCCTGTGCGGACTCTCATCCTCGACCGCTTCCCGCGCCGCGAGAACGAAAAGGATGAAGCATGGGATCGCCGCATCCGCTCGAAGTATGTGGACGTGTGCCGCTTCCTCCTGCCCGCCGCCGCGCTGGCAAATGTGGGTATGACAGCAAACGCGCGCGTGATCGAAAATACCATCCGCAAGATGCTTTCGCATGAGTTGGCTGAAGTCCGCGAGATTGGCGCAAAAGTTAAGGAGGTATCGAAAGCCGAGACTCCAACTTTGGTGAAATACGCAGATGAAGTGCCGTATTTGGTAGAAACGATTCGAGAATTTGGAGAATTAGAGAATAGAGATTGGAGATTAGAGACTGGAGACTGGTGTATGCTGATTGACTTTGACAAAGAGGGAGAAAAGAAGGCGTTAGCCGCGGCGTTGTATCGTTTCGGCGAAATGATGTATATAGACGCGCTGGCGCATGTCGAATCGTTGAGCGCAGAAGCAAAAGAAAAGCTCGCCGAATCGCTTCTTGGAAAATTAGGCAAATTCGATGTTCCTCTGCGCGAACTGGAATACTCCACCTACACCTTTGACCTCATCATGGATCAGGGCGCGTATGCCGAGTTCAAACGTCACCGCATGATGACGCAGACGCCGCAGAGGTTGACGACGCGGCTGGGGTACGCGACTCCGCTGTTGATAACGGAAGCAGGCTTCAAGTCCGAGTATGAGGCGGCGATGGAGTCCGCTTCACAAATGTACGAGAAGTTATATCAGTTCAGCCCAGATGTCGCGCAATACGTCGTCCCCAACGGATTCAATCGCCGCGTATTGGCGCAATTCAATCTGCGTGAGGCGTTCGCATTCTGCCAGTTACGTTCTGCGGCGAACGCACATTTTTCAATACGAAGGGTGGCGCAAAAAATCTACGAAGAGCTGGCGCGAGTGCATCCGCTGTTGACGAAATATATGAAATTGCATGAAGAGACGTGGCAGGGGGTTGAAGAGGGCTTCTTTACAAAGGCTTAAACAAGAACTCCGAGTTTTGAAAAACTCGGAGTTCTTTGTTATCCCTGAATCAACACGATCTTTCTCTGCGGCTCGTCGACATAATCCGTACCTGTATCGTACATAGTAACCATAGACAAAATGGTCTAGCGTCCATGGTCTATCGTCTGCGGTTTCGGGTCTTTCACAACAAAAATCAAAATGCCTGCTGTGATTATTCCGATCAATGCAGATAAACCAAATGTAGATTCAAAACCGAGACTATCAATTAACCATCCACCCAGGATCGGGGCAGTGATTGTTGCGGGTGTGATGAGCGTGTTCGATAAGCCGATGTAGGTGGGACGTTCGAGGTCGCTGCCGAAGCCCACTGTAAACGTGATGCCGATTGTCCATAAGGCGACGTTGCCGATTCCCGAAAGAATGAACGCGGGATACAACCACGCGATGGTCGGCGCAAACCATGCGATGATCGAACTCACGATCGTCGCCAGCGCGCCCAGAATCAACATCGCGCGATGACCGATCTTATCTCCGAGCCAACCCATGCCCGCGTTCGCAAATGTTTGGGTGAGCGTCAGCGCGGCGGTGAGATAGCCTGCCGTGATCGAATCCATCTCGAAGCGGCGTAGACCGAGCAGAATGTAAAAACCAAACCCCATCGTGGCGAACATCATCAAGAAGCGCGTGACGAGGAACCAATTAAAGTTTTTATCTTTTTTCAGGATGGACTTCGCATCTTCCCAAAAGTGAGCCTGTTTCTCTGAAACGACCTTTTCCTCATCTCGAGGCTCGCGCGAACTCGATAGGGCAATGTACGAAGCGATAAAAGCAAGACCCGCAATGAAAAAACTGATCGCAAAATTATTCGGGAACTCAACCTCAGCCAACAAATAGCCCGCGCCGATGGCGGCGATGCTAATCACCAGATTCACCAACCCGCCTTGCATCCCGAAAAATGTACCACGTGATTCGGGCGGGATGATCTTCGAGATTAAACTCGTCCATGGATTCGCAGTGAACCCGCCACCGATTCCCTGCCAGGCGAGGGCGATGAACGTCACGAATAACGCGGTTTTTATGCCGATCCATGGAATCAAGAATGCGATTAACGCCAGCACAAGGAACGGAATCCGCTCGTGGATGGTGTTCCGCAAGACGATCGGTTTGTATTCACGCGCCCGCGCGAGTTGCCCTGCGTTGAACAATTGGGGCAACTGCCAGCCGATGGCGTGGAACGCAGGCGCCAGTCCGATCAGAATCGCGGAGTCGGTTAGTTGTGTGACGAAGAGCGGAATGATCGTCGCGAAAGAGCCGAATCCAAGGGCCAAACCGAAGAAAGCGCCGTCCATCAAATTCATGGTGACGTTGTAACGCAAGTGCGCGCGGATGTATTTTTCCATGTTGGAGAGGGGGAGCATGGGGGCGATTCTACCATTTGGGACAAAGGCGGTACACAAGTACACAGGTAGACACGTACACGCGTTTTATCTTACTGTTGGTTTACAAACCAATATCCTTGACAATATTTATCCCTTTCGGCTACAATAAAAAACGAACAGTCGTTCATTTTTCATAACTACTCGGTGGTCGAGTAGTCCCGTCCGCGCTGAGCGGACACTGAGCGAGCGCCTACGAGACGAAGTGGCAGTCGAAGAGTGCGCGGGACGTATCCGCCGGGTTGAGCTTGTCGAAACCGAGACCACCATGCCGTAAAACAATTCTTGTAACAAAAATACTCTTGTAACCTGTTGGTCTCGATACGTCCTTCGGCTTCGCTACGCTTCGCTCAGGACTACATCTCGACAAGCTCGACGCGACGCTCGACCAACGGAGGATTTATATGCCCAAAGACAGACCCACCAAAGGCGAAACCACCCGTATCGCCATCGAAGACGCCGCGATGAACTTGTTCCTCACACAGGGCTATGCCGCCACGTCCATGCGCCAGATCGCGGAGCAAGTTGGGTTGGCGTTGGGAGGAATCTACAACCACTTCTCCAGCAAAGAGGAGATTTTTGCTGGCATCATTATTGATAAACACCCGTATAAGCAAATCCTACCTGCTGTCATTGCGGCAGAGGGGGAGACCGCCGAGGATTTTTACAAGAACGCGGCTCATATTGTCATCGCGGAAATGGGAAAGCGTCCTGAGTTCGTGAATCTGATGTTCATCGAGTTGGTTGAATTCAAAGGCAAGCACGGCGCAGCGCTTTTGAAGGAGATCGTACCGAAGATATTGCCCGTGTTCGAGAAAGCAGTCAAAACAAGGAAAAGCTTGCGCGTGACCAATCCAGCTTTGTTGATGCGTTCGTTTATCGGTTTGGTTGTTTCCTATCTTATGACCGAAATGATAATTTCAAATTCAATCCTCAGCAAACTCATGCCAAAGAATACCGAAGAGGCGTACGTGGATATTTTCCTGCACGGCATTCTCAAGCCTGTGGAGTAAGTCGGTAAACAAGTAGACAAGTAAACAGGTAGACAAGTAGACAAGTAGACAAGTAGACAAGTTGGCAAGTACACAAGTAGATAAGTACACACGTATACAGGTCATCATAAGACTTGAAACGTGGAACTTGAAACCAATAACTCGCGCGTTCATTTCATCATTCATCATTCACCCTTCATCCTTTTGGAGTCCCCATGAAAACCCGCCTCCTTTCCATCATCCGAAAAGAATTCATCCAAATCTTCCGCGACCCGCGCACGCTGGCGTTGATCATCGTCATGCCCATCATTCAACTTTTCCTGCTTGGGTACGCCGCGACAACCGACGTGAAGAATATTTCCATCGCGTACTGGGACCAAAGCCGCTCGCCCGAATCGCGCGCCCTGCTGGATGTTTTTCGCGCGGCGGATTATTTCAACTTCGCGTACGAAGTTCAATCCGATGAAGAAATTGCGACCCTCATCGAGGGCGGGGATGTGCGCGGCGCGTTGATTATCCCGCCTGATTACGCTCGCAAACTTCTGGAGGGCAAGGCGCAAGTTTCGTTGATCCTCGACGGCTCGGATGCCACCGTCGGCGCGACCGCGCTTTCCGCCGCGAAATTGATCGGGCAGGCGCACTCGGTCAAAGTTCTCAGCGAACAAGCCGCCCGTCAGGGAAGAGCCGCCACAGTCCAGCCGCCGCTCGATGTCCGCACGCAAATCTGGTACAACCCCGATCTGCGCTCCGCATATTTCATGATCCCAGGCGTGATCGGCATGGTGCTGTTTGCCATTTTAGCGATGGTCACAGCCACTGCGGTTGTGCGCGAACGCGAGCGCGGCACTATCGAGCAACTCATCGTCACGCCCATTCGTCCATGGGAATTGATCGTCGGCAAAATCACGCCCTTTGTCATCCTCGGTTTTTTCAATTTGTTTGAGGTCCTCGTGATCGGTCACTATTGGTTTGGCGTGCCAGTGCGAAGCAATCTCTTTTTAGTTGTCGGCACGGCGGGCTTGCTGTTGCTGTCAAGCCTCGGCATCGGACTCTTCGCGTCCACGGTTGCGAACACACAACAGGAAGCCCTGCTGACAGTGTTCATGACCATCCTGCCAAGTGTTTTTCTTTCAGGTTTTCTCTTTCCGCTCGAAGCCATGCCGAGAGTCTTACAAATTATTTCGTACGCGATTCCTCTTCGTTATTATCTCGTCATCGTTCGCTCGCTGTTGCTCAAAGGCGTCGGCTTTGCCGCGCTTCAATCCGAGATCATTTCGCTCGCGTTGTTCGGCATCATTATTATGACTGCCGCCGCATTGCGATTCAGAAAACGTCTCGACTGACTTCTTTCGTCTTTCCTCTTTCCGCTCATAATGAAAGACGAAAGAGGAAAGATAACCTCACAAGGAGATTCTCATGCACAAACCACCTCTCGCCGTTCGCATCATCGTAGCATTGATCGTTCTTTCCACGATCGGATATTACTCATTCCGTTCGTTGTCGCCCAAAGAAAACGGACAACTCAAAGCCTCAGGCACGATTGAATCGGTGACGGTCAACATCTCGCCTGAGATGGCTGGCAAAGTGGCGGATGTGCTCGCCGCAGAGGGACAGCCCGTGCAGACGGGAGCCCCGCTTCTTTCTCTCGACGGCAGCCTGCTCGCCGCCCAGCGAGCCGTCGCGTCCGCCCAGCTTGACTCTGCCAACGCCGCTCTTCAAACTGCCTCCGCCGCGTACGCCACCGCGCAACAGCAATACGATGCGACTCTTACCAACGCGCTCGCGCAGGAACAATCCACGCGCACAAACTTTTGGCGGGGGACGAATCCAACGGAGTTCGAACAGCCGATTTGGTATTTCACAAAAGCGGAGCGTCTCGCCGCCGCGCATGCCGACGTTGATTCGACTCTCGCCGCGCTGGGATCTGCCCAACAGAATCTTGACGATGTTCAGAAAAGCGCGGGCAGTTCGCAATTCCTCACACTTGAAACGACTCTCTCGCAAGCGCGCATTGCATATCAAAATGCAAAAGCCGTGTACGATAAAACTTCGGGCGCATCCGACAGCGCGGACTTACGCAACGCGGCGCAGATCGTCCTTGATGACGCCGAACTCGCGTTAGACGACGCGCAATCCGCGTATGATGATGCCCTCTCAACAGACGGCGCAACGGATGTACTCGAAGCGCGCGCGAAAGTCGCCATCGCGCAAGAAATTTACGATACCGCTGTTGATAACTTGCGCTCTCTGCAAACAGGCGCAGAGTCGCCGCAAGTAATCACCGCGAGCAAAGTTCTCGAACAAGCCAAAGCCGCCATGGAGCAGGCGCAATCCGCCGTCAATACCGCGCAAGCCAATCTTGATCTGATTGATACGCAGATCGCCAAACTCACCGTCTATGCCCCGATGGATGGAGTCATCCTCACACGTAACATCGAGCCTGGAGAATTCGTCCAGCCTGGCGCGGTCGCGTTGACGATGGCAAACCTCAACGATTTGACTATCACTGTTTACGTCCCCGAAGACCAATACGGCAACATCTCGCTTGGTCAACAAGCCACCGTCACCGTTGACTCTTTCCCCGACCTAACCTTCACCGCCGAAGTCGTCCACATCGCCGACCAAGCCGAATTCACTCCGCGCAACGTGCAAACCGTGGAAGGGCGCAGTTCAACGGTCTATGCCATCAAGTTGAAAGTGACTGACTCCGAAGGTAAATTGAAAATCGGTATGCCTGCGGATGTGGCGTTCAAGTAATGATGTGTTTGTAGGGGCGGGGTTTCCCCGCCCATGTAACGGGGCGAGAGGACCTCGCCCCTACGGATAACAAAAAATGAATTACCTCGTTCAAGCCAATAACCTCAAAAAATCCTTCGGCGATACCCACGCCGTAGACGATGTTTCCTTGCAAATCAAAGCGGGCGAGATCTACGGACTCGTTGGCTCGGACGGCGCGGGGAAGACGACGACGATGCGATTACTCGTCGGCGCGCTCAAGATGGATGCGGGTGAGGCAAACATTTGCGGCTTCGACATCAATAAACAAACGGAAGACGCGCGCGCGCAATTCGGTTACCTCTCTCAACGATTTTCAATGTACGAAGATTTGACCGTCCTCGAAAACATCCGCTTCTTCGCCGAAGCGCGTGGACTGAAATCAAACGAGTGGCTCCCGCGTTGCAACGAGATTCTCGAATTCGTTGGTCTCGAACGATTCAAAGGCCGCCGCGCGGGTCAACTCTCTGGCGGCATGAAACAAAAATTAGGCTTGGCGTCCGCGTTGGTGACTCGTCCGCGTGTGCTGTTGCTCGATGAGCCGACAACGGGCGTTGATCCTGTGACACGTCAAGACTTTTGGCAACTTGTCATCAAACTCGTTTCGCAACCCAAAAAATTAACCACTAAGAGCGCAAAGAGCGCGAAGCCTGCAATGAGCAAAGCCGAAGTGGAAAAACAGAATCTTAGCGATCTTAGCGCGCTTCGCGGTTCGGAAATTTCCGAAGTTGAAGAAGGCGTCTCTGTATTAATCAGCACTCCTTATATGGATGAGGCTTCTAGATGTCATCGTGTCGGCTTTATGAAAAACGGAAAAATCATCGCGGAAGATACGCCGTCTAATTTGCGCGCGCGGCTCAACAATCGTGTGCTTGAGTTGCGCGGCTCGCCGTTGAAACTTCTTCGTCATGTCGCGCGCGAAGATGAAGATGTGGAAGATGTTCAAGCGTTCGGAGATCGTTTGCACATCCGCGTCGGCGTGGATAAGGCTCAAGGTGTGCTGAGCAGGTTGAAGTCACAGATAAGAAGCGAGGGCGGCGCTGTGGATGAACTCCGCGTTGTGAAACCCGTCCTCGAAGATGTCTTCATTGCGCTTTCGTCCCCCCATCTTGCGTTGCAGTCCGCGCAAGATGGGGGGACCACAGGGGGGTCGGAGTCCAAATGAGCGAAGCAGTCATTCGAGTCGAAAATCTCACGCGGCGCTTCGGTGATTTCGTCGCGGTGGATCACGTCAACTTTGAAGTGAACGCGGGCGAAGTCGTCGGCTATCTCGGTCCGAACGGTTCGGGCAAGACGACGACCATCCGCATGTTGCTGGGTTTGCTTGAGCCGAGCGACGGCAACGCGACCGTGCTGGGATTCGACGCGTTCAAACAAAGCGAAGAGGTGCGGGCGCGCGCGGGATACATGTCGCAAAAGTTTGCGATTTACGACGACCTGACAGCGCTGGAAAATTTGACGTTTTACGGCGGCGTCTATGGGATTCGCGACAAAGCCCGCATCACGCGGACGTTGGAACTGGTCGGGCTTCGTGGACACGACTCCACGCTGACGCGGACTCTCTCCGCAGGCTGGCGTCAGCGACTCGCGTTGGGAATCGCGCTGGTGCATGAGCCGAAATTATTGTTCCTCGATGAACCGACATCTGGCGTTGACCCCACCGCGCGCCGCGCCTTCTGGGATTTGATCTACGAACTCGCCGAACGCGGCGTGACGATTTTGGTCACCACGCATTACATGGACGAAGCCGAATACTGCGAACGCGTCGGCATCATGCGCGATGGAAAATTGCTGGCGATGGATACGCCATCGAACTTGAAAAAGAATATCATCGCGGGGGATGTGTGGGAAGTCTATGCCGAGCCATTGCAGGATGGCTTGGCGGTGTTACCAGAGATTGAGGGTGTGTTGCGCGTTGGGTTGGCGGGGGATCATTTGAGGACGATCACGGAAAGAGGAAAGAAGAAAGAAGAATTACTGAATGAGTTGAAGGCGAAAGAGGTGAATGTGCGCGATGTTGTCGTGGGGGAGCCGACGCTGGAGGATGTGTTTATTTCGCTGGCGAGGTGAAAAGACCTTCCCCACACCTTATGGGGAAGGCGTGGGGTAAATTATGTACATCACAACCCCATTATCTCCTGCATTTGGAGCTGAGGGACCATAGTATCCCCATCGTGTAACACCGGTGCGCTGATCCAGAGGTACATCTCTTTCATACTCAACATCACTCCAATCAGCAACTTTACACGGATTCCCTCCAGGCCCGATCTTGCCTCCAACATAGACATTGTATATGTTATAATGCCCAGTTTCGTAATCCGATATTAAGATTTTTCTCCCTAATATCTCATATAAGAGCCAAGTTGAAGGAGCAATACCTGTCGCTGTTTTCGGATACTCTGAGAATAAGGAGATATCTTCTACTATCTTAATCTCACAGTACTGAGCAGCTTCATTTAGAAGATCCTCAATAGTTGCTGGCGGTACCGGTGTTGGAGTTACGGTTACAGTTGGCGAAGGCGTCGCCGTGAATGTTGCCGTTGGCTCCGGCGTTTCCGTCTGTGTCGGAGCCAACGTGTTGGTTGGCGCGGCGGTTTCAGTTTGAGCAATGGCGATGTTGGCAGTTGCCGTCAATTGAACAGGGGAGGCAGCGCAAGCGGTAGCCACGAAACATAGAACTACGAACGAAATATTCTTGGGCATGGCATATCTCCATTTCAAGGAACGCCTCATAAGCAAAATCATTATAGCAAAAGACCAGGCATCTCAACCTGGTCTTTTTGGTTATTTCGTATAGGACCTGACATGTCTCATGCTGATCTGCGATTGTCACAACGATTGCGTGGACAAAGTTCACGATCAATCAGGGTTTCGCGGAGACATGTCAGGTCTGTGGTTGTTTACTACGTCACTTACGCCTGCTCAGGGACAACCAGCGCCATGATCAGGTAGACCAGCACGATCCCGCCGAAGCCTGTGAAAAACGCCAGCACAGTCAACAAGCGGACGATGGTCGGGTCAATACCGAGATACTCGCCCAAGCCCGCGCACACGCCCGCGATCATGCGGTTGGACGCTCTTCGAGTCAGTTGTTTGTAATTGGTATTCATGTCTGCACTCCTTTCAAATGATTTCTAGTGGTATGTATGATAAGTAATTTAACATAGTCGTAGCACATTAATAAGCCGTATACTTCTCGCGCATTTTCCTTGGAGGAGTGCGCATGAGAAGACGCAAACCCAACACCATCCGAGTCTCACGTGCGGATCAACAAGAACTAAAGCAGTTGCTTGGCGATGGACGAACACAACAACGCGTTGTTCGGCGAGCACAAGTGTTGTTAGCGATGAGAAGCCAGAAGACTGCGGTAGATAAGCTATGCCACAAGGTTCAAATGACACGTGTTGGCATTTGGTATCTTTGTCGCCGATATGAGAAAATCGGATTGAACGCTGTTTATGATGCGTCACGTTCTGGTCGTCCGCGTGAGATTTCAGCACTCGAAAGGGTTGCCATAGAACAATTGGCTTGTAGCGAGCCTTCGGGTGTTGGACTGGAAATGACGCACTGGTCTACCCGAAGTCTAGCCAAGACTGCCATGCAACAAGGCTTGGTTTCTCACATCGCACATTCCACGGTGTCGCTGATCTTGCGTAGCGCAGACTTGCAACCGCATCGTCACCGCTACTGGATTACACCAACACTCAATGAAACCTTCTTGGAGCAAGCCAGTCGGGTTTTGTGGATATATGAAAGGATCGAAACGCTCAAGGCGCAAAACGAAATCGCTTTAGCACTGGATGAGAAGCCCAATATCCAAGCTTTGCAACGATCTCATCCAACCCAGCCCATGCGGGCTGGACAAATTGAGCGACACGAGTTTGAGTATGTACGGCATGGCGTCGTCAACTTCCTCGCCTTGCTCAACCTTTACAACGGCAAAATGCGCAGTTGCTGTTTAGAGAAAAACGACAGTGAACATCTTTGTAAATCTTTACCTGCTCTATTGCAACCATTTCATTCTTTCAACCGAGTCCATCTGATTTGGGATGGAGGACCCAGCCATGTATCTGTCGCAACAAACTCGTTCCTCAAATCTCGTTACGGTGACTGGCTGCGGGTTGTTACTACTCCAGCACATTCTTCCTGGCTCAATCAAGCAGAAATTCTCTTGAAGTGCTTTGAGGTTCGGTATTTGCAACGTGGTAACTGGACAGGTCGCCAACACTTGATTGATCATTTACTTGCCAGTACACCTGAATACAATCGCTTATGGGCTCAACCGATCAATTGGTCGTGGACTCGTCGCGACCTTCGTGAATGGGCTCAGAAAAAATCGACAGGACTATGTTAAATTACTTTTCAAACGCACCACTAGGGAGGCATACGCAGGAGATTGATTGAAGTTGTACCCCACCCGCCCTATCGGGCACCCTCCCCAAAATCCGACTGGGGTTCGTCGGATTTTGGGGAGGGCTGGGGAGGGGTCACTTGTATTTCCTGCTCTCTAAATAATTCGCCACTGCCGCCCATAACAAAGCAAGTCCTATCATCACGTAGACAACCGCCTGTAACCCCAGCCAGTTGAGTTGTGAAATTCCGAATGCGGTGAACAAAGTTCCAACAACCCCATAAAAAATTGTGTTGCGAAGATAATCCGAGCCAACACGTTTGGATTGCAGAATATTTCTCTGCATCAACGCCTCCATCGCGCGGACTTGTTCCTCGTGTAGATTCTTACATGCGAGCGAATCCCCTGCGTGCGCGGCGCAATCGGAGCAGAGTCCGCGCTGGCAGTATTTGCACAGTCCAATGGCGAGTTTATCGAAGTGGTAATAGCAATTCATTTTTCTCACCGCTAAGAACGCGAAGAGCGCTAAGGCTTTATTTTTCCTTCGCGGTCTTAGCGCGCTTCGCGGTTCAAGGTTTTAGATTTTCTTCAATGGATGACGAACCACCGTCTTCAACTTCTCAGGCTTGGCTTTGCGCGGATCGCCGAGATAGATTTCGTGGTGTAAGCCGTTGGGTCCAACATTATCGCGGTAGCCGTTCTCGGCGGCGAAGGCAAGCATCACTTCGATGGTGGCAGGCTCGGTGGCGTATGGTCCGATGTGCATCATTTGCACGCAGACGCCTTCTTCAAAATGACTCAGCCGCAACTTGGACAAAATAGGCGAGTCACCTTTCTTCTTGCGGACTTGTTCCAAGCCCTCTGCAAAAATATCTTTCGTGATGACATCAGGTTGCAGGATAATCAAAGTGTATGTCCAGTTGTCCTTCTTTGCAACGTCAATCATTTTATCTTGCACACCCCACAATCCTTCCAATGGCATCACGGGATAATCAATCGCATTTGTCTTACGCTTCTTGAGCATGAACTTGAGTGTATATGAAATGCTGTACAAGGCTTGCGTCGCTTCCGCGAAGGCGGGCGAGTTGCCTGGTTCTTTTCCTTTTTCGATGATGCCATCAATCATCGCGAATTGTAAGCGCGGCACGTTCACGATTTCTGCTTTCTTCGCAGAAGGCGCGTACAAATATTTCAAACCCTTTTTCAGATCAAGAGTTTTCATGACATTCTCCTTGTCTACGTGTTTACTTGTCTACCTGTTTACGTGTTTACCTGTCTACCTGTCTACCTGTCTACCTGTCTACCTGTCTACCTGTCTACCTGTTTACCTGTTTACCTGTTTACCTGTCTACTTCTTGCTCCCCCTTATAAATAACTTCACTGCCATATTTCTCTTTCAATACATCCACCGCCTCTTGCAACTTTCGTGATTTTTCGCTATCTACATCCCATAACCCAAGCTGACGAATCGGCGCGCCGAGTCCGCTCACGCCGACGCCGATGAGTCGCACAAATTGATTCGGCTTGCGAACCGACTTCAATAATTCAAGCGCGGCTTTTGCGATTTCATCTTCTTGGTCAGTGCGATGATTCAATGTCTTTTGTCGCGTCAACGTGGTGAAATCGGGCCAGCGGATTTTCAACTTGATCGTTGAACCAGCCAGTTCATTTTTTCGCAACTGCCGCGCCACCTCCGCCGATTGCTCGCGCACAGTTTTCTCCAACATTTTATCGTCGCGCACATCGCGCGAAAACGTGATCTCCTGACTGATGGATTTCGTCTCGCGCTCAGTGACGACAGGACGCGCGTCAATCCCTTTTGCATGACGCGACAACTCACGTCCGTTCTCGCCGAACAAGTGGATCAACTCATTCTCGGGCCACTTCGCAATATCGCCGATCGTGTGGATGCCCAACTCGGCGAGTCGCTTCGATGTTTTCGGACCGACTCCCCACAACATATCCGCGGGCAGTGGATTCAAAAACGCCGCTTCCTCGCCCGACGGGACGACTGTCACCGCGTTGGGCGGCTCAGCCAACCCGTCGGCTTTGATTCGTTTCAGCGCGAGCGCTTTCCCAACTTCGGTGGCGATCTTCGCCACAAGTTTGTTCGAGGCGATCCCAATCGAGCAGGGGAGATGCAATTCGTCGCGGATGCGAGTCTGAAGTCCGCGGGC
>Ga0073902_10001218_pt1 | contig 14087 bp, 9 predicted proteins | sample KloWWTmeKNB19Kit_FD_66667 | JGI IMG/M metagenome (GOLD analysis project Ga0073902, IMG submission 66667) | Active sludge microbial communities from Klosterneuburg, Austria, studying microevolution and ecology of nitrifiers - Klosterneuburg... | ecosystem: Engineered > WWTP > Aerobic digester >...
CGTTTCCCGAACTCCCCATCCTCTATAATCTGTTGTCCCGCAGGGACGCACGATGACAGTAGTCCCGACGTCCACTCCCCTTGATGGCCTGAGCGAATCCGAAGTCCGCGAGCGGATGACCCGCGGCGAGCGCAATGTCTTTGAGCACAAGAGCGCCCGCTCGACCTGGGATATCCTGCGTGAAAACGTCTTTACCGTTTTCAATGTTGTGCTCTTTTTTACCCTTGCGCTGTTGTATGCAATCAGCTTAAGCGCGCCCGAGGGCGTCCGTCGGGCGGTTCTGGGCGACGGTCTGTTTTCCGGCGGGACCGTCCTGATCAACATCATTGTGGGCGTGTTTCAGGAGATTCGGGCCAAGCGCGCGCTTGATCGGCTCGCCGCTTTGTCGGTGCGCGAGGCGCGCGTCCGTCGGGCCGGCAAGGAACTAGATATCCCGGCGAGCGACATTGTGCTCGGTGACGTGGTTGTGATCCGACCTGGCGACCGAGTGCCGGTCGATGGCCCGCTGCTCAGCGTGGCCGCGCTCGAACTGGATGAAAGCCTGCTCACCGGCGAGACCGACACCGTGCCGAAGGTTGCCGGTGATCTGCTGCGGAGTGGTTCCTTCTGCGTGGCCGGCGGTGGTTCCATGCGGGCAGATGGCATTGGCGCGGAGAGCTTCGCGAATCGCCTGACCGCCACCGCGCAGGGCGTCCGCGAGCCGCGCACACCCTTGCAGCGCAGGGTCAATGCCGTCATCGAATTGCTGGTCTTTATCATGGCGATCGTGGCCGCGCTGCAACTTGTGGCCGGCCAGAACCGGCAGGAAACCTTCATCGACAATTTGCGGCATGTCACGGTGATCATCACCAGCTTTGTGCCGGCTGGCCTGGTTCTCGCCATCACCGTATCTCTCAGCGTCGGCGCGGTCAGAATCAGCCGGTATGACACGCTTGTCCAGCGCATCAACGCTGTTGAAAGCATGGGCAACATCACGGTATTGTGCGTGGACAAGACCGGGACGCTGACCCAGAACAAGCTCACCCTGGTCGAAGTTGTGCCGTTGCACGGCTTGACCGAGGCCGAGGCGCGCGTATGCCTGGGACTCTACACCGGCAGTGTATCGGCCCGCAATAACACCGCGGGCGCGATTGCCGAGGGGGTCGGCGCGCCCGTGCCGCCGCCAAAGGTCCTCGACGAGGTCGCCTTTAGCTCCGCCCGAAAATGGGGCGGGGTCGCGCTAGCCGATTCGGGTGGCAGCGCGTCGGGGCTTGGATTGGGGCCGGGTGAGCCGGTCATCATCGGCCTGGGCGCGCCTGACCTGCTCATCAACGCCAACGACGGGCGAAACCAGGCCGTCCTTGACCGCATTCGCGAGTCCACCGGCCAGGGTTTGCGCGTCGTGGTCGCCGTTGCAGCCCAGGGGAATGACATCGAAGCGGCGGTGACCAATCCCGACCGGGCTCAGCCGGTCGCGCTGGCCATCATCCGCGATGAAATCCGGCCTGACATCATCGAAACGATGACGGCGTTTGCCAATGCCGGGGTCCGGGTCAAGGTGATTTCGGGCGACAATCCGGATACGGTCCAGTCCATCGCGGGCAGAGCGGGTTTGAAAAACGACACGGTGGTCACCGAGCGCGAGCTGGGGGATATGACGTCGACCCAGTTCGATGCCTCCGTGGGGGATGCGGCGTTGTTTGCCCGGATTACCCCCGACACCAAGCGGCGCATTATTGCCAGTCTGACCCGCCATGGCGAATACGTGGCCATGGTCGGCGATGGCGTGAACGATGTGCCGGCGCTCAAGGAATCCCGCCTGGCGATAGCGATGAACGATGGCGCGCAGATCGCCCGCGACGTGAGCGAGCTTGTCTTGCTCAAGAACAATATGAGCGCCCTGCCGCGCGCGTTCACGGAAGGGCAGGACATCACGCAGAAGATCCTGGCTTCAGCCAAGCTGTATTTGGCCAAGAACGTGCTGACCATCGTCGCGATCCTGTTTGCGGGGTTTGTGAGCCTGCCTTTTCCGGCCGACCCCCGTCAGATCAGTTGGATCACTTCGGTGACCGTTGGCTTTCCGTGTCTGGCGCTCGCCTTTGGCTGGATTCGTCCGAACTACACCCGCGGATTTTCGCGAGGCGTGCTGGGATACAGCGCTGGCGTTGGCCTGATTGGGGCGGTTGTATGCGCCGCAGCCTTCATTCTGAGCGCGCAGTTGGGCGATCACATCCGGGTTTCGCGCACGATTTTCGCGTTGACGAATCTGCACTACGCTGTGCACGTCATGTGGGACACCCTGGGTGTCAACGTGTTCGCCCCCGCGTCTCTGGGGCGTCGCAAGCGCGAGTTTGCGGCGGGAGTAGCCATGCTCGTCGTTGGGTTTGGCCTGCCGTTTGCGCTGCTTGTGCCGGGCAGCGGCCAGCCGGAGCCCGACGTGACTGCCTTCCTCAACATTTTCAACGTTGCCTTGCTCACGCCCGCGCAATGGGCGCTGATCGTGGCGTTGCCGTTGGCGGGCGCGATTGCGATGCGCCAGCTCCTTTACGGCTCATACGCGCGGCGGGTCTTCCGGATCCTGCAGCATGACTAGAAGCTATCCCTGTGTATTTCGGCGAGATTGCCATCCCCGCGCATCGCGCGGGGATGGCAATCTCGCCAAGAATCCATCAGGACGGCTTCGACGGATCGGCAAACAATCATGACCAAGTACATCTTTTGCACGGGCGGCGTCGTCAGTTCAGTGGGGAAGGGCGTCACGGCCGCCGCGCTCGGTCGGGTGCTCAAGGCCCGTGGGCTGCGAGTGTCGATCCAGAAGCTTGACCCCTATTTGAACGTGGATCCCGGCACCATGTCTCCTTACGAGCATGGCGAAGTGTTTGTCACCGAGGATGGGGCCGAGACCGATCTCGATCTCGGCCACTATGAGCGCTTCATTGATGAAAACCTCGTCAGGGCCTGCAATGTCACCACCGGGCAGGTCTACAACGAGATCCTGATGCGCGAGCGGCGCGGCGATTTCCTCGGGAAGACCATCCAGGTTGTCCCGCACGTCACCAACGAGATCAAGCGCCGGATCGGGCTGGTGGCCAAAATGAGCGGCGCCGATGTGGTCATCGTCGAGGTCGGCGGCACGGTTGGCGATATCGAGGCGATGCCCCATCTCGAGGCCATCCGCCAGATGCGCAAGGATGTCGGCCGCGAGAACGCCTTCTTCATCCACGTCACATTTCTGCCTCACATCGGCGCGACAGGCGAACTCAAGACGAAGCCCACCCAGCACAGTGTGCGCGATCTGCGCGGGGTTGGGATTCGGCCGGACGCCGTCATCCTGCGCAGCGATTTGCCGATCGAGCCTGAAGTGCGCGAAAAGGTGGCGATGTTCTGCGATGTCGACGAGGAAGCCGTATTGCCCATGCCAACGGTTGACAACTTATACGTCGTCCCGCTTGTCCTCGAAGATCTCGGCTTCGGCGATCTGATCTGCCAGCGCCTGGGCTTGAATTGCCCACAAAAACCAGATTTGACCGAGTGGCGCAAGATGATCGATGAGATTCGCCGCCCAAAGCCCGAGCTCGAAGTTGCGATTGTTGGAAAGTATGTCGAGCTCCACGACGCGTATATCAGTGTGCGCGAGGCGCTCTTTCATGCCAGCGTCGCGAATGGGCGGGATGTAAAGATTCGCTGGGTCAACAGCGAGGAGCTGGAGCGAGGCGACAGCGCGGTAATTCTGGCCGGAGTGTCGGGAATCGTCGTGCCGGGCGGTTTTGGTTATCGTGGTATTGAGGGCAAGATCCGGGCCGCCCAATACGCCCGCGTGCGGAATGTGCCCTATCTGGGTCTGTGCCTTGGCATGCAGGTGATGAGTATTGAATTCGCCCGGAACGTCCTGAAACTGCAGGGCGCAAACAGCACCGAGTTCAACCACACCACGCCTCATCCGATCATCGATCTGATGTCCACCCAGCGCGACATCAGCGACATGGGCGGCACCATGCGGCTTGGGGTCTATCCGTGCGACCTTGCCGAGGGGAGCAAGGCGCGTGCCAGCTATGGTCAGGCGACTGTCAACGAGCGCCATCGCCACCGCTGGGAGTTCAACAATGCCTACCGCAAGGCTTTCGCCGACGCGGGGATGATCTTCAGCGGCATGTCGCCCGACGACAAGCTCGTTGAGATCAGCGAACTGCGCGACCACATTTTCATGCTCGGCAGCCAGTTCCACCCGGAATTCAAGAGCCGGCCCAATCGGCCCCATCCGCTGTTCAACGGTTTTGTTGAGGCGTGTATCGAGAAGGCAACGCTCTAGCCGCCGCGGGCACTGCCCCAGGGTGTCGACGCGCCGCAAACTCTGTTTGCAGAAACGACATTCCCCCGGCGAAGCCGGGGGAATGTCGTTTCTGCAATTGTTTCCTAGAAGCCTTCGAGCCGCGAGAAATCCAGCAAGCCTTTGGAGAGTCCCGCCACCCGGCCCACCAGCCCAAGGCGGGCAGCGCGGAGTGCTTGATCATCCGCCATCACCATCACTTTTTCGAAGAACGTGTTGATCGCTGGCACGAGCGCGCTCAGGCTTGCAACGAGACCAGGGATGTCGGTCGGCACCGGCGTTGAGATCAATGCCTGGGCCAGCGCGCGTGAAGCCGGATCGTCGTCGCTGCCAGCCTCGGTTGACAAGGCGGGCGCGCTTTTGACAATGCGGGCGCAGCGCGAGGTTGCGGCCAGGATGGCGGGCCATTCCGCGCTGGCGACAAGTCCGTTAAGTTGCTCGATCGCCTGGCGGGCCTTCCATGGGTCGTCCCCCTGCTCGGCCAGGACCGCGTCAATAACGTCGAAGCGGAACCCGGCATCGCGCAAGTTCGCTCGCTGACGTTCGACGACAAATGCGTGAGCGGCCGCCAGCGCCTCCGGGGTTGCTTTGACAGGCAACAGGGAGGCCGCAGCCGCCAGGCCTTCGCGCAGGCTGAAGCTGCGCCGGGTGGCCACCAGATTCTGGGCGATTCCGATTGCCGCGCGCCGCAGGGCGAACGGGTCAGACGAACCCTTGGGCGCCAGTCCGACCGCGAACAGCCCGGCCAGGCTGTCGAGTTTGTCGGCCAGCCCAACGATCAAGCCCGCTACGCTGGCAGGGGCGGGATCGCCCGCTCCCTGGGGCAGATAGTGCTCGTAGATGGCCTGGGCGACGGCCGGATCGCCCCCTTCGCGGAGCAGATACTCGCGGCCCATCACGCCCTGCAGCGAGGTGAAGTCGATGACCATGCTGGTCGCCAGGTCGGCCTTGCTCAGACCGGCCGCGCTGCGAGCGACCGCCGCGTCGGCCGCGCTGGCTCCGAGCTGTTCGGCTAGCTTCAGCGAGAGGGCTTCAAGCCGTCCGGTCTTGTCGAGCATCGAGCCGAGCTTGGCCTGGAAGGTCAGCGTGCCCAGGCGGGGCAGATACTCGGCCAGGGCCTTGCGCGTGTCGGCCTTGAAGAAGTAGCCTGCGTCGGCAAAGCGCGCGCGCAGCACCCCCTCGTTTCCGGCCCGGACCTCGTCGATGAAGTCCTCGCCGCCGTTGCGGACCGCGATGAAGTGCGGCAGCAGCGCCCCGGTCTCCGCATCCAGAATCGAGAAATAGCGCTGGTGCTTGCGCATGACCGTTGTAAGGACCGGAGCGGGAATGCGCAGCGAGTCCGGGTCGAAATGCCCAAGCACGGCCGTGGGTTGTTCGACCAGGTTGGCCACCTCGTCCATCAGCCCGGCATCCGCTTTGATTCGACCGCCGACCCCGGCGGCGATCGCTTCGATCTGGCGCTGGATTTCGGCCTTGCGCGCCTCGATACTGCCGAGGATGGCCCGTTCGCGCAGGCGCTCGGGGTAGTCTGATGCTTTGGCGATGTCGAAGGCCGGGCTGCCCACGCTGCGCGGGCCAAGGCTGGTTCGCCCGCTGGTAGCCCCCGCATATTCGAAAGCGATAACCTGATCATCGAGCAGGGCGGTGAGCCAGCTGATTGGCCGGCTGAAGGCGATGTTGCTGGCATTCCAGCGCATTGAGTTCTCAAACGCGATTCCAGCCACGACCTTGGGCAACGCTTCACACAGTACGAATACGGTGGGACGCCCGTCTTCGTGCCGGGCCGCATAAACGTAGTTGCCGCCCTTTTCGTCGGCCTTCACCACAAGCGCCGAGGGTTCCAGGCCAAAGCGCCTGGCAAACCCGATCGCCGCCGGGGTGGGTTTGCCAGCCGCATCGAAGGCTCCTTTCGCGCCAGGACCTTTGACCCACTCGTCCAGCGAGCGTTGGCGAGGTGCCACGTCTGTGACGAGCGCCGCAATCCGGCGTGGAGTCGCGAAAAGCTCGATCGCGCCGTGATCGATCCGGGCGTCATCCAGGGCGGCAGTCAGCAGTTTGCCAAGTTGGGCCTGGGCGACTGGCACGTCTCGGGCCGGGAGTTCCTCGATCCCAATCTCGAATAACAGCGGGGCGGGGACGTCGATGGCTCGGAGTGGCACATTGAGCGCTTGATGCGCGGCTCTTGGCGGGGTCGTGACTGTCGGCTGGGGCTTCAGCAGCCACGGGTGGCCGCGTTCCTCGCGCTGCGCAACGTACTTGACCGCGACCTGGCGGGCCAGGTCGCGCATGCGGCCAAAGAAACGCGCCCGCTCGGTCACCCCGACCGCGCCGCGCGTGTCGAGCAGGTTGAAGGTGTTGGACATGTTGAGGACGTAGTCGTGGGCGGGCGCGACCAGGCCCTTGTCCAACGCGCGTTTGCACTCCAGCTCGGCGTTTGCGAACGTCTCGTTCAGAACCTCAACGTCGGCATCGTGAAAGGCATATTCGCAGCGCTCGACCTCGGTGTCCTTCATGACATCGCCATAGGTGCGATAGGCGTCGTATTGCAGGTCCCAGACCGAACGCACGTTTTGTAGATACATCGCGATCCGCTCGAGGCCATAGGTCAACTCGAGTGAGACGGGTTTGAGATCAAAGCCGCCGGCCTGTTGAAAATAGGTGTACTGGGTGATCTCGAGTCCATCCAGCCAGACCTCCCAACCCAGCCCCCACGCCCCAAGGGCGGGCGACTCCCAGTTGTCCTCGACAAAGCGAATGTCGTGGTGGGCGCGATCGACCCCAATTGCGGCCAGGCTTTCAAGGTAAATTTCCTGCGAGTTCTCGGGCGCGGGTTTGAGGATGACCTGGTACTGGGTGTGGGTGTACATCCGGTTTGGGTTCTCGCCAAAGCGCCCGTCATCTGGCCGGACTGAAGGCTCGGCGTAGGCGACATTCCATGGCTCAGGACCGAGCACGCGCAGAAAGGTGGCGGGATTCAGGGTGCCGGCGCCGACGACCTGGTTGTGCGGCTGCCAGATCAGGCAGCCCTTCTTCGACCAGAACGCGTGCAGGGTAAGGATGAGGTCTTGAAATGTCAGCATGATTGGGCAAATTATTCTACTTGACGAAGTCCGCCGCGCGGGAATTCAGTGTTTGTTGCCCGAATCGATATGCCCGGACTTCGCCGGGGCGTATCGATTCGGGCAACATCTGGTTTGTGGCTTCCAAAGATACGCCGTTGATTGATGACGGCCGAGCGGAGGCTAGAATGGCGTCTGAATGTCGAGATGACAGAAGACCCGCCGCTGCCGCTGCGCGAAATCCCGGAGCTATCCCGGCAGACCTACGTCAACATCCACAGCTTTCAAGCGCTGAATGCGATTTCGTATACGATCGCGTTGGGTAGCCCGCTGACGCTTTTTGCGCGCGAGTTAGGCGCGTCCGCAAGTGTGCTGGGTTTGATCGTCGCCTTCACCCCCCTTTTGGCGATGCTTCAGCTCATCGTAGCGCCCTATGCGGCCCGGGTAGGTTATCGGCCCGTTGTGATGCGGGGATGGACCGGCCGGGTATCGACGCTGGTTCTAATGTGCGGCCTGCCGTGGCTGGCGCCGCTCGTGTCGCGCGAGGTGTCGATCATCGCCATCGTCGCCAGCATGTTCGTCTTCAACCTGCTGCGCGGATACGCGGCCGGGAGCTGGCTGCCCTGGATGACGGCCTTGATTCCGCGCGGTTCGCGGGCCCGCTTTCTCACCCGCGATCGCACGTTCACTGCCCTGTCCAGCGTGGCCGCCCTGGGCGTGTCCGGATCGATACTCGCGGGAGAGCACACCGCCCTGGGTTACTCGGTCATGTTTGGCCTGAGTTTTCTCGCCGGCGGGGCCAGTCTGTATTTCCTCAACCGCATTCCCCGCTCGCCCTACGTGGCCGGGCCAACCGGCCAGGCCATCAAACCGGCGGTGCCGTGGCGAACGATTCTGCGTGACCGCGGGTTCATGACCTATGCGGGCTTTGGCTTTGGCGTGCAGCTTATTGCGGCCGCGGCCGGAACGTTTGTCATCGTATTCGTCCGCGAGGAAATTGGGCTGGCGGACGGTCTGATCCTGCAACTGGCCGCGATTGGCCAGGGCGTCAGCATGCTGGCCTTGTGGTACGGTCGCCGGCGCCTCGACCTGCGCGGAAGCAAACCCTTCATCGCCCTGGCGCTGGGCTGGCTGGTTTTCTACTTTGTGATGTGGCTGGCGATGGCCGGTCGTATCATCCCCGGCGCGCTGATTGTCGCGCCGATCCTGATGGCCGCGCACGGCTTTGGCGCGGGTCTGCTCGATTTGGCCAGCACCCGCATGCTCATGAACATGGGCGGCGATCGGAGTGGCAGCTCGCAGTATTTTTCGATCTATCAGGCTGGATCGAATCTCGCCAGCGGCCTGGCGCCGTTGATGTGGGGGCTTGCGCTGGACGGCATGCGGGGCGGGGCAATGAACAGATACTTTGTATTCTTTGGCGCCGAGATTGCCCTCGTCCTGATCATGGCCCTGGTTTTGACGCGGGTGAGGGAGCGTTGATAACGTTGCTAGAAGCGGTCCGAAAAACATCTGGCGAGATCACCATCCCCGCGCGTAGCGCGGAGATGGTGATCTCGCCAATGATTCTCAGGATGACTTATAACGTTATCAACGATTTCGGACGACTGCCAGCGCGCCGAGCGCCAAACCGGCCCCAAGCGCATACGGCGCGGCGGGTGCGATCTGCTCAAAGACGATTCCGCCGATCAGCGGTCCTCCGATCATCGCCAGTCCGAGAATCGCCTGGGTGCCGCCCATCAGGCGCCCTTGCGCCCCGGAAGGCAATCGCTGCGAAACCATCCCGGTCAGCGATGGAATGGCGCTTCCGGTGCCCAGGGCGACGACTGCGACCGCCGGGTAGAGCATCCAGGCTTGCGGCGCCAGCGCCATGCCCGCCAGCCCAATCGCCATGAACGTCAGGCCGGCCCGAGCCAGAGCTTGCTCGCCAAAGCGTGGCTGGATCCGGGCATACAACACCCCCTGGATCAGCACGGCGCAGATCCCCACGAACGCAAAGAAGACCCCGTTCTCAGTCGGCGTCCAGCCGAAGCGCACCTGGCTGTACAACGGAAAATTGTTCTGCAACCCGGCGAACGCGAGATTGAGCAGGAACATACCCAGCAGCAGGCTTCGGATTGGCAGCATGCGCAGCAGGTTCGTCACCTGGCCCACCCAGTTGAAAGTCTGAAGAGCGGGTGTCGCCGCCGAGCGCCGATCCCGGGGAAGCGATTCGGGCAGCACCAGCAGGCCGAACAGGATGTTGGCCCCCGCCACACCAGCCGCGATCAGAGCGGGCAGGGCGAGGCCGAACTGGCTGAGCAGCCCGCCAAAGGCAGGCCCGGCAATGACGCCCAGCCCAAACGCCGCGCCGACCATTCCCATCCCGCGCGCGCGGTTCTCGGGCGTGGTGACATCGGCCACATAGGCATATGCGGTCGCCAGCGTCCCGCCGGTGATACCGTCCAGCGCGACTGCCAGAAAAATTACTGCCAGCGACTGGGCCAGCCCGAGCATGATGTAGGCCAGCATCGTGCCCGTGACGCACGCGATCAACACTGGCCGCCGTCCGAAGCGGTCCGAAAGCGCGCCGATCACCGGGCTGGCGAAAAGTTCCATCACCGCATAGGTTGCGCCCAGCGCGCCCACCAGCGCCGCGCCGCCCGACTGCTGCTGGACATACAGCGGCATGAGAGGCACCACCATGCCGTAGCCCATGAAATTGACGAATACGGCGATGAAGATGAATAGAAGCGGAGACGAGCGGCGCTGGCTCACGGGACTGATGTTATCCGACCCGCTCACTCCCGGAAATCGAAACGCGGCGGTTCCGGCTCGAAGCCGTCCTGAAAATGTCCGGCGAGATCGCAATCCCCGCGCGAAGCGCGGGGATTGCGATCTCGCCAATCACTTTAGGATGACTTCCAGGAAATCGATTTCGTAGTAAATACCCATCTAGAATACGCGCCTGTGAAAAGATTGACGATCGGCGCGCTTATGGTTTTCGGCCTGGCACTTTCCGCCTGTGGTGGGGTGCCTGCGGTCTCTGCGGGCGTCAGCGCCGCGGTGACGATCTACCCGTCGCCGACTTTGGCCGCGACCGCCACACCCCTTCCGCCCACCGCCACAGCCATCCCGCCGACCGTCACCCCGGCGCCAACGGTGACGGCCACACTCCCGCCCACGCCGCGGCCAACCGCGACACCCATCCCGCCGACTCCCACGCCCGAGTCGATCAAGCCGCCAACCCGCATCGTTATCCCATCAATCCGCCTCGATGCTCCGGTGAAGTCGGTTGGCCTCGTGCGCGAGCCGGTCACCGGTTTTTGGACCTACGACATTCCGGCTTTCAAGGCGGCCGGATGGAGCGATGATTCCGCCCCGCTTGGCAGACCGGGGAATACGGTCCTGAATGGGCACAACAATATCCTGGGCAAGGTGTTTCTTGATCTCGTCGACGTGAAAAAAGGCGACACGATCGCAATGTATGAAGGCGATCAACTGTTTAATTACAAGGTTACTGACGTCCTGTTTCTGCTCGAAGCCGGCCAGCCTAATTCGGTCCGGATCAAGAATGCCTCGTTTATCAAGCCCACCGACGATGTCCGTCTGACCATCGTGTCATGTTGGCCGCGTGACAACAATACCCATCGGCTGATTGTTATCGCCAAACCGGCCTGACCGGGGCGGCAACCTCCGTCGGCAACACGCTTTGCTTGGCGTTCCTGGCGATCATGCTGGGATATAGTCGCAATATGAAGATCCTCATTTCCGGCGACATGGAAGGCGTGTCCGGCATCACCCAGTGGGATCAGGTCACCCCCGATCATCCCGAATACATGACCCGCAGCCGCGCGCTCTACACTGGCGACCTGAATGCCGCCATTGAGGGCGCCTACGAGGGCGGCGCCACGGCGCTTGTTGTCAGCGACGGTCATTGGAACGGCACGAACGCGCTGATTGAGCAGCTTGATCCGCGGGCTCGCCTCAACCACGGGTCGCCCTCGCCCATGTCAATGGTCCAGGGCATCGATCAAAAGGTCGACGGGCTGATGCTGGTGGGCTACCACGCCATGGCCGGCACGGCCGAAGCCATCCTCGACCATACCTGGAGCAATGCCAGGATCGCCAACGTCTACATCAATGGGCGTCGCACCGGCGAGATCGGACTGAATCTGGGCGTGGCCGGGCACTTTGGGGTGCCGCCGATCCTGATCACGGGAGATCAGTCGGCGTGCGCCGAGGGTGTGGCCTTTGGCGGCGATGCGATGCAAACGGCCATCGTCAAGACCGCGACCAGCCAGTGCGCAGCTGAATGTCTTCCGCTGGTCGAATCGCGCCGGCGCATCCGGGCGGCCGCCCAGGCCGCCGTGGCCGGGCTCGCCGCGGGAGGCGCGCCAAAGCCATTTGTGGTGACGCAGCCGACAGCGCTGGCGGTTGAGTTCGTCTACAGTCGGCACGCTGATCGGGCCATGCTGTTCCCCGGCGCGGCGCGCGCAGCGGGCACGCGGGTCGAAGTCACCCTGCCGGACATGCTGGCCGCCTATCGCGCTTTCCGAGCCATGGCGACGCTGGCCCGAGATTGAGCCAAAAAACGTCGTCCGGCATGCGTCATCACGCAGCGCTGCGCCGCACCCGCGTAAAGGCATACAGCGTCGCATACGCGCACAGCAGGAACAGGCCAAATACGGCCGTGATCTTGAACATTCCCGGCGCGCTCGGCCGGTCGATCAGGCTGCCCAACACCGTAAGCGCCACGGCCTCGATGTTCAAAAACGCGTCCCAGCTGTTCCAGCGCATCACCCGCCCGAGGTACATTCCATAGCTACCCGCGCCAAGGGTGGCAATGGCGAAGACCCAGCCAGAGGCGGCCGCGAGAAGACGGGCCGCTGGCCGGGCGCCCCGAATGCGTTCAAACATCCGACGGCATGCGGCTGAGACCACTTCCTGCATCGCCAGCAGCGACAGACACCCCAGCGCAACTCCCAACAAGGCAAAGGTCGCGAACATGGCGGTATCGAGCCAGACCAGGTTGTTTTCCTGGACGGGCCGCAGGTGGACGAGATCGGTCATCAAGTACGGCGCATTTGGAAAAAACAACAGCCAGCCCAAAGAAAACGCCGCCAGCGTTACGAGTTGCAGCCGGACTCGCATCGGGCGGCGCGGACTAAGCAGAGAAGCGGCCAAACTCTGCGCCACCAACGCGCAACCGATCGGCACCCAGGCCAGAAACAGGTTCCAAATCAGGAAGCCATAGGCTCGCTCGCCGCTCAGAATGAAGCGACCCAGCACAAAGCCATTGGCGAGGACAGACGCGGCCGCGAGTGGGACGAGTGTGGCGAGCGTGAGACGGCGATCTGGCATGGGCCTATGCTACGGCGCTTCACGGGATCAACCTGACGCTCCCGATACGATTGCTCGTCAGGGGCCCTACATGCGGAGTCGATGGTCCCCGGCGAAGCCGGGGACCATCGACTCCGCTATCGCGTGCTCCTACACCAGCAGAATCGCCACCCCAAAGCGGCCGGTTCTACCTTTCTCCGCCCGATGCGAAAACCAATCGTGGGTGCCGGCTGCAGTGCAGATGCCAGCAGTCTCAATCGACACCAGGCCGGCCTGGCGCAACTGCGCAGCGGCGGCGCGCCACAGATCGACAAACGGGCGAGGCGCGCCCTCTCGGTGGACGATCACCGGCTCGGGCGCGGCATGCTGGATGCGCTCAGCGACGTCTACGCCCACCTCAAAACGCTCGGGTCCGATGGACGGTCCGATTCCGGCCCGGATGTCCGACGGGCGGCTGCCAAACGCGGCCGCCATTGCCTGCACCGTTGCCTCCAGCACACCGTTCTCAATGCCCACCCAACCGGCGTGGGCGATGCCGATTGCAGCGCGCGCGGGATCAAAGAAGACCACCGGCACGCAATCGGCAAAGCGCAGGGTGAGGGCCAGCCCGCGCGAGCGGGTGATCATGGCATCCGCGTGCGCATCATCACTGTCGGGCTTGTGGGCAAGCATGCTTTCGTCCAGGACTCGCACGTTGTTTCCATGCACCAGCCACGAAGTGAGCGAGCGCTCGGGCGTGGTTCCGAGCGCCTCGAACATGCGCCGGCGGTTTTCGCGCACGGGCTCCGCGCCGTCGCCGGTGCTCCGGCTCAAATTCAAGGACGCATACGGTCCCTCGCTCACGCCTCCGTGGCGGGTGAATACGCCGTGGCGGACACCGGCGCCGTCGATGCTCTCGAAACCGAGATAGTTCAGGCCCTTGTGTGCGTGCTGGATCATGCGACTGTCGGAGGACGGTTGGTGTGAAAATAGGCGATCTCGCCGCGCAGTGTCTCGTATTTCATCGGCAGCGTCAAGCCCTTGCGGGCCTCACCGGGGATGCGCACCCATTTTCCGGTCAGCTTTCCAACCAGCGCGCGAAACTCCTCGGGCAGGCTCTCGTCGACGGGCTCGGATGGGGTGAGCAGCCGCATCAGCCAGCGATCGAGGCTGTGCTCGTAGACGTGAACTTCAGCGGTGAAAACGGTGCGGGCTCGCCGTTCGTCAGGCAGGCGCCAGCCGAACGAGACGTGGGTGTGTTCCACCAGCAGGAGCGCTCGCAACGCCGCGAGCTCAGCCTGAGTGACACCAATGGCCGTCAGATAATCCGGGATGCTGCCGTAGTTTTGGATCGCCCAGGCAAGCGCCTGGCGCATCGCCTCGGGCGGCGTCTCGAGCATCCGCCGATAACGCTCCGAGTC
>Ga0073902_10001222_pt1 | contig 14063 bp, 10 predicted proteins | sample KloWWTmeKNB19Kit_FD_66667 | JGI IMG/M metagenome (GOLD analysis project Ga0073902, IMG submission 66667) | Active sludge microbial communities from Klosterneuburg, Austria, studying microevolution and ecology of nitrifiers - Klosterneuburg... | ecosystem: Engineered > WWTP > Aerobic digester >...
CAATTCGCTTTCGCGGTGAACACCGATCGTGCGCTTGATGCCGCCCAAAGCCTCGGGCCTGACGAGATCAAACGGGTCTTCAATTTTTCCAGTCCCCGGCTTTTGCGCAGCTCTTCCTATTCGAAAGCGATCATGCTTGTGCTGCAACGAACAATAGTGGAGGACGAGTATTCCCTGCAACATGCGTGCGATTCATTGCTGTTGGCCGCCGATCGGGATACCGCATGTTGGAATTACACGCGTGCATACCTGATCGAGTTGTTCGCAACCTACGGTCCGGATGATCTGGCGCAATATCTTGTGGACGAGTACGTGGTCGGTGCTGGTGCAATGAACCCACCGGATGAAGCATTGATGCAATTGGCTGCAGCTCAACTTCGCCTGGTGAAAGGCGCACCGGCCCCGGATGTGGAGTTGGCAAAGCCCGGAGATCCGGATACCTTGCATCTTGCCGATGTTTGGCCGAAGTACGACCTGACCACCTTGTTCTTCTATTCCAGCACATGCGATCATTGCCATCACCAGATGCCGGGGCTGCGCCAATTGGTGTTGGATTACCCCGCGAAGTTGCATGTGGTGGGGATCGCATTGGACCATGATACCCTTGATTTTCCAAAGACACTGCAGGAGTTCGGGGTGAATTGGCCGTGCTACACCATGGTGATGGGCTGGGGCGATCCCGCAGCAAAAGCCTTCAATGTGAAAGCGACCCCTTCCATGTTCGTGATCGACCGTGCAGGTAGGATCGTGGCGAAGCCTATGGACCACGAAGAATTGCGTGCTTTTCTGGTGAAGTATTTCAACCAGTGAGCATAGAACGGTGCTTCGAACGGATCAAAGCGAAAACACCCACTGCGATTGTCCAGTAGGCAAGTCCAATTTCTCCGGAAGGGAATTGAACAAACCGAAGACCGTACTTCCGGATCCGCTCATGGCGGCATAGATCGCACCGTGTTCCAGAAGTGCCGTCTTAATCAGCGCTATTTCAGGGTAATTCCCGAAGACACAGGGTTCCATGGTGTTCACGATGGATCCCTGCCAATTGGTGATCCGGTCCCGTGCTACCAATTGTTCCAAATTCCATGAACGCCCTGTTGGGAACGTATTCGCGAATACTTCCAGGGTGCTTACATGGATGCCCGGGTTGATCAAGAGGATATCCAACCCGGTCAGGTCCAATTGCACGGGCCGCAACTCTTCACCACGTCCTGAAGCGAGTTGTGCTCCTTCGTTCAAAAAGAAAGGGCAATCACTCCCCAGCTCGGTCGCCATTCGATGCAATTCGTCTTTGCTGAAACGCAGATCCAACAATTTGTTGAGCAAGTGCAGTGTAAAAGCCCCATCGCTGGAACCACCGCCCAGCCCGGCTCCCATGGGGATCACCTTATGCAAATGCAGTCGTAGTCCCGGCAGTTCACGAACGGTGCGGATCCGTTCAACGGCCCGCAAACACAGGTCGTTGCGAAGATCCCCGGGGATCGCCAAGCCCGAACGGGTGTAGATCACTTGGCTCTGGTCCGGATCCACTACCGCTTCCAGAACATCGCATAAAGGGATCGGCACCATCACACTCTCAATATCATGGTATCCGTCCTGCCGTTTGCGCAGCACGTTCAGTCCCAGATTGATCTTCGCATGGGGGAAAACGACCATGGCGCGAAGGTATTGGCGTTCCGAGTTCGCACCGTTCAAAGAAAATTGACTGCTCATCATTCACTCATCCTTCTACCTTCGCCCTTCCTAATTTGGACAGTATGCAAACGTTCCTGGAATTCGAAAAGCCAATACAGCACTTGGTCGAACAGATCGAGAAGTTGAAGGAGGTCGCCACGGAAGGAGAGGTGGACGTAAAGGCAACACTGAAGGACCTCACGAAGAAATTGGCGGAAACACGCAAGAACGTGTATGCAGGTCTAACGCCATGGGAACGCGTGCAAGTGAGCAGACATCCGGACCGACCCTACACGTTGAAGTACATCAACGAACTGTCCGAGGGTACATTCACGGAATTGCATGGTGACCGCACCGTGAAGGATGACAAGGCCATGGTAGGTGGCTTTGGAAAACTTGGCAACCGGACCGTAATGTTCATCGGTCAACAGAAAGGAGTGAACACCAAGATGCGGCAATACCGCAACTTCGGTATGCCGAACCCAGAGGGCTATCGAAAGGCACTGCGCTTGATGAAACTTGCCGAGAAGTTCAACAAGCCGATCGTTACGTTGATCGACACACCAGGCGCATTTCCCGGACTGGAGGCGGAAGAGCGGGGTCAAGGGGAAGCGATCGCCCGCAACTTATTTGAAATGATGGAGCTTCGCGTTCCGGTGATCTGCGTGATCATTGGAGAAGGAGCTTCGGGTGGTGCACTCGGAATAGGGATCGGTGATAAAGTGCTGATGCTGGAGAACACTTGGTACAGTGTGATCTCGCCCGAATCGTGTTCGAGTATCCTTTGGCGTAGCTGGGATTTCAAAGAACAAGCGGCCAGTGCGTTGAAGTTGACCGCGAAGGACATGCTGGCGAATAAATTGATCGATGGCATCATTGAAGAACCCGTCGGTGGTGCTCATACCGATCCCGATGAGGCGGTGCGCAAGGTGAAGGCCGTGTTGGTGAAACAGTTGGACCTTCTGGTGAAGGTGACGCCGGACAAATTGGTCGATCGCCGCATCAAGAAATTCTGTGCGATGGGCGTGGTGCTCAAAGCGAAGCGCTGACCGAGATCCGGATCGATCTGCTCAGATCCTTCAACGATTGTTCAAGATCCCGATGTGGGCGACGGACATTCCTGTGCTGAACGAATTTGCCGTCGCACCGGTGTTCGGGTCAAGGGCGATTATCATGTTCCCTTCTGCGACGAAGAGCAGTCCGGTCGCATGGTCGTATGCCATGTCCTCTACGACCATGCCCGTAGTGATCTGTTGTCGAAGGTTCGTTGAATAGGTGTAACGAAAGATCCCGTTCGGCAAGGCCACCATATAGTTGTCCGCATCCAACTGCACGGCCGCTCTGATCATGCCTTCCGTGAACAGGTACCGCGTGGGACTTCCGGCTTCGGTGATGTTCAGGTCCTTGACAACACCGTTGCCATTGTCGTTGGCGAAAAGGAGAAGTCGACCCGAGATGCGACGAAAGAGTTGGATCCGTTCGAAAGGGACGGGAAGGATCTCCAATACAGATCCCGCTGCTGTGTACGACACAGCTTTTTGTTCGAGGCCAACGTTGGCCTGCTGCCACGTGATCACTCTTTCGTCCAACGCTACGGTGGCTTGTGTGCGGTAACCGACAAGCGACTGTGCCGTGAATACTTGTGCGCCATTCCCGGTGAAGCCGCGAATGGATCCATCTCTTGTTGCGAAATAGGTGAGACCGTTACTCGGATCCACGGACAGCGCGGTGAATTGCTCCGGTGCATCATTACCGGGAGCAGCATACTGCCAAGAGTTACTCGTTGTAGCGGTCGGTACCGCTTGGAACGGTTGGAATTGTGATCCCGCGATCATGAGGTGCTGCGTGTAACCATCCACTGCCATTCCATTCAGGTCTTGTACCGTTAGGAGATCGCTCAATTGCCATGAACTGTCCAGCTTTTGTATCGTGGACGAGGAATTTGAGAAGGCGGGAGCAATGAACACCGCGCGCAGCCGCAAGGGAACTTCATTCAGTTGGATCGAGAGAAACCCTTTTCCCTCATTGGAACCATCGGATGCACGTGCTTCAATGGTGTAGTTGCCGGATCGTAACTGTTCATTGGAGATGATGAATGCATGCTGAACACGTGCGGTAGTGCCGCTCAGCGTGAAACTAGCCGAGGAGGCCACGGGTACACCGTCCAAATTCAGTACGTCGATCACCAATCGTTCCAAGGCTTGATCATCTGAAACGTCGACTTGGACCACGAACGTATCCGGTAATTGAATGACGGAACCGATACCTGTTGTGCTTACCAGTACTTGCGGCGGGGTGTTGTCACCATCCTTACGACATCCTGCCGATATGAGGAACAGGAGTGCGACGAAATAGAGATGGACCTTCTTGCAAAACACGCCCAAAGGTAGGACCGGTGCGGATCATAGAAACTATCAACAGCGTGTCCACGATCGGATCGTTCATGAGTTGTTGCACGAGTTGTACACACCCGTGTTGAACGGCGATCAGGTCCGTTTACTTTTGGTGCCCCACCCGCACTTGCTACGTGAAATGGTCCTGTCCAGCTCGCTTGGACCCTTCAACCCATGTATGTGCCACCTGTGAACATGGCCGAAACCACTGCCCGTACAGCCGACCGATCCCGCACTTCCGCAGGGCGTAGGAATGCTTCATCCCTTATGGAGACCGCCATGGAGGCGGGAAAGCTTCCGCCCCAAGCACCCGAACTGGAGCAAGCCGTTTTGGGCGCGTTGATGTTGGAGCGTAATGCCGTGAACGAAGCGATCGACATCCTGCAACCCGAAAGCTTCTACGTGGATGCGCATCGCAAGATCTTCGATGCGATCCTCGGTTTGTTCCGGAACGACCAACCGATCGATATCCTCACCGTTACTGAAGAATTGAAGAAACGTGGCGATCTGGAAATGGTCGGCGGTCCGTTCTACATCAGCCAGCTCACCAACAAAGTGGCCAGCAGTGCCAACGTACAGTATCACGCACGCATCATCAGTCAGAAACACATTTTGCGTGAATTGATCCGAATAAGTTCGGAGACCATGCGCGATGCGTACGACGACACGGCCGATGTGTTCGACCTTTTGGACAAGACTGAACAGGACCTGTACGCTGTGACCAGTGGCAATCTGAAGCGGAACTACGAGCCCATGAGCGACCTGATCCAGGTGGCCATCGAGCAGATCGAGAACGCCAAGACCAAGACCGGTGGAGTTAGTGGTGTGCCTACCGGATTCGTGCAACTGGACAAGCTCACCGCAGGTTGGCAACGGAGCGATATGGTGATCGTCGCGGCCAGACCTGCGATGGGAAAGACGGCATTCGTGCTCAGCATGGCACGCAACATCGCAGTCGAACATAAACGTGCCGTCGCCGTCTTCAGTTTGGAAATGAGCAGCACTCAGCTCGTTACGCGTCTTATCGCTAGCGAGGCCGGGATCAGTTCGGAGAAATTGAGGAAGGGTGACTTGAACGATGCCGAGTTCACCATTCTGCACCAACACATCGCGCGCCTCACCAACGCGCCGATCTTCATTGATGATACGCCCGGGTTGAACATTTTCGAACTGAGGGCAAAGGCGCGCCGCTTGAAGAGCCAACACAATGTGGACCTGATCATTATCGATTACCTCCAGCTGATGACCGCCGGCGGCGACAGCAAAGGTGGGAATCGCGAACAGGAGATCAGCAGCATTTCACGTTCGATCAAGAGCATCGCCAAGGAATTGGACATTCCCATTATCGCGCTTAGCCAGTTGAGCCGCGCCGTGGAGACCCGTGGTGGCGACAAGCGACCCATGTTGAGCGATCTGCGCGAATCGGGTGCTATTGAGCAGGATGCGGACATTGTTTGCTTCCTCTACAGACCCGAGTATTACAAGATCCATGAAGATGAACATGGAAGCACCTTGGGCATTGGTGAAGTGATCGTTGCCAAGCACAGGAACGGTGCCGTGGATACGGTGAGACTGCGCTTCATTCCAGAGTTGGCTAAATTTACCGATCTGGAGACCATGCCCGGCAACTTCTCCATGGATGGTGGCACGGGAATGGATGGTGGAGATGGAAACCCATTCCGGACCATCACCCGGCCCAGCCGCATGAATGATGACAACGACTTCGACGATTCAGCGCCGTTCTAATACACTGCGAATTAGTGGCTTACTTCTACTGTTGGTGCTTGCCTTGCCTACATGGGCCACCAAGCTGTTGATCCCCATGGACGGATCCCAGCAGAACCACTTGAAAGCCTATGGAATCGCGTTTTGGACTTTGGGTCGAGAAGCCTCCATCGATTGGTTGCTGAATTATCGTGGTGGTAGTTTCCTGATCGATCACTTTAAGGAAGTGGAACAGGAATGTGCTATCCGTGGTGTTACCTACCAAGTGATCGCCGATGCGCAGGCCAATACCATTCTTGCGGAGATCAGTGATCCGGAGGTGAACATGGAAGTGGTGAAGTTGGAGAAGGCACCGAAGATCGCCGTGTATGCACCTGACGGATTCCAACCGTGGGACGATGCCGTTGCGATGGTGATGGAATACGCGGAGATCCCCTACGAACGGATCTACGACCAACAGATCATCAGCGGGGTGTTACCGAAATATGATTGGTTGCACTTGCACCATGAGGATTTCTCGGGTCAGTATGGTAAGTTCTACCGCATGTACAAAACCGCACCTTGGTATTTGGCAAGCGTGCAGGAGAGTGAAGAAACGGCCGCATCATTGGGCTTCGCGAAGGTGAGCGAGATGAAGTTGGCCGTCGCATTGAAGATAAAGGATTACGTGGCCGGGGGCGGATACCTCTTCACCATGTGCTCCGGTACCGATTCATATGATATTGCACTTAGTGCCGAAGGAGTGGACATTTGCACGCCCGAATTCGACCATGATGCGATCGATCCACAGGCCCAGCAGAAGATCGATTTCGGACGCACCTTCGCCTTCAAGGATTTCCGGTTGGTAACGGATCCCAATGTGTACGAATTCAGTGACATCGACGCTACGGATATCCATGGATCCATCGGACAAACACGCGACTTCTTCACCCTGTTCGACTTTAGTGCCAAGTGGGATATCGTCCCCACCATGCTTTGCCAAAGCCACGAACAAGTGGTGCGCGGTTTCATGGGACAGACCACCGCTTTCCGAAAAGATCTGGTGAAACCAGGCGTTTTGGTGATGGGTGAGAACAAGGCCCAGAGCACCGTGAAATACATCCACGGAGAATTCGGACTTGGCCAGTGGACCTTCTATGGAGGCCACGATCCAGAAGATTACCAGCACATGGTAGGAGACCCTCCCACAGACCTGAGCCTGCACCCGAATTCATCGGGCTACCGCTTGATCCTGAACAATATCTTGTTTCCCGCCGCGCGGAAGAAGAAGCAGAAGACGTGAGTTTGATCTCGGTTGATGGGGTGAATGTTGGATGTTCTGCACGGAACGTCGCCACCGTTCTTGAACGGCGCAACCCTCAACCCATCTGCTACCTCTTCGTTCATCAACCATTTCAACGATTTCACTACCCCAACTTCTTCAACATTCAACTAGCTTTACCCCTTCATTCAGCACAATGGACCTAAGCAAGATCATTTCTGTGGCCGGTAAGTCCGGTCTGTTCCGTATCGTTGGGCAAGGCCGCCAAGCCGTGATCGCGGAATCGTTGACCGATGGCAAGCGTATGCCGATCCCTTCGAGCATGCGCGTGAGTTCGCTGGAAGAGATCAGCATGTTCACTACCGGCGATGATGTTCCATTGGGCACCGTTTTGGAGAACCTGCACAAGGTTGAAAAGGGCAAGCCCAGCTTGGACCCTAAGGAAAGTGACGACAAGCTATTCACCAAATTGGGCGAGGCATTGCCCGAGCATGACCGAGAGCGGATCTATGCCAGTGACGTACGTAAACTCTTCCTGTGGTATGATCAGTTGTTGAAGGCTGGTGAATTCGACAAGAAGGAGAAGAAGGCCAAAGAGGAGAAGGAAGGCACGAAAGCGAAAAAGGCGGGAACCAAGAAGGAGGCTGACGGTGGAAAGCCAAAGGTTGCGGCCAAGAAGAAAGCTGCCGGTCAAAAGGCAGCGGGTACAAGCAAGGCCAAGGCAACGACCATGCGCAAGAGTGCGCAACGGGGCGCGTGATCCTTGCCTTTTGGTCCATGCTAGCCGGGAGGCAAGTGGACCTTTCTTGACGGTGTGATCGCCATGTTGGTGTGAATGATGTGAGGGGTTTGTAGCTCATGCCATCGCCACCTCCGTATATTCGCCATAATCATCGCAATTCGCTCATGCGCGCTACCCTGCTGACCAAGGTCATCGTTCTTACTGTTCTCGCTGGTACGATCCTTCTTTTTGTGGCGTGGAACGGCAGCTCGTTACCGAGGGCCCATGCGCAACACCATTCCATTGAAGAACTGGAGCAATACCGCGATGGTGGGTTGTTGACGGAGGCGGAGAACAATTACTTCAAGGGTAGTGGTACGTGCGCAGGTTGTCATGGTTTGGACGATGTGCCTCCGGTTTTCGCGAACACGAATAATGCGGGTGAGGACGTAAACCCTGCGGACCAATGGCGTTCAACCATGATGGGTAACTCCGCGCGTGATCCCTTCTGGCGCGCCAAGGTGAGCCACGAGACCAGTGTGAACCCCGCACACCAAGCCGCTCTTGAGGATAAGTGTACAAGTTGCCACGCACCCATGGCCCGGTACGACAAGTTCCTTTCCATTGGCGAGCATTATACGATCGCTGAACTGGAACAGGATCCCTTGGCCTTGGACGGGGTTTCCTGTTTGGCCTGTCACATGCAAGGGCCGGACAGTATTGGTCTTTTGTTCTCAGGCAACCTGAAGTTCGATACCAACCTCGTGGCTTATGGGCCTTACGATGCAAAGAATCTCTTTGGCGCACCAATGGTGGCCTTTGTAGGCTACGAGCCGCAATTTGGAGCCCAGATCAACGATGCAGGGCTTTGTGCTGGCTGTCATACGCTGGTTACGGAGACCGCAGACTTGGATGGGAACTCGACCGAATTCCACTTCGCTGAGCAGGCCACCTACCACGAATGGCTCAACTCCTCGTTCAATACGGACGTGGATCCAGAGAACGGCATTACGTGCCAAGGTTGCCACATGCCTCGGATCGACGACGCGATCGTGATCTCTGCGCAGTACGATTTCTTGGATGCAGCAGAATATCGCCGTTCACCCTACGGCTTGCATTATTTCGTTGGCGGCAATTCCTTCATGTTGGAATTGCTGAAGAATAACAATGAGGCGTTGGGACTGACCGCGAGCACGACCCAATTCGATAGTACGATCGCACGCACGAACAACCTGTTGCAGAACAACACACTTTTGCTTTCAACCACCGTTACGGCGCGTAGTTTGGACACGGCCTTCATTGAAGTGGACCTGACCAATCTCGCCGGACACAAATTCCCCAGTGGTTACCCTGCCCGACGTGCATTCGTTGAACTGATCGTGGAGAATGCCTTGGGCGATACGCTCTTCCGGAGCGGTGGCTGGGACCAGGACTATGAAGTGATCGGGCACGATGCCGAGTGGGAGCCGCACCACGATGTGATCAACCTGCCGGACCAAGCGCAGATCTATGAAATGGTCATGGCGGATGTGAACGGGAACAAGACAACGGTGTTGGAGCGTGCCAAGGAATCATTGAAGGATAACCGCCTTGCGCCACTGGGCTTCGTGAATTCACATCCGAGCATCGATACCATGTTGGTCGTTGGTGTGCCAGGCACGGATATGGATTTCAACAGGTTTGACAATGGAGTGGAAGGTAGTGGTACGGACCGGATACGTTACAACGTGCCAATGAACGGTTATGATGCGTTGATCACCGTAAGGGCCAACGTGTGGTACCAAAGCGCACCACCACGTTGGATGGAGGAGATGTTCGACTACAATACTCCAGAGATCAACACCTTCAGGGACATGTACGCTGCGGCGGACGGGACACCGGTCCTGATCCGCACGAGCGAGACCTCGGATCTTACTGTGGGGGTGGATGACCTTGCCGATCTTGGCGTGCGGATCTATCCGAATCCGATCCGCGATGGTAACCTTCGGATCGATGGCCTGGATGAACGGATCCTGGATATTCAAGTCTACACTGCTTCCGGGGCCTTGGTGGCCACCCACAGACCGCTCGGTGCCAAAGCATGGCTAGTGCAACTGCCTCAACGCAACGCTACTTATCTGGTCGTGGTGCGAACAGCGAACCAACGCTTCGTGGAGAAAGTGGTGGCGTTCTGATCCTGATCTATGCTCCTTTGTTTCCCATGAGAAAAGCCCTGACCCTTCTTTGCACGTGTCTGTCCATCGCCGTAAATGCACAGGATCCGATCATTCAAACGATCATCGATGCCATGCGCATCGATTCCATGATCCATTACGTGGAAGAGCTTAGCGGAGAAGTGCCCATCGATCTGGGGACCGGCCCCACAACGATCTTGAGCAGGCACAAGAACAATGCGGGCAATACGGTAGCGCAGGATTACCTCATGCACAAGATGGAACAGTTCGGTTATGCACCGGTGCTGGAAGCCTTCAGTGCCACAGGGAACAATGTTCTGGTAACGAAGACGGGAACAGTATATCCCAATGAGTTCGTTATCCTCTGTGCGCACTACGATGCCATGCCAAGCGGTTTGTTCAATGCACCCGCTGCGGACGATGATGGAAGTGGCTGCGGAGCGCTCCTCGAAGCGGCGCGTATCCTGCGCGATATCCCGTTCGAGTATTCCGTGATCTTCGCCTTTTGGGACGAAGAGGAACAAGGCTTGGTCGGCAGTGCTGCCAAGGCCCAACAAATGGCCGCCAATGATGTGCTGGTCCGTGGCGCGGTGAACATGGATGCGATCGCTTACGATGGCAACGGCGACACGCAAGCCCGTGTTCATTCCCGCCCGATCGCGAACTCACCCGAATTGGCCAATATCGCAATGACCGTTCGTGATGATTACGGGATCGACATCGACCTTTTGCTGACCACGCCGGGCGCCACGTACAGTGACCATGCTTCGTTCTGGACGGCCGGTTACGGAGCCATACTCATGATCGAGGAGTTCGGTGCCGATGGGAATCCACACTACCATACGCCGACTGATCTGGTGGAGTACTTCGATGTGCCCTACTACGAGAAAATGGCGCGTCTTTCAATTGCTACGTTCGCGACGATCGCTGTTCCTGTGGATATCACGAGTGAAGTGGCAAGCGTTCCATCAGCAAACTCGAATACGATCTATGCCTATCCAAACCCAACGGAGACCGATGCCATGGTCTGGTTGGAAATATCATCCGCCGAACGCTATCACGTTGCATTGATCGATGCGTTGGGACAAGTCGTTGCGGAACTGCACAATGGTCCAATCGCAAGTGGCAAGCAGGCATTCAAATTGCCCTTGGCCAAACTGGCCGCAGGGACGTATTCAGTGGTGGCAACTGCGGCAAGCGGTAAAACGTTGAACACCCGGGTCGTACGCACTCCGTAACCGCGAAGCCGTGGTTCACTGCTTGCTGAACGGAATGTTCTGTGGGCCAGAAGGACCTTCAACGCGAAGGATGTAGTTCCCATTGGCGAGATCTTCCGTACCGATCGTGAGTAGACCTGAGCCTTTCGCTTCCGAGTTCTCCACCAGTCTACCGTCCATTCCCAAGATCGTGACTCGTGTGATCATACGCTGGCCAACGCCGACAAAGAGCGCGCTTCGAACCGGGTTCGGGTGAAGCGTGATCGGGGCGTATCCTGTGGGTTCAACGATCGAATTGATGACCTCCACCACTGTGATGGTACCGGACTGCGTGATCGCGTGCCCATCGGAGTCGCAATGGTAGTTGTACAAGCCCGGTAGGTCGAAACGATGATCAAAATGGTAATCCCCGTTCTGCGGCATGCCGGAATAGAAGGCTTCCGGATTTCCCGGAAATGTGGTCAACGTGCCATTCACATTGTGAGTGCCGGAGACGTTCAGCCAACGCACGGTATCCCCTTGGTTGATGGTAAGATCGGTAGGCGAGTAGTAGGGAGGTGTCGTTTGGGAGATGGTACTACCTCCCATTTGAACGACATGTACCACTTGTGCAGTGGAACAAAAGCAAAGTGCAAGAGCGGCAGGCAGTGTTGTGAAGAAGCGAAAGGTCATATGGTGTTGAGGTATGTTGTGTTTAGAGTTCCAGTAGGGTCAATTTCTAGCGCATTCAAGGTTGGATCACGGAGTCAATGTGGTCCAACACCTTGGTGATTAAATGTAAGCGGTCGTTGCCACGCACGTTGTGGCCGTGACCGGGGTAATTGAAGAAGTCCACTTGAACGCCAGTTTCCACGCAAGCTTTCAGGAAGCGATAGGAGTGCTCCGGCAATACGGTGTCATCTTTTCCACCGGTTATGATCAATAGGTCGTCCTGCAATTTATCTGCGATCGTGGGCAGCGTGGTGTTCTTGTATCCTTCAGGATTTTCGGTAGGTGTGTCCATGTAACGCTCGGTGTACATCACTTCATACAAGCTCCAATCCATGACCGGACCACCGGCCACACCCACTTTGAAAACACCTGGATTGCGCGCCAACAACGCCGTTGTCATGTGGCCTCCGAAGCTCCAGCCGTGTACCGCGAAACGCTCGCCATCCACGTAGGGCAAGGTCTTCAAAAAGGCCACACCGCGCATCTGGTCCTTCACTTCGGTTATGCCGAGCTGGCGGAAGACGGCCTGTTCGTAATCGCGCCCACGATGGTCACTGCCGTGGCCATCAACGGTCCAGACCAAGTAGCCGCGCTCCGCTGCTTCGTACATCCATGTACTACCGCCACCAAAAAAGGAGTTGGTCACCAGTTGAAGGTGTGGGCCGTTGTACAAGTAGATCAACACGGGGTATTTACGTGAAGGATCGAAACCGCTCGGTTTGATGAGCCGTGCATTCATGAAGTCGCCATTCTCTCCGGGGATCACCATGGTCTCGATCGTACCAATGGTCGTCCCGGTGAAGGGGTCCTTCGATGTCATAATGTCTTTCTTGATGCTCCCGGTAAATGCATCACGCAGAACGGTGCGGCCCGGAACCGAAAGACTGCTCCAGGTGTCGATCAATGTTGTGCCGTCACTGCTCAATTGGCCATGATGCGTGCCTTCTTCCTCGGTCAATCGGCGGGTCTTTCCACTTTTCAGTTCCACGCGATAGAGTTGCGTTTCCATCGCACCGGATGGCCTTCCTGCTTCGATCATCGCAGAGCCTTCAACGATCATGTAGGTCTCTTTCGGGTCCATGCCCACGATATCCTTCACCAACCAATTGCCCTTGGTCAGTTGGCGTTGAAGGCCTTTCTTCACATCGTATAGGTACACGTGATCCCAGCCATCGCGCTCACTGCGCCAAAGGAATTTGTTCGGATCGGTCTTCAGGAATTGGGCGGGATGTTCGGGCTCCAAGTAATTCGCGCTGTGCTCTTCCAACAGTGTCGCCAAGGGTTCGCCAGTGCTGATGTCATAGCGCACCAATCGTAGGTTCTCGGTCATCCGGTCCAGGTGTACCACATGCACGTATCGGCCTTCGGTGTCCCACGAAATGTTCGTGAGGTATTGGTCCAACGGTTCACCGGTGCGCAGGAATACAGTGGTCTTCTTCGACCTGTCGTATATGCCAACAGTCACGTGATGACTGGTGCCTCCGGCCATCGGGTAGCGGATCTTGTCGAAGGTGCTCGGGGTGGTGCCGATGTCTTCCAAGAAGTACGGTGAGACCATCGTTTCATCCATCCGATAGAAAGCCAACTTTTCACCCTTCGGATCCCAGAACGTCCCTTTCACTATCCCGTATTCTTGGCGGTGTACGGCCTTTCCGTTCACGATCCCATCTGCTCCATCCTGGGTTATTTCCACCGCCGCTTCGTTGGGTCCAGCTGGTTGAACAAACAGGTTGTTCTCCACCGTGTAAGCGATGGCTCCGGAAACTGCCGCGATGTCCTCGTTCTCTGCTTCGGCTGCCAAGGAAATACAGTTAGCGGCTTTCGTGCCCAGTTCATACGTGCAGAAGTTTCCGCGATGAACGTAGCGGAATACCGTTGGTGACAACCATTCCACCTGCGGGACCGATCTCACTTTTACACTATCCGTAATGCTCGCATTGAAGGTTGGGAGGTCCAGCACTGGGATGTCTTCTGAGGTGTCGAGGGAGCCCTTCATCAAACTGCCATCCTTCACGTAGCTGTATGCCGCTGTTCCTTCGATCCATTGCAAGCCCTTCACGCGTTCCGGTGTGAATTCCGAATACGCCTTCAAGACGGCATCGCTCAAGGTGAGCGCTTTCTGAGCCCAAGTCGGGGATCCGAGAAGTGCGATGAAAAGAAGGAGCAGGGTCTTACGCATGGTCGCTTTGC
>Ga0073902_10001231_pt1 | contig 14038 bp, 21 predicted proteins | sample KloWWTmeKNB19Kit_FD_66667 | JGI IMG/M metagenome (GOLD analysis project Ga0073902, IMG submission 66667) | Active sludge microbial communities from Klosterneuburg, Austria, studying microevolution and ecology of nitrifiers - Klosterneuburg... | ecosystem: Engineered > WWTP > Aerobic digester >...
TTCCGTACGTTTGGTCTTGGCCGTAGCAAGATCCGTGAGTTGGCCTTCAAGGGTGACATCCCTGGTGTCATCAAGGCCAGCTGGTAATCGGCACGATTTGGAGTTTTACATATGAGCATGAGTGATCCGATCGCCGACATGCTGACACGCATTCGCAATGCGCAGTTGGTTGAAAAGTCGAGCGTGAACATGCCTTCCTCCAAACTCAAGGTGGCGATTGCCAAGGTCTTGAAGGATGAGGGTTACATCGAGAATTTTGCCGTGCGAGGTGAAGCCGCCCGCCCGGAGCTCGAGATTGAATTGAAGTACTACGCTGGTCGGCCGGTGATCGAGCGCATCGAGCGTGTCAGCCGCCCGGGCCTGCGTGTATACAAGGGCCGCCATGACATTCCGAACGTGATGAACGGACTCGGTGTGGCCATCATCACCACGCCGCAGGGCGTGATGACAGATCGCAAAGCCCGCCAGGCTGGTATCGGCGGCGAAGTGCTCTGTTACGTCGCCTAAGCGTCAGGAGAAATCGCAATGTCCCGCGTTGGAAAAATGCCGGTCGCGATCCCGCAAGGCGTGGATGTGACCCTGTCAAATGAGAGCATCAGCGTGAAGGGCGCCCAGGGAACCCTGGTGCGCGCTCAGAATCCGCTGGTGACGGTGAGTAATGAGGCTGGGAAGCTGAGCTTCGCGCCCGCCAATGAGTCGGCCGAGGCGGATGCCATGAGCGGCACGATGCGCGCGCTGGTGGCCAATATGGTCGCCGGTGTGAGCAAGGGCTTTGAGCGCAAGCTCAGCTTGGTGGGTGTGGGCTATCGGGCGCAAGCCCAAGGTCAAAAGCTGAATCTGCAGATTGGCTTCTCTCACCCGGTGGTGAAGGACATGCCGGCTGGTATCAAGGTGGAAACGCCGACCCAGACGGAAATCCTGATCAAGGGCGCTGACCGTCAGGTCGTTGGCCAAATCGCCGCCGAAGTGCGTGCCTTCCGTCCGCCCGAGCCCTACAAAGGCAAGGGCATCCGCTATGCGGATGAGAAGGTCACGATCAAAGAGACCAAGAAGAAGTAAGGAGCCGCAGCATGCTGAACAAGAAGCAACAGCGCCTGCGTCGTGCGCGCCAGACGCGCGTGCGTATCGCCCTGCAGGTCAAGCCCCGCCTCACGGTGTACCGCTCGAACCTTCACATTTACGCGCAGCTGATTTCGGACGATGGCGCCAAGGTGCTGGCCGCCGCGTCGACTGCAGAGAAAGAGTTGCGCGACCAGCTCAGCGGCAATGGTGGCAACACCGCGGCTGCCCAGCTCGTCGGCAAGCGCATTGCCGAGAAGGCCAAGGCGGCTGGTGTCGAGACTGTGGCGTTCGATCGCGCTGGTTATGCCTTCCACGGTCGCATCAAGGCGTTGGCCGATGCGGCCCGTGAAGCAGGCCTGAAGTTCTAAGCACTCGGAGTCAACAGCAATGGCGAAGTTTCAACCCCGCGTGCAAGACGAAGGTCGTGATGACGGTCTGCGCGAGAAGATGATCGCGGTCAACCGCGTTACCAAAGTCGTGAAGGGTGGTCGCATCCTCGGCTTTGCAGCGCTGACCGTGGTTGGTGACGGTGACGGCCGAATCGGCATGGGCAAGGGCAAGGCGCGGGAAGTGCCTGTGGCGGTGCAAAAGGCCATGGAGGCCGCCCGTCGCAATATGTTCAAGGTCGCGCTGAAGCAAGGGTCGGTTCACCACAACGTGTTCGGTGAGCATGGGGCATCGCGGGTCATGCTGGCCCCCGCTCCGACTGGCACGGGCGTGATTGCCGGTGGTCCGATGCGCGCTGTTTTCGAAGTGATGGGTGTGACCGACATCGTGAGCAAGAGCCATGGTTCGACCAACCCCTACAACATGGTCCGTGCCACGCTGGATGCGCTCAAGCGCTCCAGCACGCCGGCCGAGGTCGCCGCCAAGCGTGGCAAGACCGTCGAAGAGCTGTTCAGCTGAGCGGCGCGGAGACTGATATGTCTGACAAGAAAACCCTGACCGTCAAGCTGGTTCGTAGCGTCGCTGGAACTCGCGAAGACCATCGCGCCACCGTGCGCGGCCTGGGGCTGCGCAAGCTCAATAGCGAGCGCACCCTTGAAGACACCCCCGCCGTACGCGGCATGATCACCAAGGTTCAGTACCTGGTGAAGGTGCTCTGAGGACTGGACTGATCATGCAACTCAATACCATCAAGCCCAGCTCGGGCTCGAAGCACAGCAAGCGTCGTGTCGGCCGTGGCATCGGATCGGGACTGGGCAAAACCGCCGGACGCGGACACAAGGGCCAAAAGTCCCGGGCTGGCGGATACCACAAGGTTGGCTTTGAAGGCGGTCAGATGCCGCTGCAGCGTCGACTCCCCAAGCGTGGATTCAAGTCGGCCTCCCTCAAGTTCAACGCCGAAGTGACGCTCACGGATCTGGAGTTGCTGGGCGCCGATTCTGTCGACCTGGTGGTTCTGAAAGCCGCCGGCCTGGTGGGCGAGCGGATCAAGTGCGTCAAGGTGATCAAGACGGGCGCCTTGACCCGTCAGGTCACGCTCAGCGGTATCGGCGCAACGGCGGGCGCGAAGGCGGCCATCGAAGCTGCTGGCGGCTCGATCGCCGCGGCCGAGTAATCGCAGACTTTCGCAGGGCACGCGCTACGTGGCTTCCAACGCTTCCACGCTGGCTAAATCAGGTCGCTTCGGTGACCTGAAACGCCGGTTGACCTTCTTGCTGCTGGCACTTGTTGTCTATCGCATCGGCGCGCACATTCCCGTGCCGGGCATCGACTCCGAGCAGTTGAAGCAACTGTTCACGCAGCAACAAGGCGGCATCCTGAGCCTGTTCAACATGTTCTCGGGCGGCGCACTGTCGCGCTTCACCGTGTTCGCGTTGGGCATCATGCCGTACATCTCGGCCTCTATCGTGGTTCAGCTGATGAGCTACGTGGTGCCGAGCTTTGAAGCGCTGAAGAAGGAAGGCGAAGCGGGCAAGCGCAAACTGACGCAGTACACGCGGTACGGCACGCTGGGACTCGCCTTGTTTCAGTCATTCAGCATCGCGGTCGCACTAGAAAGTCAGGCCGGATTGGTGATCAATCCTGGCTGGGGCTTCCGCATGACCGCTGTGACGAGCCTGGTCGCCGGCACCATGTTTCTGATGTGGCTCGGCGAGCAGATCACCGAGCGTGGACTCGGAAACGGCATCTCCATCCTCATCTTCGGCGGTATCGTTGCCGGGCTGCCCAGCGCCATCGGTGGGATGGGTGAGCTTGTCCGCACGGGCTCCATGGCGATTCCTGCCGCGCTCTTCATCATTGTGCTCGTGGCGTTGGTAACCTGGGCTGTGGTGTTCGTCGAGCGGGGCCAGCGCAAGATTTTGGTGAATTATGCGAAGCGGCAGGTTGGCAACAAGGTCTATGGTGGTCAATCGTCGCACCTGCCTTTGAAGTTGAATATGTCGGGGGTGATGCCACCGATCTTTGCGTCCTCGATTATTTTGCTTCCCGCTACGATTGCAAGTTGGCTCGGAACGGGTGCGACCGAAGGGGCGATGCGCTGGGTGAAGAATGTCGGCGATGCGTTGCACCCTGGTCAGCCGATCTATATCCTGAGTTACGCTGCCGCCATCATCTTTTTCTGTTTCTTCTACACTGCGATGGTTTTTAACAGCCGCGAGACGGCTGATAACCTGAAGAAGAGCGGGGCATTCATTCCAGGCATTCGGCCGGGCGAACAGACCGCCAGGCATATCGACAAGATCTTGGGACGTTTGACGCTGGTCGGCGCGGTGTACATCACGCTGGTGTGTTTGTTGCCCGAGTTTCTGACCTTGAAATGGAATGTCCCGTTTTATTTCGGCGGCACGTCCTTATTGATTATTGTTGTCGTGACGATGGATTTTTGGGCTCAGGTTCAAAGTTACATCATGAGCCAGCAATATGAGAGTCTTTTGAAAAAGGCCAGTTTCAAGGCAAGCTGAGTACAGGTTGACGGTGTCGTCGACCGCCTGTGATTTGACCCGTGCTCGCCTCGTGTTCCGGGCGAAGTGAGCGATCAACAAACCCGGATTCGCGACAGCGATAGAAGACAGTTGAGGAGCAGAGCATGAAAGTAGCTGCATCGGTCAAGAAGATGTGTCGAAATTGCAAGATCATCCGCCGTAAAGGCGTGGTGCGCGTGATCTGTACCGATCCGCGGCACAAGCAACGCCAGGGCTGACCCGCGTCCGCCCCACGGTAGAGAACTAGAGGTATTCCATGGCACGTATTGCTGGTATCAACATCCCGCCGCAGAAGCACACCGAGATCGGTCTGACTTCGATCTACGGTATTGGCCGGACCACCGCGCAGAAGATCTGCACGGCGGCTGGTGTGCCGTTCAACAAGAAGGTCAAGGACCTGAACGACGCCGATCTCGAGAAGATCCGCGACGAGATCGGGAAACTGACGATCGAGGGTGACCTGCGGCGCGAGATGTCGATCAACATCAAGCGTCTGATGGACCTCGGTTGCTACCGTGGTTTCCGCCATCGCCGCGGTCTGCCGATGCGTGGTCAACGCACTCGCACGAACGCACGCACCCGCAAGGGTCCGCGCCGCGCCATCGCCGGCAAGAAGTGATTTGAGGAAGAGACATGGCCAAGAGTCCTGCTAACAATGCCGCGCAGCGTGTGCGCAAGAAAGTTCGCAAAAACGTCGCTGACGGTATTGCGCACGTGCACGCGTCCTTCAACAACACGATCATCACCATCACCGATCGCCAAGGTGGTGCGCTGAGTTGGGCTTCGTCGGGTGGTCAAGGCTTCAAGGGTTCGCGCAAGTCGACGCCCTACGCTGCACAGGTGGCGGCCGAAAATGCAGGCCGTGCTGCCCAAGAGCAAGGCATCAAGAACCTGGATGTGAAGATCAAGGGCCCTGGGCCGGGTCGCGAGTCGTCGGTCCGTGCACTCGCTGCGCTGGGCATTCGCATTAACTCGATCAGCGACGTGACTCCGGTGCCGCACAACGGCTGCCGTCCGCAAAAGCGCCGTCGCATCTGAGCATCAACTGGTGAAAACCCTCTGGAAAGTTCGGCGATACTCGCCGGCTTTCCAGCCGCCGACGGATCTCGAGAGAGAGCCGTCGGCGCTTTTCGTGGGTCACTTTCCGGAGTGATCAAACCACCACCCACCGTCTGAGCGTCTCACAGAAGTTCGCCAGACTCGCGCCGCAAGAAGGTGGCGTCAGACTGCAACCAAGGATCGAGCCCCATGGCACGCTATCTCGGCCCCAAGGCCAAACTCTCCCGCCGCGAAGGCACTGACCTGTTCCTGAAGAGCGCGCGCCGCGCCATCGGGGACAAGGCCAAGTTCGACACCAAGCCCGGCCAGCATGGCCGCACCTCGGGCCAACGCACCAGCGACTTCGGCGTGCAGTTGCGCGAGAAGCAAAAGGTCAAGCGCATGTACGGCGTGCTGGAGCGACAGTTCCGGCGCTACTTTGCAGAAGCCGAGCGCCGCAAGGGCAGCACCGGTGTGAACCTGCTGACGCTGCTGGAGTCGCGCTTGGACAACGTGGTCTACCGCATGGGCTTCGGATCGACGCGTGCTGAAGCGCGCCAGCTCGTTTCGCACAAGAGCATCGCGGTGAATGGCGAGACGGTGAATATCGCTTCCTACCTCGTCAAGGCCGGAGACGTCATCACGGTTCGTGAAAAGGCCAAGAAGCAGTTGCGCATTCAGGATTCCCTGAAGCTTGCGGAGTCCATCGGTTTGCCGGCCTGGGTTCAAGTCGATGCCAGCAAGCTCGAAGGCCTTTTCAAGAAGACGCCGGACCGCGACGAGTTCGGCAACGACATCAACGAATCGCTGATCGTCGAGTTGTACTCGCGTTGATCGTTCGTCAGCCACGCAAGCCGGCGGAGACGTCCGCAAGGCTGCCGTGGTTGCATTCCTGCTCGGGGGCAAACGCCTCCGGGTTGGCCCCTCAGCTGCCGGTGGTGCCCCCGGTGGATTGATAGAAAGAGCCCATGCAAACGAATCTGCTCAAACCCAAGTCGATCAACGTCGAACCGCTCGGCGGTCACCGCGCCAAGGTTACTTTGGAGCCCTTCGAACGTGGCTACGGGCACACGCTGGGCAATGCGCTGCGCCGTGTCCTGTTGTCGTCGATGGTTGGGTATGCGCCGACTGAAGTGACGATTGCCGGCGTCTTGCACGAGTACTCCACCGTTGACGGCGTCCAGGAGGACGTGGTCGGCGTGATGCTGAACCTCAAGGGCGTCACTTTCCGGTTGCACAACCGCGAAGAAGTCACGCTGATCCTGCGCAAGGAAGGCGAGGGCCCGGTCACCGCCGCAGACATCCAGACTCCGCACGATGTGGAAATCATCAACCCCGAGCATGTGATCTGCCACCTTGCCCAGGGCGGCAAGATCGACATGCAGATCAAGGTTGAGAAGGGTCGTGGCTATGTGCCCGGCACGCTGCGCCGCTTTGGCGACGAGCCGACCAAAGCGATCGGGCGCATCGTGCTGGACGCTTCGTTCTCCCCTGTCAAGCGGGTCTCGTACGCCGTCGAGAATGCCCGTGTAGAGCAGCGTACGGACCTCGACAAGCTGGTGGTGGAGATCGAGACCAACGGCGCCATCTCCCCCGAAGAGGCGATCCGCGCTTCAGCCAAGATCTTGGTCGAGCAGCTGGCTGCCTTCGCGCAGTTGCAGGGCACCGACCTGGTGGATGCCTTTGACGCTCCTGCGCAGCGATCGGCTTCGTTCGATCCGATCCTGTTGCGACCGGTCGATGAGTTGGAGCTGACGGTGCGATCGGCCAACTGTCTGAAGGCCGAGAACATCTACTACATCGGCGATCTGATCCAGCGCACCGAGACCGAGTTGCTGAAGACCCCCAACCTGGGTCGTAAGTCGCTCAACGAAATCAAAGAAGTGCTTGCCTCGCGCGGCCTCACGCTGGGCTCGCGCTTGGAGAACTGGCCGCCCGTCGGCTTGGACAAACGCTGACCCTCGTCACCCCCAACGCTCCCAAGAAGCGTTCACCCGCCAGTACCTGATACGGCTGGCGGAATTACATAGCTAGACAGAAAGGAACCTCACCATGCGTCATCGCCACGGTCTGCGCAAACTCAATCGAACCAGCGAGCACCGCGCCGCAATGCTGCGCAATATGTGCGTCAGCTTGCTGCAACACGAAGCCATCAAGACCACGGTCCCGAAGGCCAAGGAACTGCGACGCGTCGTCGAACCCTTGATCACCCTTGCCAAGGAAGCCACGGTGGCGAATCGCCGTTTGGCCTTCGCCCGCTTGCGTGATCGCGATGTGGTGGTGAAGCTCTTCAACGAGCTCGGCCCCCGTTTTGCAAACCGCCCGGGCGGCTACACCCGCATCCTGAAGATGGGCTTCCGTGTTGGCGACAACGCGCCGATGGCCTATGTGGAACTGGTGGATCGGCCGGAGCCCGCCGCTTCCGACTCGGTGTCCGCCGAGTAAGCTCCAACCGCTTGGTTGGGCAGCAACCCGTCAAGGGCCGGCATTGCCGGCCCTTTTTACTTCTCCAAGCAGCACGCACCATGATTCTTCGACTCACAGCCGCTTTGATGACCCTGTGCGTGATCGGCACCACCTGGGCCGCCGACGACTTCCTGGAGCCACAGCAGGCTTTCAAACTCGCGGCACGCAGCACCGCCCCCGACTCCGTCGAACTTCTGTTCGTCGTTGCGCCCGGCCACTATCTCTACCGAGAGGCGTTTCGTGCTGAAGTCGTGGGAGGCTCCGTGCTGCCGATCGACTCGGCGCTCCCCAGTGGAGATCGACATTTCGATCCGAACTTCGAGCGAGAAGTTGAGACCTATCGAGGGGCGCTCTTGGTGCGACTGAACGCACCCGCCGGAACGGGGACTTTGCGAATCAGTGCGCAGGGCTGTGCGGACAAGGGACTCTGCTATCCGCCCATGTTGAATCACTTGCGGCGCTTGCCGGACGGTGCTTGGCAGTTGATTGCAGACGACACGCAGCAGCCGGCGTTGGGCGCTGCCACCTGGCCGGACCTCGCGCCCGCAAAGAGCCCATCAGAGCGCAGCCAGCCGGAGCTGGACGTGCTTGCCCAGCTATTCCTTGCCGCCTTTTTGCTGCTCGTCACCTCGCGTCGAACTTGAGAGACGATACGGGTCCCGTCACAAAGACCCAGAAAGCACAAAGCCCGCACGCGGCGGGCTTCGCTAAGTCCTTGTCGGACCTTCAATTTCTTTGGTTGCGGGGGCAGGATTTGAACCTGCGACCTTTGGGTTATGAGCCCAACGAGCTACCGGACTGCTCCACCCCGCGCCAGTAAGACAGCGACTATAGCACGCCGCCGCGTTATTTCAAGGAAGCTGTACGCTATTTGCAGCCGGCACGCACCCGAACCTTTTTTTGCCTCTGCAGACCGACCGAAGCAATCGATATCGGCAGGTCCAGCCAAGCCCGTTCCAACTTCAAAATCACGCAGTTCGTCGTGCGGTGCCTGCGTTTGGTCGTCTTGCCGAGGTCGAACTCAGGGGCCCCGCGGCATAGTGTGCTACATCACCAACACACCGGAGCCGCCCCATGCACAGCGCCTGGAACGACACCGCACCGATCTACCGGCAGCTGGCCCAACAATTGGCCGGTCAGTTGCTGGACGGCGAGCCTCCTGAGGGAGCGCCAATGCCTTCGGTGCGCCAGCTTGCTCAGCAGTACCTGATCAACCCCTTGACCGTCAGCCGCGCACTCCAAAGCCTGGTCGATGAGGGATTCCTGGAGCCGCGCCGAGGTCTGGGCATGTTCGTCACAGATGGGGCCCGCCAGCGTCTTTTGGAAACCGAACGCACCACCTTCTTGCGCGATGAGTGGCCGGTGCTGCGAGACCGCTTGCGCCGACTCGGCCTTGGTGCCGCCGACCTCAACTGGGAGAACACCCAATGAACACACATCCACTTGTTGAGGCCAGGAACCTGACCCTGCGGTACCGGCGCGGCAAGCGAGCGGCGCTGGATGACGTCAGCTTCACGGTGCCCAAGGGGCGCGTCATCGGGCTGCTCGGACACAACGGCGCGGGCAAGACCTCGCTCATGAAGGCGCTGGTGGGATTGAAGTCCGTCGAGGGCGAACTCAGTGTGCTCGGGCGGAAGCCCATGCGTGAGCGCAGTCAGTTGTTGGCCGAGTTGTCCTACATCCCCGATGTCGCGGTGCTACCGCGCTGGGCCAAGGTTCGGGACCTGATTCAGTTGATGAGCGGCCTGCAGCCCCGGTTCAGTCCGGAGCGGGCACGCCAGTTGCTCCGGCGCACATCGGTGGGGCTCGACGACAAGGTCAAGCACCTTAGCAAGGGCATGGTGGTGCAGGCGCACCTGGCCCTGGTTGCCGCCATCGATGCCAGGCTGATGATCCTTGACGAGCCGACGCTCGGCCTGGACGTGCTGTCGCGCAAGAGCTTCTACGAAATGCTGATCGACGAATGGTGCGACGGCGAGCGCAGCGTGCTGATCAGCACCCACCAGGTGGAAGAGATCGAGGCGCTGCTCACCGACGTGCTGATGCTGGACGAGGGTAAATTGGTTTTGAACCTGAGTCTTGAGGCGATTGAGGACCGCTTTGTCGCGCTCAGCCACCACCCTGACGCCGCCGCAGCCGTCGCCGCAGCCCATCCGCTGCTGCGCTATCGCGTACAAGGGGGACAGCCGGCGGCCCTCTTCGATGGCGAGCCCCCGCAGCAATTGGCGGCCAACGCACAGCGTTTTCGCCCCAGCCTGGTTGATTTGTTCGTGGCGCTGACGCGCAAGCCCGAACTTGCGCCGCGCTCCCAGGCTTGAACAGGAGAACCCTCATGAACTTCAACCTGACCCGCTTCAGAACCCTGATGCAGCGCGAGTGGCTGCAGAACCGCTGGACCTGGCTCATCGCCGTCGCTGCACTTCCCCTCATCGCGCTGATCACGATGCCCTTCGGTACGGTAGGGATCGGCCCGAGCGGCGGGAGCACACCGGCCACCAGCCTGATGCTCCTGCCTTGGGCCATGACCGCCTTGGTGTGCGCAACCATCGCTTGGCTCACCACGCTGTTCAGTGCCGCCAGTCTGGCGCGCCGAGACGCCCAGGATCGCTCCATCGAATTCTGGCTGTCGCTGCCGAGCACGCATGGGGAGCACTTTGCCGCGCAGTACCTGACTCACGCGCTGCTGTTTCCGATGGGGGCGTTGGCCGTGGGTCTGGTGCTCGGACTGCCCCTGGCGCTGACGGTGGTCGTCAAGGTGCTGGGGGCGGCCAGCCTGGGTGCCGTGGACTGGGCGGCTGTGCTGAGTGGACTGGCAGGCGCCGTGCCGGCGGCGCTACTCGCCTTGCTGGTCGCCGCGGTCTGGCTTGCGCCTTTGGTGCTCCTCATCATGGCGGCGTCCGCCTGGCTGAAGCGTCTGGGCATCCCGGCGCTCGTCGTGGCCGCCATCGCGCTCTACAACCTTCCGCTGACGCGTGGCGCCGTTCGGCCGCTTTGGAATGCCTATGGCGCAGGCATCGAACAGATCATGCAAGGCGCCATCGGCGTGTTCCTGACCTCTTCATTGCCCAACCTGAAGATCGATGGCGACGGCTTGGCGGGCGTCGAGATGAGCCTGGCGCAATTCCTTGCCAAGCTCGGTTCGATGCTGGCTTCGCCCTTGTTCGGGCTGTGCCTGCTGATTGCAGCGGCCTGCTTCTGGGCCTTGGTGGAACGGCGGCGTCGGGCCGTTTGAAGCCGGCAGCGGCGCGCGGCAGGCCAGTGCGCGCCGCCTCCGGGCAGGTGCGCAGACAGCCCATGGAGGGCAGGCGTTGTGCGCCGCTGGTGGCAAGGCACTGCAAGTTCTGGGTGGTTATGCGACCGGGCTGCACCCGACCTTGGGATCGGTTAGCGTGAAAGCATTGACCTTGCCACCCTTCACTGCCATGAAATCCCTTGTGTTCGCCCTGGCCCTGTTGGCGACGCCACTGGCATCGATGGGCGCAACCCCTGGTGCCGAGGCCTGCCCCGCGCTGCTCAACAAGCAATTCCCTCGTCTGCAGGACGAAACGCCCCAGTCCTTGTGCCAGTACAGCGGCAAGGTGCTGCTGGTGGTCAATACGGCCAGCTTCTGTGGCTTCACCAAACAGTACAAGGGACTGGAGGCGCTGCACGCCAAGTACGGCGCACGCGGTCTGGTGGTGCTGGGATTTCCGTCCAACGATTTCGGCGAGCAGGAGCCCGGTAGCAACAAGCAGATCGCCGAGTTCTGCGAGAACACCTTCAACGTCAAGTTCCCGATGTTCTCCAAGTCGGTGGTCAAGCCAGGGCTGGCCAATCCCAACCCCTTGTTCACCGAACTGACCCAGGCCACGGGCAGTGCGCCACGCTGGAACTTCCACAAATACCTGATCGATCGGCAAGGTCGACCGGTCGAGGCTTTCGGTTCGATGACCGCGCCCGAAAGCGAAAAGCTGGTGGCAGCGATCGAGCGCTTGCTCTAGCAGCCGAGCAAGTCACACAGCGCCAGCAGGCTGTCCGCCTGAGCCACACGGCGTGGGGCCGAGAACTTGGCGGGCGGCAATTCGGTGTGGCGTAGCCAGACGGCCTGCAAGCCGGCATCCAGAGCGCCCTCCACATCGAGGTGCCAGTCGTCTCCACCGTGCAGCACCTGCGCGGGCGGCAAATCCAGTCGCTTGCAGGCCTCGTGGAAAAAAGCAGCGTGCGGCTTGCCCTGGCCGAACTCGCGTGCCGCTAACACGCCCCGGTTGAAATACGGGGACAGGCCAATGGAATGCCAGTCGGCGTTGCCGTTGGTCAGTCCGATCAGGGGGTAACGAGTGGCAATCCTCGCCAGCGCAGGCAACGCGTCGCTGAACAGCACGACCTGCTGACGCCAGCGAAAAAAGCACTCGAAGGCGGGTTCGGTCAACGCCGGGTCGTCGCCTGCGGCCACCAGCGCCCGCTCAATGGCCAGCTTGCGCATCCACGTGAAATCGTGGGCCCGGTCCGGGAACTCGCCGGCAATTGCATCGCGCAACTGAACCAGGGTCGCCACATCGAACAGCGCTGCTGTGGCCGGTGCGTGGTGCTGGAACCAGGCATGCAGTTCCAACTCGGCCCGTGCGATCACCGGCGCGATCGGCCAAAGCGTGTCGTCCAGATCCAGCGAAACCGCCCGGATGCCGTCGATCAAAGCCAGCCCTTGCGACGGAAGTAGAAAAACGGTGCCGCAACCGACACCACCATCAGCCCGAGCGCAAACGGATAACCCCAGCGCTGCGACAACTCGGGCATGTGCGCGAAGTTCATGCCGTAGATGCTGGCGATCAGCGTCGGAGGCAACAAACCCACCGACGCCACAGAGAAGATCTTGATGATCTTGTTCTGGTTGATGTTGATGAAACCGACCGTGGCGTCCATCAGGAAGTTGATCTTGTCGAACAGAAACGCCGTATGGCTGTCCAGCGAATCGATGTCGCGCAGGATCTGGCGCGAGTCTTCGAACTGCTCGGCACTGAGCATGCGGCTGCGCATCATGAAGGACAGTGCACGACGCGTGTCCATCACGTTGCGGCGGATGCGGCCGTTCAGATCTTCCTCGCGGGCGATCGCGGTCAGCACATCGCTGGCGGTCTGATCGTCGACCTGTTCGCGCAGCACGCGGGCGCTGATGGCGTTGAGAGCGGCGTAGATGCCCTCCAGCGCGTCGGCGCTGTACTCGGCATCGGCGTCGTAGAGCTTCAGCAAGACGTCCTTGGCGTCCTCGATCAGTGCGGGGGTCCGCCGTGCCCGCATGCGCAGCAGTCGAAAGACCGGCAGGTCTTCCTTGCGAATGCTGACCAGCACGCCACCGGCCAAGATGAAGGCGACCCGCACGTTGCGCGACTGCCCTTCATCGTCAAGACGCAGGAAATCGGAGCGGATGTGCAGCCGACCATCGTCCTCCTCGTAGAAGCGCGCCGACTCTTCCAGGTCGTCATCGATCGCGTCCTCGGGAATGGTCAGGCCGAAGTGGCTCGCCACCCAGGCCTTGTCCTCGGGGCTGGGATCTTCCAAGTCCACCCAGATGGGGCGTAATTGCTCGTGCCCGGGTCTGTCAAAAGCTTCCAGTTCCAGGCCGGCGAGACGGCCACCGTCGAGCGAGAAGATGTTCAGCATGGTCCGGTGCGGTGCGCGCAAGACGGGTGCGGGGCGAGAGGGGGTGCCGACCGCCCGATTCACCGGTGCCAGGAAGGGCAGTCAGCGAGGAATGTCGCTGTCCAAGCGGGCATCCACACGATGCGGAGAACGGCGCATTATGGCCTCGGCCAGCCGGCCCCAACAACGCGGGCAAGCGCTGAGCACGGCTTTGTCATGAGTGCTTGCCGCCGAGGGAATTGCGCGGCAGACTGGGCTCGCTACCGGAGTGATGTTGCAGCCCGATGACCAAGAATCGGTGCGTGCCCCAGAGGCACGTCCCTTGCGAGCCAACCAAGCGTTGGCCGCCGGTTCAGGCCGGGATCCCTCGCTGGAAATGCCGGTAGCAAGCCAACGCCACCATCGTCCAGGAGCCGGGCGCGGTGGCTTTTTTGTTCCCCAGCCTTGGAAAGGAGGCTCTATGAACCTGACGATCAGCGGCCATCATCTTGAAGTGACGCCGGCATTGCGTGAATACGTGGTGTCCAAGCTCGATCGGGTGACTCGCCACTTTGACCAGGTCGTTGACATCAACGTCCTGCTCACCGTGGAAAAGCAGAAGGAGAAGGAGCGGAGGCAACGCGCCGAGGTCACGTTGCATGTGAAGGGCCGCGATCTGTTCTGCGAACAGTCCCATGAAGATCTCTATGCCGCGATCGACCAGTTGATGGACAAACTGGACCGACAGGTCTGTCGGCACAAGGAAATGATGCAGGAGCACGGTCATGCGACCGCCAAGCGCCTGGATTTGGGTGCCAGCGCCTGATCCGCACGGGTTGGCAATTGAAGGGCGGCCGTAGGTCGCCCTTTTTCCTTTGGGCCTGATCCAACGATCAAGCGGCCGCATTTCCTAGTATCTCGCCCCTGCCTCGTAACCGGACGCCGAT
>Ga0073902_10001234_pt1 | contig 14035 bp, 14 predicted proteins | sample KloWWTmeKNB19Kit_FD_66667 | JGI IMG/M metagenome (GOLD analysis project Ga0073902, IMG submission 66667) | Active sludge microbial communities from Klosterneuburg, Austria, studying microevolution and ecology of nitrifiers - Klosterneuburg... | ecosystem: Engineered > WWTP > Aerobic digester >...
CTCGGCATCTTCGTGCTGCACATGGTGCAGATGGCGATGTTTGTCGTGCTGCCGCATGCGCTGGTCAATCACGGCGGGCTGGCGGCGGCGGCGCACTGGCAGGTTTATCTGCCGGCGGTGCTGGTTTCGTTTGCCATCATGGTGCCGGCGATCATTGCCGCCGAACGCAAGGACAAGATGTCGCCGATTTTCCGCGCTGCCATTGCGCTACTGGTCGTCGTCCAGGTCGGCCTGTTCTTCTTTGGCCAGAGTTTATGGACGCTGGGCTTGTGGCTGCTGCTCTTTTTCGTCGCCTTCAATATTCTCGAAGCAACGCTGCCTTCGCTGGTTTCGCGCACTGCGCCGCCCACCGCCAAGGGTGCGGCATTGGGCGTTTACAACACAACACAGGCGATTGGCCTGTTTATCGGCGGTGCCGGTGGCGGCTATGTTGCCCAGAATTTCGGCGATAATGCGGTTTTTGCGACCTGTGCCGGGCTGATACTGATCTGGCTGGCGGTGGCAAACTCAATGAATTTTCCGCAACGGCGCGCTGCTGCCGCTGCGACTCAATCTGTCTAGGAGAGATAGGGCATGGCATCAGTTAATAAATGGATCGGCATCGGTAATCTGGGCAAGGATCCGGAAGTGCGCTACACCGCCAGTGGCGAAGCAATCTGCAATTTCAGCATTGCCTGTACTGAAACCTGGAAAGACAAGCAGACCGGTGAGAAGAAAGAGCTGACCGAGTGGGTGCGGATTTCTTTCTTCGGGAAAATTGCCGAGATTTGCGGCCAATACTTGAAAAAGGGCTCGCAGGTTTACGTTGAAGGCAGCCTGCGCACCCGCAAATGGACTGACAAGGAAGGCCAGGAGCGTTACACCACCGAAATCAAGGGCGACGAAATGAAGATGCTCGGTTCCCGTCAGGGTATGGGCGCCCCGGCTTCATCCGGTGGCGGTGGCGGCTACGACAGTGAGCCAAACGATTACGCGCCAGCCCCGGCCAAGAACAAGCCGAAGCCCTCGTTTGACGATCTGGGCGACGATATCCCTTTCTAAAACGGAGATCGTTGGTATTACTTGCGCCGCCCTTGCCGGGCGGCGTTGCTTTCATAGCCTGCCAAGGAAAAGACCGTGTCCAACGCCATCACTTTCAAGGTTCTTGAAGATATCGCCAAAGATCTTTCCGGCGACGAAATTACTTTTCCGACCTTTCTCGACATCACCTTTCAGGTGCGGACCGCTCTCAAGGACCCCAATCTGAGCATTGAGCAGTTGGCCAAGCTGATCGGCGCAGAGCCTTTGATGAGCACCAAGATCATTCGCATGTCCAATTCGGTGGCGCTGAATCCGTCCGGGCGGGAGATTGCGGATGTGAAGACCGCCATCACACGGGTCGGCATGGAAGCCGTGCGTACGGTGTCCTTTGCCGTGGCCATGGAGCAATTGCTGAAATCGAAATCGATGAAGTCGTTCGAGACGATTTCGAAAAAACTGTGGGATCACACCGCGCATGTGGCCGCGCTGTGCCGCGTGCTGGCCCGCCGGATCGCCAAGATCAATGGCGACGAGGCGATGTTTGCCGGCCTGGTGCATGATCTGGGCGTTTTTTACCTGATGTCGCGTGCCGCCAATTTCCCCGAGCTGGTCAATGACAAGGTGGAATTGCATGCGCTGCTCGTCGGTTGGCATGACAACATCGGCCACGCCCTGCTCTCGGCGCTGGGTTCGCCGGAATCCGTGCTGGTAGCGGTGCAGGAGCACGAGACCGATCGCGAGATCGTCGCGCTCAAATCCCTGACTGATGTGCTTTACGTCGCCAACAAGATCGCCAATCGCACCTCAAGCTGGCGCGATCCGGAGCTCGACGGGGCGGTCGATACGTCGATGCTGGAGACGATTTTCGATGCTGAAACACTGGCCGAAATTGTTGAAGAGTCCGAAGAAGAAGTTCAGTCGCTGAAAGCTGCACTGGGCGGTTGAGGTTGTCTTGCAGTCAGTCTGCTGGCGGCTTGTCAGGCATAGGTTATGAGAGCAGCCCAAGCTGCCGATGACACAAGGGTTTTATGAACAGTAGTCATGATCACGCCGGGCAGGTTACCGGCAAGCGTTTGGCCGTGCTCGCCCTCTCGGCGCTCGGCGTTGTCTATGGCGACATCGGTACCAGCCCCTTGTATGCGGTGAAGGAGGTCTTCGCCGGCAATCACCCGATCCCAATTACCGAGGCCAATGTTTTCGGCAGCCTGTCGCTCTTTTTCTGGGCGCTGGTTATCGTGGTCTCGATCAAGTACGTCAGCTTCATCACCCGCGCCGACAACCGGGGCGAGGGCGGCATCATGGCGCTGATCGCGCTGGCGCTGCATGATGCCGAGGGCAAACCGCGGCAGATGAAATTCATCATGGTCATCGGCGTGCTGGGGGCGGCGATGTTCTACGGTGATGGCATGGTGACGCCAGCCATTTCGGTGCTTTCTGCCATTGAAGGGCTGGAAGTGGCAACGCCAGCGCTTAAACCCTTCGTGATTCCGCTGACCCTGATCGTGCTGTTCGGCCTGTTTTTCATCCAGCGCCGGGGCACGGCGACGATGGGCCGGTTTTTCGGCCCGGTGATGCTGCTCTGGTTCAGTACGCTGGCCCTGCTCGGTATTTCAAATATCGTTGCCCATCCGGCCATCCTGACCGCACTCAATCCGCTGTATGGCATCGAATTCCTGCTCGCCAACAAGGCGCTGGCCCTGGTTGCCATGGGCAATGTCGTGCTGGCCGTCACCGGTGCCGAGGCCTTGTATGCCGATATGGGGCATTTTGGTCGCAAACCGATTGTCCGTGCCTGGTTCGCCTTTGTTCTGCCGGCGCTGGTGCTCAATTATTTCGGTCAGGGCGCGCTGATTCTCGGCAACCCCGCCACCGCCGAAAATCCGTTCTATCGTTCGGCGCCTGAATGGGCGCTCTTCCCGCTCGTCGGGCTGGCCACGGTGGCGACGGTGATCGCTTGCCAGGCCGTGATTTCCGGTGCCTTCTCGGTCACCCGTCAGGCCATGCAACTGGGTTTCGTCCCGCGCATGGAAGTGCAGCACACCTCGGAGAGTGCGGCCGGGCAAATCTATCTGCCGGCGGTGAATTGGGGCCTGATGCTGGCGGTGATGATTCTGGTGCTCGGCTTCAAGACGTCAAACAATCTGGCGGCGGCCTACGGCATTGCGGTAACCGGCGACATGGTAATCACCTCGATTCTGGCCACCGTCGTCGTCGCCAAGGGCTGGAAATGGGGCTGGCCACGTGCTTGCGCGCTGTTTGCCTGCTTCCTTTCGGTCGAACTCGTCTTTCTCGCGGCCAATATCCTGAAAATCCCCGATGGCGGCTGGTTCCCGCTGGTTGCCGGGGTCGGGGTCTTCGTGCTGATGACCACCTGGAAACGCGGTCGCGAACTGCTTTCGGCCCGCCTGCAGGGCGAGCGCCTGGAGTTGTCGAGCTTCATTGATTCGCTGTCCAATTCGATGCCGACCCGGGTAGGCGGCACTTCGGTATTCCTGAATGCAGACCCCAAAGGTGTGCCGCATGCGCTGTTGCACAACCTGATGCACAACAAGGTGCTGCATGAGCGGGTGGTGCTGGTTTCGGTCAAGTTCTACGATGTTCCTCTCGTGCCGGAGATTGATCGTGTTGAAGTCCTGCAACTGAAAGAGAATTTCTGGAGCGTCATCGTTCAGTACGGCTTCATGGATGACCCGAATATCCCCGAAGCGCTTGATTTCTGCGCCCAGTTCGGGCTCGAATTCAGTTCGCTGGAGACCTCGTATTTCATTGGTCGCGAGACGCTGATCCCGCGCCTCAATTCCGATATGGCTTTCTGGCGCGAAAAGATCTTTGTCGCCATGTTCCGCAATGCCGGTTCGGCGACGGCGTTTTTCAAAATCCCGAGCAACCGGGTGGTGGAACTCGGGACGCAGGTGGTTTTGTAGCGACTGGTTTTCGGGATCGAACAGCAGGCTTGTTTGCTCGATCCTCGATCCTTTCCGCTACAGTTTGCGGATTTTTTCGAGCAGGGCGGTTGTCGATTTCTGGTGGATGAACGGTATCGAATGCACCGTGCCGCCCCAGCCGCGAACTTCATTGCAGCCGACGATCTTTTCCACCGGCCAGTCACCGCCCTTGACCAGGATTTCCGGCCGGGATTCCAGAATGCGCTGCAGCGGCGTGTCTTCATCGAACCAGGTGACCAGCGCGACGCAGCCGAGCGAGGCCATCACCGCCAGACGGTCTTCCAGCGTATTGACCGGGCGGTCGTCGCCCTTGCCGAGGCGCTTGACCGAGGCGTCGGTATTGAGTGCCACCACCATGCTGACGCCCAGCGCCGCAGCCTGCGCCAGATAGGTGACATGACCACGGTGCAGGATGTCGAAGCAGCCGTTGGTGAAGACCAGCGGGCGGGCAATCTGGGCGGCTCTTGCGGTCAACTGCTCCGGCGGGCAAATTTTGGATTCAAAATTGGGGGCGGCGTAGGTCATGGCGGGCTTCAGTGAGGAAACAGTCGCGCATTTTAGTGCGCCATCGTCTGCTTTGGTGATTGCTGCCAGATCATTGCTTGCGGGCCGGCGTGTTTTGCCGCACTTGTTGATTCACGGTCATTTGGTGGTCCCAATAGGGCTCTTCGCCGATGTGGGCGAGCATGAAGTCGATGAATAGCCTGACCTTGCCCGGCAGGTGACGTGTTGGCAAATACATGGCGTAAACATGACGTTCCACCGGAATGTATTCCGACAGGACGGCTTGAAGCATGCCGCTTTGCAGATCCTTGCCGATGATGAAGGTTGGCAACAGGCCCAGTCCCATGCCACCCAGCACCGCTTGCGAGAGGGCTTCGTCATCGTCGACGCGCAGCGGGCCTTTGACCGGCACGGAGATTTCTCCATCCGGCCCGGTAAAGCGCCAGCGTCCCTGTTCTCCCGAGCGGGTGTACTCCAGGCAATTGTGCCGGACCAGATCCTCCGGGGTTCGGGGAACGCCACGTAGGCGGAAGTATTCCGGCGTCGCGCACAATTTGCGCCTGACCGGAGCGAGCGGACGGGCGATCCAGTTCGGCGGCGGGTCGCCGCTCACCCGGATCGCGACGTCATACCCTTCTTCCGCCAGATCGATCCAGCGGTCGGTGATGGTCAGGTCGATGGTGAGTTCCGGGTAGCGCGGCAAAAACAACGCGAGGGCGGGGGCGACGTGCAGCGTTCCGAAGGCGACCGAAGCGCTGACACGAAGTACGCCTCTGGGCTCGGTATTCAGGCTGCTGACCAAATTTTCGGCAGCCGTGGCTTCCTCCAGCATCCGGCTGCAATGTTCAGCCACCGAGGCGCCGATTTCAGTGAGGCTGAGGTAACGGGTGGTTCGATTGAGCAGGCGTGCGCCAAGCGCTTTTTCCAGCTTTGCCACGGATTTGCTGACCGAGGAGCGGGAGCTTGCCATGCGTCGCGCCGCTTCGGCAAAACTGCCGGCCTCAACGACACGCGCGAAGATCGCCATCAGGTTTAAATCAGGCATGGGGGCTTGCGTTTCAAAGTGTGTAAATAGAATGATTGTAGCCTGTGGGGCTACATTTTGATTCCGGTTCGATGGCTACCGGGAAGTTCCCGGCGTCGGTAGCATCCGGCTTCATGATTGACATTAAATTAAGCGCGGCTGCCAGTTTGCAGAATGGCGCCAATGAAACCGGGTGCCCCGTCGTGGCTTTGGCGGATTATGCGCGTTTGCGCGAACTGGCCGAAAACCACGAACTGGTCGAGGAGTTGGATCGGGCCTTTGTCGTCCAGGCGGAACTCATTCCGAAGGATGTGGTCACTATGTATTGTCGGTGTACGTATATCGATGAGAGCCGCGGAGTCCAACGTGAAATCGAGTTGGTCTATCCGGGTGAAGCCGATCCGGGCACCGGCAAAGTGTCCGTATTGACCCCGGTCGGTTGCGCACTGATCGGCCTTAAAACCGGCCAGAAGATTAACTGGGGCTTCCCGGATGGCTCGGTGCGTTGCCTGAGGGTGATGGATGTTATTCAGGTGCCCAGGTAATTTCGCCCTGCTGCAACGCCAGTTGTTTGCCCCCTCTTTAAACCAGCGAAGGTGGACGCCATATTGAGTATTTGAGTCTTGGCCGTTTCAGGCCATATTCTTACCCACCGCAACTTTTTGAGGAGTGCCTGCATGTCGAAGAAATCCATCATGTTTCCGGAATACCGCGAACTGATCAACGAATTGAAGGCTAACGATGGCTATTTTCTGGATATCTTCAAGAAACACGACGATCTTGATCAACAGGTCAGAAAAATGGAGCATGGACTTGAGCCTGGTAGCCATATCGAAATCGAAAATTTGAAGAAGGAAAAGCTGCTCCTCAAGGATGAGGTTTACGCATTGCTCAGGAAAACCGGCATCGCCTGATCCGTTACTTCGAAAAGCTGTTCAAACCCAAGGGGGAAATGCAATGGCTTCACCCCGTCCCATTCTGGCTGCTACCGATCTCTCCGCACCGGCGCGCCATGCAATAGAGCGCGCCGCCCTGGTGAGTCTGGAAACCGCCATGCCCCTGCATTTGCTCCATGTGGCAAATCTCGCGCCGCTCGAGCGCCTCTGGCAGATCATGGCCGCGACATCCGACGATATGCAGCAGCGAGTGCTCGATACGGCGCGAACGGGACTCGACGACTTGTCGGCGGCGCTCAAGAAACGCTTCGGGGTTGCAGCAGAACGGCATGTTGTCGCCGGTGCCTTGCTTTCGGAGTTGGCCGGAAAGCTCGGCGAACTGGAGGCCGGGTTGTTGGTCTGCGGCGCCAAGGGGGAAAGCGTCATTCGCCACCTGCTTATGGGGACGACGGCGATGCGCTTGTTGAGTACGGCGCCGTGTCCTGTCCTGGTGGTCAAGCAGGTGCCGCATGAGCCTTATCGGCGGCTGCTCGTTCCTGTCGATTTTTCCATCTGGTCGCTACGCGCCATCAAGCTTGCCCAGCGTCTGGCACCGGATGCAGAAATCGTCCTGCTGCATGCCTTTGCAGTGCCCTTCGAGGGAACACTTCGCTACGCCAGCGTGGCCGAAGAGACGATCAGTCGCTATCGGGTCGTTGCCCGGCAGGAGGCGATGGAAAAACTGCACGCACTGCGCGACGAGGCCGGGCTGTCTGTCCGTGATGCCGAGCTGATCGTGCTGCACGGCGACCCGGCGTCGCGCATTGTCGAACAGGAGCAAGAGCGGGACTGCGATCTGATCGTGATCGGGAAGCACGGCGAAAGCGTGCTGGAAGATCTGTTTCTGGGTAGTGTTACCAAGCACGTTCTCAACGAGTCGCAAGCCGATGTGCTGGTTTCCGTCTAGCCTGACTTCGGGCTTTGTCTGAGCGTAACCCGCTCGGGTAAAACGGGAGCGATCAGGGCGGATGCCGGCTGCCTTACCCGTTTTTGCGCCAAATTTCCGGTCGACCGCAGCACAGCCAGCTTTTGGCCGGCCGGAGGAGTTTTAGGTCGCGAAAGCCGGTTTTCAAGTCGGAACGCGAGTTCTGCGCCAGTCGGCAAGGGCCGCAACGGCATTGTCCAGGCTGGTGAGCAATTGAACGCCCTCGATTTTTGCCAGACGCTGAACGCCGCGGCCACCCACCCATAGCTCAACCTCGGGCGGCAGCACCATGCGCAATTGCTGGAGCAGGCCGGGAATCTGCCGCTGGGGAAAGGCGAGCGAGAAGGAGAGGGCGACGATATTGGCCCGATGGGCGCTGGCGGCGTGGCTGATTTCGAGCAGTGGCATCTGCGTGCCGAGCGGAATGCACTCGGCGCCTTCCAGCGCAAACAGGGCTTCGGCCATCAGCAGGCCGAGCACATGCGCTTCGCCCGGGACGCTGGTGAGCAGGATGCGAGGGCTGCGCTGGCCGCCGGGCAAGCCGGCAATCGCCTGGCGGAGCAGGCGCTTGGTCAGTTCGGTGAACAGGTGTTCCTCGAAAACCTCAACACTGCCGTTTTCCCATGCTTCGCCGACCTGATGGGTGAGTGGCGCAACGGTGTCCTGGACAAAACGCTGCAGTCCCTGGCGGGCCAGTCGTTGCTGCATGGCCTGCTGATAAGCATTGCTGTCGTGCTGCTTGATCAGCGCCAGCAGTTCGCCGAGTTCGTTGCTGTCGGTATGGGCTTCGTCTGATCGAGTCTTTGAGCGCCGCGAGACAAGCGCGCTCAATTCCTCGACGGGCGTCGCAATCAGCTTTCCCGGCCGGTGGCCCAGATCCATCAGGCGTTTGATCAGACGCAGACGTTCGACCTGCTGGCTGGAATAGCTGCGTTCCCCATTGCTGTCGCGATCGGGTAGCGGGAAGCCGTAGCGCCGTTCCCACATGCGTAAAACATCTTTCGACAGGCCGGTGTCGCGTTCGACGGCAGTGATGTTGAAATTGAGATTATTCATTTTGTCCTGAACAAATGTTAGACAAACTGTTGACAAACGCTTCTTTGTTGCCTATCTTACGAACAAACGTGGCAATTGTCTAGGACAAAAAAGAAAGAGGTTGGACATGATTCTGAATCTGAAACGCTGGCTCGGCATTGCCGGCCTCCTGTCATTGGGGGTGGTACCCACAGCCTCCGGCGCGGCTTGTCCGGCCTTGCTCAACCACAGCTTCCCCGGCTTGCAGGACGGCAAGGCGCAGTCGCTTTGCCAGTACCAGGGCAAGGTCATTCTGGTGGTCAATACGGCCAGCTTCTGCGGCTTCACTTCGCAATACGAGGGGCTGGAAAAGCTCTATGCCAACCTCAAGGGCAAGGGCCTGGTGGTGGTCGGTTTTCCTTCCAACGATTTCGGTGAGCAGGAGCCGGGCAGCAGCAAGGAGATTGCCGATTTTTGCCGCCTGACCTACGGCGTCGAGTTCCCGATGATGGGCAAGACGGTGGTCAAGGGCAGGGAGGCCAACCTGTTTTACCAGCAACTGGCCCAGATCACCGATAGCCAGCCGAAATGGAATTTCCACAAGTATTTGATCAACCGCGACACCAGTCAGGTGCTGGCTTTTGGCAGTACAACGCCGCCGGATGACAAAGAACTGTTGAAGAAAATCGACAAATTTCTCAAATAAAGCTGCCGCCCGAAGCACAAGGAGCTACCGCCATGAATGCAACCGAAAAATTTTTCCTGACTGATGGTGCCAACGAAAAGGTCAAGGAACGGACATTGCACAGGAAACAACGGATCGCCATCGTCGGCGCCGGTATTTCCGGTCTGGCCAGCGCCTGGCTGTTGAGCCGCGAACATGAGGTGACGCTGTTCGAAGCCGGGGCTTATCTCGGCGGCCACACCAATACGGTGGACGTGACGCTGGAGGGAAAAACGCATCCGGTCGATACGGGCTTTTTGGTCTTCAATGAAAAGACTTATCCCAATCTGATTGCGATGTTTGCGCTGCTCGGCGTCGACAGCGTTGAAACTGAAATGTCCTTCGCGGTCAGTCTGGAAAACCCGGATCTGGAATGGGCCGGCAGCAATCTGGCTACCGTATTTGGCCAGAAGCGCAACCTGATCCGCCCGCAGTTCTGGTCCATGCTTTCCGACATTCTGCGCTTCAATCGTGAAAGTACCGCCTGGCTGCTGACCCACCCCGACAACCAGCGCAGCCTGCGTGATTTCCTGTGCGAAGGCCGCTACTCCAGCGCCTTCGCCGACTGGTATCTGCTGCCGATGGCTGCTGCCATCTGGTCCTGCCCGACCGGCCAGATGCGCGACATGCCGCTCGCCACCTTCATCCGCTTCTGCCGAAACCACGGGCTGCTGCAGGTTTTCGACCGGCCGCTGTGGCGCACCGTCAAAGGCGGCGGCCGGGAGTATGTGCAGAAAATTGCCGCCCGGCTCGACGACATCCGCCTCGCCTGCCCGGTGAGTGCCGTGACGCATGAAGCCAGCGGTTTGCGCGTCACGCATGCCGACGGCAGCGAACATTTCGATCAGGTGGTAATGGCCTGTCACAGCGATCAGGCCCTGGCCATTCTTGGTGATTCTGCGACAGATGCCCAGCGGGCGGTGCTCGCCGCCATCCGTTATCAGCCCAACCGAGCCGTGCTGCATACCGACCGCGCCCTGTTGCCGCGTGACGAAAAGCTCTGGTCGGCCTGGAATTACTTTGCCGGCAGTGGCGAGCCTGGTGAGCAGCCGGTCGGCGTCTCGTATCTGATCAACAAGCTGCAGCCGCTGCCTTTCAAAACGCCGGTTGTCGTAACGCTCAACCCGGCCCGCGAGCCCGATCCGGCCCAGATCATTGCCGAATTCGACTACGCCCACCCGATCTTCGACGGCCCGGCCATCGCCGCCCAGCACAAGCTGGCGCAGGTGCAGGGCGAAAACGGCGTCTGGCTGGCCGGGGCGTGGGGCAGTTACGGCTTCCATGAAGATGGCTTGAAGTCGGCGCTGCGCGTCGTCAATGGCATGGGCATCCGGGCGCCGTGGCAGGGCGAAGTCTCGCCGGCCCGCGAACTGGCGAGCGCCTGAGGGCATCATGGCGACCCCACCCAAATTGCTGATCGGCCATGTAATGCACCGGCGTTTGCGGCCGGCGCTCAATGCCTTCGTCTATCCGGTCTTCTTCGTGCAGTTGCCGCTACGTGATCTGGCCGCCGGAAATTGCCCGATTTTCTCGGTTGACCGCAGCAACCTGCTCAGCTTCCAGCAAAAGGACCACGGCCCGCGCGACGGCAGCCCGCTCTTGCCGTGGATTCAATCCTTGCTGCGCGAGCGCGGTTTGCCGGACGACGGCGAGATCATTCTTCAATGTTTCCCGCGCGTCCTCGGCTATGTCTTCAATCCAGTCAGCCTGTGGTTCTGCCACAACCGTGACGGCGCGCTGATCGCCGTGCTGGCCGAAGTCAGCAACACTTTCAGCGGCCGCCACAATTACCTGCTGCATAACCCGGACGGTTCGCCGTTGCGTGATGGTCAGGTCATGAAGGCGAGCAAGGAATTCCACGTTTCACCTTTCTGCGAAGTCGAAGGCGGTTATCGCTTCCGTTTCTTCCTGCAGCGCAGCAGCCCGGTGGTACGGATCGACTATGACGACGCCGAAGGCGAGTTGTTGCTCACCGCCATTGCCGGCCGGCGCAGGGAATGGTCGACCTCTGCGCTGCTCGCCGCCTTCCTGCGCATGCCGCTGCTCACCGCCGGCATCACTTTCCGCATTCACTGGCAAGCTCTCAAGCTGTGGCTCAAGGGCGTGCCGTTTCATGGCAGCAAACCAGAATTCTCTTTAAAGGAGCCGAGCAAATGAACACCATGACCCTGCGCCAGGCCGAGCCGCTGGCCCGCGACACCCGCCTGGTTTTCCAGTTACTCGAACAACTACAGGGCGGCATGCTCGAAATCCGCTTGCCCGATGGTTCGAGCCGTTTGTTTGGCGATGGCGAACACGGCGTGACGCTGAGCGTGAGCGACGAGGCGATGTTCGGCGCCGTACTGGCGCGCGGCGATATCGGTCTGGCCGAAGCCTATCTCGATGGTCATTGGGATTCGCCGGACATTACCGGTCTGCTGAGCCTGCTGGCAAAAAATCGCGCTGTCCTGAAGACCGCGGTCTATGGCTCCTGGCGCAAGCTGCTGGCGGCCCGGGTCCGCCACTGGCTGAACGGCAACAGCCGCGCCGGCAGCAAGCGCAACATCATGGCGCACTACGATCTTGGCAATGACTTTTACCAGCTCTGGCTCGATCCCGGCATGAGCTATTCCAGCGCCCTGTACCGGGCCGTGGATGGCGACGATCTGGAAAGCGCCCAGCGCGCCAAGTACCGCCGCATCCTGCGCCGTCTGAAGGCGGATGCCGGGGATAGGGTGCTCGAAATCGGCTGCGGCTGGGGCGGTTTTGCCGAAATGGCGGTCGAACAAGGCTTGCAAGTGACCGGCCTGAACCTCTCGCCGGCCCAGCTCGCATGGGCGCAAAAACGCGTGCCGGGCGCCGATTTAAGGCTGCAGGATTATCGCGACACCAAAGAACAGTTCGATCACATCGTTTCCATCGAAATGTTTGAAGCGGTGGGCGAACGCTGGTGGCCGACCTATTTCAAAACCATCGCCAAATCGCTGAAACCCGGCGGCCGGGCGGTCGTGCAGAGCATCACCATCCGCGACGACCTGTTTGCCGACTACCGCAAGGGCACCGACTTCATTCAGCAATACGTCTTCCCCGGCGGCATGCTGCCCTCGCGCGCCGCCTTCCGAGCCGCGGCGGCCAAACAGGGGCTGGTCGTGCACGGCGAATATGCCTTCGGCGAAGATTACGCCCGGACGCTGGCCGAATGGCGCCATGCCTTCGAGGCCAAAAGGCCGGAAATCGCCGCTCTGGGTTTTGACGAAAACTTCCGCCGACTCTGGCGGATGTATCTCTGCTACTGCGAAGCGGGGTTTTTGGCGGGCAATGTCGATGTGGTGCATTTTGAACTCGCGCACCGCTGAGATGCGCCGGCGCTTTTTACTGGCGCTCTCAGCCTGGCCATTTGCCTCGTGGGCAAACCCTGCGCCAGTCAGTCTCACCGCCGGTTACCAGCGTTGGGGCACCGGTGAATTTCGCCGCTTCGGTTTCCTCGTCTACGAAGCCACGCTGTGGGCGGCTGGCGACGACCCGCTACGCCCGCCGCTCGCGCTTAAATTGACCTACAAGCGCAACATCGTCGGCAGGGATATTGCCGAGGCCAGCGTCAAGGAAATCCGCAATCTCGGCATGGCCGACAGCGCGCAACTCAAACGCTGGGGTGAGTTGATGGAGAAAATTTTTCCAGATGTGAAACCCGGCGACCATATTCTCGGCGTCCATTTGCCCGAGGGCGCCCGGTTTTTCTACAACGATCAGCCGGCTGGCACTGTCGATGACGCCGCTTTTGCCCGCGCCTTTTTCGCCATCTGGCTCGACAGCAAAACCAGCGCCCCGGACTTGCGCGCCGCGTTGCTCAAGCGCCCGGCGGGCTGAGGCCATGCGTACCGGCCGCATCCTCGCCTACGGAATGCTTGGCCTGCCACTGGCCTTCGCCGCTTTGCCGATCTACGTGCACGTGCCGCACTACTACGCCGAAACGGCCGGCATGCAACTGGCGCTGCTTGGGGCAATTTTGCTCGGCACCCGCCTGCTTGATGCCGGCATTGACCCCTGGCTCGGCTGGCTGGCCGACCGCGTGGCGCGGCCACGGATGGTGGCGATTGCGCTGCTGCCGTTCGCCATCGGCTTCGTCGCGCTGCTCAATCCGCCAACGCAAAATGCCGCCTTCTGGCTGGTTGGCTCGCTGACCCTGACCTACGTCGGGTTCTCGGCCGCCTCGGTGGCCTATCAGGCGTGGGGGGCGGATATCGGCTTGAATTCCGGCCTGAGAACGCGGTTGACCGCAGCACGAGAAGGTTTCGGCCTGCTCGGCGTGGTGCTGGCCGCCGCCTTGCCGACCCTGCTGGCGGTGAAGCTCAGCGAAGGGATCGCGCGTCTGAGCTGGATCTTGCCGCCGCTGCTGCTGGTTGCGGCGATCACGACCTTTGCCGGCGTCGGCTTCAAGCGCACCGCAGCGCTTCCTTCTGCGTACCTGCCTGATCATTCAGGAAGCGCGAGTCTGCTGCCCAGCCTCCGCCGCGTCCTTGCCGATGTGGCCTTCCGCCGCCTGCTCGGCGTCTTCGTCGCCAACGGCATTGCCTCGGCCTTGCCGGCGACGCTTTTCCTCTTTTTCGTCGCCGACATCCTGCAACTGGAAAAAGCCAGCGGCCCGCTGCTGGCGCTTTACTTCGTTGCCGGCGCCGCCTCGCTGCCGCTCTGGATCAAACTTTCGACCCGCTTCGGCCGCGTCTACGCCTGGCTCGGTGCCATTGTTCTTTCCATTTTTGCTTTCGCCGGTGCCAGCCTGCTCGGCAGCGGCGACCTGATTCCCTTCGCCGCCATCTGCATCGCGTCTGGCCTCGCTCTCGGCGCCGATCTGGCGCTACCCGCCGCCATCGCCGCCGACCTTGGCGAGCGCCAGGGGCAGGCGGGGGCCTGTTTTGGCGTCTGGAATTTTGTCGCCAAGCTCAATCTGGCGCTCGCTGCCGGCCT
>Ga0073902_10001236_pt1 | contig 14008 bp, 12 predicted proteins | sample KloWWTmeKNB19Kit_FD_66667 | JGI IMG/M metagenome (GOLD analysis project Ga0073902, IMG submission 66667) | Active sludge microbial communities from Klosterneuburg, Austria, studying microevolution and ecology of nitrifiers - Klosterneuburg... | ecosystem: Engineered > WWTP > Aerobic digester >...
CCTGCAACGCCTGTTGGCGCAGCTACTGTCACAGAATTACCGACGGTTGTAGTAACTACCTGGTTAGGTCCGCCATTAATATTGTAGGTAAAAGTATAAGGAGCCGTTCCTACAGCACCGGTAAATGTAACATTTGGTGAGGGTGCATTCAAACAGACCTGGTTGTTACCTGCGATAGCTGCAGTAGGCAGAGGCGAAATAGTAACATCATGTGCAACAGTATCTGCTATGCAACCAATATCAGTGATTAATGAATACTTAACTGTATATGTACCTGGTGCGGCGTATGCATGAGTAGGGTTATTAATACCGCTGGTAGCAGCATCCCCAAAATTCCAATGCCTGCTTATAACAGGCCGGCCATCCGTGTTAGAATTATCTGTGAATTGAACTGGATTTGGAAAACAGACATTATTAGCAACAAAATCAGCGACTGGATTATTGAATACCTGAACATCATACTCAATTTCCTGTGTGCCTCCGCAACCATCAGGTGTTGGATTGGTTGCTATCACCTTTATGGGATAAGTGCCGGCAGTTGGAATTGAATAAGGCGTTGGTATTCTGTATTGATAAAGCGTTTTTCCACCTACTACTATTGTTCCGATAAAGTAAAGGCTTGGGTCGGGCATATTGAAATCGGGGAATAAACCGTTGAACTGCCACAAAATACTTGTGGGCTGGTAAGGAAAAGTCATTGAGAAATAGAAAGGAGTATTCCTACAGGTTGCCGGAAAATTGACAGTGCCATATTGGTTCTGAACAGTGACATACTGAAATATGTCTTTTATGTTGGTACCGGCATTATAACCGTATGATTCTGCATTCCCAAATCCATAAGCTATTGCATTAAACCCTGAATCTGATTCTATAGAATAAACTCCGGAAGAAGGCAAGCCTTGTCTTAAATAAGAATAGCCTGGTGCCTGAGGATGCGTTGTAAAAGCACCGATTGGCTGAACTACCCCAGCCCCATTTCTTAACCTGAAAGAGGAAATTGCTGTACCCGAGTTGGGTATGACAACATTAAAACTGTGTGTTAAAATTGCAAAATTGGGTGTTGCATTCCAGAGAACTTTATTTATATTTTGTTCGACGGGACTTAAATAGATGACTTCCGGATCTCCGGGGTTACCATTACCGCAAGAACCCTGGGATGAAAAATATTGAGCAACTGTTATTGGTTTATCAGATTCAATAATTTGAGGCTGATTCGTTTGAGCAATTTGATAATAGAATCCGTTTTGCAATGGCAAACCTGTTACAGCTCCATTTATCCTGACTACAGCAGTAGGGTCAGAAACACAAACTCTGTATAAATTAAAACTCTGATTGCCTGCTGCAGGAACAGTCAGAAATTTCTTTCCCCAGGCCGTACTTGGAAAGGCCTGTACCATATAATTATCAGAAGAAGATGAACCAGCATTACAGGATATGCTTATTCGACCACTCCCTGAAAAAACAGCTATTCTTTTACAAGCCCCTGATGCAGAAGCTACGCTTTTTATTTTCGTTCCCGTTAAGTCTACTCCCTGGAATGGATTAGCCGAAGTGGTAAGTTGCCCCATCAGATTATAAACTTGTCCCTGCGTAAGCGTAATGGTAAAAGGAGTTCCCGCTGGATGGTTGATTGTGTTTGCACTAGGAGTAATTTCAACAGTTGTAGTACCTGTATCGGCCGCAATAACATAAGCCCAACAATTCGAATTATTGGTATTTGAAGTATTGGTAAAATTTATTGAATAATATTCTTTTCCAAGAGTATTAGTTGGAAAAAGTATAGACGCCCCGGATACACTACTATTATAAATGTGAGCATAGGCAACTATTGGCCTGTCACTGGTAATATGAATTCCTTTATTTTCTGGTGTTGTTGATTCTGCAGTTAGGCGGGCATCCTGAAGACCATTTTTTGGAATGGGAGCTGAAGTTATAACTGAATTGGCGGGAACAGTATAGTTTGCTGTATACCCAAGCCCGGGGATGGTTACCACTACATTTGCGGTTTGTTCAGCAGCAAAATATAATACCATTTCCTGCGGCCCCCCACCTGGAGTCATAACCTGGTGATATCCATAAGCCACCCAAAAATCTTTCCCTTTATTGGAAAAATCCTGGGCAGACAAATTACTCCCGAAAAGTATTGTAAATACAAGGGTACTTAATAAGTAAAGTTTTCTCATTGAATCCTAAGTCCTGAAAGTGAAGAAAGAGGAGACGAATTTAGTAAAAACAAATTGGATTTGATAAGCATTTACCTGTAGACAGGATAATTTGTTAACTGCCGGAAAATTCGCAGATGCTAAAATTAATAAAGAGTTACATCGAGTTCGGAATTTATAATTTCCAAATAATTCATAAAAATGGAACAAATGGCCCCATAATCGTTTAATTTACTCTTACTGATATTATAAAAAAATATTGTTTATTTTTTCATTTCAAGTAAATACAAATAATAATTCAAATATAGATTGAATATCAATACATTAGATATTTATATTTGTAAGTGTTTAGCTTTAAAATATAAACGACAAATGATTAAAATATTGGTTCAAATATTTGAATTTTAAATTTTAAGTAATAGTTTGTATTCAATTAATAAACAATTAATTAAATAAATATCATTTCACCTTATAGTTTACCATTATTTCACTATAGTCCAATATGGTAAAAAACTAACCAGATTAGTAGATAATAAAACATAAGGTGAATTTTTTAACGACACCCAAAGCCACCTTTCCCCTATTTTGCAGGTATTAATTTATATTCATGAAAAATCACACTCTCCCCTTCCTTCTCCTCATTTTTCCAGCCTTTTTTTTATTCTCCTGCGGGCAGATCAAGCAACCAGATTTCAGGGGGATTGAGAATGTCAGGATGAGCAAGGTTGGGCTGAAGGAATCTATTCTTTTTCTCGACCTCCATTATTTTAACCCCAATAATGCCCGCCTAAAATTAAAAAGTGCTGAAGGCGACGCCTGGATGGAAGAAAATTCCTTGGGACACTTTACTATCGACACCATGATCCAGGTCCCTGCAAACAGTGATTTCTGGCTACCGGTAAAACTGCAGCTTGATATGAACAAAATACTTAAAAACTCATTGGTTGCCCTTTTGGCGAAAGAAGTAACAATAAAAGTAGAAGGTAAAGCCCGGGTTGGAAAAGGGCCGGTCTTTATCAATTACCCTATCCGGTACGAGGGAAAGCAAAACCTGGAGAAGCTGATGAAATGAACGGTGTATCGCAAACCTGCCTGCCGGCAGGCAGGGGCGCTAAGGCTTAAAGAATACTAGCTCAGGAACGCTTTTGCGACCTGTTGAAAAAAATTATTGCGCAGGAACCGGAACTTTTGGCTTGGGATGCCCTCCACCGTCTTCAAACTTTTTACAGGTTTTAGGTAACCTTTCATACGCATCTTCGGCAGCGGGTACATCTCCTGCATCATATCCGCAATTGGCGATATATGCCTTGATCTCTTCGATATTTATTCTGTCAGTTAGGTATTTTACTTTTGTTTCTGCCTTACGATAGTTCACTGTGATCTCCAGTATCCCATCATACGGTTTTACATAAGCTTCTATCCTTTTTTTGCAATTCTCGCAAAGTGCATTGGGTGTTTTTATCGTATCAACACGGATTGGCTTTACCTGGGAAAAAGAAGCGGTAGAAATAATAATTGCCAGTGCTGAAATAAGAAATGGTTTCATCAACTAATAATTTGGTAAGTAAATTACAAAACACCTGTCCATTTGGCCGGATCATCTCTCCACTTTAACAAAACTTCTTGTTGTTCTGCAGATACCATTCCTTTCTCTACAGCCGATTCAATTAAAGTTGGATAGTCTGTCAGGGAATAATAGATCAAAGATGCTTTTTGAAACCCTTCCGTTGCAGCCACAAAACCATAGGTAAAAATAGAGACCATCCCTACTACCTCCAGGCCTTGTTCTTTCAGCACATCAACTACCTGCAAGCTGCTCTTGCCTGTGGAAACAAGATCTTCTATTACCACCACCTTTTGCCCTTTCTCATAAAACCCTTCTATCTGGTTACCCAGCCCATGCTCCTTTGGTTTTGGGCGCACATATATGTAAGGCAGCTTCAATTGATCTGCCGCCATAGCTCCCCAGGCAATGCCCGCCGTAGCTACCCCGGCGAGGAGCTCAGCGTCAGGAAATTTTTCAAAAATTACATTGCACATTTCCGATTTGATAAAATCACGGATAAAAGGGAATGAAAGCACTTTTCTGTTATCACAATATATCGGGCTCTTCCACCCACTGGCCCAGGTAAAGGGCTGTTCGGGATTTAATTTAATAGCATTAACCTGAAGGAGTTTTTCAGCAACGGCTTTGGCGTCTGTCATAGCAGCGAAGATAAAAAAAAGCAATGATCCTTGTGTTAAGGGTTACGAGACATATATTCGTAACTTCCTTCCTTAGCCCGCAGTCAACAACCCAAATCTTATAATATGTACATAAAAATTTACTTCGGGGATAAACCGCTTTTTTTATGTGACGCTGTTGATGAAACATTACAACCTTATGTTCATCATGATGATGCTGTCTTTATTGACGAATTGAATAATCATACTGTAAAATCCATGATACATGAAATGGAGCAGCCTGAAATTCATGCCGGAGTGTTTTATCACCCTGACCTGGGGGAATTGAAAAAAGCGTTTTACAAGAAGTTTACCATTGTCATAGCTGCCGGAGGATTAGTGCTGAATGAAAAGAAAAAAATATTAATGATATTCCGCAGGGGAAAATGGGATCTGCCAAAAGGAAAGTTAGATAAAGGAGAAACACTGGAAGAATGTGCAGTCAGAGAAGTGGAAGAAGAAACAGGATTGCAGCAAGTGAAATTATTATCCCCTCTTGTAATAACCTATCACACTTACCATGAAGGGGCCAGGTTTATACTGAAAGAATCACATTGGTACAATATGAAAGTAAGTGGTGAGCAGAACCTGGTTCCGCAGACAGAAGAAGGTATTCATGAAATAAAATGGGTGACCAATAAAGAAGCCCAAAGTCTTTTTCAAGAATGTTACCCCTCTGTAATCGATGTTATAAAAGAATTTACAAAGTAAGCGATGTCTATAAAGACCGGGGCGTTTTGAAATCCCTCTTTTCAATAATAGCCAGCGTAAGCCTGCTTACACAAACCATCTTTCCGTTATCATTATAAATTTTTATATCCCATACATGTGTAGCTTTTCCAAGATGCAAAGGAGTAGCAACTCCGGTTACATAACCATCTGTAGCACTATGTACATGATTGGCATTTATTTCCAATCCTACACATTGAAACCTGGCAGGATCGATCACCATGGCCGATGCAAAACTGCCGATTGTTTCTGCAAGTACACAAGATGCTCCTCCATGCAGTAAACCATATGGCTGCCTGGTTCGATGATCTACAGGCATTTTTGCTTTCAAAAAATTATCTCCCAGCTCTGTCCACTCTATCCCCAGGTGTTCACTCAAAGTACCCTGGTTGGGCTGATGAAAGTTTTCAATAGTCAGCCCTTTATCGAACCAAATGCTCATTTGAATTATTTAGGAAGTGATTTAAAAACTACTTCAGGAAGGAAATGACTGGCATCACCATGGTTCCTGATTATATCTCTTACGATCGTAGAAGCCACAGAAGTATATTTTGGCTCGCCGGTCAGAAAAACGGTTTCAATACTCCTGTCCAGCGTCCGGTTTGCATCAGCAATGGTTTTCTCATATTCAAAATCACTGACGTATCGGATTCCTCTTAAAATAAAGTGTGCACCGATTTTACGGCAAAAATCAATCGTCAAGCCTTCATACACTGCTCCCTCTACCCTGTCTTCATCTTTATAAATTTCTTTTATCCATTGCAACCGCTGTTCATCAGAAAACATAGGGGCTTTTGATGTATTCAAACCAATACCAACAACTATCTTATCAAACAGCGGCAATGCCCTGTTGATTATATCCACATGACCCAGTGTTACCGGGTCAAATGTTCCTGGGAAAAGACAAATTCGGGGCATCAGTTACAATTAACGATTGAATAATCAGATTAAATTCAGTCGGCGCAAACATAGTCATTCTATTACAGCCGTTCAATTAAGGTGCCGTTCGCCCACCTCTGCAGCTATGATAAGAATTTCTTGCCAGATCCGTAATCGTATAAAGCTGGCTTAATTCTCTCCAGCTGGTTCTCAAAAAAGTACTGATATCAATAACTGATCCACCCCGGTCCATTAGCCCCGTGGCGATAGTTAAACCATCTATTGCGGATCCACCAAATCCAGGCCAGGAGGCGTTTGCTGCATAACCGTTGAGGGTAAGGGTGCCATTTCCATGTGAACCTGTAAATCCCCCTGTTGCAGTAGAAATGACTCTCTCTGTCAGGTTACCACTCATTTCCATTACTCCATAAAAGCCACCACCACTGCTTACACGGTTACTGGTTGCTGTTGCAAAAATGCCATTACGCATAGGTCCGCCTGTAGTAGAGTTAATGTAATTTGAATTACCGAATGGCGGTGGTGAAAAAGTAGTGGGAACCTCAGAGCTCTGGCCTGCATTAGAAAGAGTATAGGGGGCCGTTATTATGAAAGATGTGCCCCATGCATATTCGCTTGCTACGGGTAGCTGAATACCTCTGCAAGTTTTTTCATACTCCAGTTCTGTGATGGGTCTTAGTCCAGACCATGCTAAATAGGCAGCCTGACCTGGCCAATTAATATAATTACATGCGACCCATTCGCCATCAGTAGCCTCATCAAAAACATTATCTCCATCAGCATCACATCCAAACACTGCTGGTGCCGAAGTAACAGCACTCCCTGGTGTTTTTATTTCAATGTAACTCCGGTTTGTTCCGGCTGTTGATACAAGTGCAGGAGTACCCGTTACTGCTGCTGGTGTTGTAGTATTACGTATATGAATTGCCTGTTGCGTATATGTAAGGCAGTTTAAAAAATCTCTGTACCCCCCCTGGCTCAATTCATACTTCATACAATAAAAAGCGTTATAGCCGTTTGGAAAACCAGATGTCAAAGAGTTCAAAAATATTCCTGCCCCTGCAAGTGGGTCGTATACAGAAGGTGCATTTGCCATTGTATTTACATAACCCGGCGTTGTCAATGAAGAATTGCCAGCATATCTGCCACTACCCGAAGCAGCATCTCCTGCAAAAAAACTTCCCTGGGGTATATATACCATTTCAACAGCAAATACCTTTATATCATAAATGCCAATGGCCTGTTGTGAAGGAATACCAAGTTGAATATCCGTAATGGTACTTGTCCCGCTACCCGGTGAGGAACGATATAAAAATGCACCTACATTAAGACCTGATGTGGCCCCCATATCAGCGCTATAGCCGGAAGGTATAACGTTACCAGTATTTGTGAAATACAGGGATTGCCACTCTAATGCCAGCGGGTTATAATATTTAAGAAAAACCCAGGCTGCATCCCAATTATTTAAAGTAGAACTACGCCAACTATTATCCCAGCTAACAGTGAACTGAATAGTGTTTGTTGCAGATTGAACGCTGACATTCGTAATCTGTATGTTGTTTGAATACGCTGCTGTTGTAAATAAACAGAGTAATGTAATAAAAATGTTTCTTTTCATATGATGGTTGTTTTTTGATTATTGTTATTGTCCGTTTAGTTTCAATATCACACCGGGCAATATTGTTACAGCACTGCCTGGCAATAGTGTCAAAGATTTTATCTCTGTATGGATATATACAGTCGGGTACAATGATAACCCGGATGGTATTAAAACATTGCTGCCAACAGTTGGTATATTTCCACAATCCCAATTATTGGGGTTATCCCATGAGTTACTTATGCTGCCGTTCCAGATTGAAGCAACACCTGGCTGGCCACAATTGTTTCTTTCAACATCTACCATTGTTTCACCTCTGCCATTCCCTCCGTAAAAAACAGTTACATCAGTAATAATAGTTTTATTAAGTTTCAGAACGGCGAAACCATCATCGCTGTTACCACGAAAGGCCAGTATATCAGTAATATTGGCCCTTGGTAATACTGTCAATGTAAAGCCGTCATCATCGCCCCCCATGAAGGCATTAACATCAGTGATCAGCAGTCGCTGTAAAAGCGTAAGAACAAACCCATCGTTGCCGCTGCCTTTGAAAGCAGAGGTATCTGTTATAATCTGTTTTACGAGGGTGGCACCTGAATTCCCATCATCATTACCGCCGGTAAACACAATTGGGTCTGTAATACCTGATCTTGTCAATAAAACATGGCTAAATCCATCGTCATTGCTCCCGGCAAAAGCAGCCTGGTCAGTAATCACCGATTTCTGCAATAAAGCAGAAGAGAACCCATCCTCATTGCCACCTGTAAATGCAATTATATCTGTAATAATTGTTTTAGGCAAAGGAGTCTGGTCAAACCCATCGTCGTTGCTACCTTTAAAAGCAGTAGCATCTGTGACAACTCCCTTTGGTATAACAGCAAAAACAAAACCGTCATCATTGTTGCCAATAAACGCAGCTGCATCTGTGATAGATACTTTAGATAAAACTGTAAAACCAAACCCGCTGCTTCCTGCACCTGAGTATTGGGAATGGCAGTAAATTGAATACCCGGCAAAAAAAAATAAGGTCAGTATATTTTTCACTACTGTTAAATTTAATGCTTACCAGGTAAGGATATAGTATGTCTTTATAGGGAAAATGAAAATAGCTTTTATTACTAATAAAAGCAAATAATTGGAATGCAGGAACCCGGAAAATTCAGGACTATTCGTTCTTAAAGAAGGTGGGTCAACTGCTCTTTCTACTTGACAGAAGATAAAGTACAGCCATCCGTACAGCTACACCATTTTCTACCTGCTGCAAGATAATGGATTGTTTAGAGTCAGCCACATCACTATCCAGCTCAACGCCCCTGTTGATTGGGCCTGGATGCATGATTACAATTTCTTTATGCAGACTGTCAAGCAAAGTTCTATTGATGCCGTAAGCCAAACTATATTCCCGAAGTGAAGAAAATAGAACCTGGTTTTGCCTTTCTAACTGTATACGTAATACATTCGCCACATCGCACCACTCCAGTGTTTCTTTTAAATTATAAGAAACATTTACACCCAATGCTTCGCTAATATATTTTGGAATCAATGTGGGTGGTCCGCAAACCGTTACTTCGGCCCCCATTTTTTTCAGCAAATAAATATTACTCTGTGCCACCCGGCTGTGCATGATGTCGCCGATGATAGCCACTTTTCGTCCTTCTAATGTTCCAGTACTTTCTTTGATAGAAAAAGCATCCAGCAACCCTTGTGTGGGATGTTCATTGATGCCATCACCTGCATTGATAATGGCAGCAGGTATATGCTGTGCCAGGAAATGCGGTGCACCGCTGGCACTGTGCCGCATCACCACCATATCAACCTTCATGGACAGAATATTATTAACCGTATCAAGTAATGTTTCTCCTTTTGCGGCAGATGATGTAGATGCCGCAAAATTGATCGTGTCGGCACTTAGTCTTTTTTCAGCCAGTTCAAAAGAGAATCTTGTCCGGGTAGAATTTTCGTAGAAAAGATTTACGATGGTGACATCTCTTAAAGAGGGCACTTTCTTAACAGGACGTTGTAAAACTTCTTTGAATTGCTCTGCAGTTGACAGAATAAGTGAAATATCTTCTTTGGTTAAATCTTTAATGCCAAGCAGATTTCGAGTGGATAGTTGCATTAAAGATCGAAGTTAAAGGTTTTACCCACACCTGCCCGACTACATGTGAAATTTATTTTTCCGGTCAGCAGTGGATTACACAGATTTTACAGTCTGCAGACCAACAGGTTAATATAAATAAATTGTTACTGGCTGATTAACACCACTTCCTTGTTCACCAGTTTTACTTTATCTGTTTTATTTGTTTCTACCGTTACTCCCACATAATCAGCCTGAATGGGAAACTGTCGGTGCTCTTTTCTATCCACCAGCACACATAACTCCACTTTAGCGGGACGGCCATAGTCAAGCAAAACATCCAACGCGGCTTTGATAGTGCGGCCAGTGAATAATACATCATCAATCAACACCACGGTTTTATTCTCGATAGCAAAAGGAATGTTCATTGTATCCGGGGTAAGGATTTCTTTACGGATATCATCCCGATAGAATGTGATATCTAACTGACCATAGTGAATCTTTTGTTCAGGCTTGGCCAGGTGAATAGCCGCTACAATACCATTCCCGATAACAACCCCGCCCTGCTGAATGGCTACAAAGACAACGTCGCTCATATCAGAATGCCTTTTACTTAATTGGTCAGCCAATTGGTGAACAGTATCTAACAATTTTTGTGAGGAAAGAAGAACCTGCATTGAAATAATTTTAAATCAAAGTTAAGGCTACAATTAATAAAAACTAAAGTTCAGGATTTATGCTGCCTATCAAATCACTACACCCACTTTCGGCATTCTCAACTTAAATATCGCTTTTTGAACTTTTGTGAATCTTTATAATCAAATAATTATATCTGTTAGACTAGAGTTTCTAATATCGTTTCTGCATTTAACAAACAATGGTTTGTTTATGGCAATAAAATAGCCGGATGAATCCGGCTATTTTGTCAAATCATAATATAGTGGTTAATTTATTTCTTATCAAACATATAAATCAAATTTACCTGCCAATACCTGTTCTTATATTCCGGGCTTGTTCCATCATAAATATTCTGAAGACCCATATTGTAACGAACACCAACACCAAAACCTGATTTCATAACATATCCTGTTCCCAACGCAACACCCATATCAGTACCATCAAAGGAATCTTTGATATCTGTTTCTGAAGTTGTTGAACCGTTTTTGGTTTTTACCTTTCCTGAAGTAAGAAATCCAAAATAAGGACCTGCCTCACCATAAAATCCCATAGACTTATACTTCAACATCAAAGGGATATTAACGTAATTCAGATTGTAATTCGTTTCAATAGTTGTGGTAGGCCTGAATTCCATACCTTGATTAGCAGAATACATGATCTCGGGTTGAAATACAAAGTGGGTACTCAGCGGTATACCGGCAGTTACGCCAACATTGAACCCGGTATTAGATTTTTTTCCAGCTAAATCAGCACCATCCCCACCTAACGTAGAATTATTTAATCCTGCCTTGATACCAAAACTAACCTGCGCATGTACTAAAACTGAAGAGAAGATTACTGTAAAAACTAAAATGATTTTTTTCATAAAAATTTGTATTGATTTACTCCCCGATAGCCAAATACGGTGCCACACTCATTATCGTGAGTGTGAATATATTATACGGGAGTTTTAATCGATATTATGTGGGTAAATTGGTACTATTTAACCCCAGTTCCCATATTGGGGCTGTTCATTTCTCGCTTAGCATTTGCAGTGCCTTTAATCAGTTTTAATATGGTGATTATAGAAGTAACACTATACTATGTTTTTTGGAAATGAGTTACTATTGACCAATAGATATAATAATTATTGTATTGCTAAACTCACCTACCCTGTAGAAGGTATTTGTATATTACTAACCAAAGAGTAACTTTAAAGTATGATTTCCGGAAGAAATGATCATATCAGGCTTTTTATACTCTTTCTTTCACTTTCCTTCCTTTTTACCACTACTTTTTCACAAACACCCAAAGGGCTTATCGTAACTGAAAAAGAAGCAGCGCCGCCCGGAAAAACAAGGGCACTAATCGTTGGTATATCAAAGTATGAATATATTGACACCCTTCAATATGCCGACAGGGATGCGAAGATGTTTGCTGACTACCTACGGCAAAATAATTTTTGGGGCATTAATAAAGACGATATAACGCTGCTGACGAATGATAAGGCCAAATACGGAGACCTGACAGTTCAATTGCAAAGAATAGCAATGGTATCAAAGCCCGGTGATAACCTGTTGTTTTATTTTTCAGGACATGGGGATGTAGAAACTCAAACTTTATTTAACCGGGGTTACCTGCTGGCCTACGATACATATTCCAGCAATTATATGGCAAATGGACTTAGGGTCGATGATCTGAAAGATCTTTTTGTAACACTGCTTACTAATAATGTGAAAGTGATTGTTGTTACAGATGCTTGTCGTTCGGGTAAGCTGGCCGGTGGATTAAAGGGGGCAGAATTTACCGCTGCGGCTATCAGCAGCATGTGGAAAAATGAAATTAAAATTCTAAGCTCCCAACCCGGTCAGCTTTCCTATGAAGATAAAAAATGGGGAAATGGAAGAGGTGTTTTTTCATATTACCTTATCAATGGCTTAAACGGTGAGGCAGATGTTAATAAAGACTCTTCCATCACTTTATCAGAACTTGAAATGTATGTGGGCAGTAATGTGGCAAGGGAAACAGGTAACAAACAACAACCAATTTTTGAAGGGCCCAATAAATTTTCGAATGTCATCGGGAAAATTTCCCGGGAGGTTGCAAAGGCTGGGGGCATGCCAGGTGGCAACAGTTTTGATCAACCAGTAAAGGAAATAAAGCTACCCTATGATAGCTGTTTATATTACTACGAAAAAATGAATGCTGCCATTAAAGAGAAAAAATTAAGCTCCTTAGTTCCGAACTCTGCTACCACTTATTATCAACAACTCAGATCCTGCGCAAAAGGAGAAGATATCCAGTTCAGGGCGAATGGTGAATTATTATCTGCATTGATGAATGAATCGCAGGAAATCATCAACAACTCTTTTGTCGGAAAAAAATTGGTAGGTGAGGATGATTTTAATTTTGGTATAGACATGTTGCAACAGTTCATTGATAATAACGATCTGAAACTACCGCATGAAAAACATATCCTGAATCTGAAAAGATACCTGGAAGTGATGGGCAAAACAACCTGGCAGAATAAACCTCCGGTAGATAAGCTTGAACTTATAATTGACTCAGCAATTATGCAAGAACCCGATGCTGCATATCTTCTTACCGCTAAAGGTGCGGTAGAGATGGAGAAAGGCAACTGGGAAAAAGCGATTGATTTTTTTGAAAGTGCCCTGAAAAGCAGCCCGGACTGGTTAATTCCTAAATATCAATTAGGAAATTGCTATGGCCATACAAAAAGTTACAAAAAGGCATTAAACTATTTTGAAGAAGTATTAGCAAAGGATAGCACCTACCGCACCTTTGAATGCACTAAATGTATTCTTCAGCAAATGGCGGAGTTTGCAACAATACTTAAGCAAGAGAAAAAAGCAGTCAAATACCTTCTTAAATCAATTGATCTTTTTCCTGATTACACACCTCCTTATGATGTATTGTATGAGTATGCAACTACAAAAAAGGACAAGGTTGTTGCCTCAGAGCTTGTAACACGGTTAAAAAAATATGAGGATACTGCTTTCTTACGATTAATAAGGATGAGGCTGGAGAATGAAGTTTTTGGAACACCGCTATCAGCCAGTGCATTAGATTCTGTGAAAGCAATATTAAGAACCGATAGCGATACTATTGAGTATTATTATATAAAAGGGTTGTTCTTTGGAGCCAAGGAAACATTCGATAGCGATTCCGCATATTATTATTTACAGTCAGCCATTAACATGGATACTACTGATGTGTACTACATTATTGGTTTCACCAGTTTTCTATTAAAGGAAAAATTATACGATGAAGCGGAGGAAGTATTAATAAGAAAAATAAAAGATTTTACAGGAGAGGATAAAGCATACCTGCAACAGGAATTGGCCTACACATATTATGATACATATAAATATGAAGAAGCTTTTGAACTTTTCAAGGAACTTGTTTCAGCCGGCTTTCTTTATTGTACTGATCTCCGTAAAATGAGAAAAGTATTAAAAGATGTTCCGGGTTATGAAACCTATATGAAGACCTGTCAGGACAGTGATCCTGCCAAACAATAACTTGTTTATTTCTCTCCCATAAATGCATATCCATAATCCGTTGGCGGATTAAATGTTTCCTTAATTGTTCTTGCACTTAACCAGCGATACAGATTTAAAATAGAACCAGCTTTATCGTTGGTAC
>Ga0073902_10001243_pt1 | contig 13955 bp, 13 predicted proteins | sample KloWWTmeKNB19Kit_FD_66667 | JGI IMG/M metagenome (GOLD analysis project Ga0073902, IMG submission 66667) | Active sludge microbial communities from Klosterneuburg, Austria, studying microevolution and ecology of nitrifiers - Klosterneuburg... | ecosystem: Engineered > WWTP > Aerobic digester >...
ACCGGGAGATCCTTCGGAAAACCTGCCCTTCTGACGGTGAATCGTAAATACAATAACTTTGCTCCCGTAGTACAGGGCAGGCCATAATGACCTGCCTTTCTGATTAACAAAAACCCTTGCTTTGGAAAGTCATTCGGTATTTACTTCCATTACAGATTATTTCCTTCAGGTTTTCCTGTCTGTTAACACACAGGGCACTACTTTTCTGGGCATTACTTTACTTGTACTCTTGTTCCTCACTTTTACTATCTCTGGTGCAGAAGTGGCTCTCTTCTCTTTGAATAAGAAAGATGTGAACATGCTGAAAACAAAGCAACACTCCGCTGCCAAACGGATAGTGGCCCTGCTGGAAGAACCCAAAGAAGTGTATGCCTCTTTACTGATTGCCGGAACGCTTATTAATATCTGCATTGTTATCCTGGCTAACTTTTTAATCAATGAACTAATCTCTTTTGGCAAAATAAGTGTTTTGGTGGAAGTGCTCATAAAGGTGATTGTAATTGCATTTGTCCTGGTGTTTGTTGGTAAAATATTTCCCAAAGTATGGGCTACTCAAAATAACCTGCGGTTCGCCTATGGTTCCTGCGCCATCGTGGGTGGGCTCCATTTTTTACTGAGCGGCATCAGCAAGCGGATTGTAAAGCTGGCTGACCGCATTGGTAAAGGTGCAGGTGCAAATAAGACAGATGCCATGAGTATGAAAGAGCTGGACCAGGCCATTGATATTAAAACAGATGAAGAGGCTTCACCCGAAGAGAAAAATATTATGAAGGGCATTGTGAAGTTTGGAAATATTTCGGTGAAGCAGATTATGCGCAGCCGGTTAGATGTAAGTGGTATTGATTACAGTTCTTCATTTGGAGATGTAATTAAGAGAGTAGAGGAGCTTCATTATTCCAGGCTGCCGGTGTATAAAGAAAGCCTGGATGAAGTGGTTGGTATTATCAATACAAAAGACCTGATTCCCTATCTGGATGAAGCAGATAGTTACGACTGGCATACGTTGATGCGTCAGCCATATTTTGTACCTGAACTCAAACTGATTGAAGACCTTCTGAAAGATTTTCAGCAAAAGCATATTCACTTTGCGGTGGTGGTGGATGAGTTTGGCGGCACCAGCGGCATCGTTACTATGGAAGACATTTTGGAAGAAGTGATTGGAGAGATCAAAGATGAGTTTGATGAAGAGGAGAGCAACAACTACAAAGTGGATGATAATAATTATATTTTCGAAGGCAAAATCATGATTCATGATATGTGCCGGATCATGAAACTGCCGATGGATACATTTGATAAAATAAGAGGCGAAAGTGAATCGCTGGCCGGGTTAATACTGGAGGTGGCGGGGGAGTTTCCTACGGCAGACTGGGTGATACCTTGCGGTGATTTTGAATTTGGTATTATGCAGGTGGAGAATAACAGGATTCAACTGGTGAAAGTGACGATAAAACCTACATCTGATTAATTAGTCTTGCTATGAATAGAAGTATTGGATTTGTTGTGCTGCTCGTTATTGCTTTACAGTCGCTGTTGGGTTGTAACAGCGATTATTCGGTTGGTAAAAAGAAAGGATACTTTCATATTGACTTTCCGGAAAAAAAATACCAGGTATTTAATCAGCCTGGCTATCCGTATACGTTTGAATATCCTGTTTATTCCACTGTAACAAAGGATTCAACTTTTTTTGATGATAAGGCCGGGGATTGGTGGATCAATATTGATGTGCCGCAGTTTGCCGGCAGAATATATATCAGCTACAAAGAGATCGGGGGGAGAAATAATTTTGATTCTTTGGTGAGAGATGGATTTAAAATGGCTTACAAACAACATGTGGATGTGGCAACAGGAATTATAGACAGCCCTATGGTGACGAAGAACGGGGTTGAAGGGATTTATTTTTCGCTGGGTGGTAATACAGCTACTGCCAGCCAGTTTTTTTTGACAGACTCCACCAAACATTTTTTACGGGGGGCTTTGTATTTTGATGCAACACCTAATGCCGATTCGCTGGGCATCGTTAATGATTTTCTGAAAAAAGATGTACAGCATCTTATTAATACACTGCAATGGAAATAATTCTGATGGCAGTAGAGTTGTTTCTAATAAAAAACCCCGGCGGACACGGCCAGGGTTAAGAGCAAAGGACTGTTTGCTTATTATTGCTCTTTATCTTCAGTTTTTTTCACCTCTGTTTTAGCTGGCGGGGTTTCTTCCAATAGTTCTTCCTCATCTTCCCTTATCGGTGCCCGGCTAAAAATCTTGCTGTTGATTCTTTTCTTTTTCTTCTTCACTACCGGCTTTTCTGTTTCTTTTGTTTCACTGGCAGTAATCACTTCATCGCCTGACTTTATTGCTGTATTTTTAATGACGTCTTTCTTTTTCGTCACGACTTTTTTCTCAGTGGTGGTAACCTCTTTTGTTACTACCGGCTCTGTAGTTTTATTGTCCGCAATAACTACCGGCTCTTTTTCCTTCTTGTCTTCATACATAGTCGTAAATTCTTTTTTGTGGCTTGTGTTTTTGTAATCAACAAAGCCGTAGATGCTGGCACCAATCATTAACGTGGCGCCGACGTACAAGATAGATTTCATGGTTGTTAATTTGCCCCAAACCCCAGAAGGGGCTTTAGAACCCTTAAGATTTGAGTGGTTTATGAATAAAAAAATTATAAAGAACTGTAGTGATAATTATGTCAACTTTTTTTCTCCTGGCCTTATGTAGTAAATGATTGTAAGTATTTTCTGCTCTGCCGGTAAATGATCCACTCTGCTATCAGCATATTTCCAACCACACTTACCCATAAAGAGAACTGGTAATTTTCCAGCAGTGTCCAGTCCAGCAGGTACAGGATGATATAATACACCCGGAATGTAACCGCTGTCATAGCCATCGCATAGCTCCTCATCATCCATACTTTGTGGGCTACCACATTCTTTTTATGGATAGTGGTCAGTCCGTTCAATGTGGTTACAAACCACCAGCCGGCCATGAACATGAACAAAGCTCTTTCCCAAAAACTGCCTTTGGCAAAAAAGGCCATATACAGACCGGTTGGGGCGCCAAGGAATAATACAACTGCCACATAAATTTTTCCTGAAATACGGTGGATGGATTTTGATTTCTTTAGTATATATCGGGAAAATTGGATAAGGGCGGTACCAATACAAAGGGCACCCGCAGTGATATGGATATAAAAACAGGCATTGTAAAAATTGCTTTGAAAGAGGAAACTTCTTTCCTGGATAAAATCAAAATCCTTGCTGAAGGAGAAATAAGGAAGGGTATTATAAATAAGAAGAAGGCTGAAACCGATAACCGGCACCCAGAACAACATCTGGAAAAAGACCTTCGCCGACTTTTGAAGGGTAAGTATTCTTGAGTTTTGCATACAGTGGTTGTGATATTGGGGAGATGCCGCTGTTCAAACTCCTCCATAAGGTTACTGTGTTAGAACTGTGTTAAAGGAATTTTCCCGTCGGCGGAATCTTTCCTAATTTGTATGCCCAACTGTTATGCTATGCCCATCCCCCGGCGAACTGGTCTTTTATTATTGTCTTTTTTCGCATTTGTCTCAACATATGCGCAAGACCCTGCTGCTATTGATTCCATGAAAGCAGCTTTACAAAAAGCAGGCACCCCGGCTGAGAAAGTTTATTGGTACGATAACCTTTCCCGTACTATGATGAATGTGAGTCCCCCGTCGGCCGATTCCATGGGCCAGCAACTCATCTTGTTTGCGGAAGAGAGCCGGGACCGGTCCCTGATGGTAAAAGCATATATGTCAAACGGACTGCGTTGCGGTTACTTCCGGGGGCAGCGAAACTATACCCAACGAAGCATTGAGTATTATGAAAAGGCACTTTCCATAGCGAAACAAAATAAGATGGAGAAGGAGATCGGGGCGGCACAACTGCAACTGGCCGACATCAATCTTGTGGTACCGGATCAGGACAAGTCACTGAAGTATATTGCTGAAGCCTTTTCAAGGATCGCTACATTAAAAGACGATAGCCTGCTGGTGGAATCCAATAATATCTATGGGAAAGTGTACCTCTCCAGAAATGAGAAGATACTGGCCCTTCGTCACTACTTCACTGCCCTGCGGATAGCGGAGGAAATAAAGGCAACGAATGCAGATAAGAAACGGTTGAAAAGCGAACTGATGAGGAACAGCTATCTCTATCTTTCACAGTTTTACGGCAGCATTGAAGATTATGATAAGGCTATTGATAATGCAACGAAAGCCTACGAGATGCTGAATAACCTTACTGATAAAAGGGTGCCATATCAGCGGGCCATTGATATTAATACCATCGGCAACCTGTTTGCTGCCAAAAAGAATTATGATATTGCTATCAGCTACTTTGAACGGTCAATAGCTATGGCGGACTCATTGGGGTTTGCCACACTCAAAATGCCCGGGTATATCAGCCTGCTTAATCAATACCTGCGGATGGACCAGCCACAAAAGGCAATGGATTATCTCAACTCTTCCGCTGGCAATAATCTGAAGCAACACCTCACCACTTTCGGGATGTCGGGGATGATTGACCAGGCTTATGGCTATGTTTTCAGTGAGCTCAATAAGTTCGACTCTGCCCGTTTTTATTTCGACAAAGCCCTTCCTTTCTTTGAGAAGAATATGACAGATAATAACCGATTAGGCATTTACCTGCAATTGGGAAAACTGTTTACAAAGACCGGGGAAACACCTAAAGCCATTGACTACTATCTTAAAGCAAAGGAGATCGGGGAAAAGAACGGGCTGCTGGAGATAGTGATGATGTCAGCGAAACATCTTGACTCTCTCTATGAAAAAAAGGGTGACTTCCGGACCGCCAGTTTTTATAACGGAATATATTATAAGTATAAGGACAGCAGTGATAAATTAAGTAAGGAAAAAGATCTCACACAGGAGGAGGCAACGGCAGAACAGCAACGACAGGAAAGGATTCAGCGGGAGCAGGAGGAAATAAAACGCCGGAAGAACAACATTCAGTATTTGGCCATCATCATCGGTATCGTTTTTCTTTTCATATCTCTGGTAGTGTTGGGTATGTTCAAAGTATCTGCCGGGCTGATAAAGGCCATCGGATTCTTTGTGTTTCTCATGCTGTTTGAATTCATCTTCCTTGTTTTTAAAAAGAATATCTATTCCATTACTCACGGTGAACCCTGGAAAGATCTTGCCTTTATGATTGCACTGGCTGCTTTGTTAGTGCCATTGCATCACTGGCTGGAGCATAAAGTGCTGCATTATCTTACATCTCATAACCGGCTTACTTCTGCAGGTCTTCATATAAAGAATAAATTATTCCGCCGCACAAAAGAAGGAGAACAATAAGGCAGGACTTACCTTTGCCAAAATTAAAAAAGACTTGATAGTAATTGATAACATACTGATAAGTGATGATGTGGTGGAAAAGCAGTTTGTCTGCGATCTGAACAAATGCAAAGGCGGCTGCTGCGAAGAAGGTGATGCCGGCGCACCACTGGATGATGAGGAATTGGACATCGTATTGGAAATGTATGAGAAGATCAAATCATACCTTTCTCCCGAATCCATTGCTGAAGTAGAAAGGAAAGGAAAATATGTTTATAATAAGGAGTTTGGTTGGGTGACACCCACTCTTGGCAACGATAATGAAATATGTGTGTATGGCAACCGGGATGAGAAAGGCATCATCAAATGTGCTTTCGAGCAGGCGTATTATGATGGAGTAATCCCCTGGAAGAAACCAATCAGCTGTCACCTGTTTCCCATTATCGCCAAAAAAGGAAAGCATGGTGATTACAACCGGGTGAATTATGAACCAAGGGAAAAACTTTGTAATCCCGCCTGTGCATTGGGAAAGAAATTAGAAGTGCCGACCTACGAATTTCTGAAAGAACCGTTGATAAGAAAGTATGGCGAAGAGTTTTATAGTGCCTTGGATAAAGTAGCCAAAATGCAATCAGCAAAAAAACAGGCGAAATTAAAATAAGCAATAGTGAAAGAAACAGCAGCAGAGTTTATTGCTAAGAGTACAGTAAAAGCGGCTGATAAAGAGCATCGCCGGAAAATCAATTTTAATATTGGTAAGTACAATGCGGTGGTGCCACAGGGCAAGCTGCAGTTTGCTGACGTTCACCTCGCCAGGGAAAAAGCAAAGAACATCAAGTGGAAAGCTATTGAGACCTTAGATAAACAACTAGAAACATTTGAGGCCATCATTACAAAACGGGGCGCCAAAGTTATCTGGGCCGAAGATGCACAACAGGCACTCGATGCTATTAAAAAAATCTGCGAAGAAAAGAATTGCAAAACTCTGGTGAAGAGCAAGAGTATGGTAACGGAAGAAATTCACCTGAATGCGTTCTTAGAAAAGAACGGTATTGAAAGTGTGGAGACCGATCTCGGAGAATATATTCAGCAATTAGATGGCGAAGCTCCTTATCACATTGTTACTCCGGCCATGCACAAGAGCAAAGAAGATGTAGCTAAACTCTTTGCCGAAAAATTGGGTACCGACCCCAAAGCAACACCGGAAGAATTAACGCTGACAGCAAGAAGAATATTAAGGGATAAATATGTACAGGCAGAAGTTGGGGTAACCGGCGCCAACTTCATTATCTCCGACATTGGCGGCATAGCCGTTACCGAAAATGAAGGCAATGCAAGATTGAGTTGTTCCATGCCAAAGACACATATTGTAGTGGTGGGCATTGAAAAGATGATTCCTTCCATGACCGACCTCGCTTTGTTCTGGCCGCTGTTGTCAACTTTCGGCACAGGTCAACGAGTAACAGTATATAATACCATCGTTACAGGCCCGAGACAAGCAAATGAAAAAGACGGCCCGGAAGATATGTATGTAATACTGCTGGATAATGGTCGTACTAATATCCTGGCCAATGCAAAGCAAAGAGAAAGTTTATACTGCATCCGTTGCGGTGCTTGTTTAAATGCCTGCCCGGTTTATAAAAATATCGGTGGACATACCTATAACACTCCTTACAGCGGCCCGATTGGTTCTGTAATCACTCCGCATTTAAAAAATATGGATGAATGGAAGCACCTGAGTTATGCTTCTTCGCTTTGTGGCAACTGCACCGAAGTATGTGCCGTGAAAATTAATCTTCATGAGTTGTTATTGGAAAACCGCCATGAAGCAGTGGAAGAAGGCCACAGCTCTTTTGGTGAAAAGATGGCCTGGAAAATGTGGAAGCAGGGAATGCTTCATCGCCAATGGATGAATATGGCAGGTGGTGCCACCAAGAACTGGGTGGTGAATAGTGTGTTGAAAGGATGGAAAGAACACCGTGGCAAAATGGAGTTCCCCAAAAAATCATTCAACCAGTTATGGAAGGAAAAGTACGGCATCCGGTAACTAACTTCAACCTGTGATTGTCTTTGCAAATACAATAACTCACCGGCTTCAATACATCTGTGATTTCATCGGGAGAGAACTGATGGGCAAACCTTTTCAGTTGACTGACCGGAAGATAGAATTCATCGATTATCCGGGGCCAAGAATTAATTACAGTGATGAAATGGTTGCAGATGATGAGTTCTGGTTGCAGCCGCATCCTTTATTATCTGAAAAAGGAGTTCAGCCACAATTGATTAATTGTTTTGAGGTAAACAACCAGAAAGCCTTCTTCAAAACAGGTGGCGACTTTCCCTTCGATATTTTTGCCGCTTCTTTTTACCTGCTCAGCCGGTATGAAGAGTATCTGCCCCACCCAAAAGATATGTATGGCCGCTATGCTCATGAAAACTCACTGGCATTCAAAGAAGGATTTCTACACCTTCCTTTGATAAATATCTGGTTGCAGCATTTTAAAGAGAAACTGAATGAGAAGTTTACCTCGTTCACCACACATCATTCTCAGTTCACCTTTCTCCCAACTTATGATATTGATGAAGCTTATTCTTACAGGCACAAAGTATGGTGGCGGAGTGCCGGTGCAGCTGCAAAAGATTTATTGAAAGGAAAATTCAGCCGGTTTTTGTTACGGAGAAAAGTACTTAACAATAAAGAAACTGATCCATTCGATTCTTATACATGGATAGCTGACCTGCACAGGCCTTATAAATTAAACCCCCGCTATTTTTTCCTGGTGGCAGAAAAAGCAGGCCGGTATGACAGGAATATCCTGCCCCTGGAAACAGCAATGCAGGTATTGATAAAGCATCATGCTGATCACTACAATATCGGTATTCACCCATCCTGGCAAAGCGGGGATGATACTTCATTGTTAAAAAAAGAAATAGAAACAATAGAACACATCGCTACGATAAAAGTCACTGCATCCCGGCAGCATTTTATCCGCTTTACATTGCCGCAAACTTTCCGTCATCTTATTGATGCCGGTATCAAAGAAGATTTTTCGATGGGTTATGGTAGTATCAATGGGTTCCGGGCATCGGTAGCTTCACTATTTTACTGGTATGATCTGGAAAAAGAAGAAACAACTTATTTGTTATTATATCCTTTTTGCTACATGGAAGCCAATTCATTTCATGAACAACAACAAACTCCTCAACAGGCATTTGATGAAATGCGGCATTATTATGCAAGAGTAAAAGCGGTAAATGGTATTCTTATTACCATCTGGCACAATACTTTTCTAGGCACTGATGAATTATTTAAGGGCTGGCGGGATGTGTATGCACAATTCGTCAGAGAAATTATGAGTAAAGAACCCTACAAGGGTTAACAATCCTGAAGGGTTATTAAAAAGTTTATTGATTTACATTCCTTCTGTCTCCGGTTGCTCAGGTGGCGGGATAGCTTTAAAAGCTTTGTTGACGAGGTACACCCCGAGTAATGTCACTAATCCTCCGATGGTAATAAAGATGGTGACTTTTTCACCAAATACAATCCAGCCGCAGAGCACAGCAACAATCGGATTAATATATGCATAAATAGAGGCCTGCTCGGTTGGAAGATTTTGCAGGGCATATAAATAACAGATGAATGCAATCAACGAACCAAAAACAATGAGGTAGGCAATTGCAGCCCAGGATTGCCATGGTATCTTACTCACAGGAACCGCATTGCGGGTAGCACTGGTAAAACTTATCAGCGCCACGGCAGAGATTAGCATTTGCAATCCCAGGCTGAAATAAGGATTAAAATTCATAGCCTGTTGTTTGGTGTACAAAGTGGCAAAAGCCCATGTCCAGGTGGCGATAAGCGATAAAATAATTCCTTTCCGGAAATCCGGGTTCAGAAAATCCTGCAGGTGGTCAGAAAAAATTATGCATACACCGCTAAAGCCAAGCAGTAAACCGATGATAGCATTTCTGGGTAATTTTTCTTTTGAGATAAATAATCCTATTACCACCAGCCACAATGGAAAAATAGCTCCCATAATGGAGCCAAGCCCTGCAGAAATATATTGCACACCCCAGGTGCTGAGGCCATTACTCATTATGAAATTCAGGAAACTTAATACCAGAATGGGTATCCACTCTTTTCCTTTTGGCAAAGCGGCTCCTTTATAAAAAAAGAATCCGACATATAAAATTCCTGCAATAAGTTGTCGTATACCTGCCAGTTGTAATGCCGGCATATGGCTTACCCCTTCTTTGGAGGCAATCCAGGTGGTGCCCCATAAAATACAAACGAGAGCTAACGCAAAAATGGCTTTTGACTTCGTCCCCTTTTTGCGGATAGTAAGTGGATTGAATACTGCTAATTTTTTTAAATAATCAGCAGAAGTGTTGAGAATGGTTTTATGGAAATCAAAAATGTTCATTAATGTTTAAAATGCCGTATCCCTGTTATCACCATTGCCAGGTTATTGGTTTTACAATATTCAATAGAATCATTATCCCGTATGGAACCACCCGGTTGTATGAAAGCAGTAATACCTGCTTCATGTCCCAGTTTCACACAATCATCAAAGGGGAAGAAAGCATCACTGGCCATTACCGCACCGTCCAGGTTAAAGTTGAATTGCTTTGCTTTCTCAAGTGCCTGGCGTAAAGAATCGATTCGACTTGTTTGCCCACAGCCTTTACCAATCAATTGTTTGTTCTTAACCAGTGCAATCGCATTCGACTTTAGATGTTTGCAGACAAGATTTGAAAAGAACAAGTCTTCTTTCTCTTCGGCAGTACTTTCCCTGGCACCGGCTTCTTTCCAGTCAGCAAAATTACCTTCATCTGCTCCTTGCACCAGCACTCCGTTCAGCAGCGAACGAAACATTTCTGATGACTGACCTGCATGCTCTGTCTTGGTCTTCAATAATATTCTGTTCTTCTTCGATTTCAGTATCAACAGTGCATCTTCATCAAATGAAGGCGCAATTAATACTTCAAAGAAAATTTCGTTGATGGCTTCAGCAGTAGCTTTATCGATTGTTCCGTTGCAAATCAGCACTCCGCCAAAAGCACTTTCCGGGTCACCCGCCAATGCTGCCTCCCAACTTTCTTTAATGGTGGGCCGTTGGGCAATACCGCAAACGTTGGTGTGTTTGATGATTGCAAATACAGCCTCCCTGCCCTCCGAAGGAAGGTTCTTTGAGTCTGTTATTACTGTAGTCGTTTTATTGGTTTCAGTTGTTTGGTTGCTGTTATGCGTTGTAAAACTATTCGAGTCTGAGATCCCCCCTTCGGGGGGTGGGGGGGCTGCATCTCTTATTAGTTGCATTGCTGCATCCACATCTACAAGGTTGTTGTACGACAATTCTTTTCCATTCAGTTGGTCAAAAAGTTCATTCAGGTTACCGAAGAAAACAGCTTTCTGGTGTGGGTTCTCTCCGTAACGGAGAATTTTCTCTTCCTTATTAAAAGGCGTTGCCATAGACAACTGGTGAAAATAATTTGAGATGGCCGTATCATACGCCGTACAAACATCAAAAGCTTTGATAGCAAACATCCGTCGTTGGTCCAGCGAAGTTTCGCCGTTTTGTTCCTTCAGTATATTTTCAAGTAAAGTATAATCTCTTTTATTGGCTACCACTGTTACATCTTTGTGATTCTTGGCGGCGCCTCGTATCATGGAAGGTCCGCCGATATCAATCTTTTCGATAATAGCTTTTTCATCGGTGGTGGAAGCCACCGTTTCCTCAAACGGGTACAGGTCCACTATTACCAGGTCTATTTCAGGAATATTATATTGTTTCATTTCCTGCAAATGTTGTGCATCGTCCCTTTTTCCCAATATCCCGCCAAACACAGATGGGTGAAGTGTTTTTACACGGCCCCCCAGTATGGAAGGATAGGTTGTCAGGTCTTCTACCGGCACCACCTTATGACCAAGCTTTTCTATAAAAGCCTGTGTGCCGCCGGTTGAATAGATTGTTACACCAAACTCAGCCAGCAGTTGTACAATATTCTCAAGACCGTCCTTATAAAATACAGAAATAAGAGCCGATTGAATCTTTTTGTTCATAAAATGATTGTGTTGAAAGGCGGTCCCGCCCCGGGCGGGATTGGGAGCCGCAAAACTAACTTAATTCAACCTCATCTCAAAAGCACCTTTCATCGTTACATCATGCCAGGGAATTTGCAAGGAATCACAATCTTTTTTCCAGTAGGTAACCTTCCATGCCGGTACAGAGCCATCAAAGACCACTCGTTTTATATTGAATGATGCTACCAGTTTTTTCATATAAATTTTAGGGTTTTTCGAGATCACCAATAAGTCCACTAAAGGCTTTGTTTCCTGTGGTAAAAAGGAAATGGATTCATCTACGAGTAAAATGTGTTTACCATTATAGCTCAGGTAGTTTTCAAAGAAAGATAAATTATCTAAAGCTGCTACATCGCTAATCCTGTATAAGATTCTGGAGGGTTTCAGGTGGAAGTTGCGGGCAAAATCGTTAGCGAGAAGATCGCTGTCTCCTACAAAGAAATAGTTTCTGCCATTCACAATGTCGATGGCTCTTTTTTGCGGCACATTATAAACAATGATTTTCTGTTGCCGGTTGCTTTGTATAAATGACCATGAACGTACTATAGCAAAACCAAGAAATGCCAATAAGCCCAGTTTTAATCCTGTAGTTGATTTCTCCATCAACCAATAGCTAATACCAACTGCAAAGAAAATAAGAAGAGCAGCCTGGAGAATACTTATCTGTAATCCATCCCATAACGAAAAATGAATGGATTCAATTTTTTCTATATAAGTGTTCATCAGCCATATCAGCCCCGAAATAATTTTTCCAATGAAGATTGCTACAACAGGAATAAATGAAATAACACACAGAAAAATTTCGCCCAGCAAAATAGCACTTGATAATGGTACAGCCAGGAAATTGGTGAGGATAAATAAATTAGGAAACTGGTGGAAGTGGTATATACTTAATGGTACAGTCAATATTTGTGCTGCCAGCGTAACAGCATTCAGCTTCCACAAAAAGTCTAACACTTTATTTTTTATATAGAACCAATTATAAATTGGCCGCATAAAAATAATGATACTGAGTACTGCGGCATAGGAAAGTTGAAAGCCAACATCCCAGAGGAAATATGGATTAATGCAAAGAAGGATGAAAGCCGACACAGCCATCGTATTGAAAATGGATGTTTTCCTGGAAAAAGTTTCACCCCAAACAATACAGGTGAACATTAATGCCGACCTAAGAATAGAAGGCTGTGCCCCCGCTAACAGGCTGAAGAGCCATAAACCGGTAATAATAAGTACAGGACTGAGCCATTTTGTTTTCTTTCTTTTTTTTAATGGTTTCAAAAGTAGAGCCAGCAACCAATAAATTAATCCAAGATGCAGCCCTGATATGGCAATGATGTGCACCACACCAGTGTTGGTATAAGATTGAACCAATGATTGCTCCAGGTCATCTTTGTAACCAATCAATAAAGCTTCTGCTAATCCAAGTTCTTTCCCGCCTTTGATATTCGTTCGCAGGATATCCAGCACTTTTTCCCGGGAAGAATAAATGAATTTCCTGAACCCATTTTCTCTAGTGTCATTTAATAGTTCGAATTCATCGGATTTCAGGTACACCTGGTGGGTGATGCCCTGAAAAAGGGAATAGCGTTTATAATCAAATCCACCGGGGTTACCTGAGTTTTTAATTTCCTGTAAAGGTTTTTTGAATATGATTTGAGACCCATACGATAGCTGTAACGAAGAGTCTTTCTTGAAATAAAGTATAATCTTCCCGTTAACAGAAATGGGTTGCTCGTTTTTTAATAAATAGCTCACTGTAGCATTTGCCTTAACGGATTTAGTTTTCTCCACCGGAGGTTCATCTACTGTTACTATTAATGTCTCGGTTCCGGTATAATAATTTCCCAGCCATTGTTTATCGTTCCGGATATCTTTCTGCCAGGTAAGCATACCACCAATGGAAAAGAAAAGGATACTGGTGATAATTCCGTTTATAAAAGCAAACCTAAAACGTTTAAAAAAGGGAATCAGGAAAAAAATGGCTGTAAGAACGGTGCCAGCAAGGAGAACAAGCCACCATATTGTTATACTAACCTGAAAATGCCATTGCACTATTATACCTGCAATGGCAGCAAGCAATAGTTTAAGAAACGGGGTCTTCTTCCAGAAGTTAGAACCATAGAGAGCCATACTGAAAAGATAAAAAGCTCTTTTTTACCGGGCAATACTACTTTCAGGGTATCGGTTTACACTAATCCAGCAATTTCTTCAGGTAAGCTATCTGCCCAAGGTGGTAAATATTATGTTGTATCATACCATTGATGAGAAAACGAAAATTGTATTTACGATAATCCACCATCTCGAGTAAAAAATCATCGTCTTTTGTTTGGAGTAGGGCTACTATTTTTTTATGGATAGCTTTAAACTCGGCCAGGCCTTTTTTCCAGGTATGTATTTTTGGATTAATGGCCCTCCAATCAAGCTTTTCAGAGGTGGTCAAATCGTTCTTCTTGTTTTTTTCAATTCGTTTTAATGTAAAGTCGGCCCATGTTATCATATGATAACATGGGCCGACTTTACATTAAAACGAATTGAAAAAAACAAGAA
>Ga0073902_10001250_pt1 | contig 13907 bp, 9 predicted proteins | sample KloWWTmeKNB19Kit_FD_66667 | JGI IMG/M metagenome (GOLD analysis project Ga0073902, IMG submission 66667) | Active sludge microbial communities from Klosterneuburg, Austria, studying microevolution and ecology of nitrifiers - Klosterneuburg... | ecosystem: Engineered > WWTP > Aerobic digester >...
TATTGATAGGCCGAACAAATGAATAAATACCCTGGCCAAGATTCACCAGTTTCTCAAACTTCATGTCATACTTCTGAAGTATGTGATAATCTGAAGGACCATAATAAAGGCTGAAAGGTACAATGGTAGGTGAACCTGCTTTTACCGACAATCGCATATTGGCTGTTGACTGTACTATGGTTTTTGTACTGTCATCCGGAACAGTCCATTCCATTTTACCAGAGGTGAAATTATCTTTCGCAACAAGTATTGTAAAGAAGAAACGCTGCCTCACACCAATCCAATTCACCGATTCGTCAAAATTTTTACTGCTTTTACGGCCAATGGTATGGTAATCAAAACTTCCATCCTTCACATATCCTACCTGTGTATTCTGTTTTTCAAATGAAATATCAGATTCTTGCTGTGCAGCTGCATATTGCCATGACAGGTTCATTGTTCCCTGCGTAAGCAAGGTATTGGCTCCATTCATTTTCACATTGAAATCAACCATATACTCGTTTGGTTTCAAAGTATACTCATGGGTAATATAAGAGCCGCTGCTATCTGAGGAATTTAGAGTGAAAGAAACAGTTTTATTCCCTCCCGTTGAAGAGGTATCAACCGAAACCTGTGAGAAATACAAATCACTTGTCTGGGCACTACCTCCATTTGCAGATTTGCCTGTATTGATTGTATAACCTATTTTATCAAAATCAGTACTGGCCAGTTTCAACAGGTTGCTATCCTGCCCTTTAAAATTCTTAAGTTCAACTTTTGCAGGTTGGCCTCCTTTATTGGTAAAAGTTACTTTTATTAGTTCGTTTTGCAAGGTTACCAATTGCTCAGTTCCATCAGTGGTATCCTGAAAAATACCAGCAATTTCCTTTTTGACTACAGAGTCCTTTATTTTATTGAGTGAATCCTGAAGTGGTTTATTCAGTTTTGCAATTGAATCTTCCTTAGCCTGTGTAAGCTTTGCTTCTGCTGCCTTCTGCTTTCGGTATTCTGACTGCTGTTGATTGGTAAAATAGAAATACCCAAAAAACAAACCCGCCAATACAATAAAACCAAGGACGGTATTACGATCAAACTTCATTCTGTGGAAATTTTAAGGACGGCAAAGATAGGAGTTATCAGGCAAGAGTCTGAAGTTAGAAGATTAGGTTGGTAAAGGTCAAAAAACTGGAGTTTAAGGGGCTTTCCAGCAAATTAAGACCTTACCTCATCTAAATCATTTCACTCTGTAAAAGTGGATTTTTGACTTCGGACCGCTTTTCAGAATAGGCTTTGGCTGCTTTTATGAAATGTACAAACACAGGCTGAGGGTTCTCGACCGTACTTTTCAGCTCGGGATGATATTGAACACCAATAAAAAATGGATGCTTAGGTAATTCGATAATTTCAACAAGGTCAGTACCGGGATTTTTTCCACTGGCTATCATACCGGATTTTTCAAACTGGTCGAGGTATTTATTATTAAACTCCCAACGATGGCGGTGTCGCTCACTAATTTGGGGCTTTCCATAAATCGTATAGGCTAATGTGCCTTCTTTAATATCGCAAGGATAAGAACCAAGCCTCATTGTGCCTCCTTTTGCTGTTACTTTTTTCTGTTCATCCATCAAATCAATCACAGGTTCTTTCGTATCAGGATCCATTTCGGTAGAGTGAGCATCTTTTAAACCCAATACATTTCTTGCAAATTCAATGGCTGCCATTTGCATACCCAGACATATACCAAAGAAAGGCAACCCATTTTCTCTTGCATATTTTACGGCTACAATTTTTCCTTCCACCCCACGATGGCCAAAACCCGGAGCAACGAGCAATCCGTCTAAGCCATCCATCTTCTCTCGTACATTATCCTCTGTAATAAATTCGCTGTGAATATTTATTACCTGTACCTGGCATTCATTAATAGCACCAGCATGTATAAAAGATTCAAGTATAGATTTATACGCATCCTGTAATTCAAGGTACTTACCTATTAACCCGATTGAAACTTTGCTTTTCGGATATTTAAGCTTATCGAGAAACTCTTTCCATTTTGTTAGTTCCGGCTCATTATTATTTACAATATTTAATTTCTTCATGCAAATTATGTCTAACTTTTCCCTCATCATCAGCAATGGAACTTCGTAAATAGTTGCGGCATCGGCAGCTTCAATCACAGCTTCCATTTTTACATTACAGAAAAGTGCAATCTTGCGACGGAGTTCGGGATTCAGAGGCTTTTCTGTTCTGCAAACAATAATATCGGGGTGAACACCTTCCTGGCTAAGCATTTTTACACTGTGCTGGGTCGGTTTTGTTTTAAGTTCTTTAGCAGCTTTCAGGTAAGGTATCAGTGTTAAGTGAACCACCACAGTATCTTCTTCGGGTAGCTCCCATTGCAACTGACGAACCGCTTCCACAAATGGTAAACTCTCAATATCACCAACAGTTCCGCCAATCTCTGTAATTACAATATCATACTCACCACTCTGCCCCAAATGCAGCATTCTTCTTTTTATCTCATCGGTAATGTGTGGAACCACCTGAACAGTTTTTCCAAGGTAAGCCCCTTCCCGTTCTTTATTAATAACAGTTTGATAAATACGACCTGTGGTAACATTATTAGCCTGTGATGTGAAAATATTTAGGAATCTTTCGTAATGACCAAGATCAAGGTCAGTCTCTGCGCCGTCTTCTGTTACATAACATTCCCCATGCTCATAAGGATTCATCGTGCCCGGGTCTATATTAATATATGGGTCCAGTTTTTGAATAGTTACTCTCAGACCCCTGGCCTGGAGAAGTTTAGCCAAAGAAGCGGCAATAATTCCTTTGCCTAAGGAAGAAGTAACACCCCCGGTAACAAAAACATATTTAGCCATACAAAATGGATATTTGTTTAATTCAATTTCAATAAAATTGATCTGATGAAAAAGCCCAGCCAAACTGACCAGCAACGGATGATATTCCGGGAGGTCATGTAAAGCTAAAAGAAATTTCCGGGTCGTTGAAATTTCATATCCACAGTTTGGAAATAAATGCGTGGAAAAGAAAATTTGTATCTTTTATCAGGTCGTTTCCGGCCACTTATCTTCCTTAAACTCTACAAACCAAAAACTGGCACCATCCGGCAGGTACTTTGTCTTCCATTCTGTTCAAGGGGTTTATTTTTCAACTAATATCCCAGTTCTTACCATTTAAACAAGCTTAAAAGCCTTGTCTGACCTATTTCATAGTTAAATTATTAATTAAGCGGCTATTGTTATATTTTAGTTTTTCAACCTTTTAAGTATGAAAAAAATATTGCTTGCATTAATCAGTTTCGTATGTGTATCAATTTCCCATGCACAAAAAACTTATATCTGGTGCGGCACACTGATTGACGGCATTTCCAATGATGCTAAAAAGAACATGACAATCATAGTGGAAAAAAATAAAATTATTGGTGTGCAAAATGGTTTTACTGCCCCAGGAACATCTGATAAAAGTATTGATCTGAAATCCAAAACAGTGACTCCAGGCTGGATTGATATGCATGTACATCTGGAAGGTGAAACAAAAAAGGGCAATCTAGCGGACCGGTTTACGCTGAACCCAACCGATGTTGCTTTTGAATCATTGAAGTATGCCAATGTAACTTTAATGGCAGGATTTACTACAGTTAGAGACCTTGGCGGAAGCGGTGTCAATATTTCTTTGCGCAACGCAATTAATAAAGGACAAGTGACCGGGCCAAGAATTTACACCGCCGGAAAATCCATTGCTACTACAGGGGGCCATGCTGATCCAACCAATGGGTACCGTAAAGATTTAATGGGTGACCCCGGCCCCAAAGAAGGGGTTGTAAATGGTGTGGAAGATGCATACCAGGCCGTAAGACAGCGGTACAAAGAAGGCTCTGACCTGATAAAAATAACGGCTACAGGCGGTGTACTTAGCCAGGCAAAGGATGGAGCCAATGCACAATTTACTGAGGAAGAAGTAAAAGCTATTGTTTCTGCTGCTAAGGATTATGGATTTAAAATTGCCGCCCATGCACATGGTGCAGAAGGTATAAAGAGAGCAATCCGTGGTGGAGTAAATTCCATTGAACACGGTACTTTTATGGATGATGAAGGAATTCAGTTGATGAAACAATACGGTACTTACCTGGTACCTACCATTACTGCTGGCAAAGCAACAGCAGACAGTGCAAAAATTCCAGGTTACTACACAGATATCGTTACACCTAAAGCTTTGACAACGGGCCCACAAATACAAGCCACCTTTGCTAAAGCGTACAAAGCAGGAGTTAAAATTGCTTTTGGTACCGATGCAGGCGTCTTTCAACATGGAAAAAACTGGATGGAATTTGGCTATATGATAGAAGGTGGTATGCCAGCCATGGAAGCTATTAAAGCAGCTACAAGTAGCTCCGCAGAATTGTTGGGAGAAAAAGATAAGCTAGGCAGTATTGAGGTTGGAAAACTTGCCGACATTGTTGCTATGGATGGTGATCCCTTAAAAGATCCATTGGCATTTGGAAAAGTCGTTTTTGTTATGAAAGACGGGGTTGTTTACAAGAATTAATTGCTGATACAGGAATAAAAAACCGGGGTGACCAAATCAACCCGGCTCCCAATTATTGTTAGAACTAGTTACATCTTTATACACATGTCAGTACAGGTATGGCCACTTTCGCCATGCGCATAAGTATGGTTACCGGCTTTACAGGTAGGATCACAGTTGTGAGGACTTCCACAAACATCCGTACAGGTATGTCCAACTTCATTATGCGCATAGAGATGGGTTCCATCTTTACATTCTGCAATACATACATGTGCTGTTACTGCAGCTGATGCAGTTTGTGCTTGTGCCGGAGTTCCTGGCGTTTCTACCTTCTGCGGTGCGTCAGTTTTAGCATCAGCTTTATCTTCTTTCTTTTCATTATTGCAGGAGATAACGCTTAATGCCGCAAACAGAAGCAGCAGGGGAAAAAAATTTTTCATATGCAAATCAGTTTTTGTTTTACTAAAAATAAACAGAATGCTCTTGCCGGGAAAATTGATTAATGCAATGGGGATGCAAAACTAATCCTTTGCGATCTTCCTGTAACTGGCTACTATACCCCGTATCAACGAAGAACTAAATCCCTGGTGTTCCATCTCGTTCAATCCGGCGATAGTGCAGCCTTTAGGTGTAGTTACTTTATCGATTTCTTGTTCTGGATGAGTGCCCTTTTGCAATAATAATTCAGCGGCGCCTTTTACAGTTTGTGCAGCTATTAGTGTAGCGGTTGATGCATCAAACCCAATTTCGATACCACCCTGTATATTGGCCCGAATGTAACGCATTGCATATGCTGTTCCGCAAGCACCCAAAATAGTTGCAGCATCCATCAGTTTTTCATCAATAATTACAGTTTTGCCTAATTGATCAAACAGCTGTTGTATATAATTTAGTTGAGGAACAGAAGCACCAGCATGTGCCAGGCAAGTCATGCTTTGCTGTATAGCAATCGCTGTATTGGGCATAGCCCTGATAACTGGGACTGGTTTACCAATAACAGCCAGCAGCTGTTGAATCCATGCACCAGTAACAACGGACACCACCAAATGCTTCTTTGGGTTTAGCACTGTTTTTAACTCTTTAACAATATCAGCATAGTTATACGGTTTTACCGCCAGAATAATTATTTCACTATCCTTCACAGCTTTCTTATTATCACTGTGCACCATACAACCCCGCTCAGCAAACCGGCTCAGGGTTGATAGGTTACGGCGGGTAATTGTCAGTTCCACGGGACGGCTAAATTCACTTTGTATCAGTCCATCGGCAATGGCTGCACCCAGGTTACCTCCACCTATGATTGCAATTTTCCTGCTCATAGTTTCATTTTTAGTAAAGATAAGAAGGCACAAGGACAAGTGTTGTTTAACGGTAGCTCAGCTACCAACCCGAATAATTGAACAGCAATTTTTAAACAAATTATTTCAGTTGATTGGTAAACAATTTCAATCTGCATCCGTTACTATCGTAACTAAATTTAAAAAATAATTATGCAAAAGAATTTCATGCTGTTAATTGCTGTCGCAATAAGTTCAGCCACATTTGTAGCCTGTAATAATGAGGGCGAAAAAAAACCTGCTCAAGACACCACAGTTGTAAATGAAGTGCCGGCAGAACCAAAGATGGATGCTCCGAAAGACATCGTTGATGTAGCATCAGAATCTGCGGATCATACTACATTAGTTGCTGCTGTTAAAGCTGCGGGTCTTGTAGAAACGCTTAAAGGCGCAGGTCCTTTCACTGTATTTGCTCCTACAAATGCTGCATTTAATGCTTTACCCGCAGGTACTGTAGAAAGTTTATTAACACCTGAAAAGAAAGCTGACCTTACCGGTATTTTAACCTACCATGTAGTAGCTGGTTCAGTAAAAGCTGCTGATTTAAAAGATGGCCAGGTAGTTAAAACCCTTCAGGGTGGAGAATTAACCGTGTCTATTAAAGATGGCAAAGTAATGATTAATGGCGCTAATGTAACTGCGGCCGATCTTACTACAAGCAATGGCGTGATACATGTAATTGACGCTGTACTGCTGCCAAAGAAATAATTTTTCTGGCTTGTTGTTAGTATTTCAGAAAGGGAGTAGCGAAAGTTACTCCCTTTTCTTTGTTACAATACATGAGATTTAGAAACCGTCTATTCTCACCTATAATTATTTCCTGTTAGTAATAAAGTTTATCTTCCGTAAAACTTAATTATGAGGTTTAGCTGCTGCCTGTTGCTATTGTTCGCAGGAATTTCCTGCTTTTCTCAAAGCAGGGAAAGGCTGAAAGAAAAATCTTTCAATCCAGCAGCTTTTGAAGAATTTAAGATTGAGATTAAGACAGGGAAAAAGGACAAGCCTTTGGAAGTACATTATAAAGCTGCACAGTTTATTGATGGAAGGGCAGACACTAGCAAACTTGGCTTTGTCCTTGCGGGGGCAAATACTGAATACCACAGGGTAGTATTTCCAAAGCCGGCAGCAACGTATATGACTGAAAAAACAATTCCTTTTCTATCAAATGGTTCAGCCAATAACGGAAATCTCACTTTTGTCCTTAAACATTTATGGGTTTCTGAGGTAATCGTAAAGGCAACCTTTGGCAAAAGCTTACTAACAGGCCCAATAGACTATTTGTCGTTTTGTTACTTGAATTCTGATTGCTATTCTTCAGTCAATGGAGAATACACATTGTTAGGGAATATCGATACAGTTATTTCTATCAAAAGATGGATGGTTGGGGCCGGAGAAGACCTTCTTAAAAAAACACTTATTGACCTTCTCCAGACCGGTGATAGTCTTTTTGTTTTACAAACAAAAAAAAACGAGCCGATAAGCTATGATGCTCTAATTAAAAAAACACAAGCTGATTTCGACCTTCCTATTTTAAAATCCAGCCAGCCTGAAAGAGGTATTTATATGACCTACGCCGATTTTTTGAATAACAATCCATCTATAAAAGAATTCAACGTAATTAAAGATAAAAAGACAGAATCTCTTACAAGCATAGGTTTAGATGACTCACTATTAAACAAAGCATGGGGATATTACGATGGAACTGACCTAAATATCCATATTAACAATAATTACTACAGGGTAGTACGTAGTCACAATACTTTTGAAATTGCAGGGCCTAGAAAACTAGACAAATTTTATGGGACCAATGACAAGATAATCAATGCAAGTGTTGCGACTTTTTTCAGCGGTATTGCTGCCGGAGGATTTACCCTGTTAGTGATGGGTTCTACCAATAAGATAATGAAAGAGCTAATCCCCTACCAGTTAAATATTCGGGACGGAGCATTGTATTAATAATATTCATTCCGCAGCAGATATTTTTTTACATAATCTTGCACTCCATTTTCTAACGAAAAGAATTTTTCATTGTATCCAGCTTCTTTCAGTTTATTCATATCTGCTTCAGTAAAGTATTGATATTTGTCACGGATGTCTTCCGGCATATCAATAAATTCTATCTGAGGCTCCCGGTTCAAACTTGTAAAGATTGCCGTAACAAGATCTTTGAACGGTCTAGCTTTCCCCGTACCCAGGTTATACAAGCCTGACTCCACCCGATTTTCTATTAACCAGTAACAAACATTTGCCACATCTTCCACATAAATAAAATCCCGCAATTGTTCACCGTCTCTGAACTCTGGCTTATGTGATTTAAAAAGTTTTACTTTTCCCGTTTTCTTAATCTGGTTATAGCCATGAAATATCATACTGGCCATCCTGTCTTTATGATATTCATTGGGACCATACACATTGAAAAATTTTAATCCTGCCCAAAACGGTGGCTGGGATGTTTGTTGCAAAGCCCATTTATCAAATTCATTTTTAGAAACTCCGTAGGGATTTAGTGGCTTGAGCTCTCCAACTATATCATGATTATCCTTATACCCGAATTCTCCATTACCATATGTAGCAGCAGAAGAAGCATAAACAAGCGGAATATTCTTTTCTGTACAATAGTTCCAGATACTTTTTGAATACTCAACATTCAATTTCTGATGAATGGAATAATCAAATTCAGTGGTATCTGTTCTGGCGCCGAGATGATAAACAAACTCGATTTTAGGATCTGCTGATCTAAGCCAGTCAAATAACTCGTCCCTTTCAACTTTAGTTATAAATTTTTTATTGCTTAAGTTGAACCATTTGTCCTCATCTGTAAAATCATCCACAATGATGATTTTATTATAACCCTGCTTATTCAAATACCCTAGCAGATAGCTACCGATGAAACCAGCAGCACCCGTAAGCAGTATAAAAGAATTCTTATTCATTATATTGAACTCAATGCCGAGCCAGCTTCTTCTTTTGATAAATAGTTTTCCAATGCAGTATCATATTTTGCTTTCCACTCTCTAATCACTCCCCATTCCATACCATCAACTTCAACAGAACCACTTGTTACTACACCTAATTCTTCATAAGGATAATTACCCAGAGTTTTTTTCAACTTACTTAAATTCTCTGCCTTCACCGATATCACTACCCTGCTTTGTTTTTCTCCGAACCATTGTGCATCTTTTCTAATGTTGTAATCAGCAGCCAGCACATCAAACCCAAGATTGCGATGAAAGCCTGATTCCAGCAATGTTATAAATAAGCCGCCTTCACTAACATCATGTGCTGATTCAACAACCATATCTTTTATTAAATCAGCTATTTTTTGCTGCAATGCAAATTCTTCTTCAAGGTCAAAATGTGGAGCAGGAGAATATTCAACCCCACAAACTTTACTCAGGTATTGTGAAGAATTAATATCGTTAGTGGAATTACCGATTAACACTATAATATCCCCTTCTTCTTTAAAATCTAATGTCATTTTATTAGCCACATCTTCCAATAAACCAACCATTCCGATTGTTGGTGTTGGATACACAGGACCATCAGGATTTTGATTATAGAAACTTACATTACCACCTGTAACCGGAGTATCAAACTTGCGGCACGCCTCTCCCATCCCTTTTATTGCCTGTACAAATTGATAATACACTTCCGGGTCATATGGATTACCGAAGTTCAAACAATTAGTAACCCCCAATGGCTGTGCACCACTGCAAACAATATTTCTCGCCGCCTCACTCACTGCAATCATTGTTCCTACATATGGATCTGCAAAAACATAACGGCTATTACAATCTGTAGTAACAGCTAATGCCTTAGTTGTTCCTTTTACAATTACCAACGGTGCATCTGTAGGCGAATTAGTGGAAATATTATTTGTACCCACCATACTATCATACTGGTTATACACCCACCGTTTGGATGCAACAGAAGGAAGCTGAACAATTTTTTCAGCAATGGCCCTTAAGTCTTCGGGAACAATGATAGACTCAGGATTAAATTTCTTTATTTCAGAAAAATACTTTGGTTCGCTATATTCTCTTTCATATTGCGGGGCCCCGCCACCCAATACTAATTCGTAAGCAGGTAACGACGCTTCCAGTTCGCCTTGCATATAAAAATTAAGGATTCCATCATCCGTTACTTCACCGATTACAGAGCAAGGCAAATCCCATTTAGTAAAAACTTTTATTACTTCTTCTTCCCTTCCCTTTGTTGCTACCAGTAACATTCTCTCCTGGCTTTCGCTTAGAAGCAGTTCCCAGGTTTTCATATTGCTTTGACGGGTTGGAACTTTATCAAGATCGATCCGCATTCCCACTTCGCCTTTGGCACTCATTTCTGCAGTAGAACAAATAATACCTGCTGCACCCATATCCTGCATACCTACTACAGCACCTGTTTGTATTACTTCAAGGCAGGCTTCTAATAATTTTTTTTCCTGGAATGGATCGCCAACCTGAACTGCCGGTAAATCCTGTGCACTATCGGCTGTAATATCTGCTGAGGCAAATGATGCACCCCCAATTCCATCTTTACCCGTTGCACTTCCTACAAACATTACTGGGTTTCCTTTTCCCAAAGCAGTTGCTGAAACAGTTTCCCCTGCTTTTACAATACCAACACTCATTGCATTTACTAAAGGATTGGTATGATAACAGTCATCAAAGTAAATTTCGCCACCTACGGTTGGTACACCAAAGCAATTTCCATAATGCCCAATACCATGCACTACACCCGATAACAAATGCTGGGTTTTATCTTCTTCCAAATTTCCAAAACGCAATGAATTAAGTGCTGCAATCGGCCGGGCCCCCATTGTGAAAATATCCCTGTGAATACCACCTACTCCTGTGGCCGCTCCCTGGAATGGTTCAATTGCAGAGGGGTGATTATGTGATTCAATTTTAAAAACAACACCCAGCCCATCACCAATATCCATCAGTCCTGCATTTTCCTCACCGGCTTTTACCAGCATTCTGCCCCCTTCTCTTGGCAATGTCTTTAACCATTTAATAGAATTCTTATAACTGCAATGCTCACTCCACATTCCTGAAAAAGCACAGAGTTCATTGAAGTTTGGAGTTCGTCCAAGTTTTTGTTTGATAAGTTCAAATTCTTCAGCTGTTAGCCGTAGCTGTTCTGCTGTTTTTGTTGTTACTTCCATGTAAGGGATTTCTTGTGCCGCAAATTTAAAGGTTGTACCTCACCGGGTGAACATTACTTGTCAACTTTGTCCTGACAATCATGGTAATAATGGCTATTTTGTGGAATAAAACCATGCTGTTTTGGAGTACCTTCTTTTTGTAGCCTGGCTTGTAGTATTTGCATGGCTTGTTACCAGAGTAAAATTTTTTACCCGTACAGGTTTAAGCAAACCCCAGCTTGTCATCATCCTTTTATTAAAGGTGATGGCAGGAATTTTTTATGGCTGGATTGGCCTTTACTACGGCAGCCTTGCACAAATGCAGGATACATGGGGCTACCATATCAATAGCATCCAGGAATATCACTTACTTTTTAATGACCCGGGTGAATATTTTACCAACCTTTTCCGTGATCCATATAATGGCGGTGTATCGAAGTTTTTTGAAACTACAGACTCATATTGGAACGACCTAAAAGGAAATATGTTTATTAAGGTCCTTTCCGTTTTTAATATTTTCAGTTTTGGGCATTATTATATCAATGTTATTTTCTATTCCTTCATAACGTTGATGGGACCTATTGCTATATACCGGGTAATGACGGATGTTTTTCCCGCCAAAAAAATGATTGTTCTGCTGGCAACATTCCTTGTTCCTTCTTTTTTATACTGGACAAGTGGAATTCATAAGGAGGGGCTCATCTTTACGGGTATCAGCTTAGTTATTTACTGTATTTATTTTGGGACTAAAGAAAAACGCTTTGGAATAAAGCGAATACTTTGTCTTATAATAGGCCTGCTGCTTGTTCTTGCCCTCCGGAATTTCATTATTATTATCCTTATTCCCGCTATTGTTGCATGGCTCATCGCAAATCAGCGGCCTAAATATGGCCTGGCTATATTCAGTTCATTATATCTTCTTTTCGGCATTTTATTTTTTACAGCCAGGTATATACATCCCAAATTAGATTTTCCGCAAGCTGTTGTAAATAAGCAACAGGAATTTAAGAAACTGGAACCGGGCAACTCTACCATTCCAATGAAAGACCTTGAGCCTACAATAATGAGTTTTTTAAAAAATACTCCCCAGGCTATCACTTTATCTGCTATTAGACCCTATCCAAGCGATGTAAGGCATATCCTTTCCCTCGCTGCAGCGATAGAAATCAACGTACTGATTTTTATGTTTCTCTTATTCATTTTCTGGAGAACGAATACTTATAATAACGAGTCTAAAAACCTGATATATTTTTGTGTCTTCTTTTCAATCACCTTATTGCTTGCAATTGGTTTTAGTGTCAATAATCTTGGCGCCATTGTTCGTTACAGAAGCGTAATTATTCCTCTATTGGTGATTCCGATGGCAGCATATATTAACTGGAACCAAATCTTAAGTTTTTTCGTTAATAATATTAGAAATAAAAATAATATTTCTAATTCTGCCTAGTTGACAATAAATTTTGACGATTTCAAATCTTATTATCACATTTTTTCCCCAAATAGTTGTAAAAAAAGTGTTTTATTGAAATATAATTGGCATAATACTTATAATGTGTTTGTTTTGCTGAAAATTATAACACATGTCACTTCGTTTTAATGCCATTAATCATCTTCTTACAAATGCCGATACTAAAATCGATGCATCCCTTAAAGTAACCGGAATCTTTGGCAGCAATGTTTTTACTCTTAAAGTAGCCAGGGAGGTTTTAAGTGATGAAGCGTTTAAAAGTTTACAGTCCTCTATCAAGGCAGGGCAGAAAATTGACCGGACCGTAGCTAATCAGATTGCAATTGGTATCCGTGCCTGGGCCGAAGCCAAAGGTGTTACCCATTTCACACACTGGTTTCAACCTCTTACCGGCACCACTGCCGAAAAACATGATTCATTTTTTACTTTGAAAGGGGACGGAACTCCGATTGAGCAATTTGAAGGTGATGCATTAGTACAGCAGGAACCCGATGCCTCTTCATTCCCAAGTGGTGGATTAAGAGCCACTTTTGAAGCAAGAGGATATACCGCCTGGGATCCCTCTTCTCCGCCCTTTATTATGGAGATTGGACAGGGCAAAACATTGTGCATCCCCACCATATTTGTTTCATATACAGGTGAATCATTAGATTATAAAGCACCCTTGCTGAAAGCACTTGATGCGTTGAATAAAGCTGCTGTTGACGTTTGTAATTACTTTGATAAAAATGTTACAAGAGTTACACCTACACTTGGATGGGAACAGGAATATTTTGTGGTTGATGAAGCATTATTCAATGCAAGGCCAGACCTGGTAATGACAGGAAGAACAGTCTTTGGTCATTCATCAGCTAAAAATCAACAATTAGAAGATCATTACTTCGGTTCCATTCCTGAAAGAGTTTATGCATATATGCGGGATTTTGAAACTGAATCATATAAGCTCGGTATACCACTTCGTACAAGGCATAATGAAGTTGCACCTGCACAATTTGAGTGTGCACCCATTTTTGAAGAAGTAAGTGTGGCTGTTGACCATAATTCTTTGCTAATGGATGTTATGGAAAGAGTAGCACGGCGTCATAACCTGAGGGTTCTGTTACATGAAAAACCATTTGCGGGTATTAATGGAAGTGGCAAGCACAATAACTGGAGCATGGCTACTGACACCGGTGTAAACCTGCTGGCACCCGGTAAAACGCCGAAGACCAACCTTATGTTTCTTACTTTCTTTGTTAACACTATCAAAGCAGTTCATGATTATGCAGATATATTAAGAGCTTCTATCGCTTCTGCTCCTAATGACCATAGGCTTGGTGCTAACGAAGCCCCACCAGCTATTATTTCTGTTTTCATTGGTCAATACCTGAGTAAAGTATTGAATGATGTAAAAGAAAGAGTATCTGACAAAATGGATGAGACGGATGAAAGC
>Ga0073902_10001252_pt1 | contig 13883 bp, 16 predicted proteins | sample KloWWTmeKNB19Kit_FD_66667 | JGI IMG/M metagenome (GOLD analysis project Ga0073902, IMG submission 66667) | Active sludge microbial communities from Klosterneuburg, Austria, studying microevolution and ecology of nitrifiers - Klosterneuburg... | ecosystem: Engineered > WWTP > Aerobic digester >...
GAGGTGTCTGCCCAAACGCCATCGCCGATGCCGTATTGCAGGCGCTGGATGGGGATACTGCCTTCGAGCACGGCGGTATTGCCGTCGATCTTTGCGGTGAAGGGTGCGACGACATCGCGTGTCTTACCCTTGATGGTCATCTTGCCGGTGGCCTCGTAACGGCCGCCACCGAGCGGCTTGAGGCTGGGGGCGACAAATCTCGCAGTGGGAAATTCGCGCGTGTTAAACCAGACTCTACTATTCACCTCTTCGTTGGCATCGGCACTGCCGGCGTCGATACTCGTCAGGTCGACATCGATCTGCGCGCGCCCCTGTTCCGGCTTTGCCGGATCGAAGGTGATCCGCGCGGAAAATTTTCCGAAACGGCCCTCGCTCGGTGCCCCCATCTGTTTTGAGACGAAGGTGATCCCGCTTTTCTCCGCCAGAACAACACCAAATTCATTAGCTACAGCGACCGGCGGCAGCAGCGCGAAGCTGGTGAAAATGATGGCAGGAATGACGAAGGGAAGATGTTTCATCGCCGGTTTTTCTCAAGAAACGGCAACATGCGCGCCAGCGTGCCGTCACGATCCTTGAAATGATGTTTGAGTGAAGCGAGGATATGCAGGCTGAACAATGTGGCGAAGGTGTAATTGCATATCTCGTGGACCTCCTTCAGCAGCTCGCCGGTTTGTTTGTCGGCACTGATCAGATCGGGCAACGGCAGCAGGTTGAAGAGCACCACTGGCTTGCCGAGCGCCGAACTCATGAGCCAGCCGGTCAGCGGCACTATCAGCATGAACAGATACATCCCATGGGCAATGCCGTGGGCGATGCGTTGTTCTTTTTCCGACATCCCGACGGGTAGTGGTGGCGGGCGATGGGTGATACGCCAGAGGATGCGGAGGATGACCAGCGACAGGATGCTGATGCCGATCCATTTGTGATACGTGTACAACTGGATCTTGGTCGGGCTGAGCGGCAGATCCGCCATGTACACGCCGAGTCCCATTGCACAAAAAATACCCAATGCGATCAGCCAGTGCAGAGAAATCGCAATACCGGTATAGCGTTCGGTCGATTGGTCGGACATATTCATGCCTCCTTCAGAAGATGTTCAAAAGTGTTGGGCAGGCTATTTCTCAAGCGTAGCGACGCGTGCCTCGAGTGCGGCGAGTTTCTCCATCGCGCGTGCCAGCAAGGTCACTTGAATGTCGAACTCCTCGCGCGTGACCAGATCAAGCCGGGCAAAGGCGCTTGAAAGAAGCGCGCGGGTATTTTTTTCGATATCCCTTGCCGGTGTGGCGGCAATCAGTTCGGAGATGCGGGTGGAAATATCGTCGAGCAATTTCGGATTGAGCATGGTGGGTTCCTCAAGTATCAGAAAATTCTAGCATAGGCGTTACCTCTCCTCCGATTCATGGGGCGGATGCGCCATGTGTCTCCATATGGTGCAAAACCTTTGCCCGATGCTGCGTTTCGGTGCGCCGGCAGTGCTTCCGATTGCCCGGCTTATTTTGCTTCGAATGGTAATGCTCTGATTAAAATAGTATTCCATGGCTGGCACGCATCGTGCTGAATGGTTGTTGCCGAGCCTTTTAATATTTTTCATCTGGGAGAACAACATGCAAAGAACCACCCTTGCTTTTGCAATCGCCGCCTGCCTTGTCCCCGCTGTCGCTTTTGCAGAGGATGTTGCATCAGCCACATCTGCTGCACCTGCTGTTGCTTCGCCGTTTACCGGGAATGTCATGCTGGCGTCTGAGTATCTCTATCGCGGCATTGCCCAGACCAACGGCAAGGCGGCGATTCAGGGCGGTGTTGATTATGCGCACACCAGCGGTTTCTATTTCGGCGCCTGGAGCTCGAATATTTCCTGGCTGAGCGATGTCGGCCCCGGCATCAGCGCACCGATCGAACTCGACATCTATGGCGGCTACAAGAACAGCTTTGCCGGTGGTGACTGGAATTATGATTTCGGCGTATTGACCTACAACTACCCGGGCGCCTATCCGGCCAGCTTCGTCAAGCCTGATACCACGGAAATTTACGCGCTCATCGGCTGGAAGTGGCTGAGCTTCAAGTATTCCGATGCCGTCTCCAGCCATATCTTCGGGTTTACTTCGGCGACGGGCGGGAATACGCGCGGCAGCGGTTATGCCGATCTTTCCGCCAGCTACGATCTTGGTGGCGGATGGGGCGTCAACGCGCATACCGGTCATCAGTCGATCAAGGGCTTCGGCGCGGCCTCCTATAGCGACTGGAAGCTTGGTGTTACGAGGGATGTCGGCGTGGGTACGGTCGGACTTTACTACTCGGGTAGCAATGCCAAGGGTGGTGTCGGCGATCCATATCGCAATGCATTCAACCGGGATCTTGGCGATGGGCGCACTGTAATTTCCTTCTCAAAAAACCTGTAAATATTTTTGCATAAAATGAAAGGAACCAACATGAAACTGGTTACTGCCATCATCAAGCCATTCAAGCTCGACGAAGTGCGCGAAGCCCTCTCGGCCATCGGTGTACAGGGCATCACGGTCACGGAAGTCAAGGGATTCGGACGGCAGAAGGGACATACCGAGCTGTATCGCGGCGCGGAATATGTCGTTGATTTTTTGCCCAAGGTCAAGGTCGAGGCCGCTGTGAAAAATACGCTGCTCGAACAGGTGATCGAAGCCATCGAGAAAGCTGCCAGCACCGGAAAAATCGGTGATGGAAAGATTTTCGTTTTCGATCTTGAGCAGGTTGTGCGCATTCGTACCGGCGAAACCGGTGAGGATGCCATTTAAGGGGAACATGATGAAAAAACTCATTCTGCTATTAATGGCCATACTTTTTGCATGGTCGTCTATCGGTGCCGCCTATGCCGATGACAAATCAGCTGCTCCAGCAACCCTCGCCGTTACAGCGGTTGCCGTTTCTCAGGCTGTTGCGCCGGCACCGGCGGCCAACAAGGGTGACACAGCATGGATGATCGTCGCCACGGCATTTGTCATTCTCATGTCGATCCCCGGTCTGGCCTTGTTTTATGGCGGCCTGGTGCGCAGCAAGAACATGCTGTCGGTGCTGATGCAGGTGTTCGTAATCTTCTCGCTGATCAGCGTGTTGTGGGCTGTCTATGGCTACAGCATTGCCTTCAATGAGGGCAATGCTTTCTTCGGTAATTTTGACAAGCTGATGCTCAAGGGCATCACCCCGGATTCGCTGGCGGCGACCTTCAGTAAGGGTGTGATGATTCCAGAGTTCATCTACGTTGCTTTCCAGGGCGCCTTCGCGGCGATTACCGTGGGGCTGGTGATTGGCTCTTTTGCCGAGCGCGTCAAGTTCTCTGCCTTGCTGGCGTTTGCGGTGCTGTGGTTCACCTTCAGCTATCTGCCGATCGCCCACATGGTCTGGTTCTGGACCGGGCCGGACGCCATCAAGGATGCGGCTACGCTGGTGAGCGAAACGTCCAAGGCGGGCTTTCTGTTTCAAAAGAGTGCAATAGATTTTGCCGGCGGCACCGTGGTGCATATCAATGCTGCCGTAGCTGCACTGGTTGGCGCCTTCGTCATCGGCAAGCGCGTCGGTTACGGCAAGGACTCGATGGCGCCGCACAGCCTGACAATGACCATGATCGGCGCTTCGCTGCTGTGGTTTGGCTGGTTCGGCTTCAACGCCGGATCGGCGCTGGAAGCCAATGGAACTGCGGCGCTTGCCTTCGTCAATACATGGCTGGCGACAGCGGCAGCAGCGTTGTCCTGGATGCTGATGGAGTGGCTGCTGAAGGGCAAGCCATCGATGCTTGGCGCAGCTTCAGGCGCGGTGGCCGGGTTGGTGGCGATTACTCCAGCGTGTGGTTACGTCGGTGTTGGCGGCGCTTTGGCCATCGGTCTTCTGGCAGGTGTGATTTGCCTGTGGGGCGTGAATGGTCTGAAGCGTACGCTGGGTGTCGATGATTCTCTCGACGTGTTCGGCGTACATGGTGTCGGTGGCATCCTTGGTTCCATCCTCACTGGCGTGTTCTGTTCCCCAAGTCTTGGCGGTACCGGCGTATTTGACTATGTCGCCAACAAAGTCTCTGAAGATTATTCGATTATCGATCAGGTGACTGCCCAGGTGACTGCGGTGGGGGTAACCATTGCATGGTCGGGGGTGGTCGCCTACATCTGCTACAAGCTGGTCGACATGTTCATTGGTCTGCGTGTTTCGGAAGATGAGGAGCGCGAAGGCCTCGACATCTCTTCGCACGGCGAGTCGGCATATCACTACAATTAAATCGAAATCATAATTTCTCCTGGCTGGATCTTTGGGCGCCCTTTGTGGCGCCCATTTTTTGGCTGGAGCGGGCTGTGGTTCATTTGAATCGTCAGTGGTGAAACGCATGTCTTGCGAGATGCGCCAGTTGCTTCATAATGCAAAAATGCGCATTCGCCGATCAATCGACGATTGACGACCGACTTGCATACTGATGAAGTTGCAGGCGAAAGCAGGGGGCGGCAATGGGCAAGCAACGCAGGGCGGACGACGGGGACACTGGCGGCAGCGCGAAGAAAGAGGCGACGCAACAGCAGTCTCTGACATCGGCGCCGGACAAGGGCGTACGCGAGGCGAGCCTGAAGCGGAGCACCGATCTTCTTGATCTTGCACCGGTGGCGTACTTTATCTTCGGACGCGACGGCACAATACTCCAGAGCAATCTTCGTGGCGCCAGCCTGCTGGGTTGTCCGACAGCGCGTCTGCAGCGTGAAAAATTCGGCACTTTTGTCAGTACTGAGTCATTGCCGGTTTTTGATGCCTTCTTGCAACGGGTATTTGCCGGTCGAAATGAAAACACCTGCGAGATGACTCTCCTGCCTACGCATCAGCGCCCGCAACTGGCCGTACAAATCGAAGCTGCCATCGATGCAACAGGACAAACGTGCAGCGCGGTAATCCTTGATATCACCGAACGCAAGCGTATGGAGGCGACGCTGCGGCAAAGTGAGGAGCGCTGGAAATTTGCTCTGGAAGGTACCGGCGATGGCGTGTGGGACTGGAATGTACGGACTGGAGAACTCGCCTATTCAACACGCTGGAAGGAGATGCTTGGTCATACGGATGAAGAGATTCCCGATCTGCCTGAAGAATGGTTCAAGCGCGTTCACCCGGACGACCTGCCAATCGCCGGGGCAAACCAGAAAAACCTGCTGGACGGGAAAACGACTACCACATCCATTGAGTTGCGCATGCGCTGCAAGGACGGCAGCTGGAAATGGATTCTCGCGCGCGGCATGGTTGTCAGTCGTGACGCCAGCGGTAAACCATTGCGCATTGTCGGTACCAACAGCGATATCAGCGAACGCAGATTCATGGAGGCGGCGCTACGCCAGAACGAGGAACGCTGGACACTGGCTCTGGAGGCGGCCGGTCTCGGTGTGTGGGACTCCAATCTTCTGACCGGCGAAACAACCTACTCAAAACGCTGGAAGGATATTCTTGGATTCACAGAAAATGAAATTGGCAATACCAGCAGCGAGTGGATGACGCGCATTCATCCCGAGGACATGCCTTCGGTCATCGAATGCTACCAGCAGGTTCTTGACTTGAAGAAACCCAGCGACAGTATTGAATTCCGCATGCTGTGCAAGGATGGCCGCTGGAAATGGATTTATGGTACCGGCATGCTGGTCGGTCGGGACGCCAACGGTAAACCGCTGCGTATTATCGGCACCAATAGCGATATCGATCAGCGCAAGCAGATTGAGGAAAATCTGTGCATGACCATGATTGAGCTTGAAGAAAGGCGTCGCGAGGCACAGTCACTTGCCGAAACAAAGTCACATTTTCTGAATGCCGCCAGCCATGATCTGCGCCAACCCCTATATGCCGCGCAACTTTTTGCTGACGCCATCGATGGCGAGGAACTCACCCCGCAGCAGCAGGATGCCATGCAAAAGCTGCGTCTCTCGATCAATGCTATCTCCGAACAATTGCAGGCGCTGCTGGATGTTTCCCGGCTGGACATGGGCAACATCCAGCCGCAGCTCCGGGAAATTTCTGTCGCGGATATTTTTCATAACCTCGAAGTAACTTACGTGCCGATTGCAAAGCGGGCCCATGCTCTCTTGCGTTTTAGCCGGGGACGCGGGCATGTTCATAGCGATCCTGTTCTGCTCACGCGACTGCTCGGTAATCTTGTCGACAACGCCATCAAGTTTTCCCGGCGTGGCGCCATCCTGGTTTGCGTGCGACGTTGTGCGCAGGGAATTTGTATCGAAGTACGCGACAATGGTCCGGGCATTCCGCCGGAGCATCAGCAGCGGATTTTTGACGAGTACTACCAGATCGACAATCTCGCCCGTAATCCGAGCGCCGGGTTTGGTCTCGGTCTGTCTATCGCCCTGCGGATTTCGCGCCTGCTGAATATCGGGTTTGCATTGCGAACGCAGGTGGGACGGGGGTCGGTATTTTCCATCACTTTCCCGGCTGAATTGCCCACATCGGATCAGGCCGGCGAGGGCTGAGTACTTGCAGAAAACTTGCGGCGACGATCAGCGGAAGACGACGGTCTTGTTGCCATGCACCAGGACGCGATCTTCGAGAAAGTAGCGCAGGCCACGCGCCAGCACGGCCTTCTCGATGTCCTTGCCGTAACGCACCATATCCTCGACAGAATCTGAATGGTCGATACGGATTACATCCTGTTCGATGATCGGTCCCTGATCGAGTTCGGCGGTGACGAAGTGGCAAGTTGCCCCGATCAGCTTGACGCCGCGCTGATACGCCTGGTGATAGGGGCGTGCGCCGACAAAACTTGGCAGAAACGAGTGATGAATGTTGATGATGCTTTTTGGATAGGCGGCACAGAGTTGCGGCGGTAGTATCTGCATGAAGCGCGCCAGCACCATGCAGTCGCCGCGCGCTGCAGCGAACAGGCGTATGGTTTCGGCGTAGGCGGCATCCTTGTTATCCGGGCCGATCGGCACATGATGAAATGGAATACCGTGCCATTCGACAAAGCCCTTTAAGGTGTCGTGATTTGAAATAACACAGGGAATCTCAATGTCGAGTTCCTTCGATTGCCAGCGCGCCAGCAAGTCGTAGAGGCAGTGCTCCTGCTTTGAGACGAGGATGACGACGCGTTTTTTCTGTGCGCTATCCGTGAGCGACCAATCCATTTCCAGTTCTGCTGCCAGTGGCGCAAAGCGTGTGCGAAATTCGGCGATATCGAATGGCAGCGAGGCGGCCTTGATCTCAATACGCATGAAATAGCGCGGCGCATGCTCGAGTTCGGCGTTGTCGGCATGGTAACTTGACTCGAGAATCCAGCCACGGTGCTCGGCGATGAAACCGGAGACGCGGGCAATGATGCCAACGCGGTCTGGGCAGGAAGCGGTGAGCGTGTAGAAGCGTTCGCGGTGCATGGGAGGTTAGTCGAAAGTAGAGAGTCGGGAGTAGAGAAGAGAGTAGATCTAGATTCTCGCGCTGGCCTTGTCGATCTCTGCATCAAGCTCGGCGTAGTCCATGGTCACCGGATATTGTGGGAATTCACGGATGACGTTTTCCGGCGGATGAAACAGAATACCGGCATGCGCTTCACCGAGCATTGCTGTGTCGTTATAGGAATCACCGGCGGCGATCACCTTGAAATTGAGTTCCCTGAAACGTTTTACCGATTCGCGCTTCTGGTCGGGCATGCGCAGGTGGTAGTTGACGAGAAAGCCGTTGGCATCGGCTTCAAGCTTGTGGCAAAAAAGCGTCGGCATGCCAAGTTGGCCCATCAGCGGCATGGCAAATTCATAAAATGTATCGGACAGGATAATCACCTGGAAGCGCGTGCGCAGGTCGTCGAGAAAGTCTTTTGCGCCGGCCATCGGGCCCATTTCGGCAATCACCTTCTGGATGTCCGGCAGGCCGAGCTTGTGCTGTGCCAGCAGGGCCAGCCGAAATTTCATCAGCTTGTCGTAATCGGGTTCGTCGCGCGTGGTACGGCGCAGTTCCGGAATGCCGGTGCGATTGGCGAACTCGATCCATATTTCAGGAACGAGAACACCCTCAAGGTCGAGGCAAACGAGTTGCACGAAGAGCTCCCAATACTTTGAAAGTAGGGATTCTACCCGTGGATTGACGCGGCGGATTGTCTTGTGACAGACGCTGGCGCACGCATTACAATATCGGCATGGCTGAAGTCGCTCACTCCGTTTGCCTGACCCATAATTTTCTGATCGCCATGCCCGCCATGTCCGATCCGAATTTCTCCCGCTCGTTGACCTATATCTGTGAGCACAACGAGCAAGGTGCTCTCGGCATTATCATCAATCGGCCGATGAACATGGACCTTGCCACACTTTTCGGACGTATCAACATTTCGCTGGAAGCATCGAGCGACGCCACGCTTGGTGCTACACCGGTGTATTACGGCGGGCCAGTGCAAACTGATCGCGGCTTCGTCCTGCATCGCCCGACCGGTCATTGGCAATCGACACTGGCGATCAGGGAAGACATCGGTTTAACCAGCACACGCGACATTCTTCAGGAAATTGGCGCACACGGTACGCCCTCGGAGATTCTGGTAACGCTGGGCTATGCCGGCTGGTCGGCCGGCCAGCTCGAATGGGAACTTTCGCAGAATGCCTGGCTGAATGTCTCTGCCGACCCACAGATCATTTTCGACTTGCCACCCGAGGAGCGACTTGCTGCGGCGATGCATCTGCTTGGTGTGGATTTTGCAAATCTTTCCGATGTGGCAGGTCACGCCTGATATGGCGCGGCACAGAGATTGAAAAGATGAGCGCCGCGCCCCAGCTTGTGCCACAAGCCCGCGCGACGGGTACCGTGCTGGCTTTCGACTTCGGCACCCGGCGCATCGGCGTGGCGATTGGCGAGATACTGCTTGGTCAGGCGCGCGCTTTGACAACGATTGCAAGTGAAGAAAATGCTAAACGCTTCGCCGCGATTGCCGGGCTGATTGCCGAATGGCAGCCCTCACATCTGATCGTCGGTCTGCCAACTTCGCCTGACGGCAGCGAGCACGAGATGACCAGACGTTGTCGACGTTTTTCGCGGCAGATCGAAAGCCGTTTCGGTTTACCCGTGACGCTGGTCGATGAGCGTTTTTCCTCCAGCGAAGCCGAAGTGCGGCTTGCGGAGGAGGGCCTGAACTGGCAATCCCGCAAACAGCGGGTCGATGCTGTTGCCGCGCAGATTATTTTGCAGGATTATTTCGATGCCCAACACCACCTTGCCCCGCATACCTGACGCTGAAGTGCTACTCGACGCACTCGTCGAAGCGCTGCGCGCAGATGCCGGCCCAGGCATGGCGCTGGTCGGCATTCACACCGGCGGAGTCTGGCTGGCCGAACGCCTGCACGCCGCGCTCGGCCTGTCCATACCATTGGGAAGTATTGACGTATCGTTCTACCGCGATGATTACACCAGTCGTGGCCTGCATCGCGGCACACGCACCTCGTCGATTCCTTTCGAGGTTGATGGCGCACATATCGTCATTGTCGATGACGTGCTGTATACCGGCCGCACCGTTCGCGCCGCCATGAATGAGCTGTTCGATTATGGCCGGCCAGGTCGCATTGATCTGGCCGTACTGGCAGATCGGGGCGGGCGTGAGCTACCGATCTTTGCGCGTTACTGCGCTCATGTACTCACCAGACCATTGCCTGCAACGAAAGAATTGGTGCTGATGCGCACAGGCAAAGACGCTCAATCCTCTCTCAGTCTCACGCTCAAGGAAAAATGCGATGCGTAATTTGCAGCTCAACAGCCACGGCGAACTGCAACATCTGCTGACCATCGAAGGTTTGCCGCGCACCATGCTCACGGCGATACTCGACAATGCCGCACCGTTCACAGAAGTTGCCGAACGCGAGGTAAAAAAATTGCCGTTGCTACGCGGCAAGAGCGTGTTCAACCTGTTCTTTGAGAACTCGACACGTACCCGCACTACCTTCGAGATCGCTGCCAAGCGTCTTTCCGCCGACGTCATCAATCTCAACATCAACACCTCCAGCGCCTCAAAGGGCGAGACACTGCTCGACACCATCGATAACCTCGCGGCGATGCAGGCCGATATGTTCGTCGTGCGCCACCAGTCTTCCGGCGCGCCCTTTTTGATCGCCGAACATCTTGCTGCCACAGGCCTTGATCATATCCATGTCGTGAATGCCGGCGACGGTAGCCATGCGCATCCAACGCAGGCACTGCTCGACATGTACACCATCCGTCATTACAAGCGCGATTTCACGCAACTGACGGTGGCAGTCATCGGCGATATCCTGCATTCGCGGGTAGCACGCTCACAGATCCATGCACTGACCACGCTTGGCGTCCCGGAAGTGCGTGTGATCGCGCCGAAGACGCTGCTACCGGCCAGCGTAGAGCGGCTCGGCGTGCGTGTGTTCCACGACATGCACGAAGGTCTGCGCGGCGTCGATGTGGTGATGATGCTGCGCCTGCAGAATGAGCGCATGAACGGCGCGCTGTTGCCGAGTCCGCAGGAATTTTTCAAATCCTACGGCCTGACGCCGGAGAAGCTGGCGCAGGCTAAACCAGATGCTATCGTCATGCATCCTGGGCCGATGAATCGTGGCGTCGAGATCGATTCGGCAGTTGCCGACGGCACGCACTCGGTGATTTTGCCCCAAGTGACCTTTGGTATCGCCGTGCGTATGGCGGTAATGAGCATGTTGGCCGGAGCCTGACCCCATGAAAATTCATATCCAGAACGGCCGCGTCATTGATCCAGCCAACGGCATCGACCGGAAGATGGATCTGTTTGTCGCCGAAGGGTGCATCGCCGGTATTGACAAGGTGCCAAAGGGCTTTGAGGCCGATGGCATCGTCGATGCGAGTGGCTGCGTTGTGTGTCCCGGCCTTGTCGATCTGTCAGCGCGACTGCGCGAGCCCGGCTACGAATACCGGGCGACGCTCGAATCGGAAATGGCGGCCGCTGCTGCCGGTGGCGTTACGAGCCTGGCCTGCCCGCCCGATACCGATCCGCCACTCGACGAGCCGGGCCTCGTCGAAATGCTCAAGCATCGCGCGCGCCTGCCGGAATTTGCTCACGTCTATCCGGTCGGTGCGCTGACTGTCAGACTTGCCGGCGAACGTCTTACCGAAATGGCCGAGCTTGCCGAGGCCGGCTGTCGGGCATTCGGCCAAGCCAATGTCGCCATCGTCGATACCCAGGTATTGCTGCGCGCGATGCAATATGCTGCCACATTCGATTTCCCTGTCTGGTTGCAGGCACAGGATCCGTTTCTTGCCAGAAATGGCGTTGCCCATGATGGTGAGGTCGCGACGCGGCTCGGTCTCACCGGAATTCCTGTATCGGCGGAGACCATTGCTCTGGCAACGATTTTGCAACTGGCGCGCGAAACCGGTGGACGCGTGCATCTGACGCGGATTTCCAGTGCCGCCGGAATTGAAATGATCGCCGCCGCACGACGTTCGGGCATCCCGGCGACGTGTGATGTGGCAGTCCATCATCTACATCTTTGCGATCATGACATCGGCAACTTCAGTCCGCATGCCCGCCTCGACCCTCCATTACGAGCGCAGAGCGACCGCACAGCACTGCGACGCGGCCTGGCTGATGGAACGATCAATGCGGTGTGCTCCGACCACACGCCGGTCGACGACGATGCCAAGCAAAGGCCTTTCGCTGAAGCCGAGCCGGGCGCCACCGCTCTCGAACTGCTGCTGCCGCTGACCTTGAAATGGGCTGCGGAAATGAAGCTGCCGCTATTGAAAGCGCTGGCTCGCGTTACCTGTGATCCAGCGGCGATTCTTGGCATTGAGGCCGGCACTCTCTCGGTTGGTGCACCTGCGGATATCTGCGTTTTCGATCCCAAGGACCATTTTCGTGTCAGCCGCCAAACGTTGCACAGCCAAGGTAAGAACACCCCGTTTCTTGGCCTCGAACTTCCTGGCCGCGTGCGCTACACGCTGATAGACGGCCACCTGGCTTATTCGACGGCGTTCGTCTGAAGCGGTGGCAGTATGCTTTCGGGGAACAGCCGCTGTGCGACGATTGTCGCTGCTATGTCATGTATTCGCACCCGCTTGCTGCGCGCGCTGGTGCCACTGAGGAGTTCGATGCGGCTTTTCGTTATATCGAGCTTTTCAGCGAGGAATTCGATCAGAGATGCATTGGCTTTGCCATCCACCGGCGGTGCAGCGAGGCGGATTTTCAAGGCATCCCCATGCAGGCCGCAAATTTCGGTTTTCCTGGCACCTGGCTGGATGTGCAGCGTTAGCACCACCGCAGTGCCGTCGCCGTGCAGCCAACTCATCGAAATGCGGATATCTGTAGCGAGGCAAGCATGCCCAGCAGGAGTTGCAGGATCAGCAACAGTACCAGCGGTGACAGATCGACATTGCCGATCGGCGGAATTACTCTTTGTAGCGGACGCAGGAAGGGGTGGGCGAGGGCATTGAAGAGTGGCGCCAGCGGCGCGAAAGGATTGACCCAGGAAAATAGTGCGCCGACAATCACCACGCCAATCAGCAGATAGATGCCGGTGCGTAGCACCCCGATCAGCGCCAGCAGCAGGATGGTCCCGATCGCCAACAGGTCTGGAATACCCCACAGTGCATGGAGAATGCACTGGAAAATGATTTGTGTCAGCCAGGCCAGCAACAGACCTGCCAGATCCAGTCCGTATGCGCTTGGAATGAAGCGACGTGTCGGCCGGATTGCCCAGTCCGTTACCGCAAGAACGAACTCACCGAGCGGGTTACGGAAGGGGGCGCGCGACCATTGCATGAGCACTCGCGCCAGCAGTGCCATGGTGAAAAAGCTCGCGACCCAGTCGAGGACCTGAAGAATTGACTGGAGCAGCATGAATCAGTTTTTGCCCATTTCTTCGCCCAAGGTGCGGCTGCGTTCTGCGGCGGCCTGCACGCCACGAAGGATTGCCGCGGCGATATTGTCGGCATCAAACGAGGCGAGCGCCGCTGCTGTGGTGCCGCCCTTCGAGGTTACGCGCTGGCGCAGCACTGCTACGTCTTCCTCGCTTTGTTCTGCCAGGCGCGCTGCACCGGTGAAGGTTTCGATCGCAAGCTGGCGCGCTGCCGGTGCGTCGATACCAAGGTTCTGTGCCGCGTGTTGTAATGCTTCGATGAAGTAGAAAACATAAGCCGGACCACTGCCGGAAATCGCCGTTATGGTATCCATCTGTGCCTCATCGTCGATCCACAGAGTGCCGCCGACGGCACGCAGAATCTTTTCCGCAGTGTCGCGCCCTTTGAGCCCGACCGCGCTATCGGCATACAGGCCAGTGATGCCGGCACCGATCAGCGCCGGGGTGTTCGGCATGCAGCGCACCAGTTGCCGATAGCCGCCGAGCCAGCGCGAGATGTCGGTCAGCCGCAGGCCGGCGGCGATACTGATGACCAGTTGCGTCTTCAGGCTGCCGGCGAACGCGCCAGTCAGTGGCGCCAGTGCCTCACGGGTTTGCTGTGGCTTGACGGCCAGTATCAGTGCGTCGCAATCCAGAGCGGCTGCATCGATGGTCGTGCTGCAGCGTACGCCGAAAGCCGCGGTGAGTTTCTCGCGATTCTCCTGCAATGGTTCGATCACCTGAATGCCGGTTGCCGAATAGCCCTGCTTGCGCAGACCGCCGATCAGGGCATTGGCCATATTGCCGCCGCCGAGGAATGTGATTTTCATCATAGTGAATAAGTGAAGGGGAAGTCCGATACGATGGATCACTTTTTCCGATGCGGCGACCGGTGTTCAGAAGTGCCGGTTTCATGCGCTGCATCAGGAATACGTAGTCAGTTTCACATGATGGTCAATTTCTTTATCCACATTGCCAGAAAGCGACGATCGCTTTCTGCCGGTTGCCTTGCGTCATGGAAATCGAGAACCAGCTCATTTTCCCTGAAGATGTGAATGGGCGCTTTATCCGTACGAATAATCCATT